>Ga0316217_10002557_pt1 | contig 21737 bp, 20 predicted proteins | sample 1anoAmetaG_FD_203633 | JGI IMG/M metagenome (GOLD analysis project Ga0316217, IMG submission 203633) | Freshwater microbial communities from Trout Bog Lake, Wisconsin, USA - 1anoA | ecosystem: Environmental > Aquatic > Freshwater > Lake > Hypolimnion/Profundal zone | place: USA: Wisconsin...
GAAAACTGCGAGAGCTATGACACGCGCTACAAGATGAATCCGCCGCTGCGCTCGGCAGCCGACCGCGAAGCCATGCTCGGTGCGCTGATCGACGGAACCATCGACGCCATTGCAACCGACCACGCGCCGCACGCGCTGTTTGAAAAGGAAGTGGAGTTCGACAAGGCCGCCTTCGGCATCACCGGACTGGAGATTGCGCTGGCGGCCACCATTACCACGCTGCAGCACAGCGGCAAGATTACCCTCGCGCGCGTGGTGGAATTGCTGTCCACGAACCCGGCGAAGATTGTGGACCTGCATGGCCGGGGCACGCTGGCCGTCGGCTCGGTGGCCGATGTCACTGTCTTCGATCCGAAAAAACGCTGGACCTACGACGTGACGAAGACGCGCTCGCGCTCCCGCAATTGCCCCTATGACGGAATGCAGTTCTACGGCAAGGTGCGCGCCACGATTGTGGGCGGTAAGGTTGTGTTCAGCGAATTGTAAGATCACAGGTGGCCCATTCAAGCCCCTCCTTTGGGCTTGAGTGGGGAAGTTGACGTTGCACTTGTTTGAGCTTTAGTCCTTGAATTTGTATTTGCCCTTACGGTGTCATTCCGAGCTCCGCGAGGAATCCCAGCGCCGCTCAAATCTTCTATATGGCTTCAAAGGCACTTCAACCGGCCGGACTCACTCTAGGCGATTGCACGAGGGCAAGTACAGCGGCGAGAGCTATTCACGACCGTTCAGTTTCTCGCGCTGCGCGGAGCAAATTCTCGGAGGGACCACGGCAAAGACGAAAGCCTGCAGAGATGGAGGTCATTGCTTCCCACATCTGCCAACGACAGGCAGATATGGGGCACCCGGCATTTCCGGAGGAGCGAAGGCAGGAGCAAGGGCAATGTCAACCACCCCATTCAAGCCCAAAAGAGGGGCTTGAATGGGCCACCCGCCAAGGTCTGCATTGTGCGGGCCTTTTGCGTTAGAGTTGAAGTTCCATTCATGCATGACGCCGATTCCATCCTGACCTCGATCTTCGGACTCGAACACTTCCGGCTGCAGCAGCGCGAAATCGTGAACGACGTGCTGGCCGGCCGCGACGCGCTGGTCGTAATGCCGACCGGCGCGGGCAAGAGCCTGTGCTATCAGCTGCCGGCGGTGGCGCTGCGCGGACTCACGCTGATCGTTTCCCCTCTGATTTCGCTGATGACCGACCAGGTGCGGCAGCTGCGCACGCTGCGTATTCCGGCGATGATGCTGTGCAGCGGGCAGAGCCGGGATGAGCAGCGCGAAGCGATGGCGAAATTGCGCGATGGATTCCGCGGACTGTTTTACGTGGCGCCGGAGAGGTTCAGCGCGCCGGGATTTTTTTTCATCATCACCGGGCGCAAGCTGTCGCTGCTGGCCATCGACGAGGCGCACTGCATCAGCCAGTGGGGACATGATTTCCGTCCCGAGTATCTGCGCCTGGGCGAGGTGCGCAAGCAGTTGGGCGATCCGCTGACCATCGCGCTGACGGCCACCGCGACGCCCGAGGTGCGCGCCGACATCGTGCGCAACCTGGCACTCCATCAGCCCGCTATCCACGTCACCGGATTCGACCGCCCCAACCTCAGCTACCAGTCGATTGTGTTTGCCAAGGCGAAGAATAAGGACGCGGAGCTGATCGATTATCTTTCGCGCCGCAAGTCGGGCGGGATTGTGTATTGCTCGACGCGCAAACATGTGGAGCAGATCTCGGCACTGCTGCAGGAGAGGCTGCGCGGACGCACCGTGGTGGCCTATCATGCGGGGATGGAGCAGGAGGCGCGCAGCGGCAATCAGCAGCGCTTCATCGATCGCGAAGACGCCATCGTGATTGCGACCAACGCCTTCGGCATGGGCATCAACAAACCCAACCTGCGCTGGGTGATTCACTACAACCTGCCGGGGAGCCTCGAAGCTTATTACCAGGAGGCCGGACGCGCCGGGCGCGATGGCCTGCCCGCCGAATGCATTCTGTACTTTGCTCCGGCCGATGTGATGATGCAGAAGTTTTTTATCGACAAGATCGGCGAAACCAACCGTCAGATCACCGAAAAAGAGATTGCAATCCTGCGCAAGCGGGCTGATAAACAACTGAACGCCATGCAGAACTATGCGCGCTGGGAACGCTGCCGTCGACGCCAGATTCTGGAGTACTTTGGCGAAGACAAGATCCCGCAGGAGTGCCATTGCGACGTGTGTTGCGCGGCTAGGCCGGCCCTGAAGCTGACGGGACGGGCGGCGGCCCTGGACGCAGAGCGCGAGTCCGCGTTGCGCCCGGCTGCGGGGACTCCGCGCGCGGCGGCCGTGGACGGTAGGCTCACCCGGTTGAAGGAGCTGCGCCGCGATGTGGTCCGCTCGATGGGAACCACGTTCTTTCAGCATTTGCCGGACCAGCTGCTTGAGGCGTTGCTGGCACAGCCGCCGAAATCGCTGGAGCAACTGCGCGACGATTTTGAGGTGCACAACACAATCATCGAGAACTTCGGCCTGCGGATTCTGCACCTGGTGAGCGAACGGCAGAATCCGCTGCCCCAGGTCAGCCAATCCAAGCTCAGCCAATCCCAGGTCAGCCAACCGCGGGCGAACGTAGACCACCCTGCGAGTGCGCGTTACTTCCGCGGTGTAGAAGAGGCGAGCGCGCACAAAAGTTCGCACCCGAGCGAGGAGCGCACATCGCGAGCCAAGGTTGCCGCGGCCAGAGAAGTTGCCGGCGGCAAGGTGGGAGCTCTGCACGGGGCGGCGGTGGAGGCGCGCTTTGAGCGGCTGCGCACCTTGCGTCTGGAACTGGCGCGCAAGCATTCATGGCCCGCCTATTGTGTGCTGCAGGACGCGACCCTGCTGGAGATCGCGCGCGCCCAGCCGCGGACCATGCGCGAGCTGTTAGAGATCAAGGGCATGGGCCCAAAGCGCGCGGAGCGGTTCGGCGCGGAATTGCTGGCGGAGCTCGCGAAGGGATAAGTTTCTCGCCGCAAGGCGCTGGCAACATGGCCGACCGATTGGATTCCGACGAGGTAATGGGATGCTGACGATGGGGAACTGGCTTACGTGGGCGCTTCTCTCCGCTTTGTTCGCGGCCCTGACGGCAGTTCTTGCCAAGGTTGGGGTTGCCGCCGTCGATTCGAATCTGGCCACCGCCGTCAGAACTTCGGTGGTGGTTGTCTTCACCTGGATGCTGGTGGCGCTGACCGGCGAGGTTGCAGACGTACAGATGTTCTCGCGCAGAACGTGGCTGTTCCTGGTTCTCTCTGGAATTGCCACGGGGCTTTCCTGGCTGTGCTACTTCCATGCCTTGAAGATTGGCCCGGTCTCCAAGGTGGCGCCTATCGACAAACTGAGTGTTGTGCTGGTGATCGTGTTTGGCGCGCTTTTTCTAGGCGAGCGGATGAGCGTTGCGAAAGCGGCCGGCGGGCTTCTGATCCTGGCCGGGGCGGTCATCATCGCGCTGGGATGAATCCGGCGCGGTTGCCGCCGGGGAACGGCAGGGCGAGGAATTGGCGAATTTAGTCAAGTAAAAAGACGAAAAGTTATTGACAACCAGAGTAACTGGCTACAAAATCTTGGACTAGCACACCATTCGGTCCAAGATGTAGACGTTGATTGCAGATCTTGCAGAATCCTTCAAGGGAGAAGGTTCGAGTCGGGTGCGGTCGTAGCCGTGTAATGTTTCCATCGCTACGGGGTGGCTAGACCTCGTTTTTGCATTGTTCAGTCTCCGCTTTGGTGGCGGAGACTTTTTCGTTTGCAGGCAGCGCATTGAAGCCGTGCGAGACACGTGTTACAAACAGGGAGCAGAAGCGGTGCCGATCATGCCGACAGCCAAACGCAAGCACGTCGTTGCGCAAGCGGAAATTGTAATTCCGGAGAAGATTTACTTTCGCATTGGCGAGGTGAGCGCGCTGGCGAAGCTGCCCACCTATGTGCTGCGTTTCTGGGAGACGGAGTTTCCGCAACTGCGTCCCATCAAGAGCAGCACCGGCCAGCGGATGTACCGGCGCAAAGACGTGGAATTCGTCATGCAGATCCGCAAGCTGCTGTACGAGGATGGATTTACCATTGCGGGCGCGCGCGAGAGGCTGCGCGAAGAGTCCCGAGCGCACCGTTCGCCCAGCGAGCGCGAGCCGCTAGCCGCGCAGAATCCCCCCGCGAATTCGCTTCTGAACCAGGCCGACGGCGAAGTTGAATTGGAGGCGCGGAACGAGTCGCCAGCCGGGTTGCCCTTTCCCGTGCAGCCCAAGCGCGAGTCTCGCAAAGAAGAGCTACAGAGCTTGCGCCAGCAACTCTGCGAGGTCCTCGAACTGCTCTCCTGAACGCATTCCACGCACCCGAAGCCTGCCGAGTCGTCCACCCCTCCGGGTGCCTTCCAAGTCATATCATCAGGTTCGCGGTGCCATCGGGAGCAGTGGTGAACGTGGCCCTGTCATAGAGAAAGTTTCCCGTCCCGTCCATGCCGGCGAAGCGGTAGATGCCGGGCAGCATCCAGCCCTTCAGCGGCGAGGTTGGCGCGCCGAAGACTTGGTTGAAGTTGATGGCGAAGCTGTTGGAGTAGTGGATTCGGAGCCCGGTGGTGAGCGTCTCGACCGTAAAGGGAAGGTAGGGAGCGATGGACTGCGGGGCGGCGGGCGCATCCGGACTCTGAAGCGTGTTTTGAAATCCAGTTGGAAGCGCACCTGGAAACCCAGGATTGCCGGCTAGCCACTGGAAGCGCACGGTAAGAAATTTCATCAGCGGGAAAAAGACCATCTCGGCGACCTCGCCGGGTAGCGCCCACAGAATCTCATCCGGGCGCAGGAACTGCCCCAGCAGCCGCTCATAAAGCATGGATTCCTGGGAAAAACCAAAGTGCGGCGGCAGGTGGTCCAGAGGGAATTTCTGGCGCAGGGCACGGCCCAGAGGAACGCCGATGACGGGCACAAAGCCGTCGTCCTCGCGGATGCAGGCGATTCTGGTCTGCGCCTGATTGGCCCACATCAGGACGTTATGTAACTCCTCGATGGCGAACTCGACATCGCCCATCAGCGGATAGCGCGTTGCCGGCGGTTTGGAATACCCCACCTTCACTGAGTTGTCCAGCTTATCGGTGAGCAGCTCGGCAACCTCTTGTGCAAGCTTCTCCGGGTCCTGCAGAAGAAGCGGCGGGCGAGTTGTACCCATGAAAAATCCTCGATACTCCGGGTGAGCGGCCCGCACCTGCGCTCAAATGCCAGCCGCTCGAAAATATGAGATTCATTGGCTTCGGCTGCTGCGCGAAATAGAACAGCAGCCACATCTCTGGCATACACCGGGCACACCGCAAACCGTGAGTGCAACGGAAAAGTTACCGGCGGGAGGCGTGTTCTAGGTTGGCGTGCCGGTGATGTAGGCCTCCAGGTGGCGGATGGTTTCACGCTGGGAGGTGAGGATCGAATCCACCAGGTCGCCGATGGAGATCATGCCGACCAGGCGCTCATGCTCCATGACCGGGAGATGGCGGATGCGATGTTTGGTGATGATCTCCATGCAGTCGCCGACGCTGTGTTCGGGAGAGACGGCGATCACCGGAGAGCTCATGATTTCCGAGACCGTGGTGCTCGGGGAAGATTTGCCTTTGAGGAAGACCTTGCGCGCATAGTCGCGCTCGGAGACGATGCCGACAATCTGGTCTTCGGAGATCACCAAAAGCGCTCCAACCTGCTTTTCGGCCATCATGGCGATTGCCGTGTAAACGGAGTCCGAGGGAGAGACGGAAAAAATCACGCCGCCTTTTTTTTTCAGGATGGGTCGAATCGACTCAGAAAGATGCATCTGTGCCACCTCAGGAGCAACCATAATACTCCGAATCGGAGATTGTTCAATGCCGGGGGCGGCCGCCGCGCCGGATTTCCAGTGCCCGTGTTTGGGCTAACGTTTCGAGTAACATAGACCACGTGCACCTCATGACCACAGACTCTACCCCTCCGTTAGTTGAACTGCGCAACGTCACGGTTGTCCGCAATGGCCGCGTGGTGTTGCAGGAAGTGAACCTGCGCATCGAGGCAGGCGAGCACGTCGCGATCATGGGGCCGAACGGCTCCGGGAAATCGACGCTGATCAAGACCATCACACGCGAGCTTTATCCGCGCTATGACGGGCGTTCCTCGATGAAAATCTTCGGACAGGAGAACTGGAACGTCTTTGACCTGCGCTCGATGCTGGGCATCGTGACCAACGACGTGGGCGCGTTCTACGGGCGTCCCGTGACCGGGCGCGACGCGGTTCTGTCGGGGTTCTTCAGCAGCGTCGGCCTGCCGCAACACCGGCAGATCCAGCGCGAGATGCGCGAGAAAAGCGACGAGCTGCTGGCCTGGCTGGAGATCGGGCATCTGGCCGGGCGCCTGGTGGATGAGATGTCCTCGGGCGAGGTCCGGCGGGTGATGATTGCCCGTGCGCTGGTCCACGATCCGAAGGCATTGCTGTTCGACGAGCCGAGCAACAGCCTCGACGTCTTCGCGCAGGTCGAACTGCGGCGCACCATGAGCAAGCTGGCGCAATCCGGGATTGCCCTGCTGTTGATTACCCATCATCTGCCCGACGTTGTTCCCGAGATCGAGCGCGTGATCTTCATGCGCGACGGCCGCATTGCCGGCGATGGCGGGAAGGCGGAGATGCTGACCGCGGAGCGGCTGGAATCCCTGTTCGGCTGCCCGGTGCGGATCACCGAGCACGACGGGCACTATCACCTCGTCTCCTGATCTGGGTAGTTTCATCCGTAAGGACGGCCAAGGGGAAACGAATAGGTCTTTTTCCTGATTGCGGGCACTCTGGATTGTGGGAGAGAATACCTGCGAGGGCCGCTGAGTTGAATCAGAGGAAAGTGTTAGCCATCACCAAACGCGCCGCACAATTCTGCGGCACGCAGTCGCTGTTGCATGCCTCGGGAATCGAACTGGTGGGCGCCACCAGCATGAGGTCGGCGCGGCGGGTGATCCAGGACGATGCGGTCAAGGGCGTCATCGTGTGCCTGCACTCATGGTCCGAGCAGGAGCGCGACGGCATGGTCTCGGAGCTTGAGGCCAATCACCCGGAAGTTTCGGTCATCGTGCGTTGCCCCGGCTGCAGGGGATGCGACGAAGAAAGCCAGACACCCGGAACCCTGAGCGAGACCCACCACTTCGCAAATCTGTAGTTCGATTCTCTCCCCAGCATTTCTGATGCGATGCCCTCGGCAGGGCACGCCGTGTCCTCGTGGCCGCTACGCGGTGGCGATCACTGCCCGGCTGCGGAGCCACTCGCCGCCGGCGTGGCGCACGGCAGGGAGTTGCTCGCCAGGGGCCAGTGCGCATGGCGGAAGACGAACACCCATTTTCCATGCTCCTTGCGCCGGTAATCGGTCCAGACCACGACGCGCTGGTCGGGGGCACTGCCCTGAAGCTGGCGATGGTAGGTGACCTGGCCGTAGGCAATCACTCCTCCGTCGCCCGCCGGAAGGTAGGTGACATGGTCAATCACTCCGGTCATCGTCACGATCCGACCAAAAAACTTTTCGATGGATTGACGAACCTGTTCGCGTCCCTGGTAGAGGACGCCGGTGGGCCCGATGAAGAAGATGTCGGGGCTGTTGGTGAACAGGCCCATGATCATGTCGGTGTCGAGCACGCGGTGGCCTTCGAGGAACTTGCGGTCCAGCTCCTGGTTGGCCCGAAGAACATCGGGCGGCAGGGCTTTGGGGTTGTGCACGTTGGTGGCAAAGGCCAGGCTGGCGAATCCCAAAAGAACCAGAGCCATCGTCTGCAGAGTGCGTCTTTGCATCGGGATTCTCCTATCGGGAATCGCGTGGGATTATATCCCTCCCGCGCCCGCTTATGGCTGGAAGAGCTGACCGGCGTGGGGATGGACCTGTTGCGAGTTCAAATCGCTGGCCTGCCATCCGCCTCCCAGTGCCTTCACCAGATACACCGAGCTGACCATGCGCTGGCCCTGCAGCTGCTCCTCCAGCCGTTCGCTGGCCAGCAGGGTGCTCTGCGCGGTGATGACGTCCAGGTAGGTGTCCAGCCCGCCGACGTAGCGGTTGTTGGCGATGTCCAGCTCGCGGCGGGCGTCCTCGACGGCGGCGGCCTGCGTGGTTGCCGCCTGCTCCAGCGTCTGCAGGTTGCTGATTCCGTCCTCGACCTGCTGGAAGGCGGTCAGCACGGATTGGCGGTAGTCGGCCACCGACGCGTCATACGCGGAGCGCGCGGCCGCCAGGTTGCCGCGGTTGCGTCCGCCCTGGAAGAGAGGCTCCAGTGCGTCGGCCCCGAGCGCCCAGAAGAGGCTGGGCGCGTTGGCCAGCGTGGCGATGTCGCGGGTTTGCCAGCCGCCGGTGGCGTCCAACGTGATGTGTGGATAGAAGGCTGCCTTCGCGATGCCGACCTGCGCGTTGGCGTAGGCCATGTGGCGTTCGTACGAGGCAATGTCCGGGCGGCGCTCCAGCACGTCGGAGGGGATTCCCAGCGGCAGTGGCGGCGGTGTGGCAGTCAGGGGCGCAATGGCCACCGAAAAGTTTGGCGCGGGCGTGCCCAGCAGGGCGGCGATGGCGTGCTCATACTGCGCGCGCGACTGCCGGAGCAGGGCAAGCTGGGAGCGTGTGGCATCCAGCAGCGCGGCCTGCTGCGCCACTTCCAGCCCGCTGGAAATGCCGCCGTTGTGGCGGTTGTTCACCAGCTCCAGGCCCTTGGTTTCGTAGCCCACCAGCTCCTCGACCACCTGGTACTCGGCGTCGGTCTCGCGCAGGGAAAAGTAGTCGGCGGCAAGCTCGGCGGTCAGCACCAGCTGGGCGTTCTGCAGATCGGCGGCCGTAGATTGCAGGGTTGCGTTGGCGGCCTCTACGCCGTGCCGCACGCTGCCGAACAGGTCGGCCTCATAGCTCACCGAAAACGGAACGGTGTACACCTGCTGGATGTAGGGAGTGGCCGGGGGCTGCGCGCCGTTCAGAGGACGATTGGCGCCCGCGCCTTCATGCAGCACGCTGGGATCGGTCGAGGTCTGCGGGAACAAAAACGAGGTCGCAACCCTCGCCATGGCGCGGGACTGCTCCAGGCGAGCGCGCGCGGCGGCCAGAGACTGGTTGGCCGCGAGCAGCTGCTGCTCGTAGGCATTGAGCGCGGGGTCGTGGTACACCTGCCACCAGGCGCCCTTGGGAATCGCATCCTTGGGCGCAGCCGGCTGCCAGGGAGCGTCGGTCTTCCATGCGGACGGCACGGCAGTGGTGGGAGCGGTGGCGGCGGGGCGCTGATAGCGCGGGCCGACGACGCATCCGGTGGTCAGCCCGAGCAGGGTGAGCAGCGCGGCCAGCGCGGCCCGGCGCTTGGGTTTGCGATTCTCGTCGCGATTCTCCCAGCGAATTGAGTTGCGAAGGTTCACCGCCCGCTTCCCTTCTGCGGGGTAGCCTGCGGCGCGTTATCCGTCTGTACGACGTTGACTTGCTGGCCCTGCTCCAGCGAGTCGGGCGGGTTGACCACGATCTGGTCGTTCACCGAAAGGCCGCCCAGCACCTCCAGCGAGGTGCCATAATCGCGTCCGATGGTGAGCGGGCGCAACTCGATCTTGTGATCCGGGCCGACGACGGCGACTTGCGCCCCCGCGGAGCGGAAGAGCATGGCGTTGACCGGGACGGTAAGCTTCTGCACGTTGGAGCCGATGGCAAAATGTACCTCCCCGAAGGAGCCGGGCAGCAGGCGTCCACCGTGGTTGGGCACATCCACTTCGGTAAGCAGGGTTCGGGTCGCCGGGTCGATCGCCTCGGCGGTGCGAGCCACTTGGGCGTCGAACTTTTGGCCGGGAAGCTCCTGCAGCGTGATGGCGGCCTTGACGCCGGTCTTGATGAAGGGTGCGTAAGCCTGCGGGACGCTGACAAAGACGCGCAGGGTATCGACCTGGGCAAAGTCGAAGAGCTCTTTGCCTCCGGCTCCGGAGTCGATCAGCGCGCCGGGATCTACGTTGCGGCGGGTGAGCACGCCGGTGAACGGCGCATAGACGTTCTTGAAAGATTCCAGTTCTTCCAGGCGGCGCACGTTAGCGTCGGCGGCGGCCAGGTTGGCCCGGCTCTGGGTGTATGCGCTGCTCTGCTGGTCGGCTTCCTGGGCGGAAACCGAGTCGGTCTTGCGCAGGTTTTCCCAGCGCCCGGCGGTAATTTTGGCGAGTTCCATCTGCGCCTGCATCTGCTGCCGCGTGGCGCGCGCCTGGTTAAGCTCCTGGTCCACCTCCGGCGTGTCGATCTGCGCCAGCAGTTCGCCTTTCTTCACCTGGCTGCCGATGTCTTTGTACCAGCGCAGCAGGTAGCCGTTGGTGCGGGCGTAGATGGGAGATTCCTTGAAGGCCAGCAGCGAGCCGGGCAGCACCAGTTCCACGTCGGGCTTCTCCGCCAGCGGATGGATGACGGCCAGCGCCGGCACGGCGCTCTGCTCGGTCTCCCGGGCCAGGACGCGGCTCCGGCTCATACGGTCCAACAGGGTAAAGCCGCCGCCGGCGAGCAATACCAGCAGGGCGACGCCGGCCATCAGAGCGGCCTTGCGAGGCGGCACCGGCGGCAGCTCAGGCGGGCGCTCGATGCCCGGATGCTGTTTCCGGGCGTGCCGCTGGATCTCTTCAATCTCCTCGTCGCGCTCGGCCTGGGTTGCGTGGTGCGCCTCGGGTTGCTGGGCGCAGTGTTCCGGCTCGGGCGTGGTGTTTTCCGGCGATTGTGGCGGCTTCGGTTCGTTTTCGTTACTCATGTTTCACTCCGGTTTCCGGAAAGCGGGTTACGTGGGTCACGCCTGCGGCGTCTCTGGCGTCTGTTCGGCACGTGCGAGTCGGGCTTCGCGGCGGCTATGGAAAATGGCAAAGACACTGGGCACGAAAAACAACGTGGCCACGGTGGCAAACAGCAATCCGCCGATCACGGCCCGGCCCAACGGCGCGTTCTGCTCGCCGCCTTCGCCCAGGCCCAGCGCCATTGGCACCATGCCGATGATCATGGCCAGCGCGGTCATCAGCACCGGCCGCATGCGGGTGTATCCGGCGGCGATGGCTGCCGGAATGGCGGCCAGGCCCTCGTCCATCTGTTCGCGCGCAAAGCTCACCATCAGGATGGAGTTGGCGGTGGCCACGCCCATGCACATCACCGCGCCCGTCAGCGACGGCACGCTCAGCGTGGTGTGGGTGAGCAGCAGGAACCAGCAGATTCCAGCCAGCGCGCCGGGCAGGGCGGAGATGATGATGAACGGATCGAGCCACGACTGGAAGTTGACGACGATGAGCAGATAGACCAGCACGATCGCGCCCAGCAGCCCGGCGCCGAGTCCGATGAAAGAGGAGCGCATGGTGGTGACCTGGCCGCGCACGACGATGTGGGTGCCGCGCGGAAGATGGCCGTCGAAGCTATGGATGATCTTTTCGGTGTCCGCCGCCACCCCGCCCAGGTCGCGGTCCTGCGTGCTGGCATACACGTCGATGACGGACTGCACGTTGTAGTGGTTGACCACCGCCGGGCGCGCCACGGGAGTAATCTGCACCAGATTGCCGAGCAACTGTGAGCCTTGCGCGGAAACTACCGGAACCGACATCAGATCGTCGAGGCTGGTGATGCGATATTGCGGCGATTGCACGGCCATCTGGTAGGTAACGCCGTTCTTGGGATTCAGCCAGAAGTTGGGCGCCGTCTGGAAGCTGCCGCTCAGCGTGACCAGAACGCTCTGCGCCACCTGCTGCGCGTTCAGTCCCACCTGGGTGATGCGGGTGCGGTCCAGGTCCATGTGCAGGGTGGGCAAGGAGAGCAACTGCTGCACGTGGACATCGGCCGTGCCGGGCACGTGGCGCATCCGGTTGGCGATCTGCTGCGCAATGTCGTAGCTGGTCTGCTGGTCGGTGCCGATCACCTGCACGTCGATCGGAGCGGGCAGCCCGAAGTTCAGAATCTGGGTCACGATATCGGCCGGCTGGAAGAAGAACTCCACGCCCGGAAAAAGTTGCGGCAGCACCTTGCGCAGATTGCGGATGTGATCGGCGGTGGGGTGGTGGTGCTCAGGATCGAGCGAGATCAGGATCTCGGCGTCGCTGCTGCCCACGGTTCCGGAAGAGCTATAGGACTGGTTGATGCCGGAGTTGGGCAGACCGATGTTGTCGAGAATCGTCTGGATCTCGTTGCCCGGAATCTGGCGGTGCAGTTCCGCTTCCACCTGGTCGCAGAGCCGCGCGGTTTCTTCCACGCGCAGCCCGGGACGGGCGCGCACGTGCAGACGCAGCAGCCCGGCATCGACCTGCGGGAAGAAGTCCTGTCCCAGGAAGGCAAGCAGCCCGAGCGAGAGCAGGCAGAACAACAGGAAGCAGATGGCGAATATTCCGCGGTGCTCCAGAACGGTTTCCAGCAGCGACTGGTAGCGCTGACGGAAGTTTTCAAAGCCGCGCTCGAAGCCGCGCTGAAAGCGTCCTAGAAACGTCTTTGGCCCGGCGGCGCGATGTTCGTGGCCGCGCATGATGTACATGACCAGGGTGGGGATGAGCGTTCTGGAAAGCAGGTAGCTGGCCAGCATGGCGAAGCTGACCGCCTCCGCCAGCGGCACGAACAGGAAGCGCGCCACGCCCGCCAGGAAGAACATGGGCACAAAGACGATGCAGATGCAGAGCGTGGAAACGAAGGCGGGCACGGCGATCTGCTGCGCGCCGTCGAGAATGGCCTGCCGCATCTCCTTGCCCATGGCAAGGTTGCGCTCGATGTTTTCGATCTCCACGGTGGCATCGTCCACCAGGATGCCGACGGCCAGCGCCAGCCCGCCCAGGGTCATGATGTTGAGCGTCTCGCCGATGGCGGCCAGCAACAGGATGGAGCAGAAGATGGAGAGCGGAATCGAAATCGCGATGACGATGGTCGGCCGCCAGTCGCCGAGGAAGAGAAGAATCATCACCGCCGTCAGCAGCGCGGCCAAAAGCGCCTCGCGGATGACGCCCTGGATGGAGGCGCGCACGAACAGCGACTGATCGAACAGCGCGCTGATCTTCAGCTCCGGCGGAAGCGACTGCGCGGCGAAGGGGACAATGGACTTGATGCCCGCAACGATCTGCAGCGTGGACGCCTTGCCGTTCTTGTACATCGACATCAAGCCGCCGCGGTTGCCGTCCTGGCGCACGATGTTGGTCTGCGGAGCAAAGCCGTCGCGGATGTGGGCTACGTCGCGCATGTAGAGCGTGGCGCCGTTGCTGGTCTTCACCGGCATGTCGTTCAACTCGGCGATGGTGGCCGGAGTGCCGTTCATCTCCACGTTGTTTTCCAGCGGGCCGAGTTTGACGGTTCCGGTGGGAAGAATCAGGTTCTGCGCATTGACGGCGTTGACGATGTCGTTGGGCGAAAGGTTGTAGGCCTGCAGCTTGGGCAGATCGAGGTCCACCTGGATCTGCCGGATCTTGCCGCCATATGGATACGGCGTGGCGGCTCCGGGCACGGTGGCCAGAAAGTTTCGCAGGAAGCTATTGCCCAGGTCGAAGATCTGCTGCTCGGGCAGGGTCTTGCTGCTCAGGCCGAGCTGGATGATCGGCGTAGTCGAGGCGCTGTAGGAGATCACCAGCGGGGGCGTGGTACCCGGCGGCAGACCGCGCACTGTGGTCTGCGAGATGGCCGTGACCTGCGCGATGGCCCCAGGGATGTCGGTGCCGGGGTGGAAGAAGATCTTGATGACTCCCAGGCCGTTTACCGACTGCGATTCGGTGTGCTCAATGTTGGTGACTGCGACGTTGATGCTGCGCTCGGAGTTGGCCACAATGCGGTCGGCCATATCCTGCGGGGCCATGCCGGTGTAGAACCAGATCACCGAGACGACCGGGATGTCGATCTCCGGAAAGATGTCGGTGGGCATCCGCAAAACGGTGACCGGCGTCAGGATCAGGATGAGCAGCGCCATTACCACAAACGTGTAGGGGCGCCGCAGGGCTAACGCTACAATCCACATGTCTAGAACTCACTCCAGAGCTGGCCGGTACGGTACGTTTTTTCCTAGATTCGATACAGTACGTATTGAATCATATTTCTATCATAACCCCTGAATGCCGTGCTAGCATCGGGCCATGGGAGAAAAAACCAAAACTGGCTGTGCGGACAACGGCGCACGGCGTCCCCCGGGACGTCCCCGCTGCGAGCGGACCCGGCTGGCAATCCTGAGCAGCACGCTGAAGTTTCTGGAAGCCAAGGGAAACGGATTCGCCGACCTGACGATCGAGCGGGTGGCCGAAGAGGCCGGCGCGGGCAAGGCCACGGTCTACCGCTGGTGGCCCAACAAGGCCGCGCTGGTGGCCGACGCATTCGCCAGCGGCGTCACCCTGAAACTTCGCTTCCCCGATACCGGTTCGGTGCACAAGGACATGAGCCAGCAGATGCAGCAGCTGGTGCAGATTCTACACAGCCGCCGCGGCCATATACTCTCGGTGATCGTAGGCGCAGGGCAAAGCGACGCCACCCTGATCGAAGCTTTCCGCGAACGATTTCTAAAGCCGCGACGGGCCGAGGCCTACATCACGCTGCGCCGCGGAATCGCGCGCGGCGAGCTGCCGGAGGATGTCGATCTCGACCTCGTGCTGGATGCGCTGTACGGCCCGATCTACATGCGCTTCCTGGTGGGGCATGGCTCGCTGACCCCGGAATTCGTGGATCGGCATTGTGCACTGGTGCTCACCGGCGCATCGCATTCCAAGTGAAGTTTTGCAGACGGCAAAGCCCCGGCCATGAGCGGGGGCTTTGCTGTCTGCAAAACTTCGGGGGTTACGGTTGGCTACTCGCTCCAGCGCTTGAAGACCAGCGCGCTGTTGGTTCCGCCAAAGCCGAACGAGTTCGACAGCGCGTAGTCGAGCGTCGCGCGCCGCGCCACGTTGGGAACAAAGTCCATGCCCACCGTGTCGTCGTCCTGATTTTCCAGGTTGATGGTAGGCGGCAGAATCTGATCGCGCAGGGCGAGGATGGTGATGCCGGCCTCCAGCCCGCCCGCACCGCCCAGCAAGTGGCCCGTCATGGACTTGGTGGAGCTGACGGGAACCCGGTACTCTCCGAACAGATTGCGCACGGCCGCTGCTTCCAGCCCGTCGCCCACCGGGGTCGAAGTGCCGTGGGCATTCACATAGCCGATATCGCCAGGAGTCAGCTTGGCGTCGCGGATCGCATTGCGCATGACGCGGAACGCACCCTCGTGCTCGGGGGCCGGCGTGGTGATGTGGTAGGCGTCGCCGCTCATGCCATAGCCGACGATTTCGGCGATGATGTGAGCGCCTCGCGCCTGGGCGTGCTCCAGCGCTTCCAGAACCAGAACGCCGGCGCCTTCGCCGACGACGAACCCATCGCGGTCCTTGTCCCAGGGACGGCTGGCGCGCTCCGGTTCGTGGTTGCGGGTAGACAGGGCGCGCATGGAGGCGAATCCGCCGACGCTCATGGGCGTGATGGCGGCCTCGGCTCCGCCGGCAATCATGACGTCGGCATCGCCGCGCTGGATGATCTTGAAGCTGTCGCCGATGGCGTGGGCGCCGGTGGCGCAGGCGGTTGCGCTGGCCATGTTGGGACCCTTGGCGCCAAAGCGGATGCTGACCTGTCCGGCGGCGAGGTTGACGATGCTGGCGGGAATGAAGAACGGCGAAATCTTGCGCGGTCCGCCTTCCATCAGCGCGGTATGCTCGCGCTCGATGACGTCAAAGCCGCCGATGCCCGAGCCGATGTAGACGCCGACGTTTTCCTCATTGTCCGGCGTCACCTTGAGGCCTGACATGTGGACGGCTTCGGTGGCGGCAGCCAGCGCGAAGTGAATAAAGCGGCCCATCTTCTTGAGTTCTTTTTTCTCGACGAAGTTGAGCGGGTCGAAGTTCTTGACCTCGGCCGCGATGGTGCAGGCATATTGCGCCGTGTCAAAGAATGTGATGGGCGCCACGCCGCTGGTACCGGCCAGCAGGGCCGCCCACATTTCCTCCGTGGTGTTGCCGACACCGCAAATCATTCCAAGACCGGTGACAACGACTCGGCGGCTCACGCTTATTTTCCGCCTTTCGCGTGTGCATTGACGTAATTGACGGCGTCCTGCACGGTTTTGATCTTCTCGGCGTCTTCGTCGGGGATTTCGACATCGAAGGCTTCTTCAAAAGCCATGACCAGTTCGACAATGTCCAGCGAATCCGCGCCCAGGTCGTTCTGGAAGGAAGCGCTGGCGGTCACTTCGGCTGCGTCCACCCCGAGCTGCTCCACGATGATCTGTTTGACTTTCTCTTCTGCGGAAGCCATGGGATTCTCCTTGTGAAATCGGGACGGCAATGGGAACGGCATACGCCGGGCAGTGACGCCCGGCGCTGGTTCCAGTGGCCGTTGATTTATTGTACAGGGATGCGCGTCAGCTGGTTACTTCGAGGCCTTGGAGTGTGCGCTGATGTAGTCGGTCGCATCCTTTACGGTCTTGATCTTTTCAGCGTCTTCGTCCGGAATCTCAATGTCAAAGGCCTCTTCGAAAGCCATCACGAGTTCCACGATGTCCAGCGAATCGGCGCCAAGGTCATCCACGAATGAAGCGGAGGAAGTCACCTCGGCTTCATCCACACCCAACTGTTCCACGATAATCTGCTTAATTTTTTCTTCGACAGCAGCCATTTTGTTGGCGCCTCCTGCTAAAAGTTGAGCCGATTAGCATCCTAACCGTTCGTTTTTGTGAAGGTCAATGTGCAATTGGGCGTGAGAGGCACGATTGTTGGCGCGGCGACGGCAGGCGGAAGCTGGAATGGCACTATCCAATGGCTGCTGAATAAGTTCTACTGGCGGGATGCGAGCAGTGGTGCAACGGGTTTCCAGAGCAAGAGTTACGGTGGATGCGCGGTCGGTCGGGCAGATTGAACGCGGCCTGGTGGTTCTGCTGGGGGTGGGCTCCGGCGACGAAGAAAGCGGCGCGGAATATCTGGCGGAAAAAATCGCCGCGCTGCGCGTTTTTGAGGACGAACTGGGAAAGATGAACCGCAATGTGAGCGAGGCGGGCGGCGCGGTGCTGGCCGTAAGCCAGTTCACTCTGTATGGCGATGTGAGGCGCGGCAAGCGTCCCTCGTTTGACGCGGCGGCGCGGCCCGAGGTGGCGCGCCGGCTGTACGAGCACTTCGTGGAGCGGGTGCGGTCCCTCGGATTGCGCTGCGAAACCGGGCAGTTCCAGGCCGCGATGCAGGTGGAACTGGTCAACGACGGCCCGGTGACCATTCTGCTGGATTCGGAAAAAAACTTCTAACCCTAATACGTTTCGGATCATCCGTTTCCGGAACAGGTTCCCTGAACCGGCAATCGTTGCGCGGAAACGCCAACGATTGCTGGTTTGGTTATCTCTAGTGGCGGCTGGCACGGACGGCATGTCCAGATGGCCATGCTCCGATGAGTGGGGCTGCGCCGGGTTACGGATGTTGCTGCGCCAAAATTGCATCAGCGATGGCCAGGGCTTCAACGGCGGGGCGGACTTCGTGGACGCGCACTAGGTGAGCTCCGGCGAGGGCGGCGGCAACGCAGGCGGCGAGCGTGGCAGACTCGCGCGTGGCGCGGTACCTGAGCTCTCGTAATGCCTCGATCGCTGGGTCGATGTCTTGAATCCCTCGGAATTTCTTGTCCGCGGCAAGTCTACCGACAACGGAGGTGCAAAGACGGATAACTTCCCGGTCATTGGTGGAGAAGTCGGCAGTGAGCGGCTCATCGGCAGGGGAGACGGGAAGGTGGGTGCGGCGCTCGGCGAGGGTGTGGGCGAGGAATCTCTTGCGCGAGACGGCGGCCAGCAGCGGGAAGCCCAGCGTGTGCAGTTCGGCAAAGCGAGCGAGCAACGGGTAGTTTTCGTCGAGGCGCTTGCCAAAGCCGAAGCCCGGATCGAGCACGATGGACTGGCGCGCGATGCCCGCTGCGAGCGCGGCGTCGGCGCGGGTACGGAGTTCGCCGAGTACGAGCGCCACGGGATCGGGCAGGGGCGGAAGGCTGGCCCACTCGCCGGGCAGTCCGCGGGTATGCATGAGGATGAGGCCGCAGCGGGACTCGGCGATCACCGAGTCCATGTCGGCGTCCCAGGTGAGGCCACTGACGTCGTTGATGATATCGGCTCCAGCATTGAGCGCTGCCCAGGCGACGCTGGATTTATATGTGTCGATGGAGAGGATCGCCTCGGGTCGCTCGCGGCGCAAGGCTTCGAGCACGGGGAGGACGCGGTCGAGCTCCTGCTGGGGGCTTACGGCCGCTGGCGCATGCGAGACGGGCAATGATTCACTGCCGGCAGCTGGCGCAATGGGCGTACCGGGGCGGGTGGATTCGCCGCCGATGTCGAGGATGTCGGCGCCCTCATCGAGCAGGGCGTGGCCGTGCTCGATGGCGGCGCGAGGGTCGAGGTAGCGGCCTCCGTCGGAGAAGGAATCGGGCGTGACGTTGAGCACGCCCAGGATGAGCGTGCGCTCACCGAGCGGCAGCGAGCGGCGGCCGAGATTCCACTGGAAGCGGGGGCGCATGGTGGGCATTGTATCGCGGCGGGTGCGGAGACAACGGCAACAGCAAGGACAACGGCAAGGTCCACTGGCCCACTCAGGCCGAAAGACGGCTTGAATGGGCCACCCGCCCGCCACCCGCAGCAAGGTCAGGAGCAACCCGCTTCGGGGTAGAAGTGTTGCTTCCCACCTTATCGCCGCAAGAGGCGCGGCGCGAAGGTGGGGCACCCGAAAGTTATTTTGTGCGCGCGCGGCTAATGGGCGGAGGCGTAGAGTCCCGCCCGGGCGCTTTGGTTGGCGATTCTCCAGGCTTCCAGGGCGATGTCGCGGTCGGCGGGCGTGGCGCGCTCGCTGGCGATCGATAGACGAGGCTGCGGCGCGAGGTCCTTCTCCTGGCTCGACGGGGCGTCTTCGAGGGAGAGCAGGAAGGTTTGGCCGCCGAAGGCGACCAGAAGCGTGGGGATGGTTTCACCGGCGCGGATGGGCTGGCGAGCTTCGATGAGATAGCGCCCGGAGTGGAGGAGTTCGGTGGTTTTGAGGTTGGCTTTGATCGAGGTGGTAGAGGCGATGATGCGAACGAAGCTTCCGGTAGCGGAGAAATTGGAGCAGCGCACGGAACCGATGACAGGATAGTTCACGGTGCGGCCGCCGAGAGTGAAGGGATGCAGGCGGAGGCTCCACATTTGGATGAGGCCCAAGGGGCCGAAGACGCCTTTGGCGGGCAGGACGGTGCGTCTGTGGAGCGGCAGGACAGGGGTGCTGGTGAACACCTTGGTGGCGATGGGCGGATAGTCCACTGCGAGGCGGATGTCGGAGTCGATCAGCGTCAGGCGGTCCGATGAGTTTTGAGCGTGGGCGAAGGCGGCTATGGCCAGGAACATTGCGAGGGAGAGCGTGAAAAAAGTGCTTTTCATCCGTACATCCTTACTTCCCGATACGCGCGCCTGTCGCGCGGCTGCATCTTACTTTCAGAGAAGATCGTGGACGTCATCGATCCCCCATAGATGCCAAAAGAAGGCATCTATGGGCCACCCTGAGTTTTACTTGTTGGCCTCGAAGTAGGCGAGAACCTCGTCGGGGTGGCCTTCGGGCTTCACCTTGCGCCAGACGTGGCGGATGGTGCCGTCGGGGGCGATGAGGAAGGTGGTGCGCTCGATGCCCATGACTTTTTTGCCGTACATGTTCTTTTCCCTGACGACATCGAAGAGGGTGGCGACTTCTTTTTCGGCGTCGGCCAGGAGGGTGTAGGGAAGGCTGAATTTTTCCTCGAACTTTTTCTGCGCCTTGGGAGTGTCCGGCGAGATGCCGAGCACGACGAGGCCGGCCTGAGTGAGCTTGCCGTAGTTGTCGCGGAATCCACAGGCTTCGATGGTGCAGCCGGGAGTGTCGGCCCGGGGATAAAAGAAGAGCACGATGGGTTTACCTTTGAGGGCGGAGAGAGTGACCGGCTCTCCGTTCTGATCGGGCAGGGTGAAGTCGGGAGCTTTCTGGTTGACGTCCATGACTATGTATCTATACCGCAAATGGAGGCAGGCCGTCACGTTGGTGGCGGCGGTGGCGGCACTTTCGCCGATGTCGGGGGCGCAGTGGCGGCGGGCTCCGCAGCAGGAGCGTAAGACTCCGCGGGCGGTAGCGGTGCTGGAGACCTATCCGAGCGGCGAGCGGCGGCTGATCCCAGTGAGCTTTTTCTACGAGCGGCACTTCTACGACGCGAGCCTGTACCGCTCGGCGCCGGTGCCGTTTACGCTAAGCACGGAGACGGTGTACGAGGTCGAGCAGTTCGGCAAGCCGCTGGGAACGTTCACCGTGCTGAGCGCAATGCGTGATCCAGGTCAGGGCGAGTCAGCGTGGTTCGGCAGCGGACGCTTCCGCGTGGCTCCCGACCCGGCGACGCTGGCGAAAAAGCGGGCGGCTCAGCTGGTGGTGGTAGACGATCCGACGCGGCCGGTGCTGCACCGGCGCGCCGGAAGCGAAGGCGATCGCCCGGCGGGGCATACTGCGGCGAATCCGGCGGCGTCGAACAGCGGTGCGCCGAACGCGGACGGCGACCCGGATCGTCCGGTGCTGCATCGCAGGGACGAGGCTGGCGATGAGAAGCGGACCGCTGCGAACGGGACGGCTGCATCGCCAACGCCAACGGCATCGGCCAAGCAGCCTGAGGCCGGTGCGGCAGAGGTCGCGGCCACAACCGGCGAAGAGGCAGACCATCCGATTCTGCGGCGCGGAAAACCGAAGCAAGAGCAAGGGGGAAGCGATCTGCCGGAGTTCAATCCGGCGCTGGTGCCGGCGTTGAATCCAGGTGCAGGAGAGCCGGGCGTACGGGGTCCCGCGCCGATGGCACGGCAGGTTGCAGTGAGCGACGCGGGGGCATCGGAGCCTCAGGATGTGACGTTTGTGTGCCCCCCGGAGCGGCGCCGGCAGATGGAGGCGCTGGCGCGCCAACTGGCAGAGGATGAATTGCGCAAGGTGGCGTCGATGCGGGGGCTGGTTCTGCCGGATGCGCCGAAGGCATCCACGGCGCAGGCCGCGAAGACAGGGAGCGCAAAGATGAAGCCGGCCGCGGCATCGAAGGCGAAGGCCGCCGCGCCGGGGACGCAGCCAACGTCCGGCACCACGGTGGCACCCGCGGCTCTGCCGTTTGACGACGAGCAGTTTGTGCCCTACGCCCTGGACTACAACGACTACGCGACGGTGGTGTTTTCGGCGCGCTATCGGCCCTCGGCGGCGGAGTCGGTTGACGCTTCGCTGCCGGCCGAGGGCGCTGGGTCGGGTAACGCTACGCTGCCGGCCGCAGGCGCACAGTCGGCCGCTGGCGCGGGGGTCAAAAGCTGGGTAGTCACGGTGATTGCGCGGCAGGATGGGGACAAACTGGTGAAGCAATACAGCGCGGTGAGCGATCCGAAGGAGCTCGACTTGTATCCCGAGATCAGGCTGGTGGATGCGGTGGACCCGGACGGATATGGGCGCTATGCGCTGCTGTTCCGCGAGCAGGGGCGCGACGGGGTAAGGTGGCGGCTGGGACGGGTGAGCGGCTACGAACTGCAGACGCTGTTTGAGACGGCGGCGCGGTGATGGATGAGGCTCATGCGTAGAGAGGGGCCTCTGCTTCCCCAAAATGCGGTGTAACGAATATTTCCTGCATCGCGGAGGCGCGCGGGGATATCTATCTACGTAGATAGTTGTTACAACAAATGATTGAGGCGGAGAGAAATGAGAAATCGGATGCTGGTTTTGGCCGCGGTGCTGGGAGCGAGTTCGCTGGCGATGGCGGCCGATACGTACACGATTGACGGGGCGCACACGTCGGCCAACTTTGC
>Ga0316217_10002559_pt1 | contig 21718 bp, 15 predicted proteins | sample 1anoAmetaG_FD_203633 | JGI IMG/M metagenome (GOLD analysis project Ga0316217, IMG submission 203633) | Freshwater microbial communities from Trout Bog Lake, Wisconsin, USA - 1anoA | ecosystem: Environmental > Aquatic > Freshwater > Lake > Hypolimnion/Profundal zone | place: USA: Wisconsin...
AAGTGATTTAAAAATATTTTTAGTGACTATTTTGGCACTTTTTCGAATGGGGTACCGCAAACAATCGACTTACGAGGACCGCAGGGCCTCGGAAGCCGATTTTTGCGAAGCGAGTGCGGAACCCGGGTTAGGAATCGTATTGCCCATCACGAGCCCATATTCGCTCGGGACCTTCGCGCGGACTTCACGAAAATTCATTGGCTGATCGGTCTGCGATGCCGTGTGACAGCTGATTGGATGTTCGCCAATCAGCAGGTGACCGGACTGCTTGATGCCAAACCATAGGATTGCCTTTCGTAAGATTCTGTTTATAGATTGACAACGTCATCACAAAGGCTGCGGACCCCTCATCCCGCCGCCCGCGGAAACAGATCCCCCGGCTGCGGGCTCCGCACCCCCTCCCCGAAGATCGCCACCCGCTGCACCGCCGCATCCTCCTGCCGCCCGGTCCAGCCCAGCAGGATCAGGCCCTGCCCGGTCTCCCGCGCCGCGTCCATGGCCCGGTCTTCCTGGTTGAGCAGCAGCACCAGGGTGAACGCCTGGCCGGCGTGGTCGTACAGGCTCAGCAGCGTGGCCAGGAACCGGCACAGCGCCCGGAACGCCGGCTGGTCCATGGCCTGGGCCGGATCGTCCAGCAGCATCCAGGCGTGGCGGAACCGCGCCCGCACCAGATGCTGGCAGAAGGTCCAGGCCAGGCCCAGGGTGCCGCGCTGGGCGTCGTTGAGCAGATGCCGGGCCAGCCGATCCCCGTCCGGCGCCTCCAGCACCACCTCCACCCGGTTGGCCCCGCGCAGGGTGCGCGGCCGGAACCAGGCCGGCGCGGGCAGCAGCCACGGCGCCGGCGACAGGCAGCCGGCGATCTCCCGCCACAGCGCCTCCAGGGTGGCCGGCAGATGCTGGCCCACCACTTCGGCCAGCCGCCGGGTGAGCTCCTTGCCCACCCGCTCCCAGGCCTCCGGCTCGGCCAGGGCGGCGTCCGCCTCCCGCCAGCCCTCCAGGATCGCCCCGGCGCAGGCCGCCGCCCCCGCCGCCGCGTCCGGCACGGCCAGATCCAGCCCGGGCGGCGTCTCGGCGTAGCCCAGCAGCTTGCCGAAGGCCCCCTGGGTGGCCGGATCCCGCAGCAGCGCCTCGGCCGAAACCTCCGGCCCCAGCAGCGCCGCGGCCACCGCCTGGAGCTGCCGCCGGGTCTCCGGCGCCACCGGGCAGGACGGCGCCGTCCCGGCCGGGCCCTGTTCCAGCTGCCGGATCCGCCCGGTGAGGGTCGCATAGGCCTCCCGCTGGGCCGCGAGCCGGCCCTCGGCCGCCGCCAGCAGCCCCGCCACGGTCCCTTCCACCGCCTCCGGCAGCCGGGAGCCGCAGGTGGGGCAGTCCTGGGGATGCTCCCGCCAGTGCCCGCGGATGAACCCCAGCGCCGCCTCCAGGTGATCCCGGACCGGGCGCGCCCGCCTGCCCTCCTCGGCCACCGCGGCCCGCTCCGCCAGCAGCCGCCCCAGTTCGGGCGAAGCCGCCGGGGCCGGCGCGGCCGCCGGTTCCGGATGGCCCGCCAGCCACCCCGCCCAGGCCGCGGCCGGGCCGGCGAGCCCCAGGGGCGGCGCCGGCAGCCCGCCCACCTGGGCCCGGAACCCGGCCAGATAGTCCAGCAGCGCCCGGCACCGGCCTTCCTGTTCCTGGAACAGGAACTGCAGCGCCACCTCCAGTTCCGTCCGCCCCCGGTTCCCCGGTTCCAGGACCAGCAGCATCGTGCTGCCCAGCCGCTTGCCCGCGGCCCAGGCCTCCAGCAGTGCCGCCGCGGCGCCGCCCCCGGGCAGCGCCGCCCGGCACGCCAGGAAGTCCGCCGGCACCGGCGGCAGGCGCAGCAGCGCCGCGGAGAGCGCCCCCCGGGCGATCTTCTCCTGGAAGGTGGCCGCCAGCCGGGTCGCGCCGCTGATCCCGTGCTTGCGGGCCAGCGCGGTGCGCGCCTCTCCCGCCGCCGCCCGGCCGGCCTCCACGTGGGCCCCCAGCCGCGTGGCCAGGCCCGAAAAGCTCCGGGCCATGCGCGCCCCCAGCTCGTCCCCCGGCGTGTCCAGGAAGCCCGCGGGCCCGTCCTGGGCCGACAGCGTCCCCATCCGGCTGGGCGGACCGTCATTCCCGGCCGCTCCCGGCGCCTCCAGCCCCTGGACAGCCCGCCACCTCCGTTCATAATCAAAGGACCCAATCATCACCAAATCTCCGGGGGATCCATGCTGATTCCGCAGCTATCGATATTCGTCCAGGACAAGGTCGGCCGCGTGGCCGAGATCTGCGCCCTGCTCGCCGAGCACCAGATCAACCTCGCCGGCTTCGACATCGCCGACACCACCGAAGGCTTCGGCATCCTCCACCTGGTGGTGGACAAGCCCGACGCCGCCCTCCAGGCCCTGCACGAGCGCCATTTCGTGGTGAAGAGCACTTCCGTCATCTGCGTCCGCCTGGAGAACCGCCCCGGACGCCTGGCGCGGGTCCTGGAACTGCTGTCCAGGGAACGGCTCAGCGTCGAGTACATGTATCTCGGCTCCGACAACAACATGTTCATCGGCACCGACCGCAACGAACGCGCCGCCGCCGTGCTCGGCGATGCCGACTTCCGCATGCTGCACGCCCACGACCTCGTTCCCGGGGAGGAATAAGCCCATGTACCTGCACCCGGACCTGGAGACCATGCCCAGGAAAGCCCTGGAAGCGCTCCAGCTGGAGCGGCTCCAGCAGACCGTGGCGCTGGCCGCCACCACCCCCTTCTACCGCGCCCGCCTGGCCGAGGCCGGCATCGCGCCCGGGCGCATCCGCACCCTGGCCGATCTCCAGGCCCTGCCCCTGACCTCCAAGGACGATCTCCGCCAGAGCTACCCCAAGGGCATGCTGGCCGCCCCGGACGAGGACGTGGTGCGCATGCACGCCTCCTCCGGCACCACCGGCAAGCCCACCGTGGTCTTCCACACCGCCCACGACCTGGACCAGTGGACCGGCCTGGTGGCGCGCTCCCTGTACGCCGCTGGCATGCGCCGGAGCGACGTGTTCCAGAACATGATGACCTACGGCCTGTTCACCGGCGGCCTGGGCCTGCACTACGGCGCCGAACGGGTGGGGATGCTGGTGATCCCCGCCTCGTCCGGCAACAGCCGGCGCCAGGTCCAGCTGATCCAGGACTTCGGCACCACGGCGGTGCATATCACCCCGTCCTACGCCCTGCACCTGGCCCAGGAGGTGCCCCAGTTCGGCGTGCCGGATCCCCGGGACCTGGGCCTCAAGTTCGCGGTCATGGGCGCCGAGCCCTACTCGGTCGGCACCGCCCGCAAGATCGAGGCCGCCTTCGGGGTGAAGGTCTTCAACTGCTACGGCCTGTCCGAGATGAACGGCCCGGCCGTGGCCTTCGAGTGCGCTGAGCGGGGCGGGATGCACCTCTGGGAGGACAACTACATCCTGGAGATCATCGACCCCGAGACTCTGGAGCCGCTGCCCCCCGGCTCCAAGGGCGAACTGGTGCTCACCACCATCAACCGCACCGGCATGCCGATCCTGCGCTACCGCACCCGCGACCTCACCCGGATCATTCCCGGGCCCTGCCCCTGCGGCCGGATCCACCAGCGCATCGAGCGCATCCTGGGCCGCACCGACGACATGCTGATCATCAGCGGGGTGAACGTGTTCCCGTCCCAGGTGGAGCACGTGCTGATGGAACTGCCGGAAGTGGGCTCCACCTACCAGATCGTGCTCACCAAGGAGGAATGCCTGGACCGCATGACGGTCAAGGTGGAGCTGCGGGATCCCGCCTTCGCCGGCACCCTGGCCGAGCTGCACGCGCTGCAGAAGCGCATCGAACACGAACTCAAGAGCGCCCTGCTGGTCACCTGCCGGGTGAAGCTGGTGGAGCCCGGCGACATCCCGCCGTCCCAAGGCAAGGCCGTCCGGGTGCTGGACGAGCGAGGGAGGAACTGATGTCCAACTCCGCGATCAGACGCTGGCCCCAGCTGCTCACCGGATCCATGGTGTTCCTCATCGTCGGCGTCATCTACGCCTGGTCGATCTTCGCCGGCCTGTTCAAGGCCAGCTACCCGGCCTGGAGCGCCAAGGACCTGGCCACCACCTTCACCCTGATCATGGCCTTCTTCTGCTTCGGCAACTTCTGCGCCGGCCTGGTCGCCAAGCGCCTGAGCCCCCGGGCCCGGCTGCTCCTGGCCGCGGCCTGCACCGGCCTGGGCTACCTGGGCGCCGCCCTGGTGGGCGAGCACAGCCTCTGGCTGCTCTACCTCGCCTACGGCGTCCTCGGCAGTTTCGGCGTGGGCCTGGCCTACAACACCGTCCTGAGCACCGTCACCCGCTGGTTCCCCGACCGCATCGGCGCCGCCTCCGGCACCCTGATGATGAGTTTCGCCTGCAGCACCCTGATCCTGGGCGTCGGCGCCGAGGCCTTCGGCCACCTCGCCGGCCTGCGCGCGGCCTTCCTGGGCATCGCCCTGCTCTCCGCCGCCGCCCTGGTGGCCGGCGCCTTCCTGCTCCGGCTCCCGGAAGGGGTCCCGCTGCCCAGGCGGGCCGGAGCCGGCAAGCGCAGCCCGGGGGCCGGCCGGTCCCACACCACCCTGGAAATGATCCAGACCCTGCCCTTCTGGCTGTTCTTCGTGTGGGGGATCTTCCTGCTGGCCTCCGTCTACGGGCTCATGGGCAACGTCAAGCAGTGCGTCCTGGAGCTGGACCCCCAGGCCAAGGCCATGGCCACCGCCGCCGTCACCCTGCTGGCCATCGCCAACGGCCTCGGCCGGCTCCTGCTGGGCTCCCTCTACGACAGGTTCGGCCGGATCCGCACCATGACCCTGGACACCCTGCTGATCATCGCCTCCTCGGGCGCCATGATCTTCGCGTTCAGGACCCATTCCGTGCCGGTGATGCTGCTCGGCGTCATCCTCACCGGCCTCGCCTACGGCGGCGTCCCCCCCACCGCCTCCGCCTTCGTCGTCGACTACTTCGGCGAAGAGGGCTACCCCATGAAGTTCGGCGTGGTGAACCTGTTCATCCTGATCGGCGCCTTCGGCTCCGCCCTGGCCGGGCTGATCAAGGATTCCGCCGGATCGTTCGAGAAGCTGTTCTACCTCCTGATCGTCCTGGGCCTCCTGGCCCTGGGCATCAACCTGCTCATCCGCAAGCCCGCGCTTCCGGCGCTGCTGAGGAAAGAGCCGCTGCCGGGCCTATAGCAGATACCGCCCCTCGATCCGGACGATCGCCCCGCCGCCGAACAGCACCCGGATCCCGTGCTCCGCATCGGCCACCGACGCCAGGCGGATGACGTTGGGATTGGCCAGGTCGGCGTTCTGCTCGACCAGGATCGGCAGCCCGTCCCAGAGCCCGGTCCGGTGCAGGTGGTGCCCCAGCGCCGCGTTGCCGGATCCGGTGGCCGGGTCCTCCAGGTAGCCGAAGGTCGCCGCGAACACCCGGGTGCGCAGGCTGGCCGGACCGGGCGCATCGGAGAAGACCGTGATCACGTCCAGCCCGTGCCGCTGGCAGAAGGCCAGCACCTCGTTGAACGCCGGCCGGCACCCCACCACCTCGCCTGCCGATTTCAGCGGGACGCAGAGCGTCTGGTTGCCGGCGTTCACCACACCGATCGGCAGGGCCGGATCCAGCGCCGCCTCGGCCAGGTTCAGCGCCTGGGCGATCTCCGCGATCCCCGGATGATCCTCCGTGAACACCGGCACCGGCGCCTGGATGTAGACCGCGTCCTCGGTCCGGATCCGGTTCTCCACCGGCAGGATCCCCTTGCTGGTGTGCAGCAGGATCCGCGGCAGCGCGGCCAGGTCCGGATCGTGCGCCAGCAGGTCGTGCATGATCGCGATGGTGGCGTGGCCGCAGAAGGCGACTTCCTTCTCGGAGGAGAAGTAGCGGATCCGGAAGGCGTCCGGGGCGATCCGGGCGATGAAGCCGGTCTCGCAGACGAAGCCCTTGAGTTCGAGGGCGATCCGCTGCATCTGGGCCTCGGTGATGGCCTCGAAGGAATCCAGGTACACCGCGCCCGCCGGGTTGCCGGTGGAGGTGGCGGTGGCGAAGGCGTCGATCTTCTTGAACGGGAAGCTGGGCATCAGCAACCTCCGACAGGTAAGCCGAATTGTGCCACCGCTCAAGCCGGAATCTCATCGGCTATGCCCAGCTTCCGGTGAAGTTTTTCTGCGACCGGCGTCTCCAGATCCCACCAGACCGAAATCGGTGCGTCTCCCTCCCAGCGCTGGAAGGTCAAAGGACCGCAGTAGGAGAAAGGTTCCGTGACACCTCCGAGCTTGGCTTTCGCCCGGACAAAGAGATGCACGGAAATGCCAAGGGCTTGATGCGCTTCAATGCGGTGCCCAGGGGAAGAAGCTCGCGTCGTACGATTCTGGGATTGCCAACGGAAGCGGGCAGGAGATTCGAACCCATCGTTGTATCGATGCGCCTCGGGCTTCTCCTTCTTGTCCAGCGTCACAAACAGCAGCATCAAGCCATCACGTTCAACGACACCGGTTTGCGATTCAAAGCCTTTGAACTCGAATCCGAACAGCGGCGGCACCTTCCCTCTGGGATAGGCCTCCCACAGCCTGGGCCCGTCCTGCTCCTGCCCAGCCTCTACGGGGGCAAGCTGGCAGGCATCACCCTCGCGGGTGAAGGCAACCATGAAGGAGGTCCCGGGATGGCCTGCCATCGGGCCGAACCATCGCACCAGGAGGGCCGGGAGCTGGTTTTCTCCGTCATCGGACTGGCGCAGGACGTTGACGGCGATCTTCACGAAATTGGCCTGGTATTTTGCCCCATCGGCGATGACCTCCACCCAGCCTTCGGGGATGCCCGCCATGCGCGCCCGGGGTGGCAGGATGAGGATGGGCCTGCCATTGGCCTGGATGACCCTGCAGACAATGCGCTCGGCCTCGCTCTGGTTGCCGACCCGCCGGGCATATACGGCCATCCGCCAGTCGACGATTTCCTGCACCAGCTCACGGGCAGCTTCGTGCAGCTCGTCCGGAAGCTTGAACGAGGTGGAAAAGACCTCCCCGTCATAGCTGAAGTAGGAGGTTCCGTCGGTCCCAAGGCCCTCCACCCAGGCCTTGATAGGGTTGTCCTGCAGGGACTTCCGCAACAGCCCAGGTGAATGGAGGGAGGCGCCGAACTCGGCGCGAACCACCGCGAAGCGCCGAGCCAGTTCCTTCACCCGGGCCTGGAGGGTCTCCATGGTGATCTCCCCGGGGAAGGACCCTTCCGTGAGCATGGCCAGGAGCACGACCATCTTGAAGCTCTTGGACATGGGGGTCACTTCAAGCGCCTGGAGGAATGGGCTCATGCTCTGCAGCGCCAGGGCCTGGGTGGGCGTCAGATCGCCCATTCCCTGGACGAAGTTCAACCAGGTGTGATGGGATGACCTGGCTGACTTGGGGTCGTAGCCATCATGAAAGGTCTCTGTGGCCGAAGGACGGTAGCCGGTCTCCTCGCGGAAGTTCTTGTAATAGGCTTGCAGGTTCTCATTCGCTGCTGGCGACTGCAGCAAGGCGCGCAGGATGTTGACGGCTTCCAACTCGTAGGTGACCGAACAGCCAGGCGGTAATGGGAAGTCCCCGGTCTGGACCAGCCCGAGGGCGTGCGACACGGCAGCGTCACCGGCAGGCAATTGAAGCAGGGTTCTTGGCTTCACCAGGAAGGACCGGTGATTGCCGATGTAATCGATGACCTTCAGGCATTTGTGCTCCACCCAGCGCAGACCTCGGCCGAATTGCTGCAGCCACAATATCTTGGATTCAGTGGGACGGAGCATCATGATGGTGTCGAGCTGGGGCAGATCGACTCCCTCGTTGAACATGTCCACCGCGAAGAGGATATCCAGTTCGCCCTGTTCCAGTTGCTCCAGGGAATGCGCCCGCGGCGCGCTCGTCGCTCCGGAATGGACGGCCGCGGTCCGGAGGCCTTTCTCGGTGAAGAACTTGGCCATGAAATCGGCGTGGAGCCTGGAGACGCAAAAACCGATGGTCCGGGCGCCAGCGTGCTTCCGGTACTGCTCCAGGGCATTCTCCGCCCTGGCCTGGGTGGCCAGGGCGAGGGTCAGTTTCTCTTCGTCGAACTTCCCGCTGCGCCACGGGATATTGGTGAAGTCGACCACATCCGGGACGCCGAAATAGGCAAAGGGCGACAGCAGCCCCCGGGTGATGCCTTGCACCAGGTCGCATCGGTACACCAGGTTCTCGCCGCAGAGCGCCAGCAGGTCGCCGCCATCGGTGCGCTCAGGAGTGGCGGTCAGTCCGAGCAGGAATTTGGGATTGAAATACTCGATCAGGGCCCGATAGGTCCGGGTGTCGGCATGGTGGAATTCGTCGACCACGATGTAGTCGAAATGATTCCGCGCGAAGCGCCGCAGGTGATTCTGCTTGTTGAGGGTCTGGATCGAGGCGAACAGCACATCTGCTTCCGGGGCTTTTTCCCGGCCGTTGTAGTACCCCAGCCTGGCCGCGGGCCTGATCTTCCGGAAGGTCGCCAGCGCCTGGCCCAGGATTTCCTCCCGGTGGGCCACGAACAGCACGCGGCCGTATTCCGGGTTCTGGCTATCGAAGGCGCTCAACCAGGTCTTGCCAAGCCCCGTGGCCAGGACCACCAGGCCGGCGCCCGCGCCATGCTTCCTGGCATCGGCCAAAGCGAGCAGCGCTTCCTTCTGGACGCCATGCGGAACGGGCACCTCCGGGATGGGCTCGGGCGGGACGCCGGCTTCGGGGGCAGTCATGGTCCGCCGGTGCTGCTCGTAGTGTTCGATCCACGCGGGCGTCAGGTTCACGGCTTGCGCCTGGGCAAAGAGACGCTCGAAACCCGCCACGATTTGCCCGAACCCTGCCTGGTCATGGGCGGTCACCACGCGATAATTCCATTCGACGCCGGCCTTGAGCGCGGTCCGGCTCAGGTTCGAGCTGCCGACGAACGCGGTCCCGTCCCTGGGGCCCTGGTAGGTGATGTAGGACTTGGGATGGAAGCTGGTGGAACCGGCTTCGAAGACCTTCAGGTGGACATCCCCGGTGAGATCGCACAGCAGCCGGAGCGCATTGGGCTCGCTGATCCCCAGGAAATCGCCGGTCAGAATCCGCACCCGGCCGCCGCGGTCCAGCACATCGCGGAGATGCGGCAGGAGCAAGGTGACGCCGCTCTGCATGGTGAACGAGACTGCGATATCCACGGCCGTGGCTTTGTCCAGGTGGCCCAGGAGGTGAGGCAGCAGGGGATCCTCGGCCCCTCCCGATACCAGGGAGCGATCGTGGGGCGTGGGGCCGGCCGGGAGCTTCAGGTAGTTGGCCAACTGGGGCAGCACGTGGCGCACGCCGCCCCTGGGATCGAAGACATCACCGGTGTACCTGGGAATCACGTGAAGATGCAAATGTGCTACGGTCTGCCCGCCCGCCGCCCAGACATTCACGCCGATGTTGTAGCCCGCGGGTTGGTGGATTCTCTCGATCTCGGCCCGGATGGCCTCGACAGCGCCAAAAAGCGCGGCCTGTTCCGCCGGCGTTGCCGAGAACCAGTCGGCGGCGTGGCGCCGGGTGACGACCAGCGCATGGCCGGGGGAAACCGGAAAGGCGTCCCAAAGTCCGAGGACCAGTTCCTTTTCCAGGAAGGTCCTTCCTGGATCCGGCCGACAAAAGGGGCAAGGGTCACCAGTCATCGGGCGTCTTTCGTCGTTTGGGTATCGATGAGCAGCATTTCGCCGGCCAGGCCCGCGGCAAGGCACTCAGCGCAGCGCCAATGCCGCATGGGGCGTCGGGCCCAACGGGTGGTTTGGCAGGTGAGACACTGGTGGGCGTACCGGAAACGACCCGGTGGAGCGGGTTTGGCTACCGGGGCAGGGGGTGGCGCGCCAGGGTACCGGACCGAAGGAATGAACCCCGCCGCGGAGACCAGCGAAGCCCACTCGGGTCCATGAGGCTTGATGGCTGGGCCGAAGAGGAGCACGGCTGCGATATGGGCCGCTTCGTGGCAAAGGACGTACGGGAGCTGGTCCGGAGATAGCCCTGCCCGGAGGGTGATCGTTCCCCTGGCGGGATTGCACCGCCCCAGGGACCGGGTCAGGCGCCCGCTCACACGAATGCTGAGGCTCGCCTCAAAACCGGGAATACCCCAGCGGCAGCCCCAGAGGTGGATGATCGAGGCCCAAGGGGCAGCGGAAGCGTTCACGGTGTCAGCCACCGGCGGGGCCGTGATCCTCCAGGAAGGAGGCGAAGCGCCGATCGCTGGGCGCCAGATCCAGGGTGAGCATATCGCTGAGGGTTATCCAGGCGAGGGCGGAGTGTTCCAGGCACACGGGCTCGCCGGCGATCTCAACCGGGTGGAACTCGATGACGAACGGGGAATCCGGGTCATCGATGGCGAAAAGCCGAGGCCCGGTGGCATGGACCACCACACCCAGCTCTTCGGCCAGTTCTCGGCTGGAAGCTTGTTCGATGGATTCTCCAGGTTCCAGTTTCCCCCCTGGGAACTCCCAAAGGCCGCCATGCCGCTTGTGAGCCGGCCGCCTGCAGACCAGGAAGCGGCCGTGACGTTCCACCACGGCTGCCACCACACGGATTTTTTCGACCTTGGTCACAGGCAGCTCAACAGAAACCATGTGCGGAGCGGAATTGCCTCGTCTATGGGTGGTTGACTCCACGATACCAGGTGGGCATGCCCAGGCAACGCCCGCCATCCGCGAGGTCTGGATGATCTTCAGATCCTCACCAGCCGGGATACCTTGTGCCCCAATAGTCCCGCTCACGAATGCTTCCAGGTGAACTCAGATCCTGGCCGGGTTCCGCAAGCGCCCACGCATTGACCGTCGCCAGATCATCCGCCATCCCGGAAATGACCTCCCGCAGTTCCAGCGGCCCCAGCCAACGCTCCGGGATCTCATGCACCCCCAGCATGGCGCCGAGCAGGTTCCCGGCGATGGCAGCCGTGGAGTCGCTGTCACCGGTGATGTTCGCGGCCATGATGACGCCCTCCTCCAGGTTCCCGGCCCGCAAGGCGCTGCACAGGGCGATGGCGAGGGCCTCTTCAGCCACCCAGCCCTGGCCGAGCTGGGCGAGCACTTCGTCGTCGGGACTGGCGCTGCCGGCGAGGGTTTCGGCGGCGTTGATGGCCTCGAGGGTCTTCTGGTGGTGCGGCTGCTGCTGGAGGTGCTCCTTGGCGGCGGCGAGGGCTTCGGGAAGGGTCCGGTCCTGGACCAGGGCGCAGATGACCATGGCCAGGACCCCGGCCGGGAGCTGCCCGGTGGGGTGGCCGTGGGTCTGGGCGGCGGCTTCGCAGGCCCAGGTGAAGGCCTGCTCGCGGGGCAGGCCCCGGGCGGCGGCGTAGAGGCCGATGGGGGCGACCCGCATGACGCCGCCGCAGCCTTTGGAGCCGTTGACAGCCGGGGCGGAGCCGGCGATGGTCTCGCGGGCCATGAGGGCGGAGAGGCAGGTGGTGCCGGGGGCGCGGGAGGCGAACAGGGCCTTGTGGGTGAACAGCCAGCCGTCCTTGCCGAAGCCGTAGGCCTTGCCGGCACGGCCCTGGGTGGCCAGCCAGCGCAGGTAGGCGTGGCCGATGATGCCGGGGAAGCTGGCCTGGCCCTTCTGCTGCTCCCGGACGTGGGCGCGGAGCAGGCCTTCGGCGGTGAACAGGGTCAGCTGGGTGTCGTCGGTGATGGCGCCCAGGCGGCCGTAGGCGGGGGCCAGGTCGCGGATGCCGCCGGGACCGTAGGCCTGGCGGATGGCCGGCAGGTCCATGAACTCCACCGGGGCGCCCAGGGCATCGCCCGCGGCGCCGCCCAGGAGGCAGCCGCGGAATCGGCTGGCGCGGTCCGGGTAGATGCGGTGGTAGGGCCGGCTGGGGGCGGGGGCGATGGGCTTCTGCTTTTTCACGTAGTCGGCCTGGCGCCGGTTCTCGATGGTCTCGGGGCGGGCCTGGCGGACGGCGGCGATGGCCGCGTCGGGATCCATGCCGAATTCCACCAGGAGGCGGGCGGCGATGGTGCCGGTGCGGTCGAGGCCGCCGCGGCAGTGGAGGACGACTTTCCGGCCGGCTGCCAGCGCGGCGCGGATCTGGGCGCCGGCGGTGATCCAGGCCTGCTCCCACTGCTCATCGGGCACGCCGCCGTCGACGATGGGCAGGAGGTGGTGGGCCATCCCTTCGGGAAGGCGCCTGGCCAGGTCGCCGACTTTGTAGGAGGCCATTTCGGCCAGCTCCATGAGGGTCACCAGGGTGCTGGCGCCCCAGTCGCGGATCACCTGGAGGTCGGTGCCGAGGTCCCGGTTCCAGGCGCCGGAGATGGAACTGCGGCCTGATTTGCCGGGGCAGAGGGTCATGCCGATGAGGCCGGGGCAGCCGGGCACGGCGAGGGGATCGATCCTGAGGGGATGGGTGGCGCTGGTCATCTTCATCTTCGGGTCTCCGGATTCGGAAGGGGGGATTCGGTTCGGGTCAGTCGCCAATGCCGCCGTCGCTGATCACCACGACCTTGCCCCGCCGTCCGGGCATGGCGCCCTGGAGCCAGAGGCAGCCGCGGACCTGGTCGCCGGCCCGGGGCCGGTAGCCGTGGGGCAGCGTGTGCCGGGCGGCATAGACCGGGATGGTGAAGGGCTCCGGGTCCCGCAGGACGGTGAGGTCCAGGCGGTAGAAGGTCTGGTCCCAGGCGCTCAGCACGTCCGCGGATTCGATCGTGCCCTGGAACTCGAAGTCGTCGCGGTTGCCGTTGTCCACGGGGATCAGGTGGGCGATGGCGCCGGGTTCCTGCCTGGGGGCGGGGCCGAGCCGGTAGGCGAAGCCGGCCAGGGCCACCTCGGCTTCGGCGTCCTCTTCGGGCTCGTTCCAGGGGTGGAGCCAGTCGATGTCGAAGTAGGCCAGGGGCGCGCCGGAGCGGGTGCTGGCCGCCACGACGGCCTGGCATCCGGAGGCCCGGGTGTGGATCCGGTGGAGGGTGAGCCGGTGGGGGGCCCCGTCCCGGGCGGCCGGGAAGGCCGCGATGAGCGTGGAGTGGTCCTCGGCCGGTTCGCCGTCGGTGCGCAGGGTCTCCAGGGCGCCGCCCTGGGGAAGGGCGGTGGTGATGACCACGGCCCAGCGCGGGCTGGGGGAGGGGACGCAGGCGAGCAGGTTCCCGGCTCCGGGCCGGACCTCCAGGTGGGACGGCAGGTAGGCGGCGGGATCTTCCACCACGGCGTGCCAGTGGCTGCCGGGGATCCGGAGGATTTCCTCGTCGCCTTCCGGCTCTGCCGGGTCGAGATCGTCGTCCTCCGCTTCGGGCGAGTCCACCAGGCCGATGGACGCGCAGTAGCCGAATTCGCCGTCCAGGATCAGCTGGATGGCGGCCTCCTCCCTGCCGGTGGCCTGCTTCAGGTAGGCCATCTCCTTGCCGGGCTCGATGACCCGTTCTTCATCGGGGAGCAGGTGCCGCACGGCCTCGCGCTCGCGGAGCAGGGGGGCGTCCTCGTCCACGCCGGCGATGCCGGCCAGTTCCAGGTAGCGCTGCTGGGCCTCCAGCACGGCGCGCACGGCCGCTTCGTCCAGGTTGCTGAAGGCCATGGCGAACTTCACGGCGTCCTCGCTCTCGTAGACGATGCCCAGCCGGGGGGCGTCGCCTTCCCGGGCGTCGGGGGCCCAGCGGGCGAAGGGGGCGGTCCAGGCCTGCGCCAGCTCTCGGTCGGGCTTGGGCAGGGATTGGGCCACGGTGGACAGCCAGGTCTCGAAGCCGGCCGAGCGGGCTTCGGGATCGAGGGTTTCTTCCACCGCCTGCTCGAGGCACAGGGCCATGCGGTCATCGGGCAGGCCCTGGACCTCGTGGATCTGGAACAGGGCGTCAGCAGGGAAGACGATCTCCCCGGGGCGGTCCTGGCTGTGCCAGGCGTCGTGGGCGTAGATCCGGAACAGGACCGGGAAGTCCTGCTCCCGGTCGATGCGGGCCCGGGCCTGGCCCAGGTGGCGGGTGAGTTCTTCCGGGGAGTATGCGGCCAGTTCGTGGATCTCGAGGCTGGCGCCCCGCCAGGCCCAGCCCTTGAAGGGGATTCGGGGGGTGGCGAAGCCGGGGGTCGGGTCGGGCATGGGGACCTCGGGGAAAGGGGCTGGCGATTGAAGGTCTGCATCCTTGATCGTGGACGCCATGGAGCGACAGTTGGTGTCTCTGGCTGAATCCGAGTTCTCACTGTCCGACGGGTTCGTGGTCACCCTCCACCGAAAGGCCCCAGCTGATTCGAGGGACGGCATTGCGGAAGTCACCGGAGAAGTCACGGGAGAAGTCACCGGAGAAGTCCAGCGCTTGCTGATGGACGTGCGCTCCAGGCTAAGTTGCAACCCCCGACGCGGAACGGCCCGGTGGCCCGAACGATGCGCGACTCATTTTTAGTTCTCATGAATGCAGAATTCTGTTGACACTGATCGGGCTCAACGTATGTTCGTAATGTCACCAAACAATAGAACTAATATATGAATAAACCAACATGTCGATTCGGACCCGATCGCCCGGGGCGCCCTGTGCCGGGCGAGGTCAGCAATGAGATGCCCATAACGAAACCCACCGCGTTAACGGGAACCGGGGAAGGAGGGATGGGACGATTCGGGCAGGACAGGTAGGTGGGCGGTCAAGCAGGTTCGTGTTGAGGAGGAGGCTGATATGCCTGAAAACGTGAATGTGAAGCGCAGGACCTCGGTCCTGGCGCGGCTGGCGCTCGCCCTGGCGCTGCCGCTGGCCCTGACGGCCGCGCCCAAGCCCTACGAGATCGTGACGGTGGTGAAGATCACCGGCATTCCCTGGTTCAACCGGATGGAGGTGGGTGTCCAGAAGGCGGCCAAGGAGCTGGGGGTCAACGCCTACCAGGTGGGGCCGTCGGACGCTGACCCGGCCCAGCAGGTGCGCACCATCGAGGACCTGATCAGCAAGGGGGTCGACGCCATCTGCGTGACGCCGAACGACGCCAAGTCGCTGGGGCCGGTGTTCGACCGGGCCCGAAAGGCGGGAATCGTCATCGTCACCCACGAGTCGCCGGACCAGGCGGGCAAGAACTACGACATCGAGCTCATCGACAACATCAAGTTCGCCCAGCGCACCTGGGACATGCTGGCCAAGAACATGGGGCCCAAGGGCCAGTACGCCATCTTCGTCGGCTCGCTCACCGTGCCCCTGCACAATCTGTGGGCGGACGAGGGGATCAAGTACGCCAAGGCCAAGTATCCCGGCATGCAGCTGGTCACCGAGCGCATCCCCTGCGGCGAGGACCAGGAGCTGGCCAAGCAGAAGACGCTCGAACTGATCAAGGCCTACCCCCAGCTCCAGGGCATCATCGGCTTCGGCAGCCTGGGACCTCCGGGAGCGGCCCAGGCCCTGAAGGAGAAGGGGCTGGCCAACAAGATCTCCGTGGTGGGGACGGTGCTGCCGGGCCAGGCGGCGCAGTACCTGAAGGACGGCTCGATGAAGTACGGCATCCTCTGGGATCCGGCTGACGCGGGCTACGCCATGACCTACATCGCCAAGCAGATCCTGGAGAAGAAGCCGGTGTCGGACGGCATGAGCCTGCCCGGGGTCGGCAAGGTCAGCGTCGCCGGCGATGTGATCATGGCCAACGCCATGGTCGACATCACCGCCGCCAACGCGGGCAACTTCGGATTCTGAGCCACGGCGCGCCGGCTCCGCCCGCGGAGCCGGCCGCGCTCCCGCACTGAAGGGGGGACCCCCACCGATGCCGACGCCCTTCCTGTCCCTGCGGGGCATCTCGAAGACCTTCTCGGGCGTCCACGCCCTGAAGGACGTGGATTTCGAGATCGCCGACGGGGAGATCCACTGCCTGGCCGGGGAGAACGGCTCGGGCAAGTCCACCCTGGTGAAGATCATCTCCGGGGCCTACCAGCCCGACCCGGGCGGGAGCATCGCCATCTCCGGCGCCAGCCTGCGCCACGTCTCGGCCATCGGCGCCATCCACCGCGGGATCGAGGTGATCTACCAGGACCTATCGCTGTTCCCCACCCTCTCGGTGGCCGAGAACATCGCCATCAGCCAGATCCTCGCCCGGGGCGACCGGCTGGTGCGGGCGGGCCCCATGCGCGCGCTGGCCGCCCAGGCGGTGCGGCGGATCGGGGTGAGCCTGCCGCTGGACGAGACCCTGGGCAGCCTGTCCATGGCCGACCAGCAGCTGGTGGCCATCTGCCGGGCCTTCACCAGCGAAGTGAAGCTGCTGATCATGGACGAGCCCACCACCGCGCTGACCCGCCGGGAGGTGGACGCGCTGTTCCGGGTGATCCTGGACCTTCAGCACAAGGGCACCGCCACCCTGTTCATCAGCCACAAGCTGGACGAGGTGTTCGAGATCGCCGAACGGGTCACCATCCTCCGGGACGGGGCGCGGATCGGCACCTTCCGGCCCGCGGAACTAGACCACGCGAGGCTGGCGCTGCTCATGACCGGCATGGCCCCGGCCTACCCGCCGGTGGCGCCCCTGGCGGCCGGCGGCACGCCGCTGCTGGAGGTGGCCGGGCTGTCCCGGCCGCGGAGCTTCCGCAACGTGTCGCTGACCCTCCGGCCCGGGGAGGTCCTGGGGATCACCGGCCTGCTGGGCTCGGGCCGCACCGAACTGGCCCTGGCTCTGTTCGGGCTCAATCCCGCTGCCAGCGGGACCATCCGCGTGGCCGGGCGCCCGGCGCGGATCCGCTCGGTGCGCGACGCCATGCGCCTGGGCATCGCCTACGTGCCGGAGGACCGGCTGCGCCAGGGCCTGGTGCTGCACCAGTCCGTGGCCAGGAACCTGCTGCTGACCGTGCTGCGGCGGCTGCCCACCCGGTTCGGCCTGCTGGACCTGCCCCGGCTGCGGGAGCGGGTGGCGGGCTGGATCGACGCGTTCAGGATCCGGGTCGCCTCGCCCCAGGCGCCCATCGAGACCCTGTCGGGCGGCAACCAGCAGCGGGTGGTGCTGGCCAAGTGGATCGCCATGGATCCGCGGATCCTGATCCTGGACAACCCGACCGTGGGCATCGACATCGCCGCCAAGAGCGGCATCCACGCGGCCATCCGCGGCCTCGCGGCCCGCGGCATGGGCATCATCATCATCTCCGACGAGGCGGCCGAACTGGTCCACACCTGCAACCGGGTGGCGGTGATGGCCAAGGGACGGCTGGGCCCGGCGGTCGAAGCGGAGCGCCTCACGGTCCAGGCCCTGGCCGGCGCGGTGGCCGGCGATCCCGTGGAGGTGGCGCCATGAAGCGGCTGTTCCGCCACAGCGAGACTTGGCTGCTGCTGGTGCTGCTGGTCTTCTCGGCGGTGATCACCTTGGTCAATCCGAGCTTCTTCAGCCTGGAGAACCTGTTCGACCTGCTCAAGAGCTACGCCTTCCTGGGCATCCTGGCGGTGGGCCTGCTGGTGGTGCTGGTCTCGGGCGGCATCGACCTGTCCTTCGCCGCGGTGGCCACGGTGGCGGAGTACCTCACCACCCTGGCGGTGCTCCGGTTCGGCGGCACCATGTTCACCGCCTTCCTCGTCGCCGGCCTCATCGGCCTCGCCCTGGGCCTGGGCAACGCCCTGCTGATCTACCGGTTCCGCATTCCCACGGTGATTGCCACCATCGCCACCATGAACCTGTTCTACGGCGTACTGATCATGGCCACCGGGGGCAAGTGGATCTACGCGCTCCCCGAGTGCTTCGGCTCCTTCGCGACCCTGCGCCTGTTCACCCTGACCACCCGGGAAGGCAGCCAGTACGGCCTTTCGGTGATCACGGTTCTGTGGTTCGCGGTGATCGTGCTGACCGATTTCATCCTGCGCCACACCGTCACCGGCCGGGGGGTCTACGCCATGGGCGGCTGCGGCGCCGACCACGGGCCGGCGGTGCGGGCGGGGTTCAACGTGTTCCGGATCCACCTGTTCATCTACGCCTACATGGGGCTCCTGGCCGGGCTGGCGGGGATCGTCCAGGCGCTGCTGGTCCAGACCGTCGCGCCCAATTTCATCGTCGGCAAGGAGCTGAGCGTGATCGCGGCGGTGATCCTGGGCGGCGCCGGCATCGCCGGCGGCACCGGCAGCATCGCCGGAACGGTGCTGGGGGTGGCGCTGCTGGCCATCCTGGAGAACGGCCTGACCCTGATGCGGATCCCTTCGTACTGGTTCGATGTGCTCATCGGCGGGGTGATCCTGGTGAGCGTGACCCTCAACGCCCTGCGGGCCCGCAGGAAGCGCAGCAAGGTGATCGAGATCGAGGAGGCCACCGCATGAGGATGCCGTCGCGCTCCGGCCAGGGCTCCGAGTCCCGGGAGATGCTGGCCCTGGCCGGGATCCTGCTGTTCACCTTCCTGCTCATGTGGGCGCTGAACCCGGTCCGGTTCTTGAACGCCAACAACATCCGGTCCATGGCGTTCCAGCTGCCGGAACTGGGGCTGCTGTCCCTGGCCATGATGGTCACCATGGTGGCCGGCGGCATCAACCTGTCCATCATCGCCACGGCCGACCTGGCGGGAATCGCCGCGGCGCTGGCGATGAAGGCCGCCCAGGGCGCCGGCGCGGGCCCGCTGGCGGTGGTGGCCGCGGCCGTGCTGGCCGCGCTGGCGGTGTCGGCGCTGGTGGGCCTGGTCAACGGCTGCCTCATCGCCTTCGTGGAGGTGCCGGCGATCCTGGCCACCCTGGGGGTGATGACCCTGCTCAACGGCATCTCCATCCTGGTCACCAAGGGCTATGTGCTCTCGGGCTTCAGCGAGGGCTTCCGCTACGTCGGCAACGGCCTGTTCCTGGGGCTGCCAGTGCCGATCCTGCTGTTCGCCCTGGCCGCGGCGGCCATGGCGCTGCTGCTGGGTCGCACCGCCTTCGGCTGGGAGCTGTACATGGTCGGCACCAACCCGGCCGCCACCCGGTTCGCCGGGGTGGACAACCCGCGGATCCTGGTGAAGACCTACCTGCTCTCCGGGGTGCTGTGCGGCCTGGCGGCGGTCATCATGATCTCCCGGTTCAACTCGGCCAAGTCGGACTACGGGGCCTCCTACCTCCTGGTCACCGTGCTGGCGGCGGTGCTGGGCGGCACCAGCGTGTTCGGCGGCTTCGGCAAGGTGCTGGGGCTGGTGCTGGCCCTGGTCACCCTGCAGCTGCTTTCCAGCGGACTGAACCTGCTCCAGGCCAACGCCTTCCTGACCCGCGCGCTGTGGGGGCTGGTGCTGCTCGTGGTGGTGGTGATCAACGACTATTCCGGTGCCAGCCGGAGCGGAGAACGGTCATGAGCGCGCTGTTCCTCAGCATCGACCTGGGCACCACCGGCCTGAAGACCTCGATCCTGGCCGAGGACGGCACGGAACTGGCGCGGGCCTCGCGGGAGTATCCCATCCACGCGCCCTGGCCGGGGGCCGCCGAGCAGGACCCGGCCTGCTGGTGGCAGGCGCTGGTGGAGGAATGCCGGGAGCTGCAGGCGCGGGCGCCCGGCCTGCTGCCGGCGGTGGCCGGGGTCGGCATCTGCGGGCAGATGCACACCCAGGTCTACCTGGACGCCCGCGGGGTGCCGCTGCGGCCGGCCATCACCTGGATGGACCAGCGCTCCGGGCCTCTGCTGGAGCGGCTGGAGGCGGACCAGGACCTCGCCGGCCAGGTGTTCCAGCACACCTGCAACAGCCCTGCGCCCACCTACACAGCCCCCAACTGCCTCTGGGTGCGGGAGCAGCAGCCCGAGGTGTGGCGCGCCGTCCGCAACGTCCTGGTGGCCAAGGACTACCTGAAGTTCCTGCTCACCGGCAGGAAGGTGACCGATCCGTCCGACGCCGCCGGCACCCTGCTGTTCGACGTGGCCCAGGGCCGCTGGTCCGAGCCGATGCTGGAGCTGTTCCGGGTCGATCCGGCCCTGCTGCCGGAGGTGGCGCCTTCAGCTTCGGTCATGGGCAGGGTGTCGGCCTCGGCTGCCGCGGCCACCGGCCTGCGGGCCTGGACCCCGGTGGCCAACGGCTGCTCCGACAACTCTGCCGCGGCGCTGGGCTGCGGCATGACCGGGCCCGGGCAGGCGACCTTGATCATCGGCACCGCCGGCGTGGTAAGCGTCTGTGCCGGCCGGCCGGTGCCCGATCCGCGCCACCGGCTGGTGTGCTGGAACTACTGCCTGCCGGACCGCTGGATCAGCTTGGGGGTCACCCAGACCGCGGGGGAATCGCTCAACTGGTTCAAGCGCTGCTTCGATCCGGAGGCCAAGCCCGGCGGGGACATTTTCCAGGAGTACGAGCAGCGCGCCGCCGCGGCGCCGGCCGGTGCCGGCGGCCTGGTGTTCCTGCCCTACCTCAACGGCGAGCGGACCCCCTACTGGGATGCCAACGCCCGGGGGGTGTTCTTCGGGGCGAACCTGGAGACCGGCAAGGCCCACTTCATCAAGGCGGTGATGGAAGGCGTGGCGTTCGCCCTGAGGAACAACCTGGAGACCGTGGAAGGGCTGGGCCTGCCGGTGTCCGAGCTCCGGGCCACCGGCGGCGGGCTGCGCAGCCGGGCCTGGCTGTCGTCGCTGGCGCAGATCCTGGGCCGGCCGGTGCGGCGGATCTCGCTGCAGGACCCGGCCAGCTGCGGCAACACCCTGCTCTGCGCCACCGCCCTGGGCGTCCACGGCTCGGTGGAGGCGGCCATGGCCATGGCCGCCCGGGGCGGGGCCGACCCGGTCTTCCAGGCGCCGGCCGACCCGGCCTGCGAAAAGAACTACCGGATCTTCCTGGACCTCTACGAGGACCTGAAGGACCGTTTCCGCGCCGCGGCGGGGTGACCCGCCCGGACTGCCAGGGAGGAGGGGACATGGCCGTGCAGCTGAAGCCGGAACTGAAGCAGCTGATCGTCGACACCGGGGTGGAGATGGTGCGGACCGGGATGACGGTGGGCACCTGGGGCAACCTCTCGGTGCGCGACCCGGAGACCGGACTGATGTACATCAGCCCCAGCGGCATGGACTACCTGATCATCCAGCCGCGGCACGTGGTGGTCCTGACCCTGGACCTGGAGACCGTGGACGGCGAGGCGGAGCCGTCCATCGAGCGGCACATGCACGCGGCGGTCTACCGGCAGCGCCCCGGCGTCAACGCGGTGGTGCACACCCACCCGGTGTTCTCCTCGGCCTTCGGGGCGGCGCGGCTGGAACTGCCGGCGGTCAGCGAGGATTTCGCCCAGATCGTGGGCGACAAGGTCATCTGCGCGCTGCCCTACCAGCTGCCCGGGACCGAGGCCCTGGCCCGGGTCGCGGCCGCGGCCCTGGGCGAGCGGTTCGCGGTGCTCCTGCCCAACCACGGGGCGCTGGCGGTGGGGGAATCCATGAAGAAGGCGCTCAAGGTGGCGATGGTGCTGGAGAAGAACGCGCAGATCTACCTGTACGCGCGGCTGCTGGGCGCGCCGCAGCCGCTGGGCGACGGGGAGATCCTGGCGATGCAGAAGTTCGCCCGGGAGGAGTACGGCCGGAGGAACAGGGACCTGGCGTAGCGCTGGAGCGGCCTGGCCGGCGCAACCTGTATTGACTGTTTATTAAAATGGATTATGGTTCGCCATAGAAGTTTCATTTCCTATGGCTGGACCATGATGACTGTTCGAAAAATCATCCTGTGGCTGGGCGTCCTGGCCATCGCCTGGCTCCCCGCCAGACCGGAAGCCCGGGACCTCAAGCACACGATGCAGGAGGGCGGCAACACCGGCTACTTCGACGCCCATACCCACTGGCCCAACGGCATCCTGCCCTGGCAGGCCTTCTGCAAGATGCTGCCGGGCCACGATGGCGCCGAGGACGCCGCGGCCATGGACGCGCCG
>Ga0316217_10002560_pt1 | contig 21707 bp, 19 predicted proteins | sample 1anoAmetaG_FD_203633 | JGI IMG/M metagenome (GOLD analysis project Ga0316217, IMG submission 203633) | Freshwater microbial communities from Trout Bog Lake, Wisconsin, USA - 1anoA | ecosystem: Environmental > Aquatic > Freshwater > Lake > Hypolimnion/Profundal zone | place: USA: Wisconsin...
TCCCGCAATTCAACGCTTCGCTCGATATGGCGAGCGAGGAGATCATCTACAAACGCTACCTCAACATTGGGGTTGCGGTGGATACCGAGCGAGGGCTGCTGGTGCCGGTGATTCGCGACGTGGACAAGAAGAATATCATCGAGCTGGCGGTGGAACTGGCGGCGATCTCCGCCAAGGCGCGCGACCGGAAGCTGGCGGCCGAGGACATGGAAGGCGGCTCGTTTACCATCACCAATCTGGGCGGGGTCGGCGGCACCGCGTTCACTCCCATCGTCAACCATCCCGAGGTGGCGATTCTGGGACTGTCGCGGACACAGGTGGAGCCGGTGTGGATGAACAACAAGTTTGAACCGCGCAGCGTTCTGCCGCTGTCTTTGTCCTACGATCATCGTATTATCGACGGAGCCGATGCGGCGCGGTTTGTGCGCTGGATCGTGGACGCGCTGGAGCAGCCTTTCCTGCTCTCGGTGCAGGGGTAGTGGTGTTGCTCTTGCTTTTGGGTCATCCTGAGCGAAGCGAAGGACCCCAGTAAGGTTGAAATGATTCAACGCGGTGTCAGGCTTTTTATCCAATTATCGATGTTTAGCTCGAAAGCGATGGATCAGAAGTCCTTGATGGATTGGTTGGGAAGACATATTTGCGCGCCCCAGTTATGCGCAAGGTCGTCCCAGTGGGGGTTTGTGGATTCGATGAGTGCGATCTTCTTGGCTCGAAGCCAACCCTTGATCTGCTTCTCTCGGGCGATGGCGTTGAGCGGGTTCGAACACTCCTCGAAATACACCAAACGTGTGCAATTATATTTTGCCGTGAAGCCGAGGATGAGGTGATGTTTGTGCTCGTAGACGCGTCGGTCGAGGCTGTCGGTCATGCCCGTATACAGCGTGCCGCTCTTGCTCGACATGATGTAGACCCAGAAGCGCTCGTGCATGGGCGCAATGGAAACACGCGACGCGAAGAACGGCAAGGAAAAAGCGCTGGAAAGGTGTAGTGCTCAGTTTGAACTTCGCTGCCCATTGCGGGCTACTAAAGGATTTCAAACTGAGACACGACAGAGGAAGATTTGTGACTGAAAAGCTTGGTACGGCACGGACGATTGGTCGTTGCTGGGGTCCTTCGCTGCGCTCAGGATGACCCAAAAACAAAATGCGTAAATGCCGCGTGTGATGCGTTTGAACCTTACTGGACGGCGAGGCGCTCTTATTAAATAGTCGAACAATCAATAGCACTTCCGGGCCGGGTGGCCCGCCATTTCAAAACGAAATCTGGAAGCGAGACATGTCGAATACGAACCTGAAAGTTGCAGTCATCGGAGGCGGTCCCGGTGGTTACGCCGCCGCATTCCTCGGCACCGACCTCGGTCTTGAGGTTACACTCATCGACCGCGAGAAGAATCCGGGCGGAGTTTGCCTGTATCGCGGCTGTATTCCGTCCAAGGCGTTGCTGCACGTGGCGGCGGTGATCACCGAAGCCCGGCACGCAGCGAGTTTTGGCGTGGAGTATGGCGAGCCGAAGATCGACGTGGCCAAGCTGCGCGAGTTCAAGGAAGGTGTGGTTGCCAAGCTGACGGGCGGGTTGGGCATCATGTCCAAGCAGCGCAAGGTCACCTACATCCAGGGCGAAGCGAGCTTTGTGAATTCGACCACGCTGAAGGTGAAAAAGACCGCTGGCGGCTCCGAACAGCCAAGTGAGGTGACGCTGCAATTCGACAAGATCATCATCGCCACCGGATCGTCTCCGGCGCGGCCAGGGCCGCTGGCTGCCAGCGGCGCCAATATTCTGGATTCCACCGGCGCGCTGGATCTGAAGGATGTTCCCAAGAATTTTCTGGTGATCGGCGGCGGCTACATCGGACTGGAGCTGGGATCGGTGTATGCCACGCTGGGCTCGAATGTGGAAGTGGTGGAAATGACACCGGGCCTGCTTCCGGGCGCGGACCGCGACCTGATTCCGCCTTTGCAGAAGCGTCTGGAAAAGCTGTTCGGCAAGATCATGCTGAATACCGCGGTGACCGCGCTGAAGGATGAGATCGCCAATGTGAAGGTCACCTTCAAACTCCCCGACGGCACGGTGGAGGAAAAGACCTACGACAAAGTATTGGTCTCGGTGGGACGAAAGCCGAACTCGAAGGTTCCGGGGCTGGAGAACACCGGGGTGAAGGTGAACGAGCGCGGATTTATCGCGGTCAACAAGCAGCTGCAGACCGATGATCCGGCGGTGTATGCGATTGGCGACGTGGCGGGCGATCCCATGCTGGCGCATAAGGCCTCGCATGAAGGGCGCACGGCGATGGAGCACATCGCGGGCCACAAGGTGGAGTTTGCGCCGTATGCGATTCCCGCCGTGGTCTTCACCGATCCGGAGATCGCCTGGGCCGGGCTGACGCAGACCGAGGCGGAGGCCAAGGGAATCGAGGTTGAGATCGTGAAGTTCCCCTGGGCCGCCAGCGGACGTGCTGTAACTCTGGACCGCACCGAAGGGCTAACCAAGCTGCTCATCGACCAAAAGAGCGAGCGCGTGCTGGGCGGGGCCATCGTAGGGCCGGGCGCGGGCGATATGATCTCCGAGATCGTGCTTGCCATCGAGATGTCAGCTACGGCGTACGATCTGGAGCACACCATTCACCCGCATCCCACGCTTTCGGAGACCGTCATGGAAGCGGCCGAGATTTTCTACGGGACCTCGACCGATCTGTACCGGCCGAAGCGAAACAAGTAGAGACGCAGTTCGGGGAGCCCGGCACAGACGCCGGGCTTTTCCCTGCTAGCTAAATAGCTAGAGCAATCCCCGAAAAGCTGTGCCCCGCAACGACAGTCGGGTGCCCCAGGTTCCGCGCCGCGCTTCTTGCGGCGCTAACCTGGGAAAGCAGGACATACCCACCCCGGCAACCGCCATAAAGCAATTCCCCGGTTTGGTGTACTGCCGAGACATTTTGCTCTCCCAGGTTAGCGCCCGAACAACAGGGCGCGGAACCTGGGGCACCCGCCAGGTCCGGTATGCAGCCATCGGAGAAGCTCGCTCAATGGTTAGCGGGGAGACGCGCCGGAGTTGCCGCGCAGAAACTCCAATGCCTGCGCCACGCTCATGCCGGGAACAGCGCGATAGTTCCACGAGGATTCGGTCTCTTCGATATGCAGGGGCTTGACGACGATCAGGTGGCCCTCAAAGTCCAGCTGCATATGAGTAATGCCCCAGTACTTGCCGGTTACCTTGGACTGGTTGATTTCAATCCGGCCTCCGCGGTTTAGCCGGGCGAGGAAACCCCATCCGAAGGTGACATCCTTGAACAGAGTTCCCGCAATCCTGGTGAGTCGCTTCTCGTCGCGGTCGATCTCGATCTCCGCCTTCATTCCCAGCAACACCTGGGACTCGTAGTTCGGGGGAGAGAACTTTGGATTGGGAGAGCACTCCATCATCAGGCTGCGTTCCTCGTGGCTGGCCGAGGAGTAGTCGCAATGAAAAGCATCGGGAAGCGCCGCCAGCAGGCGTTCGATGTGCTGCTGATCCTCCTGCTGCTTTTTGGCTTTCTCCCGCATCTTTTCCGCATCGAGAAGTCGGTTGTCGCGCTCGTCATCCAGGCGGCGCTCGTCGGCGCTCAAAGGCTGGTCGTTGATGGCAACGGTCCGGCTCAGAATTCCCTGGGGCGTGTTCACCATGAACTTGGTGACCGAGCCGTGAGGCTTCTGCAGCCGGTCCATCCATGCGAAGTACGCGCTGTTGGTGGCGGCTTTTTCATTGGCCACGGCCTGGCGGAGCAGTTCGTTGGCCGGCAAACTCGGCTTGCCGATATCGGCGGCGCGGGCCAATGCCGGGGAGAGCATGGCGATCGCCAGGGCTAACAACGCCATGGCCGGCATCCGGGGAGGCCGAAGCCGGCGCGAGTGTTGCTGGACAGGCATCAACGTCATGGGTATTCAATTATCAGGGATGCCAGGCAAGCGCTCAAGCAGCGGGGCGGAAAAGTCAAGAATCCGATCTACCGCCGCAGTGCGTCTGCGGCAGTCATGAGAGACTTGTTACCCGAGGAGGCGCGCAGTGAGTCAAGAGACAATCCACGGATTTGCCGCGCCGGTGCTGGCGGTGTGCGGGTTTTCCGGCTCGGGAAAAACTACGCTGCTGGAGGCGGCCATCCCTTTGCTGGTGCGGCGCGGGCTGGCGGTTGCCGTCGTCAAGCACACCTCGCATGATTTCGAGATGGACCGGCCGGGCAAGGATTCGGAGCGGCTTTTTCGGGCTGGAGCCACCATCGCACTGCGCGGGCCCGGGCAGCAATTCGAGCGGCGGGCGGCGGCATTGCCTCTGGAGGTTACGCTGGCGCGGCTGGCCTGTGACCACGACCTGCTGCTGGTGGAAGGACACAAGGACACGGCGTTGCCAAAGCTCTGGCTGGGCAATGCAGAACGGCTGGACGCCCCGCAGGGGGTAACCGGCATCGTCTCCGCGCTGGCGTGGAATAGCGACCGGCTGGCCGCGCTGCTGAACTACATCGATCACTGGCTTCCGTCGGCGTGGAATGCGCGTCCTTTGTATTGTGGCCTGCTGCTGGGCGGCAGCAGTGCGCGGATGGGCCAGCCGAAGCAGGTAGTGCAGTTCGGCGGGCGGGCGCTGGGTGAGATCGCGGGGGAAGCGCTGGTTGCGATGCCGGGCGATCGTAGGGTGGTGGCGCTGGGCGCGGGCGCATTGCCGGCGGCCCTGCATACGTGGACCGTGTTGCCGGATGCGCCTGAGTTCTCTGGGCCGGGTGCGGGAATGATTGCGGCGCATCGTTGGGCTCCCGAGGCAGCCTGGATCGTGGCGGCCTGCGATCATCCATGGCTGCGCGCCCGGCACATCGAGTGGCTCGCCGCGCAACGGCAACCGGGCCGGTGGGCGGTGCTTCCCAGCCAGCGCGACGGCCATCCCTGTCCCACCCTGGCGCTGTATGAACCGCAGGCGCTGGAGGCCATGGAGCGGTTGGCACGCGCCGGCCGGGCGCACAATGCCGATCCCTCGGCCGTGCTGGACTTGCCGCGCACCGCGGTATTAGAGCCGCCTGCCGCGCTCGCCGATGGCTGGACGGGAGTGAACACTCCGGAGGAGTTGCGGGCGGAAGAAGAACGGCTGGCGCAGGCAGCCGAACCGATCGGCGAGTGAAAACAATCCGGTTCTCTGAAGTTTGCAGCGCTGCTGCCGATGGAGTGCGTTAGAGAGACGCTCGCCTCGGCTGCCATCGGTTCTGCTGCCGGCGCTACGTGCTCTCCAGATCGACGAGCGGGAGCCGCGCCTGGGCTGCCGGAACCGAGGACGCGCGTGTTCAGTCACTTCAAGCTATCAGGGAAGATCGTAGGGACCATCGTTGTCGTGCTGGCATGTACCTCCGTGCTCAGCTTCTGGATCACCCAGCGCCGCATCAATCAGCAGGCGGAGGAAGCCTTTCGCGACAAAGTCCGCCAGATTACCGGCATGGCCAGCACCACGCGGGAATGGTTCTCCGACAACCTGGATACGCTGGTGCCGAACCGGGAGTTTAAAGACCTCAATCAGGTTCCGGTGGTGGCGGCCTGGCGCGTGGCGGAATTGTATGCCAAAGACAACGGCATGACGTTTCATACGCCGTCGCTCAGTCCGCGTGATCCAAACGATCAGGCGGACGATTTTGAGCGGAGAGCGCTGGAGAAGTTTCAGCAGGAGCCCTCCCTGAAAGAGTTCTCCGAGCGAGCCAGCGTGGATGGCAAGGATGTGATGCGTTATGCGCAACCGGTCCGCCTGACGCAAGATTGCCTGGTCTGCCATGGCGAGCCGCTGGGCGCGAAAGGCCCGTTTGGCTACGCCAAGGAGGGTATGAAAGTCGGCGATCTGCGCGGCGCGTTTTCGGTGACAGCCTCCACCGAGCCGTTGATAAGAACGGCAAATTCGAATTCCATTGCGATCTTTCTGCTGAGCTTTTTTACCCTGCTGGCTTCCGCCGCAGCCGTGTACCTGGTGGTGCAGAAATGGGTGGTGCGACCGCTGTCGGATTCGGTTGAGCTGGCCAACCGCATTGCCGGCAACGATCTTGCCGCCGACGATCTGGTGGTGCACTCCGAAGACGAAATCGGCGAGGCAACCACGGCGCTGAACACCATGAAAAACAACCTGCGGCAGATGGTGCACGCGATTGCGAGTACGGCCGAGTCCGTGGCCGCGGCCAGCGAGGAGCTCTCCGCCACCGCGGGCGAGCAAACCCAGGCCGCCGAGAACCAGAGAAACCAGGTTACGCAGATCGCGACCGCAATGCACCAGATGACCTCGACGGTGGTGGAGGTATCCGGCAATTCGAATCGCGCTGCCGAGGCTGCCCGCCAATCCTCCGAGATGGCACACCGGGGCGGCGAGATTGTCGAGAATACCTTGAAGACCATGAACGTCATCTCCGATGCCGTCAGCAGCACCGGCAAGCAGGTGGATGAACTGGGCAAACGGTCCAACGAAATCGGGCGCATCGCCGCCGTCATCGACGAGATCGCCGACCAGACCAACCTGCTGGCCCTGAACGCCGCTATCGAAGCCGCCCGTGCGGGAGAGCAGGGTCGCGGATTCGCGGTGGTAGCCGACGAAGTGCGCAAACTTGCCGAACGCACCACCACGGCCACCAAGGAAATCGCTCGCATGATTGAGGCGATCCAGATGGAAACCCGCTCGGCCGTTCTGGCCATGGAAGAGGGAACGCGGCAGGTGAAGCAAGGCGTGGCCGCAACCAATCAGGCCGGAGAGGCGTTGCACGGGATCATCCGAAAGTCGGATGAGGTCGGCGACATGATTACCATGATCGCCACCGCTGCCACCGAACAGTCGAGCACCACCGAAGAGGTGAAGAACAGCATGGAGCAGATCTCGCGCCTGGTGGAGGCTTCGACCATCGGCACGCAGCAGTCGGCCAAGGCCTGCCAGGATCTCTCCGGCCTCACCAACAATCTGCGGAATCTGGTGGAACGCTTTCATCTCAGCCGGGAGCAGGCGTCGGGGACGCATCGCACAACGTCGCGAGGCCTCGGCAGCTCACGGCCCGGCCCGCGCCACGAGGAAGAAGCTGACTCGATGCACGGAAGCGGTTGGGTTCAGTAGCAGAGCTACTTCGATTGGCCGGCTGGATGGTTTGGAGAAAAGAGAAGCCAAGCCATCCATCCTTGCGTCGAAGGCGCCGATGGGCATTGCACCCTGCACACCTTTGCCTCTAGACTTGGTGAGGCGGAGTTGATCTGCGCAAGCCTTCAACGCATGAGCCGATGAACGGCCCAGGCGCCTCCGCAGTGGTGCAAGCGAAAGTGGCGGAATTGGCAGACGCACCAGACTTAGGATCTGGCGGGGAAACTCATGGGGGTTCGAGTCCCCCCTTTCGCACCAATGTTTTAGAATCAATAGCTTAGGGGAATTGCGCCCCTTGCTGCCAGACTTCCTGCTACTTTCGAAATGTTTGGAGGCTGTCTTCGGACACCGCCTGGCTCCCAACAACCCGAAAACCTGCCTGCCAACATCCAATGACACCGACCAGCGCTTCGCCCTAGCTGCCTGTTTGGGGCTCCCTTGACTTCAATTCCTCTTTCTTGCCCGGTAAAATCGACGGGCATATACGCCCACGTTGACAATCGCCACCACAACAGCGGCCTCGGTGAGCCAGACGGGAGGGATATTCGGATAGATGATCGTGTCGAGGGAATGCAGCAGGAAGCCGCCCTGATAGGAATCGATCCCAGCTCGCATCTCAAGCCAGTTTTCCGCCCAAGTAAGAGGACATGCCCAAGGCCCGGCTTCGATCCATACCCCCCAGAGCAGCGAGGCGATGTGGAGCCAGCGAAGCAGTGGATGGCATCCGGTGACGGCTGCCCCGAAGATCACCCAGAGAATGAAGATGGCGTGGACAGCCATCACCGCGCAGGCGAGCACGTAGTAGAACTGCATTTACGACCGTCGAGAGTTGACGACCTCAAGCCGAATTTGCTCTGGCGAAAGAATCAGGTTGACGGTTTCTCGATCCCCCATAGTTTGTAACACCTGGGCTCTATGCCACCTTGCTTTCTTTGCCTTCCAACGGTAACCCGGCTTCAGACCAGTCCTTCTTGCCTTCGACGTAGCGCAGCACATTCTCATATCCCATTTCAGAGAGAGTGCGGGCGGTGTGCTCGGATGCCTCACAGGTGGAACTTGCGCAGTAGACCACCATCTGCTGGTGTTTACCGCCGAGCAGCTTCGGTGCCAATTCCTTGACCTTTTCGGGGGGCAGATTGATGGCGCTCGGCAGATGTCCCTGCCTGTATTGTTCTTCGGAAAGTGATTCAATCAGAATGAAGGGGTAGTGCTGGTCTAGCCAGTCTTTGAGTTCCTCCCGTGTGATGGTTGGCGAGTTGTCCTGTTTGTTCTCCATAATGCCTCCGCAGCAGGTTAGAGCTGCGTGGGGTACATCTTGCTGCCCGACCCTGAAATAAGGTGAAAAACTGCGCTCGCTGGCGGGATCTCCGTGAAGAAGATGCCCGGCCAGAGCCCAGCGGTTCTGCAAACAGGCGTAATCTTGGAATACAAATTGCCCTGACGCATTCACCGCAGCACGCGCCGACGAGGCCGCGCTGCTGTCCCGGGATGATGCGGAGAGAGAGAAGCGATGACGAACATTCGAGTTCTTACCCTGTATGAGCGGATTGGCGGCGAGGAGACGGTCAATCGGCTGGTGGAATCCTTCTACCGCCGAATGGATTCGCTGGCGGAGGCCCAGGCGATCCGCGCCATGCACGGAGCCGATCTGTCGCCAACGAAAGCCGCCCTCAAACAGTATCTGACCGAGTGGCTCGGCGGGCCCAAACTCTATTCGGCGGAGAAAGGTTGCCCGAAATTGCGCAAACGTCACATGCATGTCGCAATCGGCGAAGCCGAGCGCGATGCCTGGCTACTGTGCATGCGAGAGACGATGAATGAGGTCATCACAGACGCGCAGGCACGCTGTGAGATCTATGTGTCCATCGAGAAGCTCGCCGACTGGATGCGCAACACGGCTGGCAATCCCCACGATACCAGCGGCAGCCACCCCTGATCCATACAGCGCATTGTGTGCCTGTGCATGCGGCTGATGCGGGATTTCGTGGGGGATCGGCTTTTTTGCCTGCATCGTGCACGGCCTGGCACCAACCCTGGCCGAGCTGCGTTGCATTTCGCCTCCGAGACGCCGGTCCGGATACAACCCTCGGCTCAGGCCTGCCACCTAACCTTCACAAGTTCGAAAAATGCGCTCAGCCCTGGGGCGCGTTACCTCTTTTTTTCGAAATTCTGGAGGAGTCAATGAAAACACCACACAGTGTCGGAGCCGGAGGCTTGGGACAGCACGCCACTCCGGAGCAACTCGTGGACGCCCTGAACCGCGTATTCGGCAAGCAGCAAACCGGAGTCCGTGCGACCCACGCCAAAGGGGTTGATCTCGAAGGAGAGTTCCGGCCGGCCGACTCGGCCTCGTCTGTGAGCAAGGCTCCGCACCTGCAAAAGAGAAGCGTTCCGATCTCCGTCCGATTTTCGGATTTCACCGGCATTCCCACTATTTCCGATACCGACGGGAACGCGTCACCGCGGGGCATGTCGATCAAGTTTCATCTGCCGGACGGCTCGGAGACCGACATCGTCGCCCACTCCTTCAACGGCTTTCCGACCGCTACGGCCGACGAATTCAGGGAATTTCTGGTCGCGCTTGCCTCCAGCGGGCCGGGCGCCGCCAAGCCGACTCCGCTCGACGACTTCCTGGCCTACCATCCGATTGCCAGAAAGTTTCTGGAATCCCAAATTCCAGATCCCGTCAGTTATGCCACCGTTTCCTACTTCGGCGTCAACACGTTCAAGTTCACCAACGCACAGGGAAAGGTAGTGTTCGGGCGTTACCAGATTCGGCCCGAGACCGGCGACCAGTCGTTGTCCAAGGACGCAGATGCCAAAGCAGACCCCAACTATCTCTCCCAGGAGATAAGAGAACGAGTCGCCAACGCTCCGGTCTGGTTCAAGCTGTTTTTGGAGATTGCGGAGGAGGGAGACGATCTCGACAATCCATCCGTTGCGTGGCCGGAATCGCGCAAAAAGCTTGCACTGGGATCGATCGAGGTTGTCCGGGCGGTGGCCGACAATGTTGCCGCCGAACGGAACCTGTTCTTCCAGCCGGGAGCACTCACCTCCGGCATTGAGCCCCAGGATCCGATGATCAAGGCCCGTACCGACGCCTACCCAGTCTCGTACGAGCGCCGCAAGGCTGCCTGAATCGGATTCCCTCCGACGGGATGACCCGTGCATGTGCGCTGCGAGCAAAACGCGGCGGTGGGTGGCGTGTGCCCGGCTGGAGGCAAAAAGACTAACCGGCTCAATCCAAGCCACTTCCAGTTCAGCCGAAACGGTTCGATGTTACTGTCACGGGCAGCTGTGATCCAGCTCACTTACTTGCCTTTGGGGAATTGGTCATAGTGACGCCGCGATGTTTCAATCCGGTGAAATTTGACCAGCGTGGGGCTGGCCTCCGGATCGCAGGGCCGCACTTTTTCCGCGATTATTTCATAAGGTTTGTGGGGATTTTTCTTACTCGGAAGTAGCAGGGATTACCGCCAGTCCGCGCGGGGTTGCAGCTCGCTGTAACGCCGTAACACGGAGTGGAAGCACTTTGCCCGGCGAGGGAACGGCTCGGTCGCCGTTGCATCGTCTGCTGTGGATTGACGCAGGAAATTTGCCCAATCCGAGTTTCAGGCCGGTCTTAAGGAGGATGAATCATCATGGCATTGAAAGATTTACTTGCCCAGAAAATCGAAGAGTGCCGTCCCCATATCGCAATGCTGGTCCAGCATTTCGGCGGAGTCGTGATCGACCAGATCACCATCGACCAGGTAATCGGCGGGTCGCGTGATATTCGCTCCCTGGTTACCGACATCTCCTATCTCGACCCCCAGGAAGGGATCCGCTTCCGCGGCAAGACCATCCCCGAGACCTTCGAGGCGCTTCCCAAGGCGCCGGGCTCACAGTATCCGACCGTGGAGTCTTTCTGGTACTACCTGCTTACAGGCGAGGTGCCCACGCCGGCACAGGTGGAGGAAGTTGTCGCCGACTGGAAGCTTCGCCAGAACGTGCCTTCCTACGTCTGGAATATTCTCCGCGCCATGCCGCGTGACAGCCATCCCATGGTGATGCTCTCCACCGCCATCCTGTCCATGCAGAAGGACTCCAAGTTTGCCGCCTTCTATCGCTCGGGCAAGTTCAACAAGAAGATCGCCTGGGAATATGTGTACGAAGACGCCTTCGATCTCGTCGCCCGCATGCCCATCGTGGCCGCTTTCATCTACAACCTGAAGTACCGCAACGACGTTCAGGTTGCGAGCAATCCCGATCTGGACATGGGTGCGAACTTCGCCCACCTGATCGGCCAGTGCGAAGAGTACAAAGATGTTGCCCGCATGTATTTCATCCTGCACGCAGATCATGAATCCGGCAACGTTTCCGCGCACGCCACGCACCTGGTGCACTCGGCCCTGTCGGATCCCTACTATGCCTATTCGGCGGGTCTTAATGGGCTAGCTGGCCCGCTGCACGGCCTTGCCAACCAGGAGGTACTGGACTGGACCCTGAAATTCCAGGAGAAATATTGCAACGGCGTCGAGCCGACGAAGGAACTGATTACGGCGGCCTTGTGGGACACACTCAATGCCGGACAGGTGATTCCCGGCTATGGTCACGCCGTCCTGCGCAAGACCGATCCCCGCTACATGTCCCAGCGCGAGTTCTGTCAGGCAACTCCGGGTCTCAAAGAAGATCCGCTGTTCAAAGTTGTTTCCATGATTTTTGAAGTGGCTCCCGGCGTGTTGGCGCAGCAGGGCAAGGCCAAAAATCCCTGGCCGAACGTCGATGCACAGTCCGGCGTCATTCAGTGGTACTACGGGGTCAAGGAATGGGACTTCTACACTGTTCTGTTTGGCGTTGGCCGCGCCCTTGGCTGCATGGCGAACATCACCTGGGACCGCGGCCTTGGCTACGCCATCGAGCGTCCCAAGTCGGTTACGATCGCGATGCTGGAGCGGTGGGCGGTGGAAGGCGGCCGCACGCTGTCAGGCGCCAAGGGACCCCAGGAAGTTGTGGTGGAAGCCGTTCCGGCGATTTCTGTTGCATGAAGCTTTGGCCCGCGGGGGCATGATGGTTTGCGCGTGATGGCTGCGTGACTTGCTTGAATTTGCACAAAACTATGCCGCACCTCTCCATCGAGGGTGCGGCATTTCTTTGCCCGGTTTTGCGGGTTCAGGCCTTGGTTGCCGGTGTGGTTTCCCACACCCCGGTCGTCAGATACTCGTGGATCGAAAGAGCGGCCTTGCGGCCTGCGCCCATGGCGAGAATCACCGTGGCGCCGCCGGTCACAATGTCGCCGCCGGCAAAGACGCCCCGCTTGGAGGTGCGGGTGCTTTCCGGGTCGCTCAGGATGTAGTTGCGCGAGGTGGTTTTCAGGTCGGGCGTCGTGCTCTGGATCAGCGGGTTGGCCGTGGTGCCCACGCCGATGATGGCCAGGTTGGCGGGCAGAATAAAGTCCGAGCCTTGGATCTCCACCGGGCTGCGCCGTCCGCTGGCGTCAGGTTCGCCCAACTCCATGCGCACGCAGCGCGCTCCGGTCAGCCAGCCCTTTTCATCGCCCAAAAACTCCTTTGGGTCGGTCAACATGCGGAACTCCACGCCCTCCTGTTTGGCGTGCTTCACCTCTTCGGCGCGCGCCGGCATCTCCTCGCCGGAGCGGCGATAGACCAGGGTTGCGCTCCGTGCACCCAGCCTGCGCGCGGTGCGGACCGCATCCATGGCGGTGTTGCCGCCGCCCACCACAATCACGTCGCGGTCGCGGCAGTCATACACCGGCTCATCGGATTCCGGAAACTGGTAGGCGCGCATCAGGTTGACGCGGGTCAGGAATTCGTTGGCCGAATACACTCCGTTGAGGTGCTCGCCGGGAACTCCAAGGAACTTGGGGAGTCCCGCGCCGGTCGCCACAAAGACCGCGTCGTAATGCTCGTCCTGCATCAGCTCGTCGATGGTTACGCTTTTGCCGACGACGACGTTGGTCTCAAACTCCACGCCCATCTTGCGCAGGTTCTCCACCTCGCCCTTCACAATCGCCTTGGGCAGGCGGAACTCAGGGATGCCATAGACGAGCACGCCGCCCAACTCGTGCAGAGCCTCAAAAACGCGCACCCGATGGCCCTTCTGGATCAGGTCTCCGGCGGCAGAGAGGCCGGCCGGACCGCTGCCCACAATGGCCACGCTCTTGCCCGTGGGCGCAGAGATGGCGGGGAGCCCGAGCTGTCCGCTGGTGCGTTCATAGTCGGCGATAAAGCGCTCCAGGTTGCCGATGGCAACCGGCTCGCCCTTGTTGCCCAGCGCGCATCCGCCCTCGCACTGGTTCTCCTGCGGACAGACCCGCCCGGTGATGGCGGGCAGTGCGTTGTCTTCGCGCATTTTGGCCGCCGCCGCCAGGTAGTCGCCCGCGTAGATCAGGTCCACTACCTCGCGAATCTTTACGCCTACCGGGCATTGCATCACGCACCCCGGCTTGCCGCAGCCAACGCAGCGCGTCGCCTCGGTCTGCGCGTCCGCGGCGGAGATGCCCAGGTTCACCTCTTCAAAGTTGCGGCTGCGAGCCTCGGCGGCCTGCTCCGGCATGTGGGTGCGCGCAATCTTCATCCGCTCTTTGATCGGCAGATTATTTTTGTCAGGCATTGTGCGCCTCCTCTTTGGCGAACTGTGCCCGCACCTTCGCCACTTCCTCTTCCTTTTGTTCCTCGAATCGCTTCAGCGACTCACATTCCTGGCTGCGGTACATCGCGTTGCGCTGCATCAGCACCTCGAAGTTCACCAGCGATGCGTCGAACTCAGGCCCGTCCACGCAGGCGAACTTGCTCGTATTGCCCAGCAGCACGCGGCAGCCGCCGCACATGCCTGTGCCATCCACCATAATGGAGTTCAAACTCACCATGGTCTTGATGCCCAGCGGCAGGGTCACCTGCGAGACGGCGCGCATCATAGGCACCGGTCCCACGGCCAGCACAAAGTCGATCTTGCGTCCGCCGCTCAGCAGGTCGTTGAGCTTCTTGGTCACCAGACCCTGTTCGCCAGAGCTGCCGTCATCGGTCATGATGTAGGTTTCATTGCTGGCCTGGCGGACTTCGTCCTCAAACACCACCATCTCGGTGTTGCGCGCGCCTTCGATGAAGACCACGTGGTTGCCGGCCTGCTTCAGCGCGTTGGCCGTGGGCAGGGCCATGGCGGTGCCCACGCTGCCGGCAAGAATCGCAACCGTGCCGAAGTTTTCGATCTCCGAGGGATGGCCCAGCGGCCCGACGATGTCCAGAATATAGTCGCCTGTCTCCAGGCAGTTCAGCAGCGAGGTCGTCTTGCCGATGGACTGCGCGACAATGGTGACCGTGCCGGCCACCGGGTCCGAGGCCTTGATGGTCAGCGGAATCCGCTCGCCGTTTTCATGCAGGCGCAGGATGACAAACTGTCCGGGCCGCTGCTTGCGGGCGATGCGCGGAGCCTCGATCACAAACTGCTTGATTTTGAGGCCGACACTGCGGGCTTCCACTATTTTGTACATAGGCTAGGGCTCCGTATAAACCGGGAGATCTGGGTACTCGGGTGGGCGAGGCTACCGTGCAGGATACTCAACATTGCCATGGTTCGTCCAGAGATTAGTCCAGCGATGTGGGAATTGCATGACGAATGGCAAGAGGAGAAAAATCGCGGGAGAAAATCCAGCGAAACCCCGGTCTGCTACAATTTGGATTTTTGAGGGCCTTCCGGATCACGACCATGTCCAGTCCAAACACCGCCGCTAGCAATGTCCGTTGGGATTTAACCTCCATCTACTCGGGGATCGATGATCCGCAAATCGATGGAGACATCGCCGAGTTCACCCGGCAAGCGGAGCAATTCAGCTCCAATCACAAGGGCAAACTCGCCGAGACGCTGGGTGCGGCAATCTCCGCTTATGCGGAACTGGAGATGCTCGGGGGCAAGATCATGGTCTACCTCTCGCTCCAGCAAAGCCTGGACGTGACCAATGAGGTAGTGAAATCCAAGAGCGCCGCGGCGCAACAGACCATGAGCCAGGTTCAGGGCGAATATCTGACGTTCTTCGAATTGGAGCTTGTGGCGCTTGACGATGCGACGCTTGAGAAATGGTACGCAAGCGATGCCGTGGTTAAACGCCACAGGCCGTGGATCGAGCACCAGCGGGTCTTCAAGCCGCACTTTTTGAGCGAAGCCGTGGAATCCGCCCTCACCAAGCGGAGTCCTTTCGGTCCGGCCTCCTGGGATGAGTTCTTTGACGAATGCGAGGCAGATCTTCGATTCGACCACCGGGGCGAGAAGAAGAACCTGACCGAAATGCTCGACATTCTCACCAATTCAAAAGATGCCGGGCTTCGCGCCGAAGTGCAAAAGTCGGTCAACGAGGGATTGGGGGGACATTTCGCCAAATATTCCGCGCAGACGCTCTATGTGATCGTGGGCAGGGGAGCCGTAGAGCGCAAGGAGCGCCAGTACCGCACTCCGATGGATCCGAGGAACAAGGAGAGCCAAATCCCCGACGCGGTCGTCGATGCGCTGCACAGCGCGGTCATCCACGTGGCCGGGCCGCTTGCCCGCCGATACTATCGTCTCAAGGCCGGACTGCTCGGTGTGAAAACCCTGCGGTGGAGCGACCGCAATGCGCCACTGCCGTTCGCCGATACCACCGTGGTGCCGTATGACAACGCAATCGCTACCGTTCTTGCGGCGTATGAAAGCTTCAGCCCCACGCTGGCCGGCATCATTCGGAATTCCATTGCGTCCAAACACATTGACGTTCCTGCGACCCCGGGTAAACGCGGCGGAGCGTTTAACTGTTCCATCGTGCTTCCCGGAAACCGGACGCAATCGTACACGTTCTTGAATTACCTGGGTTCGAATCACGACGTGACCACGCTGGCGCATGAACTCGGCCACGGCGTGCATGGCATCCTGGCCGGTGAAGCGCAGGGTCCTCTCATGTATCAGCCTCCCATTGCCTACTGCGAAACGGCTTCCGTCTTCGGCGAAATGACAACCTTCAGTTTTCTCCGCAAGCAGCTCGCTGAAAAGGAAGACAACGCCGCGCTGCTCGCGCTGATTACCCAGAAGATCGAGGGAATGCTGAACACGGTGGTGCGGCAAATTGGATTTTCGAATTTCGAGCGCCGCATCCATGGCATGAATGCCGGCTACACGGAATGGACCGACCCCAAGAAACTTTCCGTGGAAGAGCTCGATGCCCTGTGGCTAACTACGGCCAAAGAGTTATACGGAGAAGACGGCGAGGTGTTCACCTATGAAAACACCAGCCATCTCTGGTCGTATATCTCGCATTTCCACCGGCCCTTTTACGTTTACGGCTATGCGTTCGGCGAGCTGTTGACGCAGAGCTTGTATGCCCAGCAAGCGCGCCTCGGCCCCCAGTTTGAACCGCTCTATCTCGACCTGCTCCGTTCCGGTGCGACCAAAAGCGTCTTCGAACTGCTGCAACCGTTTGGCCTGGATCCAACCGATGAAAGCTTTTGGGCCGACGGCATCCGCGTGAGCCTGGAGGCGATGATCTCGGAAGCGGAGCAACGCGCGCCCTTGCAAATGCCCGGGGATTCGAAGTAGTCATGAGCGCCAGGTCGTGATCATGCGGAAGTAAACGCGAAGGTAAAAACGAAGATTGATTGCGATACGGAAGGTAAGTGGTAGGAGCGGCGTGACTCGAACACGCGACCCTCTGCTTAGAAGGCAGATGCTCTATCCAACTGAGCTACGCTCCCACGTTACTGACTTGTTTGTGTTCACATTTAGTTTGGCAACTGAGTGTGAACGACTTTGCAGCGTGTTGCCTATGCCCAAAGCATGCCCATGCTGCGCCGACTCGGATGCCTTGGCACGCTCCCGCGCATACTTCGCCTGCCCCTTCAATCACTGTGCATGCCGCTCTTCCATGGGGCGTGCAGCGTCTGCCAAGTCCGCCTAGTCTACAAATATTGTAACCGTCGAAGAAACGCACGGGAAGAGTTCCTGGCGCGATTCGAGTTTATTGCCTCCTCGGACGCACGCAATGAATGTCTCGGCCCTAATTATATGGCGCGGAGGATGCTCGGTTCCTCTCTCAGTACTTCGATTCGAAAAAACCGATGGTCGCCTTGTCGATCAGCTGAAAAATTCGGTCGGCCTGTGCGCGATCTGTCTCCACGCCCGCGTTTGGGATTCGGATATTTGCTTCCTTGGCTGCGCCGATGGCGTACACCAGCAGTTCGGCGTCCTCTGCACTATTGCTCATTTACTGGCCTCGTTGGTTGCGTGGTGAGGTTGAGGGTTGGAGGCATCGCCGCGCAGACTGTGGCGATGTCTTCGCAACCATGTTACAACGAACCGTCCTCGTTTGTGATCTGCACCTGCAGCTTCAGTAAACATTCGGCGGCGAACTCCAGCGTGCGTTCCCAGCTCTCCGCGGCTTCACCCGGAGACGCTCCATAGCCGGTGAGGAACAGGGTCAGGCAGTAGCCGGCGTCGGACTCCTCCAGGTTCGTTTCCGGGTGAAAATAACAGCGCCGCACCACGATTTCGGCCAAGGCCTCGAGGCTCTCATCGGATTCGAGCGCCTGGGCCATCTGCTTGGCCAGCTGCTGGTGTGCCTCCAGGCATCCGCGCAGAGCCGCGGCGTGTTCGGCCAGAACCAGGTCCACATAGCTGTTTTGCGCAAAACCGGCGTCGTACAGATTCGCCGCCGCCTCGGTTGCGTCGGCCCATGCGTCGCACTTCACCGTCTGCCACGCGCTGGGTTGCGAATTTACATCGGCCAAAAATCGCCGCAGAGCAGGGAAGCGGCGCGCCTCCGCGATGCTGTCAAGGTTGCCCGTGGTGCGGCCATCCGCGCCGCGCAGCTCCACATAATGCAGGTGACCCTCCGGGTCTCGCCAGGGCAACTCCAGTGCGGGCGCCGACGGTCCCAGCTCCACGCTGTAATCTGCTTCCATTCAGCGGCTCTCCGTGGCTTCGAATTGCGCGGTTCCCAATTGTGCCAAAAAGTCTACGATCTTGCGCTCGGCCCAATGGCCATCGTTGCTGCCGGCGAGCTCCGGTTTGCAGATGAAGGCGCAGTGCCCGCCATGTTGGGTGTGCAAAAACGTCACGTTCGGGTTCGTCTCAAGTTTGCGCCGGCTCTCGGACGACATCACAATGAACGGATCGTCGTCGGCGTGAATCACCAGCGCCGGAAGCGCGATGCGCTCCAGCACATGCGACGAGCTGGCCTTGTCGTAATAATCCGACGCCCCCGTAAATCCCATGTAGCGTGCCGTGATGCGCTCATCGAAGTCCCGCACCGAGCGCACGCCCTTGAGCAGCGCCGGGTCGAAGTGGCCCGGCCAGAGTGCGGCCTTGCGGCGAAAGCTGCGGCGCAGCGAGCGCAGAAACCACTGCTCATAGAGTGCGTTGGACGGCGCGTGAATCCGGTCGGCGCACAGCGCCAGGTCGCAGGAGGGCGAAACCACCGCTGCGGCCACCACTTGCGGTGGAGCTTGCGTCCCCCACCGGCCCAACGCGCGCAGCACCTGGTTGCCGCCCATGGAAAAGCCCACCAAGGCAACCCGTCGCAATCCCTCGCTTGCGGTCAATTCGGCCACCAGCTTCTCCACATCCTGCGAGAGTCCGGAGTGATAGAGCGTGGAGGAAAGATGCTCAGTGCCGCCGCAGCCGCGGATGTTCATGCGCACCACGTTCCAGCCCTGCCGCCAGGCCCGGCTGCCGGTTCCGATCACATAGCGCGATTTGCTGGAGCCTTCCAGCCCGTGCACCAGGATCAGCGTCAGCCGCCCCTGCCGCTCCGGCTGCCAGTGGCACTCGCACAGAATTTGGACTCCCGGCTCAATCGCGCAGAGCCGCTCTTCGGCTTCGGGCAGTCCGTTGGGCCGTCGCAGAAAGTTTCCGGCAATGGTCTGGGCGTGGCCTCCGCGCAAAAAGCGGCGCGGCACAAAATCATTCACCACGCGCGCCGAGTTTGGAGGATGGGAGATGGGTTCGGTACCGTGCATGAGTGTTCCCCGGGCCGGCTGCACCCTTATAATGAATGTATCAGTTCCGTCCTGGCGGCTGGCGAGTGTGGCCGCGCAGCGGATGCGGAGGGTGTCATGCCGATTTTCGAATACATCTGCAAGGGTTGCGGCAACAAGTTTGAAGCCATCGTCTACGGTTCCAAGCAGTCGGAGTGCCCGGCCTGCAAGAGCACGGAGCTGGAGCAGCAGCTTTCCACCTTTGCCGCGCACGGCACGGATAAATCCTCCGGTTCTGCGCCCAAACTGCCCTGCGGCATGCCCAATGGCTCCTGCGGCGGCGGTGGCTGCGGAATGAATTAATCGATGCAGCCGTCGCCGCAGCTTGAACCGACTCCCGCGCCGCCGCCCGAAAAGCCGCAGCATCCCTGGGCCAAGCGCCTGGGGCCGCTGGCGCCCCTGGCGGTGCTGCTGGCCAAGCTTAAGACCCTGCTGTTTGCGCTCTTCAAGCTCAAGTTCCTGTTCAGCTTTGCCGCCTTCCTCGGAATCTACTGGGCGCTCTTCGGCGCCTGGTTCGGCATCGGCTTTGCCTGCATGATTCTGCTGCACGAGATGGGACACTTCGTCGAGGTCAAGCGCCGCGGCCTTCCCGCCGAAATGCCGGTGTTTCTTCCCGGCGTGGGAGCCTACGTGAAGTGGCAGGCGCTGGGGGTTTCCACCGAGGTGCGTGCCCTGATCGCGCTGGCCGGGCCTGCCGCCGGACTGCTGGCCGCGTTGCTTGCCGCGGCTCTGTTCTGGCACACCGGAAACCCTCTGTGGGCTGCACTGGCCCACACCGGAGCCTGGCTCAACCTGCTCAACCTGATTCCGGTTTGGATGCTGGACGGCGCTTCCGCCGTACTACCGCTCGACACCATGGGGCGCATCAGCCTGCTGGCCGTCAGCGTTCTGCTCTACTGGTGGAGCGGGCAACTGGTGCTTCTTCTGCTGGCCGTGGGCTTTGCCTGGCAGCTCTTCCGCAAGCCGATTCCCGTTGCCGGAGCGTTTTCCGTGCAAGTCTACTTTGCGGCGCTCATTGGCGGCCTCGCCTGGCTCCTCCACGCCACGCCCCTTGCAAGGCCGTAAGTCCGGCCGAACTGCGCGCTGCTTGTTTTTTTATGCCACACCGCCCGCCTTCCCTTGCCGCTAGAAGGCAATTTGATTACCTTAGTGCTGATTCTGAACGTGCATTTCTCTTGGAAAGCATATATTTTGGTACCATATCCTGTGGCAATTATTCCCAGTTTGGGAGTTCGCCGGTCCTTTTCCTGGGAATACCCCATCTCTCTTCCGAGGAAATGAGACTTGCATCCCGGCAAAAGACTGCGCCTTCTCCGCGAGCAGCTTGGTCTAACAGTTCGTGACGTCGAAGCCGCCAGCGGCCGCTTAGCGGCAAAGCGCGGAAACAGTGCGCACGCGATTCCCCTCAGCCGCCTGTCCGACATTGAAAACAAAGGGGTAGTTCCCAGCATCTACCGCATTTATTCCCTGGCCGTCACCTACCGTCGCGACATCCGGGAGATCCTTGACTGGTATGGGATGAACCTGGACGAAATGGCGGGAGATCTGGCAGTTACAACGCTACCCAACACCCATTGCATCGAAACTCTCAACGCGACCGGCAATGTGAAGATTCCGGTTCTCGACGATGCGGCATTCGATCCGGCCCGTACCCAAAACCTCGGACGCATCATCCAACAGTGGGGAGCGGTGCCGTTCGCATACCTCTCCCAGTTCGCAAGTGTCCGCTACACCTACGCCTACATCGGCACAGAGGATCTCACAATGTCCCCGCTCCTGCCTCCCGGTTCGTTCATTCAGATCGATGAATCCCGAGACAAGATCGTGGAGGGCACGTGGAAGTCCGAGGCCGACCGGCCTATCTATTTCCTGGAAACCCGGAACGGCTACAAGTGTGGCTGGTGCGGCTTGCAAGACGGTCAGCTGATCCTGCAACCCCATCCTCTTTCTCCCGAACCGGTGCGGATCTATCGCCATCCGCAGGAGGCCGAGGTGGTGGGAGAGATTGTCGGTATCGCCATGCAACTGCGCGGGAGGAACTGACCCATGACCTCACGCGATTGCCGGCGCATCCATTCTTTCGGCGCGTCGTTTGGGATGCACAACGACGTCGGGAACAGGCATCGCTTGTTCTGGATTCGTAACGGATTTCCGATTCTCTCTCGTAAAAGCTCGCCAGAGCTAGGCTCCGACTACGGCACCAAGCCGAGTCGGAGCTTCCATGAAGAGATTTTCCATCCTCACTGCCCTGGGAACCGCGCTCATCCTGAGCGTGTCCCTCTGCGCGTCCGCCAGCGCATCCACCAGCACGGCTCACCACCTCTCGACCCCGACACCGACCGTACGCCTGGCCTGTTGCGGCGGCGATCCCGACGGGCCTCCGGGCGGTCCGGGCTTTGCTCCGGCCTCGGCCCAGACGCTCCCGCATGCTTCGATGGCAGCGTTGACCCAGTCCGCCGCCTGCTGTGGTGGAGATCCCGACGGGCCTCCGGGCGGTCCGGGCTTTGCTCCGGCCTCGGCCCAGACGCTCCCGCATGCTTCGATGGCAGCGTTGACCCAGTCCGCCGCCTGCTGTGGTGGAGATCCCGACGGGCCTCCGGGCGGACCGGGCTT
>Ga0316217_10002561_pt1 | contig 21703 bp, 18 predicted proteins | sample 1anoAmetaG_FD_203633 | JGI IMG/M metagenome (GOLD analysis project Ga0316217, IMG submission 203633) | Freshwater microbial communities from Trout Bog Lake, Wisconsin, USA - 1anoA | ecosystem: Environmental > Aquatic > Freshwater > Lake > Hypolimnion/Profundal zone | place: USA: Wisconsin...
GGACAGTTTCTCGAGCGCCTCGGCGATGGGGATGAAGAAGTTCATGTTCCCACCGCGCATCCCTCCCCCGATGACCGCGATTCCGACGACGGCGCCCTTCTGGTCCAGGAGCGGACTGCCACTGTTCCCGGACAGGATGGAGACGTCGCTTTGGATGAAGCGCCCGTTCTCGGTATCCCGGAACCCGCTGACCACCCCATGGGTCATGCTGCCGTTGAAATCATCACCCAGGGGTGAGCCGATGGCGTAGACCTCCTCCCCTTGACTGGGATCCGTCGACCGGATGGAAAAGGCTTCGAACGGGATCTTTGCGGTCTTAATGAGAGCAACATCACGCTTGGCATCGAACGCCAGGACCTCGCCCGGGAGTTCCCGGCCCGTCGCGGTTTTCACTTTGACGAACGATTCCTCGCCGACCACGTGGTTGTTCGTGAGGAGGTAGCCGTCCTTGCTGATGTAGAAACCCGTGCCGGACCCCTTGAGGGTTTCGACCGTCACCACGGCGCTCCGAAGCAGGGTCGCACTCTTGACCGTCCCCTCCCTGGGGGGCTGCACGGCTGGGAAAGCATAGGCAGAGGCCCCGCGCTGGACCTCATCCAGGGGTGAGGCCAGGGCCGCCTTGAAGGCAGGATCGGCGACCAGCTTGACCATCATGTCGGAAACCCCGCGCTCGACGATGTTCGCCCACGCCATGTCCCGGGTGGGCATCGTGAAGGCGCCGGTGGTCTCGAACTCGGCCACCTGCTTCTGGGACTTGGGGTTCAGCAACGCGAATTTCGCTTCCAGCTTGACGGTGCCCTTCGAATTTGCGCCGATCGTGCACAGATCCAGGCTCATCTTGTTGAGCATGACGCCCAGTTCCAGATCCGCGCTTTCGGGCTTGGCGTCGGTGTCGAAGACCGAATCGTTTTTCTTTGGGCTCGGAATATGGGCGTTCTCGAGCTCCTTCCGGACGCCGGTCAGGAATTTGGCCTGGATGATTTTCTGGAGAGGTTCGTTCCAGGTTATATCGTGGGCGTTGTTGCAGAAGAGGCTGAATTCCTGCACCCCGAGCTTCTCACCGAAGGGGATGGAGGAGACGAACCTCTTGAAAAGGACCGAATGGAGGGTGGCCGGAGCCGGCGTCCCTGCCTGGGTCGGGATCGCGGCCGGCGATTGGGCCCCAAGAACCAGGGGCGTTCCCAGACCTGCGAGAGCACCTAGAACAAGCAGGATTCTCCGATCCAGCATCAATACCTCCAAGCCTCAAGCGGCCGTCAGGAAAAGGATAGAAACATAGAAGTTATTAGATTAACCGGAATCCATGCGGCCGGGCCTGACTAAGGAAAAACCGGGTCGATGGCGGCTCCACCGCCCCGCCAAAAGGTCAACATGAACATGGAATGACAAATTCGAGGACAGTTGTCGGCCTCGGCAAAACGAAGCGCCCGGCTCGCCGGGCGCTTTTCGGGTCCGGATTGCGCGTTAGAGGGCGCTCTGCAGCACCGTCAGAATGACGGTGTTGACGATATCCTCCGCCGTGCAGCCGCGGCTCAGGTCGTTGCCGGGCTTCTTCAGGCCCTGCAGGAACGGGCCGTTGGCCGAAGCGCCGCCGAACCGCTCGGCGATCTTGTAGCCGATGTTGCCGGCGTTGAGATCGGGGAACACCAGCACGTTGGCCTGGCCGGCCACCTTGGAGCCCGGGAACTTCTTCAGGCCGATGGCCGGGATCATGGCCGCGTCGAACTGGATCTCGCCGTCCACCTGCAGTTCGGGCCGGCACTCGCGCACCGTCTTCAGGGCGGCGCGGACCTTGTCCACCGCGGCGTGCTCGGCGCTGCCGGCGGTGCTGAAGGAGAGCATGGCAACCTTGGGCTCGACGCCCAGCATGGCCTTGGCCGTGTCGGCGCTGGCCAGGGCCACTTCGGCCAGCTGCTCGGCGTCGGGATCGGGCAGCACGGCGCAGTCGCCGAATATCATCGCGCCCTTCTCGCCGAACTTGGGATCCGGGTGGATCATCAGGAAAGCGGAGGAGACGGTCTTGACCCCCGGGGCACAGCCGATGGTCAGCAGGCAGGCGCGCACGGTCTCGCCGGTGGTGTTCAGGGCTCCGGCCACGAAGCCGTCGGCCTCGCCGGTCTTGACCATCATGCCGCCGAAGTAGAGCGGGGTCCTGACGGTCTCCAGGGCCTTCTCCTGGGTCATGCCCTTGTGCTTGCGGGATTCGTAGTAGGCGCTGGCCAGGGCGGCGGTGCCGGGATCCGCGGCGGGATCGCGCAGGGTGACGCCTTCCAGCGAGATGCCCAGCTCCTTGGCCCGGGCCAGGACCTTGGCCGGATCGCCCAGCACGGTCACCTTGCAGATGCCCTCCTGGATCAGCTTGGCGGCGGCGATGAGGGAGCGGTCGTCCACCCCCTCGGGCAGGACAATGTGCCGGGCGAGGCTCTTCGCCCGCTCCCGGAAAATCTTGAACCAGGCTTCGTGATTGGCGTTCATGGCGGCTCCTGTCGACACCCCAGTTTGGCAGGGTGGCAGGCAAGCATAAAGGCTGGAGGTCACAAGCCGTCACTCATCCAGCGCGCGGATCCGCAGGGTGATGCCCAGGTCCGGGCTCTCCAGGGTCAGGCCGCGGTACAGCGGCCCCTCCCCTTCCCGGAGCACGGTCCAGACCACCTTGTCCTTGCGCAGCAGGGTGCGCCGGGCCCCGTCCTGCTCCAGCCGGATCCCCGGGGCTAGCCCGGCGCGCAGGACCGGTTCGGGCCAGAGCGCGAACTGCACCAGGGCCGGCAGCAGGCGCGGATCCAGCTGGGCCGGCAGGGGCACCCGGGCGTCCACCGCCGCTGCCCCGGACTGCACCCGGACCGTGAACAGGGTCTGGCCCATGGGGGTGGAGACCACCATGCTCAGGACCCCGCCGCGGTTCTCCACCGCCGCCAGGAGCAGCTCCCGGCGCCCGCCCGGAAGGGTGAAATCCACCTCCTGGGTGGCGAAGAAATCCGCTTCCGCTTCGGGCGGGCAGAGCCGGAAGGGGACCCCCCGGGCCAGGTAGACCGTGCCGACCGGCGGCCGGCACCCCGCCAGGAGCAGGAGCAGCAGCAGGAGGACGGGACGGGCGGATCGCATGGGGACCATTCTCCCGTCCCGGATGGGGGAACGTGGGCGAAAATTCGCCAAGCCCCGTAGAATGACCCTATGGGCGGAAAACGGCAGGAGCGGCAGATCCAGCAGCGGCGCGAGGCGCTGGAACGGGCCATGGAACTCCCGGAGGCCGGTCCGGAGGAGCTGTTCTTCCACGACCACGCCGACCTGGTGCGCGGCCTGGCGGAGTCGCTGGAGCGCGCCGGCCTGCCGGAGGCCTGCCAGGCCCTGGCCCGGCACCTGGAGGAGGACCGCGACCACTGGCTGCGCCGGCTGGAGCGGATCGAAGCGGAGCCCGCCCTGCGCGCCCGGCGGGCCGCCCTGGACCAGGACTACCTGGAGCTGTTCGCCGGTCATTTCGGCCGCTGGGGCGCCGGCGGCAGCCAGGGGGACCGGACGGCACAGCTGGAGGCCTGCCTCCTCCTGGCCGCCCTGCGGGGCGCCGAGCGGCTGTGGGTGCGGGGCCATGGCCGCCCGATCCTGCCGGTGCTGGTCCAGGAGGCCCTGGCGCTGCTCTGGCCGGCGCTCTACGCCCACGCCCGCCGGCACATGCCGAAATGATCATGAAAGGGCCATCCGCTGCCCTTGCTTGAACGCAAGCGCCGCCGCGGCTAGCGCTTGGCCCACTCCATGAGGGCGAGCTGGACTGCCGCGTTCGGAGTCAACCCCGCGGCCTTGGCTTTCAAGGCGAAACTCAGCCAGATAGTTGGTTTGATGCGGATCGCATGGACTTCCGCTGCTTCCACGGTCTGCCCCTTCCGAGGCCGCCCCTGAGGGGTGAGGATCGGCGGCACATCCGGACCGAGTTCCGATTCAGCCTCCATCGCCTCGTGGGCGTAGTCAGCCTGCACGGCCTCGTGGGTATGGCCAGCCTTCCGGGCTCGATCGAGGGCCTCCTCCAAGGTGGTACGCTTTCCGAGCGGCATCAGCTTTCCCATGTGACACCTCCATTAAGCGGGAAGCAGGTTATTGGGTAGACGGTTCCAGCCGCGCTGATATCGCATATCAACCGTTAGGCCCGCCCATCCACGTTCGCTTCAATCACATATCTATGGCGTGTCCGGGAGGCATGCATGTTGTCCGATCCAGCCCAGAACACCTCCTCCGTCAGGGCGGGAGAGACGCCGTGCGCCCCGATGTGCGGCGTATTGTTGTCATCCCAGAGAAACACCATTCCGTCTCCCTGAATTAAACGTAATACGTTTAATTCACCTGTCAAGGGCTGACCGGACCGGAGCGGTCATGCGACCGGAACAAATCGGTGGTGCCCAGGCCCATCAGTCCTGGGTCAGCAGGGCGGACTCGGCCGCGGTGAGCGGGGCGGTCATGGACTGGTGCTGGAACACCAGTTCCGTGCTGTCGCCGGCGGCCTCCTCCATCCGGATCCGGTCGATGAAGCGGCCGCCGTCGAGCCGGATGCGCTTGACGAACGCCGCCGTCTGGGGCTTGGGCAGCAGGCTCACCTCCCAGCGCTCCGCCCTACCTTCGGCGCTCACCGTGAAGAACTGCTCCAGCGCCCGCCAGTCGCCCTGGGCCACCGACTGGAAGACCTGGCTCATCTGCGCCACCATCGGCGCTTCCCTGGCGGTCTTGCGGTCGCGGCTGCCGTCCGGGTTCACCACCGTCAGCCCCTTGGGCCCCATCACGTAGGTGAGCGCCACCGGCCGCCGGAGCGCCCAGATCAGGCCCTTGTCCCGGGCCAGGACCATGCTGCCGCTGGCTTTCAGGGGCCGGGACAGGGCGGCGAGGGTGCGGGTCTGGACGAAGTCCACATGGATGCAGGCCGCCTCCTTCAGGTGGGCGGTGAGGCTGCCGGGCAGGACGGACTGGGCCGGAAGCGCCAAGGCGGGCAGGAACAGGCAGGTCAGCAGGGCTTTCACGGGTACAGGCTCCAGCGGCAGGCTTGCAGGTCGGCGCAGAGGGCGCGCAGCTCGGTGTCCAGCGGCCGGTCCTCCTCGATGAAGGGGATGCCGGCGGTCATGGTTTCCAGGCCGGCCAGGGCCTCGGCGGAAAGCCGCTGCATGGCCGGGTTGCCCTGCCGGCGGCGCAGCTCCAGACCCTGGCGGACGGCCAGGACCAGGGCCGCGGCCACCTGGCCGGTGAGCTCCAGCACCCGCAGGCAGTCCCGGGCGGCGATGGTGCCCATGCTGATCTTGTCCTGGTTGTGGCACTCGGTGGAACGGGAGAACACCGAGGCCGGCATGGTCAGCTTCAGGGCTTCGGCCGTCCAGGCGCTGGCGCCGATCTGCACCGCCTTGAGCCCGTGGTTGATGGGCGCGCGCTCTGGCGACGCCCCGGAGAGGTTGCCGGGCAGGCCGTGGTTGTAGCGGGAATCCACCAGCAGCGCCAGCTGGCGGTCCATGAGATCGGCCAGGTTGGCCACCGCCACCTTCAGCCCGTCCATGGCGAAGGCCACGTGGCCGCCGTAGAAGTGGCCGCCATGCAGCATCAGCCGGGCTTCGCCGTCGAACAGCGGGTTGTCGTTGGCGCTGTTCAGCTCGTTCTCCAGGTCGCGCCGGATCCAGGGCAGGGCGTCGCGCAGGACACCGATGACGTGGGGGGCGCAGCGGATCGAGTAGCGGTCCTGCAGCCGGGTCACGCCGGCCGGCTCGGCCCCGCCCAGATCGGCGTAGATCCAGCCCGCCGCCTCGCCCTGCCCGGCGTGCGGCTTGAGCTGGGAGAGCCGGGGGTGGAAATGCTCCCGGTTGCCCTGCAGGCAGGCCACGGCGAGCGCGGTGAGCCGGCAGGCCACCCGGCTCAGGTACTCGGCCCGCTGGTAGGCCAGGCAGGCCAGCCCGGTCATGACCGCGGTGCCGTTCATGAGCGCCAGCGCCTCCTTGGGGGCCAGCTCCAGGGCCGGCAGGCCGGCCCGCGCCAGGGCCTCGCCGCCGGGGCGGACGGCGCCGTCCTGGAGCGCGTCGCCTTCGCCCATCAGCACCGCGGCGATGTAGGAGAGCGGGGTGAGATCGCCGCTGGCGCCCACCGAGCCCTCCGCCGGGATGCGCGGCAGGACCCGGTGGTTGATCAGGGCCGCCAGCGCCTCCAGCAGTTCGAAGCGCACCGCGGAAAAGCCCTGGCTCAGCGAATTGAGCCGGGCCAGCAGCACCGCCAGGGTCTCCTCCGGCTCCAGGAACCGGCCCAGGCCGCAGCCATGGTAGCGGCTGAGCTGGCGGGGCAGTTCGCGCAGCAGCGCCGGCGGCACCGCCACCGTGCAGGAATCGCCGTAGCCGGTGTTGACGCCGTAGACGTCCACCCCGTCCCGCAGCAGTTCGCCGAGGAAGGCCCGGCTGGCCTCAACCCGGCCGCGGAACCCCGCGTCCCCCGACAGCGTCACCGGACTGCCTCGCAGGGCCACGGCCAGCACGTCTTCGAGGGTCAGCCGGACGGCGCCCAGGGTGACCGGGACGGCCAGGGAAATCGGAGCGTCGGATAGGATGGTCACGGCAGCGGGTCTCCAGGCGGCGGGCAGGGTCGGGCACTCGGTTCCGGGCCGGCGGGAGCCTGGAACAGTTCCGCGAGCGTCCGCGGGGTCAGCTTGCCCCGGGCATCGTATGGCAGTTCCTCAGGGAAGCGCCAGCGTTTCGGCAGGGCGATGGGCTCGAACCGGGCAGCCAGGTGATCCTTGAGGGCCCGCACCAGGACGTCCCGGTCCGGCGCCGCCCCCTTGAGCACCACCACCGCCCCCAGTCCGGGCCGAACCCCCTCCAGCAGCACCACCGCCGCCCGGGCCACCCAGGGGTGGGCCTCCAGGGCCGCCTCCAGTTCCGGCAGGGAAATCCGCTTCTCCTCAAGCTTGACGATCCGGTCCAGCCGCCCCAGGAGGCGGAACCGCCCGTCCGCGGTGGGCTCCGCCGCGTCCTCCATCCGCAGCCCGGGGCCGGCCCGGAACGAGGAGACCACCAGGGCCCCGGCCTCGAACGCCAGGGTCACGTCATCGCACGGCGTCCACTCCGCCGAGGCGGGATCCGGCCCCTGGTTGCGCCAGGCGATGCCGCCGGTCTCGGTGCTGCCGTAGATCTCCACCACCCCGCCCGGCGCCCGCCGGCGCCAGACCGCCGCGTCGGCCGCGGCCAGGGGGCCTCCGGACGAAAAGATCGCCCCGGGCGGCACCGGCAGGTCTTCCAGGTCCAGCAGCCGCGGCAGCCGCGACAGGTGCGCCGGGCTGGCCACCAGGGTCACCGGCGCGGTCCCGGCCAGGGCCCTCGGGAACAGGCCCGGATCGCCCGCGGGCTCGCCCAGGAACGGCCGTCCCGCCGCCAGCGGCCAGAGGATCCGGAACAGGCAGCCGTAGATGTGGTGATGCGGCACCGTGCCGACCACGGGGCCGGCCGGCAGCAGGCGCCCGAAGGTCCGTTCCAGCATGGCCACTTCGGCCTCGGCCTGGGCCAGGCTCCGGGGCACGCACTTGGGTTCGCCGGTGCTGCCGGACGTCCAGAACTCCAGGCCGCCGTCCAGGGCCTCGGCCCGCGGTTCCGCCTGGCCCAGGGTCCCGGCCAGCGCGCCGTCCGCCTCCCGGGCCAGCCCGGCCAGGGTTCCGGGCTGGAAGTTGGGCGGCAGGACCACGGTCCGCCCGGCCTGCAGCAGCCCCATCAGGCCGGCCGCGAAGTCCCAGGCTCCGGGGCAGGCGAGCAGCCAGCGCCGGCCGCCCTCCCGGCGTGCCCGGTCCGCGGCCCAGGCGGCCGTGGCGGCGAACTCGGCCCAGGTCCTGGGGACGGCTCCGCCGGGATCCAGGCTGATGGCCACGGGGTGGCCGGGGGAGCGCGCTCCCTGGAACAGGCGGGCGAGGGCGGTGAAGCTCATGCTCCGGTCAGTCCCCGGCTTTCCCGGGCAACGAACTCGACCAGGCCGCGCACGGTGCTGAAATGCTCCTTGAGGCTGGAATCCTGCTCGGACAGCTGGACCTGGAACCGCTTGCGCAAGGCGATGGCCAGTTCCAGGGCATCGATGGAATCCAGGCCCAGGCCGCCGGCGAACAGCGGTTCCTCGTCGCCGATGGCTTCGGGCGTCAGTTCTTCCAGCCCGAGCGTCGAGATGATGAACTGCTTCATTTCCAGTGCCGTGATGGCCATGCCCATAGCGTGTCTGCTTCCCGTCCGGTCCTCTGCCAATCCCCTCCGGGCCCGATGCGGCCCGGATCCAGCGGCGCCAGGGCCGGCGGAGGGTGGTTCATCTTCCCAATCATATAGAACTACCGGGGCGACCATCAGCACAATTGCCCGCCCTGAAAACAGCCGTTCGGGAAGGGGGCCGCCCGGCGTATCCTCGCAGTCATGGCCTTTTCCTTCTACTGGCATGACTACGAGACCTTCGGCGTGGATCCCCGGGCGGACCGCCCCTCCCAGTTCGCCGGCCAGCGCACCGACGCCGAGCTCAACCTGGTGGGCGAGCCCCTGGAGCTGTGGTGCCGGCTCAGCCCCGACTACCTGCCCAACCCGGTGGCCTGCGGCCTCACCGGCATCGGGCCGGGCGAGGTCCGGCGCCTGGGCGTCTGCGAGCGGGACTTCATCACCGCCATCCACCGGGAGATGGCCCGGGCGGAAACCTGCAGCTGCGGCTACAACAGCCTGCGCTTCGACGACGAGCTGACCCGCAGCACCCTGTTCCGCAACCTGATCGATCCGTACGGACGCGAGTGGCAGAACGGCAACAGCCGCTGGGACCTGCTGGACGTGCTGCGCCTGGCCCGGGCCTTCCGGCCGGAGGGCCTGTGCTGGCCGGACGGGGAGGACGGCGTCCCCAGCTTCCGGCTGGAGCGGCTCACCGCCGCCAACGGCATCGAGCACGCCCAGGCCCACACCGCCCTGGCCGATGTCCGCGCCACCATCGCCCTCGCCCGCAAGCTCAAGGAGGCCCAGCCCCGGCTCTGGGAGTTCGCGCTGAAGGCGCGGAACAAGCACTGGGTCCGGAGCCAGGTGGACCCCGGCCATCCCCAGGCGCTGATCCATGTTTCCGGCATGTTCAAGGCGGCCCGGGGCGCCTTCTCCCTGGTATGGCCCCTGGGCGACCTCCCGGGACGGCCCAACGAGATCGCGCTCTGGGATCTCCAGCACGATTTCGAGCCGTTCCTGCAGCTCGACGCCGCGGCCCTGCGCCAGCGGATCTTCCTGGGCAGCGACGAACTGGCCCGCCAGGGACTGCTGCGCCTGCCCGCCAAGACCCTGCACACCAACCGCTGCCCCATGGTGGTCCGGGACCTGCGCCTGCTCACCCCGGCCGTGGCCGAACGCTACCAGGTGGACCTGCCGGCCGCCCTGTCCAATGGCGCCCGCCTGGAGGCCCAGGGGGCGTTCCGGGCCCGGGTGCTGGAAGCCCTGGCCGCCAGCTACCCGGCCGGCTCCCCGGATCCCGACTTCTCCATCTACGGCGGCGGCTTCTTCTCCAGCCAGGACCGCACCTGGATGGACCGCATCTGCCGCACCGCGCCCGCGGCCATGGCCGGCCTCAAGCCGGAGTTCCAGGACCCGCGGCTGGGGGAGCTGTGGTTCCGCTACCGGGCCCGGAACTGGCCAGAGACCCTGGCCGGCCCCGAACGGGCCCGCTGGGAGGCCCACTGCCGGGCCCGGATGGAGCAGGCGCCGGTGAAAGGCCAGCTGAACCGGAGCGACTTCCTCACCGTGCTGGCGGAGTGCCGGGAACGGCGCCCGGACCAGGAGGGGCTGTGGCGCGAACTGGAGGCCTACGCGGCGGCGCCGGAGGCTAGCGGATGCCCTTGTCCCTGAGCTCCTTGGCGAACCGGTAGTCTTCGCCCTGGATGTGCAGGACCAGCCAGTCCTCAAGGAAGTTCATGACCGGCAGCGTCAGGGTGGTGGTGCCCTGCTGGAACTTCTCCACCAGATCCGCCACTTGCCGGACCAGATCGGCGTGGATCTGCTTGTGCTTGGCCGATCCCGAATAACTGTGCTGCGCCATGAGCTGCTCTTCCATGGCGAAGTGGGTGACGGTGTAATCCTTGAGGAAGACCAGGATGCCTCCCAACTCCTCCTTGCCCTTGCCCTGCTTCATGGCGCCGTGCAGACGGTTCATGATCTCGATGAGCGCCTGATGCTGCTCGTCGATCTTGCCATGACCGGTCTCAAGCCGGCTGTCCCACACGATCAGAGCCATGACATCCTCCAGAACCTGCGCCGCGCTTTGGCCCGGCCGTTGCCCGCACCCTGAGGGTGCCACTCAACTTAATAGATTACTCCTGGATCTGTCAATCCGGCGTGCCGGCGGCCGCCACGGCCGGGGCTGGCAGGTGGGCATCCAGCCAGAGCCGGGCGCCGTCCGCCAGGATGTCCCGGTGCATGCGAATGGGGTCGCCGAAGAAGGCCGCCCCCGCCCGCCCGTCCACTTCGTGGGTGGCCAGCAGATCGAGGGCGTCCCGGGGCTGCCAAAGCCCTTCGGCGTATACGATCCGTCCCCCTTCCCGGGGCTCGGCGAGGAGGCGGGAGAAGTACTGCATGGTCACCTCACCCTCCCTGGCCATGTGCGCGCCGATGATCACCACCCGCACGGCCTGCCAGTCGGCGGGGGCCATGCCCAGCCGGATTCCGGCGACCTGCCGGTGCAGCTCATCCAGTTCCAGCCCCGCGGCTTCGGCGGCGTTGGCCAGGAGCAGGGGGCCCAGGTCATGGGTGAACGCGTCCAGCCGGCCGGGTTGCAGACCGCCCGGGGCCAGCATCCCGTCCAGCAGCCGGAGGCTGGCGTCCAGGATCCGCTCCTGCCGGTCCAGGGCCGCGGCCGGGCACCAGCCTTCCAGCCCGTCCCGGCCCGCCTGGGCCAGCCCGCGCATCCTCCTGAGTTCCGGCGTCCGGTCCGGGCCGCCCGGGGCGGCCGCCAGCACCTCCAGGGCCAGGGGCACGTGGGCGACGGCCTTGAGCCGGTGGTAGAGCGCCGGCCGGAGCGGAAATCCCGCCCCCTTCACGCCGTTCCGGTAGAGCGCCAGCCGGTCCCCGTCCACCATCAGGACCGGTCCGCCCTGCTTCAGGCTCTCCGCCTTGGCCCTGGCATAGGCCGAGCGGAAGGCGGCGTTGAACTGCTCCAGCGGGTCCTGGACCGCCGCCGGGGCGGGAGCGCCCTGCCCCGGGAGCGGGCCGGAGGCCAGGAAGAAAAGAACGAGGAGGTGCCTTCTGAGGTCCATGCTTCACCAGGAAATAACCGGCCGGCGCCACGGCGCCCGGCCATGGGCTGGACCACTATACCTGCGAATCCAGCTTCCGGGTGATGAGGTGGAGCAGGTGGGCATTGCCCAGCGGATCGGTCCTCAGGATGAGGTTGACCGTGGTCTCCACGTCGCCCAGGGCCCGGTGGGCGGTGCCGGCGCGGATCCCCAGCCGGGAGGCCAGGTGCTGCAGGCGGGTGCTTTCCACCGTCGCGTAGAGTTTGCGCCAGGGTATCCCGCGGCAGGAGCAGCCCCAGACCATGGCATCCACCCCGGGCACCAGCTGGCGCACGAAGCCCTTGTCGAACCCGCTGTTGTGGGCCACCACCAGATCCGCCGCCGCCAGCATCCGGGCCACCCGTTCCGCGTCGATCCGGCGGCCCTTCACCATCGCGTCAGTGATGCCGTGGACCGCCATGGCCGCGGCCGGGATGGGCATGCCCGGGTCATTCAGCTCCTGGTAGGTCTCCAGGATCCGCACCAGATGGCCGGTGGCGCCGTCCACCTCCAGCAGCATGATGGCGATCTCCACCAGGCGGTCGTGGGAGGGGTACAGGCCGGTGGTTTCGGTATCCACCACGGCGATTCGGTACAGCTGGGTCAAGCGGGCACCTCGGAGATCGGGAAAGGCCTGATCATCCCACCCGGGCCCGGCCAGGGGAAGTCCGGAACCGTCTTGGCAGATCGCCGGGGCCTGGGGCATACTTCCATGAAGCCCCGGCCGTGCGCACTGCCGCCGGGCCACAGCCGCTATAGCTCAGTTGGTAGAGCACCCGCCTTGTAAGCGGAAGGTCTCCGGTTCGAGTCCGGACAGCGGCTCCAATCCACTTTCCAGGGAATAGAATTGGGCAGCCTGCGCGGTCGGGGATTCACGCGTTCAACCGGTGTTGTCATGAACTGGAAGACGAAATGTGCTTTGGGCGGAGCCTGTTCCAGGTCATTGCACTATCCCTATTAGTTGCATCGGCTTATCCCTGCCGTGCGACAGCCCCCAAACTGGGCCTTCTCCAGGCGGCCAGCGCGGGCGATGTGAAGGAGGTCGCCCGGCTGCTGGCGGCCGGGACGGACGTGAACCAGAAGAGCCCGTTCGGCACCACCGCCCTGCACGTCGCCGCCTTCCGCGGCGACCAGGGGATCATCGACCTGCTCCTTGACAAAGGCGCCAATGTCAATGCCAAGGACAAGGATGGCCATACCGCCGATGACCTCGCCCGGACTGCCGGGCATGAGCGCGTGGCGAGTGTCCTCAAGGCCGCCGCTGGACCTTGACGGCTCGCGGAACGCGGCCCGCGGCGCGCGGAGGGCCGCCGGTGATGGTTGCTGACCACCCGCTGGCAGCGCCTGGGAAAACGCCTATGACACACCCGGCACAGGTGAAGTATCAACGCCGCGAACGGCAAACTCCGAACGTCCCTGATCCCGGTCGCGTCGCTGCGGCAGGTGTCCGGAATGAGCAACGGACGCCAGGCACCTATACGGCGTACATGACCGTCTCCGACAAGGTCGCCGTGTAGTGCCTGAGGTAGAAACGGTACTCAGGGTTCCAGCTGCGGACCATGAGCGGGATTTCCCAGAGGTGCGAAGGCCGGTGGTACACGCAGATCGCCAGCTTCGGCCGGGTTCGCCGGATGCACCTTTCCGCCCCGGCCAGCGCCTGCGGTTCCATGCCCTCGATATCCATCTTGATGAAGGTTGGCGCGGGCCGGCTGCTGAAATAGTCGTCGATGGTGTGGACGGGGATCTGGAGTTCCGCTTCGCCAGCGGTGAAAGCGGAGTCCATCCCGCCCTGGCAGATGAAGCCCAGAAGCCCCTCCCTGTCGCCCAGCCCGGCATTGACCCCCAGGAACGTCCCCGGGTAGCGTCCACCCTCCAGCAGCAGGGACTGGTAGGTCTGCGGGTCCGGTTCGAACGCGTAATAGGTGTTGCGGGCCCCGGGGTGCAGCGCTGCGAACCGCTGCATCGTGTCACCCGTGTAGGCGCCGGCGTCGAGCAGGATGTCCTCCTGGGTGAAGGCCAGGATGTCCGGCGGAAAATATTGCGGATGCCTGGCCATCACGCTCGGGTAGATCTCCATCGACTTGCTGCGGCGGTACTCCAGGATCTTTTCGTACAGCTGTTTCGACTCGGAGTCAGACCACAGGCTGGACCCGGCCGCGATCGCCTCTCGCAGGGCCGGGTCGAAGCAATGTTCAAACTGCCCGTCCATATACGGTGCCTGAAACACTTCCGGGTCCAGGTAGTGGAGGTAGCTCAATGGGTAGACATGCCTGAAGCCCCGATTCCTCAACTCATGGAAAAGGACGTTCTCGCTGGTCAGTGAAGCGACAACCACGGCGGAGTCCCGGTGGCGGTCCAGCAGCGCGGCGGGTTCCAGGACGGGAACGCCGTCGATCTCAGTGTTCCATTTGCCCTGGTCATTGTCGCCAAAGGCGGCAACCTGGACCCCGGCCCGGCGCAGATTGGCAAGGAAGAGGCGGCCCATCCGGGCCGCGGCGAAAATGACCACCGGCTTGGCCCCGCCGAAGATCATGGCGGCCGGCGGATAGGTTGCCGCGATGAAGTCCCTGGCGGCCTGCTCATCCTGACCGGTGGGAAAGGTCATGGTATTCACCCGTTGAAGTCCAATGGTCATTATCACACGCTCAGGCGTGCGCCCCCTTGCAGCGCGGGCGGCGCTGGTATAGTCACGGATCAGGTTGTTGTCGAAGACGTGTCAGGTCCTCCATGAATCGGAGCCCATTCTTGTCATCCGAACTGATCAACCGATTGGCGGCGGTCCTCCGGGTTCCCATGAGCCAGTCCCTGGCCCGGGTCCGGCGGAGGTTCCTGACGGTCCACGGGCCGGGAGACCTGAGGATTGTCCTATGGGGAACCGGGGCCCTCGCACGCCTGGCGGTCGCGGGACTCGCGGAAGCCGGAATCAGGCCATTGGCTGTATGCGACCAGAATCCGGAACGATGGCATGCCGATTTCGCCGGAATGGAGATCCTCCCTCCCCTGGTGGCCTTGGACCGGTTCGGGAAGGAGGCGGTCTTCGTACCGGCGATATACACCAATCAGGAACTGCTCCGGCAATTGGAAGCCCTCGGGGTCCGGGCCCTGCCGCTGTCGGTACTCGCCTGGCTGTTGCCGGATGCCAGGCTTTGCCACTGTGCCATGGAGCTTCCTGCGGCCCTGCACCGGGATGCGGATCAGGTTCTGCAGGGGATGGCCCTTTGGGCTGATGATCCATCACGCCTGGAATACCTCGGGCAGATCCGATGGCGAGCCTGCCTGGATGGGTCCCTCCTGCCACAGAAGCGGGCCTTCGACACCATGTTCAATCCCGTGGACCTGTTCGACTTCAAGCCGGATGAGCACTTTGTCGACTGCGGAGCCTTCGACGGGGACAGCATCCGGAACTATCTCCGGCACCATCCCCAGGGCGCGGGACCGATAACCGCCATCGAGCCTGACCCGGTTTCCTTCCAACGGCTTGTGGGCTACCTGGGGACTCTGGAACCCGGGCAGCGCGATCGTGTCCAGGCCCTGCAGCGGGCCTTGGGGGCCGGCCCGGGAGTGGTCCCCTTCAGCGCCAGCGGGAGCGTGGCCTCAAGCCTGGGTGGCGACGCCAACACGCTGGTGCGGCAGGGGGCTCTGGACGATCTGGAGGCGGTCGCCGGCGCGACTTTCATCAAGATGGATATCGAGGGAACCGAATCGGAGGCTTTGCGGGGAGGCCGGCGCCTCCTTCAGACCAGGGAGCCGGTACTGGGGGTCTGCCTGTATCACCGGCCGGACGACCTTTGGCGGATCCCCAGACTGATCCACGCCATCAATCCCGACTACCGGCTCTTCCTGCGCCGCTACAGCGACGAGTGCTGGGAACAGGTCTGCTATGCCGTCCCCCCGGGAAGACTGAAACCTCCCCCTTGATCATTGAAAATCAATCTTCTTCCGGATCGGACAGAACACTGGCCTCCCTCCGCAGGTTCAGTTCCAAATAAAATGTTTATTTATTTTTATAGAAGATGATTTGATCCAATTTATTAAATAGTAAAATTATGTGATTTATTTTAATGGTCATGAATGAAATGAAGAAATGTTAATATTAAAAAATAATTTTATGTATGTTTTGAGTTTCCCCTTGCAGACCGATTCCATCGGCTGATATTTAGACTTGTTTGCAATGTCCAAAGATCCATTCCTGGCCTGGCTCCAGGAGGATGGTTATATGCGCGCTTTTTCTCTGGCTCGGCTTCACCAGGAACGGCAGATGCGTCCACGCGGTTGGCCGCCAACCGCCTTCGGCGGCCCGCGGACGCAGAACTGCCTCAAGCCTCTCCCAATCCCGACTCCCTTCCAGCAGCGGGGATGACGGGCCCATGCCCGCGGCATGGGTGCTCAGGCTGGAACCCCTTCATTCCAAGGAGGTGGTATGAACGCCCCCAAGCCTTATCCCAGCCGTTTCATGCACCACCTCCTCCTTGCGGCTTCGCTGGCGCTGATGGCCGGTTTCATCTCCTGCCACAGCGGGAGCGGCGGGGGCGGCAGCTCGAGCTTGACGATCCTGGCCCCGACCATCACCACCCAGCCGATGACCGGGACGGTGGCCCTGGGCAGCCCGGCCACGTTCACCGGCGCCGCGTCGGGAACGCCGCAGCCCAGCTACGCCTGGTCCCGCTCCAACGATGGCGGCAAGACCTGGACCGCCATCCCCGGCGCCACCGGCGCCAGCTACACCCTGGCCGCGGCCAGCGTCGACGACAACAACGCCCAGTTCCAGCTCGCGGCCAGCAACGTGGCGGGAACCGCCGACAGCAATCCGGCCACCCTCACCGTCAGCGCCACGGCGGGCCAGACCACCCAGGTGGGCCTGCCTGCGGGCTCGGCGCCCACGGGCATGACCCTGGGACCCGACGGCAACATCTGGTTCACCAACCAGAGCGCCGGCCAGATCGGGGTGCTCGACGCCATCACCCACGTCCCCACCCTGATGCCGCTCCCGTCCGCCACCTCCATGCCCACCGGCATCACCTCCGGACCCGACGGCAGGATGTGGTTCACCGAGGAGGCCACCGGCAAGATCGGCGCCATCACCCTCACCGGGGGCACGGTGAGCGAGTACGACAGCCAGGGCACGGTCCCGGTGGGCATCACCACCGGCCCGGACGGCGCCCTCTGGTACACCCTCAAAGGCTCCAACGCCATCGGCCGGATGACGCCGGCGGGCGGAGCGTCCCTGTTCCCGCTGCTCACGGTAGCCGCCGGCCCCGCGGACATCACCCTGGGCACCGACGGCAACCTGTGGTTCACCGAAAAGTCGGCGGGCCAGGTCGGCCGGATCACGCCGGCCGGAACCGTGACCGAATGGGTCATCCCCACGCCCACAGGCGGGGTCATGCCCTCGCCCCAGGGCATCGCCGTCTCGGCGGACGGGTCCATCTGGATCGCGGACGCGGCCAACAACCAGCTGGTGAAGGTCACGCCGCCCGTACCGGCGATCCGGGGCGGGCGGCGGGCGCTGACCACCGATATCATCTTCGTCTCGGTGCAGCTGCCGGGCGGATCCGCGCCCCTTGAACTGGCCGTGGACACCAGCGGCAACATCTGGGCGGTGGGCCAGGGGTCGGTGTCCTCGGTGACCCCGTCCGGCACGGTCACCAACCTCGACCTCCCCACCACCCTCGCGGGCCTGGTCGCGGACATCACCGAGGCCTCGGACGGAACCGTATACCTGTCCGTCCCGGGCGGCGACATCATCGTCCAGTTCCTCACCACCCCGCCGACCTCGACGGAAAGCTTCGCCATCAAGCCAGGCATCTCCCAGGTCCTCCCGGGCGGCACCGTGCAGTTCTCGGCCGAGGCCACCGGGGTGCCCGACACCGGCGTCAGCTGGAGCATCCAGGAGGGCGCCGCCGGCGGCACGATCTCCCCGCTGGGCCTCTACCAGGCCCCCGCCGCGGGCGGGATCTACCACATCGTCGGCACCAGCACCGCCGATTCAACCCTGACCTCGACCGCGGCGGTCAACGTCGAGACCGCGCCGATCATCACCAGCTTCATCGCCAACCCCACAACCCCCATTGCCAGCGGCCAGAACGCCACCCTCATGGGGATCTTCACCGGCGGCACCGGGGTCATCAGCCCCGGCAACATCCCCGCCACCAGCGGTACTGCCATCACCGTGACGCCCGCCGGGACCACCACCTACACCTTGACCGTGACCAACCCGGTCAACGGGCTCACGGCCACCGCCCAGGCCGCCGTGACCGTGACCGGCAGCGCTGGCAACCCCATCATCAGCAGCTTCACCGCCAACCCCACCAGCGTGACGCCACCCGCCGGCAGCCTCCTGTCCTGGAACGTGACCGGCGCCACCAGCCTCAGCATCGACCAGGGGGTTGGGACCGTGACCGGCACCAGCACCACCGTGTTCCCCACCGTGACCACCACCTACACCCTGACCGCCAGCAACGGCGCGGGCGGCACGGTTTCAGCCACCGTGACCGTGGCCGTCCTGGCCAGCAAGCCCACCATCAACAGCTTCACCGCTAACCCCACCAGCGTGACACCGCCCGCCGGCAGCCTCCTGTCCTGGAGCGTGACCGGCGCCACCAGCCTCAGCATCGACCAGGGGGTGGGGACCGTGACCGGCACCAGCTTGATCGTCTACCCCACCGTCACCACCACCTACACCCTGACCGCCAGCAACGGCTCAGGCAGCACCCTGTCCACCCCCGTGACCGTGACCGTCGAGGTCAGCAAGCCCACCATCAACAGCTTCACCGCCAGCCCCACCAGCGTGGCCCCGCCCGCCGGCAGCACCCTGTCCTGGAGCGTGACCGGCGCCACCAGCCTCAGCATCGACCAGGGGGTGGGGACCGTGACCGGCACCAGCACCACCGTGTACCCCACCGTGACCACCACCTACACCCTGACCGCCAGCAACGGCGGCGGCAGCACGCTTTCGGCCCCGGTGACGGTGACGGTGAGCGCGGCCGGCAACGGGCCCGCCACCGACCTGTTCCTGCCGCCGTCGGTCCACCCGGGGGACACCTGGATGCAGGCCAGCCTTCCGGTCCAGACCGGCCTGTCCTACCTCTGGACGATCCTCCCCGGCACCGCTGCCGGCACCATCACCTCCGGGCAGGGCACCGGGAGCATCGCCTTTTCCGCAGGGACCGCCGCCGGCACCTTCCAGGTCCAGGCCAACACCCAGGTCCAGGGAGGCGGCAGCAGCACCGACTACCTCCAGACCGTCATCGTGCGGACGGGCACCTGGCTGGTTGAAAGCCCGAGCATGCTGAACCAGACCTATGAGGCCACCGCCACGCTCCTGGCCAACGGGCGGCTGCTGGTGGCGGGCGGCGCCGGCGTTCCCAGCGTGGCCAGCAAGGGCCAGGCCCTCCCCATCGCCAACGCGGAGATCTACGACCCCGTCACCAACGCCTGGATCGCGGCCAATCCCATGATCTTCCCCAGGGCCACCCACACCGCCAACCGGCTGAACGACGGGACCGTCCTGGTGGCGGGAGGCGCCAACGGCGGCGGGCTCCTGGCCTACGCCGAGATCTATTCCCCCGCCACTGGCGCCTGGACGCTCACGGGCAGCATGGCGACCGCCCGGGAATACCACACCGCCAGCCTTCTTCCGGACGGCAAGGTCCTGGTGGTGGGAGGCAGCGGGACCAGCGGCGCGCTGTCCAGCACGGAGATCTTCGACCCCGCGGCCGGCACCTGGACCGCCTCGGGCAGCCTGATCACGGCGCGCTACAACCACACGGCAACCACCCTCGCGGACGGCTCCATCCTGGTGGCCGGCGGCAGGGGCGCCAGCGGCCCCCTCGCCAGCGCGGAGATCTACAACCCCGCCACCGGCACCTGGGCCGCGACCGGCAGCATGGGCGCGCCCCGGTCAGACCACTCGGCCACCTTCATCACGACTATCGGCAAAGTCCTGGTGGCAGGGAACTACGAGTATTCCGGCGACCAGGCCAGCGTAGAGCTTTACGATCCGGCCAGCGGGACCTGGAGCGCCACCGGGAGCCTCAACAGCCCGCGCGGCCTCAACACCACCACCCTCCTGCAGGACGGCACGGTCCTGGTGGCGGGAGGGAACGCCACGGCCACAGTCGGCAACGCCGGCGGGCCGATGACCAGCTGCGAGCTCTACACGCCTGCCACCGGGCTCTGGACCGTGGTCGGCAGCCTGGGCACCGGACGCTACTACCACACCGCCACCCTGCTGAACGGCGGCAACGTCATCGTGACCGGGGGCCTCGGCGGCATCGTGCTCGCCAGTTCGGAACGCTACGTTCCCGCCAACGGCGCCTGGAACCCCACCGGGCTCGGCACGGCCACGACCCTGCACACGGCCACCCTGCTCGGCGACGGCTCCGTGCTCATGGCCGGCGGGTTCGACTACAATGAGAATCCCTTCGCCAGCGCGGCGATCTTCGGCCCGGCCAGCCGGGTCTGGACCCCCACGGGCAGCCTGATCACCGCGCGCGGCCAGCACACGGCCACCTTCCTGCCCGGGACCGGGGCCGGGACCGTGATCGTGACGGGTGGGCGCAAATCCCCCAACCTCACGCTCGCGAGCACAGAGCGCTACGACCCGGCCACCGGCCTCTGGACCGCCACCGGCAGCCTGACCACCGCCCGGGCCTCCCACACGGCCACCCGCCTGGCCGACGGCAGGATCCTGGTGGCGGGAGGAATCGGCAATACCGCCTACCTCGCCAGCGCCGAGATCTACGACCCCGGCACCGGCGTCTGGACCCCGACCGGGAGCATGGCCGCGGCCCGCTTCGGCCACACGGCCACCCTGATCGGCACCAAGGTCCTGGTGGCCGGAGGCGAGGGCAACGGCAACCAGGAGCTGGCGAGCGCGGAGATCTTCGACCCCGCCACCGGGCTCTGGACCTCGGCGGGCAGCATGGCCGCGGCCCGCGCCGGCCACACCGCGAGCCTGCTCGCGGCCAGCGGCAAGGTCCTGGTCGCGGGCGGCGTGGGCAGTTCCAACCTTCCGCTTTCCAGTGCGGAACTCTATGACCCCAGCACGGGCCAATGGTCATCCACGGGGAGCATGAGCACGATCCACGCGTTCCACACCGCCACCCCCCTCGGCAACGGCACCATCCTGGCCGCCGGCGGCCTGGGCACGGGGGGACCCAGCGCCGTGACGGAAACCTACGACCCGGTGGCAGGGGTCTGGACCCCCACCGGCAGCTTTGTGGCGCCCAGGACGAACCACACCGCCACCCTGCTCCAGGATGGGAGCGTCATGGTCGCCTTCGGAGAGGATGCCGACGTGATCACCGAGATCTACCAATGACTCCCGGTTCCAGGTCCAGCAGCAGCCGGCCCATGGTCTTCTTGATCGAATCCCGGTGGATGGTGAAGATCGCACTCAGGATGTAACCCAACTCGAGATAGCTGATCCCACGGGCTTCGGGGTTCTCCCGGCCATTGTGGGGACGGCAATGGGCATCGGTCCCTTCGGCCAGATGCGCCCGGCACACCATCGGCCGGACCGGCCAGATTCTGCACGCCCCGTCCGCCGGGTCCAGGAACACGCAGGCCTGGTCCCCCTCCTCCTGGTCGTTCCAGCTGGTCGCGCCGGTATGGTCCAGGTTCGCGTCCGTCTCCACGTGCTTCAACTGCCGTTCCAGCCTGGCCCGGTCGATGGCGATGCCCGCCGCCAGGCAGTGGGCATGGATCCCCCGGGCCTCTTCGGAAGTGCAATAGACCAACTCATGGCAGCAGTTGCAGCAGCCCTTGTGGCAGAAGGGCGGCGGGTAGCCGAAGCGCTGGTCCCGGGCCACCAGGGCATCGATGGTCTCGTCCACGATCCGGTGGAAGGCCTCCGTCCGCTCCGGTCCGCCAGCCAGGTACTTCTCGGCGACGTTCTTCAACTCCTTCCACAGGGCCGCGGGCGGGAGAGCCTGGAACTCCTCGGCCAGACGTCCGTACAACAGCAGATCGCCCTCCCCCAGGACATGATCCTCCATCCACCGGCGGGCCCCATCCGCTTCCGGCCCCTTGCGGGCCGGGGCCGGACGCGGGCCTTTGCGGGATTTCTTCACGGTGCCTCCCCCCATTCCGGCCGCGGCCTTTGCTGGTCATGCGCCGGGCGCCGACCGGCGCCCCATCGAGGTGCCGATGGCGCGTTTCAAGGATACGCCAGCGACCGGCGCCGGTTCCCGGCAATCATGCCGATGCGTTCCGTTACAGCCGCGAAAGGAGGCAGCACTGGGCTCCGGGACCATGCCAGGAGGAAAGGCCTATATTTAAGTTATTTCAAAATCGTGCCAGCGCGGGGAAATCAACCCGGAAAGATCATCTTGATGGAAGCAACATTCCATGTAGGCGTTCAGGTCCCCCCCATCGTGTCGGCAGTTCGTTGGATTTGAAAAGCGCCTCGGGGCCGACGGATGCTCTTGTCGTTGGGGCCCCGAG
>Ga0316217_10002562_pt1 | contig 21701 bp, 14 predicted proteins | sample 1anoAmetaG_FD_203633 | JGI IMG/M metagenome (GOLD analysis project Ga0316217, IMG submission 203633) | Freshwater microbial communities from Trout Bog Lake, Wisconsin, USA - 1anoA | ecosystem: Environmental > Aquatic > Freshwater > Lake > Hypolimnion/Profundal zone | place: USA: Wisconsin...
ACATGTCTTTTTGGTTTTAAATGTGGTGCGAAAATAAAAACATCCCTCCCTTTCCCAAAAATTATTTTCTATGTTAATTTCGGGCGGTCGGGCCTTTGCCGCTTTTGGCCTGTTTTTATAGTGTTCAAGTGCCCGGTTTTTCAAGTGTCTGTGTAGTACATCCGTCCATCCTGAAACCATGAATGCGTGAATACATTCGCAGATGAACTTAACTTATTGTAACTTTGACACTAAGTCCACCCATATGGCTGAGAAAAAGATAACCAACGACCCCGATAACGACTACCGACTGGTGGGCATTGGTACCTCTTTAAAGGAGTATAAAATGTGCTTCCATTTAAACCAGCTGGTGGGCTGCGATTTCAGAAAACTGGAGGCTTTGGTTTTTGAGCCCAAAGACCGCACCCGGAAAACCGAATTCAGCGTTTTTAAGGCCGAGGATGCCTTAAAGAACATTTTTATTGTTTTTACCAATAAAAATATGGGCGAATATCTTTTGCCCGAGATTAGCAATTTCGATTACCTTGTGCAACTTCGGGGCCGCTTTACGGATGAAGATGTGAAGGTTTTGATGGAGGGTATTAAGAAGTTTCCCGAAGTGGTGATGTGCCAGGAAGTGCCTTTAAAAAAGATAAAAAGTAAGGAACGTTTGGGGTATGAGGAGGAGATAGCAGTGCAGCGGTTAATTTCGCCGAAACGCTTTAAGCGGTAAAGAGAAACTTACCACTAAGGTGCTAAGGACACTAAGTTGTACTAAGGGTCTAAAAAAAATGAAAGTAAGTTCATAAAGTAAACACAAGGTTTTGGAGCAGGGGTTCGACAAATTATTCTTAGTGAACCTTAGTGCTCTCTGTGCCTTAGTGGTAAAATGTATTAAATCATGAAAGTAAGAGTAAACAAAACGAAGATAGTGGCCACGTTTGGGCCGGCATGCAGTGATATTGCCGTAATGGAAGAAATGGTTGGTGCCGGGGTGGATGTGTTTAGGTTCAATATGAGCCATGGCACCCACAGCGACCACCTGGACGGCTTTAGGAAGATTAAGCAGATTAATAAAGAGCATGGATTGAATATTGCTATCCTGGCCGACCTGCAGGGACCGAAAATACGGATAGGCCAGGTGCGCGATAACATGGAGGTGCTGGAAGCAAACCAGATGGTTGAAATAACCAACGTGCCCTGCGTTAGCACTTTCAAAAGACTGTTTGTTAGTTACGATAACCTGCCGCAGGAAGTTGAACCCGGCGATGCTATTTTAATTGACGATGGCAAAATAGAATTGCGCGTGGTTGATACCAACCGCAAGGACTTAATAAATGCCCGTGTTGTTATAGGCGGAAAAATAAGTAACAACAAAGGCGTTAATTTGCCCGACACCAAAACCACGGTTCCGGCGCTTACAGAAAAGGACCGCCTCGACCTGAAATTTGCGATTGCCAACGGGGCCAACTGGATTGCCCTTTCGTTTGTGCGCTCCCCTAAAGATGTACATGATTTAAAAGAAATTATCGGCGATAAAAATTCGTACATGAAGGTGATGGCTAAAATTGAAAAGCCTGAAGCCTTGTTGGTGCTGGATGATATTATTAAAGCCGCCGACGGAATTATGATTGCCCGTGGCGACCTGGCTGTTGAAGTGCCGCAGGAACGCATGCCGCTGATTCAAAAAGATATTATTAAGCGATGTATTAAATATGCCAAGCCCGTAATTGTGGCCACGCAAATGATGGACAGCATGATTGAAAACCCCAACCCCACCCGGGCCGAAATTACGGATGTGGCCAACGCGGTAATTGATGGCTCGGATGCAGTAATGCTAAGCGGTGAAACCAGTATGGGCAAGTACCCGGCACGCGTAATACAGGTAATGGAAAAAATACTGAGCAACATTGAGCACGCCAATATTATTTATGATAAAGAGCTGAAAGCCGATAGTACTTCTGAGTCATTTATCAGCGATGCCATTTGTTATAATGCAGCCCGCATAAGCGGCGACCTGGGGGCCAAAGCAATTATTGGTATGACCTTTAGCGGTTACACCGGTTTTATGCTGAGTAGCTATCGGCCCAAAGCCGACATTTACATTTTTACCGAAAACCAGGACCTGCTTAATTCGTTGAGCATTTGCTGGGGTGTGCGTGCATTTCATTATGATAAGTTTGTAGGCACCGACACCTCTATCCGCGATGTAGTGCGGATTTTAAAAGAGAAAAACCTGATTAAAGCCGGCGATATGATAGTTAATATCGGCAGCATGCCTTTGGCTAACCGCGGCAGAGCCAATATGGTGAAGGTGACGATGATTGAATAACTATTCGCCCTTTACAAGCCTCAGCGTGCTCACTTCGTTTCCACTTTGTACCTGCACCAGGTACAATCCGGCTGAAACTTGTGGTAAAACAAATGACATACGCTGTCCATATGCCTGTAGTTGTTGCGTTTGCAAAACGCGCCCCTCCAAATCGGTTAAACTGATGGTATAGTTTTGACCGGTGCTAATGCCGCTTAAAGTGTAGTTATTTACGCAAGGATTTGGATACACGCCAAAGGTCTGGTTACCGGCCACCACATTTACGGCGGTTGGCGCATCATCAAAAAACCAAAGTTGCTGGCCCGCATCATAAAAGGCGCTAAATGCCAGGCTGTTATTAAACAAGGTAAAGCCATTGGTGGCCCCTAGCGGATTCAGCGCCACATCGGTTAACAAAAAGCCCTGGGTACCGGCACCGGTTCCATCGGTAACAAACAATTGGTCACCGCTAACCGTATCAGGTTGTGCTATGAAATAAAGTTTGTTGTGGTAATTGATAAAGTAAGCCGGGTTTGAGCTGTTAGGGCCGGCAACAATATCTGCAACCAGCGAGGTGCCGGCATTCGTTCCGTCGGTGCTCCACAACTCAGTTCCGTGTAAACTATCCGTTGCCTGGAAATAAAGTTTACCCTCGTAAGGTGTAAAACCTTGAGGATACGAACCGGTTGGCCCGGGATAGATATCGTATACCAATTGCGCACCAACTCCGTTAGCATCAACACTCCACAATTCGGGCCCATCGGTTCCGTCATCGGCCTGTAAAACCAGTTTGCTGTTAATCACCGTCAATCCCTGAGGATTCGAACTTTGATATCCCTGGTTAAAATCAAAGGCCAGCGTTGTGTTGATGCCATCGGTAACCCATAATTCATTACCATGAACACTATCTGTGGCAGCAAAATAAAGCTTGCCGTTAAACACGGTCAAATCAGTGGGATTCGAGCTCAGTGTGTCAGGATAAATATCGGCTACCAGGTTGGTACCCGCTGTGGTTCCGTCAGTAACCCATAATTCATAGCCGTGTGCGCTATCGGCGGCATTAAAATAAAGCTTGCCGTTGTAAGTAGTAAAGCCCGATGGAAAAGAACCGGCGGTATCGTTATGGGCAGTGTTAATGTCTTTCAGTAATTGGGTGCCGTTGGCAGTTCCATCACTCACCCACAACTCGGGCCCATGTGCTCCATCATCTGCCTGGAAATAAAGCTTGCCATTAAACATAAACATGTTTTGGGGCAGCGAAGGACTTTGCCCCGGGTAAATATCTTTTAGCAACCAGGTGCTGTCACCATTACTTAACCAAAGCTCCGCACCATGTACGCTGTCATCAGCCTGGAAAAACAATAAACCGGCCGTGCTATCTACCGTTAAGTTTTGAGGAAATGAATTGCCGGTACCTACAAAAATATCTTTCAAAAGTTTTGTGCCGCTTGTCGTTTCGTCACTTACCCAGGGTTCAAAACCATGCGTGCTGTCGCTGGCTGAAAAATATAGCTTGCCATTAAAAACCACCAGGTCCGAAGGGAAAGACCCTCCCCAATTATTAAGCACCAACTCGTTAAACGACTGTGCCTGCATGCAACAGCTAACCAATAATAAGCAGGCAAGGCTCCAATAATTTTTACTCATCCGGCGTATTTTATTTCTTAAAGACATGGCAAATGTAACGGCAATTATAAATGAATATTGAGTAGGCTATTGAAATTTTGCCACAAAGCTACAATGGACACGAAGTTTTTGCATGCAAAATGTCGTCCTGCTGCTCCCGACTAAGCACTAATTCACTACTTTTTTCAGCAGCAAATACAATGGAAAGCCTGCCAGAAAAATAATGCAGCCATATAGTGCCATTAGCGTGGCCGATATCAAAACATTAATCATTACAATTAATAAAACCAACATAAATAACAGGGGCACCCAGGGATACAATCTCAGCTTAAAAATATCGTCATTAGCCGCTTCTCCACTCTCTTTGGCCCGGTTGCGGAAAATGAAAATGGTGCCCGCCGCTGAAACCAGCGAAAGGCTGTCGATAAACATGACGTAATTTACTATCTTATCAAAGTCGTCGAACACACAGAGCGATATAAGCATAAGCCCGACAAAAAAGGTCAACCCAAATTCCTGCGTCATCGTTTTTTCATTCAATTGCTTAAAAATGGGCGGAAGAATTTTGTCGTCGGCCATAGCATAATAAATACGCGGGTTACTCATGAGCGAAGTATTGATAAACCCCAGCACCGAAATAAAAATAGCGACACAGGCCAGGGTATAACCCCAGGGCCCCAAAAAAGAACCTGCAAGGTCTGCAGCTAATAGTTTGGAGTTTTGCACGGTATCAAACCCCAACACGCTGCAATAAGCAAAATTGATAAGCAGGTATAATACAATCACAATACCTATACCTGCAAAAATACCGAGGGGCATATTGCGCCGCGGTTGTTGCACATCGGCCCCAAAATTGATGGTGTTTTGATATCCGCCGTAAGTAAAAAATATGGCTATTAAACTTACCCCCAGCGCCTTTACAAAACCTAAACCCGTTGTATGGCCATAAAACGACGGCACCAGCAAAGGTTTATGGGGACCCAATAAGGCTGCGCAGAAAACTACCAGCATGGCAATTTTTACCATGCTCAAAACATTTTGCGTACGGGCGCCCATTTTAATACCCAGATAATTCAAAACCGACAAAATCAAAATAGAGAGGCCCGCAATTGTTTTTACACTCAGGTAGCTTTGCCATGCTAAAGGCAGCAGGGTTTTCAGATACTCAGCGCCTATGAGTGCCACGCCCACTCCGCTGGCGGCATTAATAATAACCAGGCTCCAGTTCAGCATAAACGCGTATGCCGGGTGGTAACAATGCGAAAATATTTTGTAAAACCCACCGGCCACCGGAAAGCGCGAACCAATTTCGGCAAACGTAAGTGCACCGCAAATACTTATGATTCCACCCAGTAGCCAGGCTGTAAAAAATATAAGCGGCGTACCTGCCTTTTGCGCCACAATGGCCGGGCTGCGAAAAATACCCACCCCAATTACCAGGCTCACGATTATCATGGTTAAATCAAAAAGGCCCAGTTTGGGTTTTATACTCACAAATTGTGTTTTATTGGCTTATCCGAAAATAGCGGAAATAATGAAAGCGTGAGGGAGGCAAAGCCATATGGCGAATTAGGTTGCTGCGACTGACAAACAGATTCGTTTGCTTTTAAATCATTTACCGAGGAGTTTGGTAGTTAGTGAACTTTTGCTCCCCTTGTTTACCTCCATGTTACCCCGAAAGCTTTTCCATTAGATGCCCGGTTGGGGATTTAACACCAACGGATTACATCTGCCTTAACTAAAACCGAGAGCCAGGTCCAAGCAAAAACAGGAAGAGGAAGAAAATTTTATCCTTTATTTGGAATCATTCTAAATAAGATATTTATTTGCGCCATTCTTAATTAGAATCAATCTAAATAACTTATGAAATTAAAGTTGACCTTAGTAACAATTTCCGTTTTTATGCTGATGGTGCTATTTAATAGCTGCAAGAAAGATGTCAGCACCACAACCCCGGAAATGAAAATAGCCCTGGGCAAAGACATCTTTACTGATAAGAACTTATCAACTCCGGTTGGGTTATCCTGTTCGGGCTGCCACGCTGCATCAACGGGTTTTAGTGACCCTAATCATAACATCGTTTCCGAGGGTGCAGTAGATGGATTGTTTGGCAACCGCAATGCACCTATGGCAGCGTATACCATGTACAATCCCCCTTTTCATTACAGCGCTGCTGATTCGGGTTATAAAGGAGGCCTGTTTTTAGACGGGCGGGTGAATACACTGGAGGAGCAGGCTCAAAAACCTTTCCTCAATCCGCTTGAAATGGGAAACAGCGATGCCAATACGGTGCTTTTAAAATTGCAAAGTGCTTCTTATTACCCATTATTTAAGCAGGTTTATGGTGGTGTTACAGACGCTAACACCGCTTTTGCCGATATGGCTGATGCTATTGCCACTTATGAAAGAAGCCCCGAGTTAAATCCTTTCACATCCAAATTTGATTATTATATGGCTGGACAGGTATCATTAACAGAGGAAGAATTGGCGGGTATGACCCTTTTTAATGATAGTAACAGGGCTAAATGTACTAACTGCCATTTAATAACCCCTGATCCTGTAAGTGGCAAAATATTATTTACAGACTTTACTTATAATAACGATGGGGTGCCTAAAAACCCAAATAACCCTTTTTATACCATTCCAACGGCCTACAACCCATTGGGAACAAATTATATTGACAATGGATTGGGTAATATAATAAATGACCCCACTCAAAATGGTGCGTTCCGCGTTTCTTCTTTAAGAAACGTTGCGGTAAGCGCGCCTTATTTTCATAATGGTGTTTATAATACACTTGAGGAGGTTGTACACTTTTATAATGTACGTGATGTTTCAGGTTCGGGCATCGCACCACCCGAAGTTTCGGCTAACATAGACACAGCGGAAACGGGAAACCAGCATCTTACGGCGCAGGAGGAGGCTTATATAGTCGCATTTCTAAAAACATTGACTGATGGGTATAAGTAAGAAAACCGCCAAAGTAGCCGGAGCATTGTCGTTTTAACACTAACTGTCCGGTCACCCATTTTAACAATTGCTTTTTCTCAGCCAGTCAACTTTTCTCTATAATCGCTTGAATTATGCATAAAGTAATACTTCTTTTTTTACTGATTTTACTGGTCCCCATATTAGTTTTTTCCCAAACCGGCAAGCTAAAGGGCACCGTACGTGACAGCACCGGAAGCCCGATAGAGGCGGCCAATATTTTTATTCAGGAATTAAAAACAGGAGCCACCGCCGATGCTCATGGTAATTACCTGTTAGAAAATATTCCTGTTGGAAATTATTCGGTAGTGGTTACTATGGTGGGCTATAATCCTGCATCAACCCAGGTAGTAATTAAGGCAAATGAAACAGCTTTGTTAAACATGGCTCTAAGCTCAAGAGTTAATATGTTAAAGGAGTTAACGGTAATGGGCAGCCCAAGCGTAAATGGCATGGGGTATTTAAAAGAGGCGCAGGATGGCATTATTTATTCCGGCAAAAAAACGGAGGTATTGAAGCTGGATAGTATGGACGCCAACACCGCTCAAAATAATCCGCGCGAAGTGTTAGGAAGAATACCTGGCTCAAATTATTCGGAGACAGAAGGCGGGGGATTTCCTTCCAACGGTATCGCACTAAGAGGTTTAAGACCAACGCAATCTATTGAAATGCAAACCCGGCAGAATGGCTATAACATTGCTGCCGATTTATACGGCTATCCAGAAACCTACTACATGCCACCATTAGAAGCTCTGGACAGGATAGAAGTAATCCGTGGGGAGTCATCCTTGCAATGGGGGCCTCAGTTTGGAGGTGTAATCAACTTCATTATCAAAGATCCGCCCGCTGACAAACCCTTTCAGTTTACCGTTCAATTAACCGGCGGCAGCTACGAGTTTTTTGATGCATATATGTCGATAGGGGGCACTTACAAAAAGTTCAGCTATTTCGTTTATGCGCAGCCAAAATACTCATTGGGCTTCAGACCCAATTCGGATGTTTCGCAGGTATCGGCTTTTGCAAGGGTGGAATACCGGTTTAACAAAAAGTTTAAACTGGGTGCTGAATACACGTTGCTGAGAAACCGGATACACATGGCCGGAGGTTTGGACGATGCGGAGTTTGAGCAAAATCCTGACCAATCAGTGCGTGCCAGAAATTGGCTCAAAAGTCCATGGAATATAGCGGCATTAACCGGTTTGTGGAATATTTCGGATAAAACACAGTTATCTTTTAAATCTGCCTTAAACCTAAGCGCCCGTGACCTTGTTTGGAGAAATGAAGACGGAGGCATACAGACTCCGGATACTATCAACCCTGCAACTAACCAGTACATGCCGCGGGAAGTAGAACATGAGGGATTTACAAGCGTAACCACCGAAGTGCGCGTTTTAACTCATTATAATATTCTGGGTGTAGAACAAACCCTGGCCGCAGGCGTAAGGTATTTCCAGGGTGCTATGAGCAGGCAGGAAGGCGGACCCGGCTCAACGGGTTCAGATTTTAACCTGAATTTATACGGCGGTAATTACGCTAATAATCTGAATTTTACTACGTTTAATATTGCCCCGTTTATTGAAAATACCTTTCACATAGGAAAAATAGTATCTGTTACCCCTGGCTTCAGGTTTGAATATATTGAATCAACTGCTAAAGGATATATTACAGATCCCAATACCGGTGAAATAGTAAATGTAGGATTGAAACAGTACTGGGAAATTCCGCTGGCAGGTTGTGGCGTGCAGATTAAAACTACCACCACAACAAACGTATATGCCAATTTTTCGCAATGTTATGAGCCAACAAATTATTCCAACCTTACACCTCTGGGCTCAACTTCGGTTATTGATCCTCACCTAAAGGATGTTTCGGGATTTAACTCGGATTTAGGATGGAGGGGAAACATAAGTAATATTCTTAATTTTGATATCGGAGGATTTTATATGCCGTTTAATAAAGAAATAGGTATTGTGGGACTTACCAACAGCCTGGGCAATCCTTATACTTATGTAACTAATGTTGGCAACGCCCTCCATGCCGGACTGGAAACCTATGTGGAAGTAAACCCTTTCAAAAACTCATCACGCTACAAAGGATGGGGAAGGATAAGCATATTTAACTCATACGCATTTGACCACTCTTCTTATACGAGCGGACCTTACAAAGGAAACATGGAGGAAATGGCTCCGCTGCATATTGAACGCGCCGGCCTTAATTACTCGTATAAAATTTTTTCTACGACCTTTATTTTCAGCTACTCCAGCAAATCTTTTTCGGATGCCACCAATACGGTATACAGTCCGGATGCAACGATAGGAGTTATACCGGCTTATTTTGTTTTGGACTGGTCAGGTTCTTTCCATATCAAAAATTACAATATTAAACTGGGTATCAGTAACGTTACCAATAACCACTATTTTAACCTGCGAACCGATGAATATCCCGGTCCGGGAATTATTCCCGCACCTCCACGTAGTATTTACGTTGGTTTCGGTGCAAAATTTTAATCGATGAAAAGCATTTTCAGGATAGGATTTTTTTTAATCGGACTGACCGCGAATTTGCTGGCTCACGGCCAGGCAAACTCAACCTGTAAGTGTACCATACCCATTGATAACACTTTCCAGGTAGCCCCTATGACTATGGGGCATGGTACTGATGTGGGTACGCCGCCGCTATACGAAAACAACAATGCCACTACTCCTGCGATTGCACTGCCGTTTAATTTTTGCTTTTACGGACAGAGTTATGATTCGGTATTTATCAGCAACAATGGCATTATTTCTTTTATAAAACCTATCTATTCATTTATCGATTCACCGGCTACTGTTCCGCTGGGCTTCGATACTATTATGGTGGCCCCGTTTTGGGCTGATGCCAATACCCTCAATAACAATGGCGTGGTATACTATAAAATAACACCTACTTATATGGTTGTTATTTGGGACAGTGTTAAGTATGCCGGTATTGACGTGGACGGCTGGAACACTTTTCAACTGACTATTACCGATGGCAGCGACCCTATATTACCTAATGGTGATAATGTTTCATTCTGCTATCCTTTTATGCAATGGGCTTGTTCAGATTCATCGGGTGGATTTTCGGGATACGGGGGTACCCCGGCATTTGTTGGTGTGAACAAAGGCGATGGCGTTACATATGCGCAGATAAGCACTTTTGCCTTGCCCGGAAATACTTACTTCGGACCTTTTTCGCCTTATAACGGGGTTGACTGGCTTGACTTTCAGAATTTTACTTTTAATACTTGTGTAACAGGTAATACTATTGCACCGGTTATTTGCAACAACCGGCCTGAGTGTAACACACTATACATTTGTCCGTGCGATACCACAGCCAGCGAAGCAGCCCTGGGAGCTCCCGATTCTTCGTTGGTACAAACCTGCGATACGATTAACATGACTGCTTCATTTCTGTGCACGGTGCCTGGTCAAACGGCTTCGCTATCATATGCCTGCACCGGTGCTTTAAATATTACTTCAGTATATACCAGTACGGCTAACATTTTTGATACCATTACGGTGCAGGCTATTCCTGCTTATGGCGACACCGGTGAACATACTTTAAGCTTAATAGCTACAGATACTGTGAATCACGTTCAATCAACGGTCACTTATACCATCGATGTAACCAAAGATTGCTTAACTGCAGCCATTGCCGAACCGAAAGCAAACATGGAATTTTCGGTTTATCCTAATCCGGCAGGTAAGACTTGTACTATTCAAAGCAGCGATATTTCAGGTTACACAAGCGTCCGGATTTATGATATTTTCGGTGCACAGGTTCTGCAGCTTGCGATAATGACAGGTAAAACGGATATAGATATTTCAGGATTTGCAGTCGGCTTGTATTTTGTGGAAGTGATTAAAGATGGAATGCCGTTATCGGTAAAGAAATTAATGATACAACGATAATTGTAATTGGTAATGCGTACCTATAAAGCCTTGTTGTTCCTTTTTTTGTTGCCCCTTTTGTTTATGATGCCTTCATCATGCAGTAAAACGGGCTATACCATTGTAAACACAACGGCTGATTCGGCTACGCAGATTATAAACGCGAATGATGAGCTGAACATTAACTACGAGGTAGACCAGGCTGTGAATGAAGCCTTGTTAGCTACTTCGTTGTGTAATATAGCCAGCGGAAATACAGGCAGTGCGGGCACCGGAGCCATACTATTTACTACCATTAGCGGGTGTATTATTGACACCAGCCATATTACCGACTCAGCACTTATCAGGCTTACTTATTACAGCAAAAACGCCGACCAAACCAAAGGCCGTTCAGGCGCAGTGACCATTCAGTTTGGGCGGGATAGCAGTGGAAAGGTTATTCCATGGAATCAACCGGGGGCAATTGTCAATATTAGCTTTTCACAGTATGAAGTGATTGTGCTGGCTACCAATGTAAGTTTATGGATGAACGGAACGGCTACGGTTACCAACCTGAGCGGGGGCTTGTTAAAGAACCCGGCCAACCTAACCCTGGCCACCGGCGATTCGTTGCAGGATAAACTAAATGCCACTATTGTATTTACTTATAACGATAATGTTGCTGTGGTGCAAACATGGACCTGGTATATGAATCAATTGCGGACCTTTAATTTTCAGAATGCCAGCCTCATCTCCACAATTCGCGGAGACTCAACGGTTAACAACATAACCGGTATCGCTACCTCGGGCACTACACGTTTTGGCTTTGGCTTTAATACCCAGATTATCAGTCCGGTGGTGCAAACAATTTCGTCATTATATCTTCTTTCCGAACCAACAAGCGGCGAAAAGGGAATACGCGGAATACCTGAGCCCCTTACTGTACTCTATGGTGTTGATACTCATGGTAATCCGGTGCAAACCGGTGCCCCTTATGGCTATAAAATTTCGTGGGCAGCAAATGGGGGACAGGCTACAACCATAGTGGCCTACTAAATATGCAATTTACCACGGTGGGACATCCCGAATTTGCAATCAATACCTTATTATGCTTTTTACATGATGACTTTGTTTATCAGGAAATAAGTTTTTTATTTGAAACCCCCAAACAGCATATAAAAAAATAATAACTCAAAACGACACAATGTTTAGTACTAAAACCCCAAAAATGAAACAACTTTCTAACGGATTTTTGATTTTTATAATAGGTTTTTTCGGTTTGTTTGCAGGCCCGGTGAGGGCGCAAGGCACCTGGACTCAAGTAGCTACGCCGGCTCCTGATGCCAATAATGGTGTTATGCTGGTTATGACAGATGGAAGTATTTTGTGCCACACAACCAGTGGTGGCAACCTGGGCGACGGAACTATCTGGGACCGTTTAACTCCAGACTCAACGGGAAGTTACATCAACGGCACCTGGACCCAGACAGCGGGTATGAACCAGGAGCGCTTTTCGTTTTCATCGGCTGTATTAAAAGATGGCCGCGTATACGCAGGCGGTGGGGAATACGGAACCGATGGTACCCAAAACGGATGGCACGGAGAGGTTTATAACCTTACCACCAACGTATGGACAGAAATTGCCGGTAGCAATTCAACCAATGTAATAAGCGACGGTAGCTGTAAGTTATTAGATAACGGAGATGTGATACAGGCTTTGGTAGATGTTCCTTTTCCGGTGCATACAGTGTTGTTTAACCCAACTACAATGGCTTACACAGCAGGCCCTTCAACCCTGGGTGGTTCGAACGAAACTATGTGGTTAAAATTACCTGATAACAGCATTTTGTTTGTGAATGAAGCAGCGCTGACTTCGGAAAGATATATCCCTGCTAGCAACTCCTGGATAGCAGATGGCAATGTGCCCGATTCATTATACGACCCTTATGGATATGAGTGCGGGCCAGCCTGGATGTTGCCTAATGGACAGGCCTTTTTTATAGGGGGGACTAATCACACTGCTATTTACACCCCATCAGGCACTACCGCCGCGGGAAGATGGAGAAAAGGTCCGGATGTGCCAAATGGTTATGGTATGCCCGACGCACCGGGAGTAATGCTGCCTAATGGCTTAATACTTTTTGCGGCTTCACCACAACCAACACAGCAAACTGAATTTGCTTCACCCACTAAGTTTTTTCTATATAACTATCTGGATAGTGCCTATACTGCTATAGCCGCTCCCTCAACGGCCAGTACGCAGTCTATTAGCCAGCAGTACTCTTTACTGCAGTTGCCTAACGGACAAGTATTGTGTGGCTTAAGCCAGGATAATACTTCTAACCAATATTATGTTTATACACCTACCGGTACCCCTTTAACTGCCGGCAAACCATTTATTAGCGATGTAACCCGTATTACCTGTACAACCTATATGGTTACCGGACATGGCTTTAATGGTATTAGCGAAGGCTCGGCGTTTGGTGATGAAAATGAGTGCGACAGCAACTATCCTTTGTTCCGCTTTACCCAGGGAAATAAGGTGTATTATGCACGCAGCTACAACTGGAACAGCACCGGTGTGCAAAGAGGACTTAAACCAGATACAGCTTATTTTGAGTTGCCTTCTGCTATGGGTAGCGGCTCATATTATATGTATGCGGTTGCCAATGGTAATGCATCCGATTCTATTTTGTTTACCGATTCTATTCCTTCTTTAAGCAGTTCCTTAACTCCGCCTGCAATTTGCAGCAATACGGCCTTTACCTATACGGCTACCAGCGGTACACCAGGTGCCACTTTAACCTGGACCAGGGCAGCTGTTGCCGGTATTAGCAATGCTGCTATTACAACACCGCAAACAGTAAACCCTAACGAGACATTAGTAAATACTACTACTAATCCTGTAACCGTGGTTTATGCTTACAGCGTTGATGGTGATGGTTGTACCAATGCACAAAACGTTTCGGTGGTTGTAAACCCTAAACCTACGGCCTCATTTACTGCGTTTCCTACTTCCGGTTGTTCTGTTCCCGACTCTGTCACCTTTACCAATACGACTATAGCGGGTAGCACTTATGTATGGTCGTTCGGCGACAATGGCACAAGTTCTGCTGTTAATCCGGTACACCCGTATACTACCGGTGGAACGTATTCGGTAAAACTGGTTGCCAGCAGTCCTTGTGGCATTGATTCAATAACGAAAGCAAACTATATCGCTATTACTCCACCGGCAGCGCCCACGGCAACGTCACCGGTTAGCGCAGGCTGCGGCGGAACCGCCACTTTAACGGCCACCGGCGCCGATTCGCTGAAATGGTTTACCCAACCAACTGGCGGTACTGCTGTAGGAACCGGACCAACGTATGTAACCCCCGCTTTGGGAGGCAGCACCACATATTATGTTGAAAACTATGCGGCTTCCACACCGGTTTATTGTCCTCCAACCTCGGATGCTTTTGGTACCGGCGGAAACTATACCAATAACAACTGGCGTTCGGATGTGTTTAATGTAAACCAGCCTTGTACGCTGGTATCTGTGCTGGTGGTTTCGGGGGCTGCAGGTAACCGCACTATTCAATTGCAGGACTCGCTGGGTAATGTTTTGCAAACTATTACCGCTAACATTCCAAGTGGCACCAGTACGGTTACCCTCAATTTCCCATTAACAGTTGGAACAGAGTACCAATTGGGTTGTGGAGATGGTGCAACCACCACCAATCTTTACAGAAATATAACCGGTGCTGCTTTCCCTTATACTGACCCCAGCGGGTACATAACTATAACCGGTAACAACGTGCCGGATAACGTGCACTTTTATTTCTTCTACGACTGGAAACTGGAAGGGGCTGCTTGTGTAAGTGCCCGCACCCCGGTAACGGTTAATATTAGCAACGGGTTGAGCTTAAGCTCAAACGTTACGAATGTAGCCTGCAACGGCGAAACTAACGGTTCAGCTACCGTTACACCTTCGGGTGGAACACCTGCTTATACTTATACCTGGAGCAATGGACAAACAACGGCAACTTTGAGCGGAGTGGCGGCTAACACTTATTCGGTTACCGTGCATGATGCATCGGGTTGTTCGGGTACTGCCAGTGAAGCTATTACCCAGCCAAACGCGTTGAGCGTTTCGGTTACGCCTACCAATGCTACCTGTGGTGCAACCGGTAGTGCTGTTGCCGCTGTAACCGGTGGCACTTCGGCCTATAATTATGCATGGAGCAATGGGGCTACAACAGCTACTGCTACAGCCTTAGCCGCCGCCACTTACGGACTTACTGTAACCGATGCACACAGTTGCACGGCTTCTGCCCAGGTAGTTATTACCAGTTCAGGCAATCTTAATGTTTCGGCTACCGAAACCAATGTGGCCTGCAACGGAGCGGCTACCGGAACAGCGGCTGTGAGTGTAACCGGTGGCTCAGGTACCATTTCTTATCACTGGTCTAACGGTACTACCACGGCTTCTTTAACAGGTGTTGTTGCCGGCACATACGATGTTACTGTTTCCGACCTGGGTGGGTGCTCAGCTACTTCAAGTGCTGTAATTACCCAGCCAACGGCGCTCAATGTTTCTGTAACGCCTACTAACAGCGGTTGCGGCTCACCTAACGGTAGCGCAGTAGCCAGTGCTTCGGGAGGCACCGTGGGTTATTCATACGTTTGGAGTAATGCAGCAACTACGGCAACTATCACCGGTTTATCGGCAGCTACTTATGACCTTACGGTAACCGATAGTCATCAATGTTCGGTAACTTCTTCGGCGGTTATTACCAATACCGGGTTGCTTAACATTAGTGCCACGCCAAGCGCGGCAAACTGTTTGGGTGGTGCTACCGGGGGTGCAAGTGTTACTGTAAATGGTGGTACCTCTCCATTTACTTACAACTGGTCTAACGGTAACACAACGGCATCTATTTCAGGCGTTGCAGGTGGCGCCTACCAAATAACGGTTTCTGATAACGGAGGTTGCTCAGGTACTGCTTCGGTTAATATTGTTACCGGTGTAGTATTAAGTACTACCGGTGCATCTACCGGTGCAAGTTGCTTTAATTCAACCAACGGCGCCGCTTCAGTAACCGTAAACAGCGGAAGTTCGCCATATGTATTTGCGTGGAATAACGGAAGCACAGGTAGCTCTATTTCCGGTCTTGCTGCAGGCAATTATTTTGTTACCGTTACCGATTCGCGCAATTGTGTATCTGTTGATACCATTAATGTTAATCAACCTTTCGCTATTACTTTATTTGTAAGCACCAACCAGCCAACCTGTGCAGGCCTTAGTGATGGTTCGGCCGGTGTTAGTGCTACCGGTGGCACTCCGGGTTATACTTATGCGTGGTCAAACGGTTCAACCGCAACCCACATCAGCAACCTGGTAGCCGGAACCTATTCGGTTAGTTTAACTGATGCCAATTCGTGCTCTTCCTCAGCCAGCTTTAATATTACCGACCCTGCAGCAGTTACTGCTTCCGTAGTGGCTAATGCCGATTCGTGTTTTGGAGAAAGCAATGGTAGTGTGCAGGTAACAGCAGGCGGTGGTAACAGTCCTTATTCGTATGTATGGAGTAATACTAGCACCAGTGCTACCGTAACTGGACTTGCGGCAGGAACTTATACAGTTACTGTGTTAGATAGTCATAATTGCAGCACTACCAGCAGTGCCAGCGTTAACCAGCCTACACAGCTGACCGCTGACACCTCTTCAACTGCAGCTAACAACGGCCAGTCGAATGGAACAGCCACCGTAACACCTGCGGGCGGTACACAACCATACACGGTTAGTTGGTCGAACGGGGGCAGCGGTCAAACAATTACCGGTTTGGCAGGGGGTACTTATACCGCCACGGTTACTGACCTTAACGGATGCCAGTTAACACGCACTGTGGTGGTGCAGGTATCGGTAGGTATTGCGAATATCAGCAACGACCTTTCATTTACGGTTTATCCTAACCCGGCTAATAATTATGTTTTAGTGGAGTTTACCAAAGTGAACAACGCTACCGTACTAAACATTAAAAACGTATTGGGGCAAACGGTTATTACCCAACAAGTAACATCGCAACAAACCCAGGTCGACCTGGGTACGCTTGCAGCCGGCGTTTACACGGTTGAAGTAGTGGCAGGCGAAAAAACAGGAATCAGGCAATTAGTTATTGCCAGGTAAGAGAATAACATTCGGAAATTATTTGCCTGAGGGCGTAGCGTTGAGCTACGCCCTCAGTTGTTTTTACCTCATACATCTCAGGAAAAGAATTTTACAACCACCCTAAATGCGTATGCTTAAAAGCATCAGGATATTTAAGGCCATAACCGAGCATGCGGTCAAAAGATGAATGGCCGTAAAGTATAAGGCCTGCCAGTAGAATCACCGGTTGATGTAGCAGGTAACCGAGGCCAATAACAAAGAGCGCAATCAGTTTGTGGTGAAAAAGATTATAGGTAATGGCGCCGATTTGTGGGCTGTGTAAATAACCCAACATGCCGAGGTCGGGTGCCAGGAATATGATGGGCCATAGCCACCAGGGCAGTTCAACAGGTTGTAACCTCAGTAAAAAAACTACCAGTAAAAATTGTGCCAGTTCTTCGGCTTGTAATGCGATTTTCATATCTATTGTTTTTATAGTGCAAAGTTGGGTATCTGCCAACCGTGTTTCATTAACAATTGATAAGGAAATGAAGTCCGTTAAAATCAGCGCTTGTGTTTTAATACCCTGTTCCTGATACGGCTAAGGCTTACCGGTGTAATACCCAGATAATTGGCTATGTAATGCTGTGGAATACGTTCAGTTATTTTTCTCTTATTGCTTTCCAGTAACTGTATATAGCGCTCTTCCGGGCTGAGGGTAAGCAGGCCCACCATGCGCTCTTCAAGCCCCATGCATAAGTATTCAGCCAACAGGCGGCCAAAACGCTCCCAGGTTTGGCTTTGGTTGTAAAGTGTTTGCATAACGGCGTACGGAAAAACAATCATCTTAACCTCAGTTAGCGCCTCAATAGTTATCTGCGAAGGCTGACCGGTAATACAACTGAGGTAAGAAGCCACCATCGAATTTTCAAAATAGAAATAGGTTGTTTTCTCCTCACCGTTACTCGTATAAAAATGCCGCATATCGCCATCAACGATGTATCCTATATCGCGGGCTTTTTTTCCTTCCTGTTCAAAATAGCTGTGCTTTTTAATGGAGCGCTTTTTCAAATGGGGCTCAAGCATTTGCCAGTCGGCATCAGTCAGTTTTATAAACCTGCTGATGTAGTTACGAAGAAGAATAAAATCGCTGTCCATAAATTAAATGTAGAGTTATTTGCCCTCTTTATTGCATCCTTTAAATTCATTATATTGCAATGAAATTAAAAGTTGTGATTTCGCGAATAAAATTGCCCCCCCTTATATTGGCGGCTTTACTTTTTGCCCAAACTATACTGGCGCAACACAGTTCCCCCACATTCCCGGCGGCCATGAATGGCGAAAAATCTATTAATACAGTGTTGGACAGCATTATTACCTGGCAATGGGATTCGGCGTCTTCTGCATATAGCAAGTTACAGCAGGCAGAGCGGTATGATTACAGCAGCGATAACCAGGTTATAAGTACCTCGCAACAGGCCTGGGATAACGGGTCATGGCTTAACCACTGGTATTCTACCTACGGATACAGTGCGAATAGCTTTGATACCAGCGAAGTAGATCTGCTTTGGCAAAATGGCGCCTGGATAAATTACGACAGCGACCACTATACCTATGGTGCAAATAATAAAGTAAGCAACTGGCAACAGGTTTTAAGGACCAATGGCGCCTGGCAAAATTACATGCAATTTGCACTGGCCTATGACTCGTTGAACCGGCCCACGCTACAGTGGCAGATGCAATTTGTTGGCGGCATATGGGACACAATCGGGGTTGATACATATATGTATGACTCGCTGGGAAACCAGGTGGCCGATATTTACAAGGTTCCGGCTAATGCCTCATGGGCCAGCAGTTTTGAAACATTGGAGGCCTACGATACAAGTCATAACGAACTAAGCTTTATTTCGATGCAATGGCTAAGCGATACCTGGGACAGTACGTACAGGGGCATGGCCGCCTATGACACATTGAATCGCACTGTTTACTGGGTCTACCAGGAATATTCAAATGGTGTTTGGGCAAATACCGACAGTGCTCATTACTATTACGGGCAACCTGTAACCGGTATTATAAATGAACCGGTGAATACGCCTTACGTTTCTGTGTATCCCAATCCTTCAAAGTCGGTAATTAATATTGTGTACCGAAGTGCAGGTAATGAATCTGCGATCGCTAGCTTATATGACGGCGAGGGGCGGGTTATGCTCAGCCAACCGGTTACCGGTGTGCGACAAATGGATGTACACCAACTTGCATCGGGTGTTTACCAGTTGGTATTAGCGGGCGAAAACGGAACCCGGATTGTTAAGCAAGTGGTGATTCAGTAAGCTTGGGCTTTTATACCGTTGCCTGGCGCTATCAACATATTTAAAAGGAAGAATTTGTAGTTATGGTCTTTATTTTTCGCAAACATTCAAGACAAAATACCTTTATCGAAACGACGGAAAAGTCAAAGTTTCAGTCTTTCAGCAAACTAATATTTCAATTATTGATTTATTTGAGTAATTTGGTGTTATAATCGGATAGCAATTACCATCCGGGCCGTTCTTTGACATGTAGGTACCTCGCGGCGGTGGGGTAAAACAAGATTTAGAGATAATGACGGGCATGCTGCCCGTTTTATAGCACGCTGATACCGAAGGAGACCCGGTAAAAAAATTGGAAAATAAAGGTTGATGCAGGCAGTTTAGCCTAAAACGAAGTTTACGGATTTTATATGGCCAAAAACACCTGCTTTTACCCGCTTTTACCTGCTTTACTATATATTTCTTGTCATTTTAAGGAGTATAAAAATGGTTTAAATGCCAATTTTTAGGGGCTGTTTGAACCTACATGGCCCAATCCTCTCTATCCAAACTTCTAAACTGGATAGCTTCGGCCAGGTGTTCAGTTTTTATTTCTTCACTACCGGCCAGGTCGGCAATGGTGCGGCTTACTTTAATGATGCGGTCGTAGGCACGGGCCGATAAATTTAGTTTTTGCATGGCCCGGTTGAGCAGATTTTTACCGGTATCGCCGATAACGCAAATTTCCTGCACCATTTTGGGTTCCATTTGGGCATTGCTGTAAAGGCCTTCTTTTCCCTTAAACCGGTTGGCTTGTATTTCGCGGGCTTTAATTACACGCTCGCGTATTTTGGCGCTGTTCTCGCTCCGGCGTTCGCTGCTTAGTTCGTTAAAAGATACTGGTGTAACTTCAACATGCAAATCTATCCGGTCCATCAACGGCCCCGATATTTTGTTCAGGTATTTTTGTACCACACCGGGTGCGCAAACGCATTCTTTTTCGGGGTGATTATAAAAGCCGCAGGGGCATAGTTGCGTCACTTTGTTCCGCCATTTCGAAGGAGGTTGGGACATACGCGAATTTAAATGAAATATCCTCTTTCCCTACTGTAATTGAAGTAGTTATGGCTTCTACTATGGTGCGCCTCTCTTCGGGTGGTGTGGTCGGCCAGCGGTTATAGAGGTCTTTGGCCTCACTCAACACGGAACTGGAAGAAAGCTGCTGAATCTTGAGGAAATCTATCTCGGCTTCAAGTTGTGGTAATTGTTCGGTAAGCTGATTAAGCTGCTCGTCTAATGGGGCATGTTGCGTCAAAAAAGCCTCCTTCGTTAACTCCTTATCTAGTCTCATTTGAACCAAATCGTTCGTCCGAACTTTCAACTTCTCAATATCTGCCCTGACCTTTTTTAACAGTTTTTCCTTTTCTGTAATTGCCACTTTTGCCTTGCTCAAATACCCCTCAAGGTCGGTATCGGTAAGCAAAAAGGACTTCAATTCGTTGTAGTAAATCTCCTCCAAATCTGATGCGGGGATACGGGTTTTACACGGTTTGCATACATACACCTCGTTGTCATGAAAGGTATACATTCGTTTACCACAGGTTCACAAGGGGTAATTACCCAATCTTCTTTCGGCTTCAAATTCCAATGCTTCTTGTCGCCTGTGCTTTTGGTGTAGTTTGCCCTCCTCTGCCCTTTTGCAGTTGGATCTTGAATCAACCTCCCTACCGTGTTTCCAGTAAACTTTGAGCCGTTTCGTGTCCGATAGCCTAACGTATTGAGTTCCGCCGCGGTCGAATGCTTACGCTTCGTTCGTAAGAAAATCTCATACATCAGTTTGCGAATGGGGCCCTCCTTTTTGTTTACTACCAGCTTGTTAGTCCCCTTGTCCCATTCATACCCATAGGATGCCTGGCCTCCTAAGGGTTTACCTAACTTGGCACGAATAGGCACGGAAGCTGCTACCCGACTTGCGATTTCCTCTCGTTCAAATTGAGTGGTGGCGGCAATAACGGTGTAAAACAATCTTCCGGCAGGGGTGGACGTATCAATACTTTCTCCTAAACTGATTAAGTCGGCGTTGCACTTGTCGAAATAATCGGCGAACTCTAATAGTTCTTTTGTGTTCCTAGCTAAACGAGCAAGCTTTGAAAAAATGAGGCCGGTAATCAGACCGTCTTTAATCTCTTTGAGCATCCGTTTTGTTTCAGGATGGGCCATAACGGCTTTGCCTGAAACACCTTCAAGGTGGTATACGGTTGTTACGTTCCACCCTTTTGCTTCTGCATATAACCTTGCTCGTTTTTCGTGGTGTTCGGGTGAATCTCCTTGTGCCTGTTCTTCGGTACTGACACGGAGCCAAATACCGACAGACTTTTTCTGTTCCATGATAGGTAGATTTAGGGGTGAATGAAATTAATGGATTTCTTTTGTGTCTTTCAATTGTGAAAGAACATTTGAGAAAAGCATACCTAAAAAGTGGTATCAAA
>Ga0316217_10002563_pt1 | contig 21700 bp, 22 predicted proteins | sample 1anoAmetaG_FD_203633 | JGI IMG/M metagenome (GOLD analysis project Ga0316217, IMG submission 203633) | Freshwater microbial communities from Trout Bog Lake, Wisconsin, USA - 1anoA | ecosystem: Environmental > Aquatic > Freshwater > Lake > Hypolimnion/Profundal zone | place: USA: Wisconsin...
ATTTGCCACGTCAAGTTGTGCGCCCATCGTGGCTTTGCCAGCGGGCACCGTAGCCAACACCTTGTCCACGATCTTTCCATTGTCGAGTGTAGGAACCGTGACTTGAAAATCTTTATCGTTAGGCTGTTTATAGGGGTCTTGGGTCATGGTGTAGTACATGCCCTTGCCGCCCCCGGCAGACAAAAATAAACCCTTATGCTGCTTGATGTCGTCCATCATGGCGGGAGTTACTTGATTATAATCGGTGATCTCCTGCCCGTTCGTGAGCCCTAAATCCTGTGCCAATTTATCCTGCTGGAGTTTAATTGTGGCGATTTCATTGGGCAGAGTAGCACTACGCACGATGTTATCGTTGTTCGCAGTCGCAATCTTTAGCCCGTTCAATGTGTGCTCGTCCATCGCAGTTTGATGCGTGTCTTGAGTTTTTTGGGCGGTTTGCTGCATCTGGAACTGCTGCATCGCCTGTTGGCGGGCACGGTCGTCCTGAGCTTGTTTAGCTTCCTCGGCTCCAGCGAATCCGAGCCCCACGCCTCCACCCCAACCCAATCCCTTTGCTTTACTGCCAGCCGCCATCCCATTTAGCGCCCCAACAAGCAGATTTTTGAATAACTGTCCTGGCGATGCCTGCCCTTGCTGCGCTGTTTCGGTTCCTGTATCGGGGTCTACGCTGTAACTTGGTTGCGGTCGCCCGCCCAGGTTGACTAAGACGTGCCCCACATTGGAAAGGAAACCGCCGCCTTGCGGCGTCTGGTCGGCTTGCTGAGGCGGGTTATAGTCCTGTGCGGTCGTAGTAGTTCCACCTGTTGATTGCGGAGCGGCGAGTTGTTCTGGTGTTGGTGTGTCCATATTGTTCCTTTACTTACTGAGGTAGCCACCGAGGGCACTACCAGCCCCGCCCAAGGCACCACCCAAGGCCCCCATCCATCCTTGATCGGCCTGAATTTCGGTTTGAATTGCGCTGGAAGCGGCTTGTCCACCGCCAACCGCCGTACTCCCGAAGGAATTTGGGTTGGGCATAACCCCGGCATAGCCGCCGAGGGCACTCCAATAGTTCTGCTGTCCCTGCTGGTATCCGGCTTCGGTAATCTGATTCTGGGCTCCTGCTTCCTGACCCGCTCCCGCCGATGCCAACGATGCCTGTACTTGCGTAGCGGCTCCAGAGGGAACATAGGTGTTTCCGCCTCCGGCTGTCGCCATCTTCTCGCCTACGGCTTTCGCCGCTTGTCCATACTCTGCGGCGGTCGTTTGTGTGGCTCCGCTCCTCAAAGCAGCGGTCTCGCCTCCGCTAAAGCCGAACTGTCCTGGGCCTGCCTGGATGATGGGCTTTAACTGCCCTTGCATGAAGTCAAGCGAACTTGTGTAGTTGCTGAACATGGAGTTGTAGTTGGATGTCAGCGTGGAATAGAACTGCTCCTGAGCCTGGGCGTTTTGGTCGGCCCCTCCTTTGTTCGTAAAAATTACTGTGTTAGACCACTTTATTGACATCTACTTTCTTCCTCGGGCTAAACCTTCTGGGCTTCAACCTCAATATCTTTGTGTCCAATTCCTCGAAGCCATGATTCTTGGCAAACTCGATTGTGCTTGCGTCGTTCGATAAAAAATGGATTTCTCCGATGCCGTGTTTTATGCACCTATCAATGGTTTCCATAACACATTTCCTCATAGCGGCTCCTTTTTTCCGGTTACTCAATCCGGGCTTGGGGGCAAGGCTGTCCAACATAATCGTCAGTGTTATAGGCAAAAACAACACAGGCTCCCGGTTCTCCGAACCGATGCCTTCATCTACCGCAAGTACCCGTGTGGTCGCATATTGCATAACTTCGGGATCAAACTCATTACGCTGGGAGTTGCTTTGCATGTATTCCTTGAATGCTGGAATATCTTCCGCCGTGGCTAGACGGACTCGAAGTGTTTTCATGGCATGACGAACACTTGTAGATTTTGGGTGGCTGGGGTAGATGGTGATTGAATTACAGAATAAAGCAGCAGTTTGGACACAGACTCTCCGGCTGGTGCGGAAAGCACCACGTAGGCATTGAGTTTTGATGTGCTTTCTCCTGCAGGTGTGGAGAGCACGGCGTAGACGCTAACTTTTGACGAAGACTCGCCGGGCGGAGGAGACAACACAGCGTAGGATAGGAGTTTGGACGCACTTTCTCCCGGTGGTGTGGAGAGCACCGCATAAGTTACGACTTTAGAGAATTCCAGAGACATTATGTTTCAGACTTTATCGCCACTTGCAATCCGGTAAGGTCACTTTGTAGCCAAGCTGCAGTGGTCACGGGGTTTGTTGTATTCAACTGCTCGTAGGTAGCAAATGGAACCGTGGGGGCTTGGTCAGCACCTACCGCAACCGTGCCACCCTGGTTGAATCCTAATTGGATATTGGTGACTGGAGAACCGCTGGACGCAGCGCAACGGGCTGCGATTTTCGTCGCCAACACGGAGTAGATGCCGGAGGGCGGGGTAGTCAGAGTAAACTCTTCCACCTGTGCCGCCGTGCTGGTAGATATTGGATTGCTGTCATTGATGGTGACTTCGTTGACGCCAGTATAGGAGCCGCTCCATTGGTCGGTAGTTCCGGCTCCGGCTGGAGCTAATGTTGCCAGAGAACACGAACGCAGATCGGAGTCGGCTACGATGAACTCAGATAGCCAACTAGCATTCTGGCTTCCTCCAGCAGTAATCCAATTGGCGTTCGCTGACCCCCCAGCGATTCCGAGGGAAAGGTTAGTTGTGTAGCCGATTGTACTGAAGGCAGACGAAGTGGCGAGGGGAGCTGAGTTCCAATACACGGTTGCTACCGTGCTGCCAGTTCCAAAACCCGACACTTGGACACATACTCTTCCTCCTACAGCTATACCATTCACGAAAGGAATCGCTGTTGATACACCGGAGTAAGTTATTCCAGAGGGATTTCCGAACTCTACAAAGATTTGTCCGTAATCATTTACGCCAGCCCAAACTCCGCTTTTTATGTTGGACGGATCACCAATCCCGCACAGCCAACACGTCCTGTAGTCGCCCGGATTCATACTGCTGTCAAAGCCGAGCCAGAAAGAAAACCAGAAACTGGTTGCCGAGCCGATTGAGAAAGGGTTTGATTGCGCTGGATTTGAAAATATCGCACTTTGCAGAGCACAGCGGGCATAGTTGCTCCGAAACATTTGAGCACTAGAGTAAGGATACCCGCTGCTGGTTGTTATCGTAACTCCGCTAGTTGATGTAGGAAAGTCAATATCCTCTCCTCCGCACCAAAACACGTTCATAAAATCTCCTTTATGACGGCCACGTTGGCGTAGCCTGTAATGTAATTGCCACTGAAGCCAGTGCAGCATCCTGCACGGATGGCGCAAGTATTGCAACCATCATGCCCGCACTTACCGCCTGTGAAATGCCTCCGGTAGTTGCAAAAGTAAAAACGCCGGATGTGGATACGGTCACAGTCCCGATTAGTGTTGACCCGCTATACACGGAATAAACTGCTGTTGCGGCTGGGTGTGCCCCGTTCGGACCAAACCCTCCAACCGCTCCGGTGAAGTTAGCCGGAAAGGTCATTGCCATATCAACTGCGAAGATCAACACTTCTTGTCCAGCCGCTGGCTTGCCGATGACTGCTGATACGAGCCGAACCGGGATGTACTGGTACGACAACCCCGCACCGTTACTCATCAGGAAGCGTTCTGCTACTCCAGCCGCTAATCGTGTGGGAGCCCCGCTGGTTCCTCCCACAATCAAATCTCCAGCGGCGGTCATGGGGTTGGACATACCTGAACCCCCGCCAGTGGAGGCAATCGTGATGCCGTCCCCGTATGTGGTCAGCGTAATGTTGGTGCCAGGGATGAGGTTGATTACACCGGAGCTGGAAGTGACTGGCGTGCCATTATTTTGAATCGTGCTCACTTTGGAGTTGATTGCCGCCTGTACGTCGGTGATAGCGCCTATCTGAGTCGTGCCGGAAATGCTCACCGTTCCCGTCACGGTAAGAGCCCCAAGAATCTTGTCCCATGTCAGGGCAGGGGAGCCGTAGAGGACGCCCTGAGAGTTGACCTGTACCGCTTTATCCTGTCCTCCGAGGGTGGTGGTGTTTGTAGGAAACACGGGGAAAATCCCCGTGCTTTGAGGCGTTGAGCTTGTCCGGCTACTGACAACTTGGGTGACCGTCTTCCCAGGTCCCGATATCGCCGAAGGCGTTAGAATTGGTAACGGGGAAAGTCGGTTCTGCGGGACACCGGGTTTTATAAACTGACGCAAGCTATCGGCGGAGACCGGAGTCAATGCCGGAATAGAGCACCGCTGGAACATGTTTCCAGTTTCCGGTTGAGTGGCAGCGGACACAGGAGCGCCTTGGCTACCAGTCTGTTCCTCCACTGGCGAAAGCAGCGATTCATCGGGTTGGAAATCTAATCGGCTGCTCATAGCTCGCTTGAATGTCCCCCCATGACCGTAATGCTCAGGATTTCTTCGGGGAAAGAGTCAGCTCCAAAATCGACTTGGATTTGCATATGACGGCACCATGCCGGGAGCTGGCTTTGGCTCATATATGCCCGTTTGGAATTCAGGGAAGAGCTTGGCGGCAAGAGCGGAGGATCGTTCACTACATTGTTAAGAGTGGTGAAAGTTCCTGTGAAGTAAGGCAGGGCTTCATCCAAGATGACGCCAAGCGTGGGTTGAAATGCTCCAGCAATGTTGGGCGAGTCGTAGCTGAGAAACACAACCTCGGCTAATTGTCCGGGGTACGCCAACACGATGGAGCCGATGACGGCGTTAGCCTCATAGGTGGTTCCGTTGTCGGCAAATACTGTAAGGTCTCGCTTGAGGATGGGAGTGCCTACCTGGATGGGCTCTGTGATGACGGCTCCCGTGTAGTAGATCGCAAAGCCCACACCCGTCACGGATAAAACATCATCGTAGCCACTTTCCCCCAACGTCTCAAAAAGTCGGGCAACGATGGAGCAAGAAGCCAGCAACCCTAAATCCGTGCCGATGGATTCACCATAGTATTCGCCGGAGACGAACGCCCCACCGGGGATGGGCATCAAGCCTGATGGCTCAATATCCGTTGGACCTATACCAATCCCGCCCATTGCCTGAGATTCTGCGTTTGCTCCGGGGAACGGAGAAAGGCTTGTGTGGGAGCAAGTAATCACCGGATAAATACCTGTGACCGTTGCACCTTCTGGAAGCGTGGGAGCAGAGAAACCCGACCAGCAGTCGAGGAAGAACCAATTCCCGAGCCCTCCCGAACTCGTCATCGTGACAGTGCCACCTGTCAAAGAGCCCACGGCACTGCCATTGTAGTTGGTGACTGGTCCGGGGTAGTTCTGGTCCCCGGCACCTACCGTGGTCGGTAATGACCATGCAACGTTTTGTGTTGGTGGCGCATAACTTACATTTTTGATGTAGAAGTATAAAGTCGTTCCCACTGATGCTAAGCCGCCCCAAGAGCTATTAGTACCCCAGAAATTAGCCATAATATAAGCCGGAGCCGTAGGAACATTTGTGCTGCTCGTGGAAACGATGGTTCCGTCTATAGACCATGTAATCTGCGTTGCAGACCAAACAACTTGGTAGACGTGGAAGCCCGTATCCAATCCAGTTACCGTGGGACTGAAGGTGGTGTTATTGGGGATGGTGTCCCAGCAAGTGTAGTTGATAACATCTGGCGTATTGCCAGTAAATTCAATATCAATCTCCGTCTGCGAATTGTTGACATAGTTAAACAATGCCGAGTCACAACCGGAAGCTGTTACACCTGCGCCGAGTGCCGTGCTTGACGTACTAGCCATTCTAGCCGTATAGGTGTACGTACCGTACCCAAACAAATCTACGGATTGAATTTCAGCCCCAGTAGACGTGGTGCTGCTTGGCTGGTTCAGGGTCATGCACAGCATACCTTGGGATAGGCTAATGTTACTCGGGCTCATGGTTACTGTTGACCCGCCATCGGCGTAATTAGCGGCGGTGTAGTTACTAACAATCCATTTGGATGTATCCAGTGTTCCCGTTGAAAAGTCATCATAGAACGTAGGCCCGGTTGGTAGACTCACGGGAGGCGTGAGATTGGACGGATTGCCTACAGAGACTTGCTCTGTAACGAAGGTTCCGCCAACTAAGAGGCGATGTACTCCGGGGCTGACCTCGATACTCTGCACCGCAGAGCATCCGCCTGTGATGGCAGCAAAGGGACTCCAGACAAGTCCAGTCTCGGGCGTAGATGTCGGGTTGCAGCGATACCAGCCCGTAGCCCCATCGCTGACAAAAATTGCTTTGTCCCGGCTCCCGTCAACATGCCAACTTACATATGCTGTGGCGGGATTGAATTTCTCCAGCAAGTCTCCGATAGGGAACCCTAACTCGGAGACTCCGCCATCGGTCGTGATCGCAAGAAATTGTCCGTCCGAAGTCAGCAGCATTGGCGTGCTGCCATTGATCGCTAAAGCGAAGTAGTGCAGGAGACCAACTCCGTCTATAAAGTTCGTCACGAAAAATACCGAGTCGATGCCCGTTCCCAAAATTACAAACACATCGGATACCGTGAATACCAGCAAGCCCGATGGCGTGCTTACCATACGGGTCACTATGCTAGGAAAAATGAAGTAGTTGAGCGGCGGGAAACTCTGCACTGCCACGCCCACACTCGTATAAGACTGCGAGTAGTAGACCGTGTTTCCGACTGCGACGAAGACACGTCCAAGGTGGTATTCGGGAGCGAGTATGCCCACAGGCGGAGGGTCGTTGGCGTCGTCAATCGCCGCCTGTATAAAAAGATTCAGGGTGGAATCCGGGTTGGTGTCCTTCAGGTTCCACTTCCCATTGACGCCGGGGTTTGGAATCGACTCCATAAAGAGAAATGAGGAGCCGCCGTCTACGGTGCGGAAGAGCCATACGGCATCTACCTGAGGGTCGCTGGAGCCAACCCCAGACAAGGGCACATCGATGTTGCCCATCACAGGACCAGTGGAATACGAGGCAGGAGATGCGGACGATACATGACCATCCACGCAATGATAGGCATACACGTATGTCCAGCCCGAATATGCAGCTACGGTGCCGGAGCCGCAATTCAGCCAAGTCAGCGTTCCGTCCGTAGTTGTGCTGCCTGGAGTTAGTGCCCATGTCGGCGCTGTAGTGGATGAGGTTCCGGTGTTCTGGAGAACTTGTAAGTTGCCGTTGGTATCGACGATAGAAGCGGTCGGCCCCGTGTAGGTGTAAAGGGTGCTGGCTTGCCATGAGGAACTCGTTCCGCAGTTGATCCAGTGAGCGGTGCCGTCGTTCGTGACGCCATAGAGCGTGGTAGACCACTTGGGAACCGATGATCCGGTTGTGAGCGCCCCGCCAGAAACTCCAATGTCCTCCTCAATGACCATGTTGACTTCGTAGATGTAGTGGCACATATCGTCATGGGCGTTGGTCGTAGCCATGATTTGCACACTGGCTGGATTGGTTCCGGTAGGGAGCGTTACCGTGTCCCATTGCTTTGGGCGTCCTACGCCTCCTCCGCCAGCGGAGTAAATGCTTGTCCAAGTGCTGCCGCCATCTGTCGAGTAGGAGAGCTGGGCGTTGTCGTTGGTGACGATGACTGCCCGGTTGGTGTCGTTGTAATTGCCGTCATCGGCGTAGGTGCGGTCTACGCCTGGATAGACTTCGCCGTTGTGCGGGATTTCCGAGAGGACGTTGATCCGGCAAATAGGCGGCGTTGCTCCTGAGTAGGAGTTGAACCCCCAGACACAGCTTCCTGACCGATCAATGTGCTGCATGATGAGGTAGGAAAAAGTTGTCGGGTCGCCATCGAATGCCAGTTCGGGATACATGTAGGCGTTGAATTCCGGTGTCCCGTTGCTCACTAAAGCGGGCGTCAAAGTCTGTCCGCCTATAGGGGCGAAGGTGCTCATCAACTGGATGTAGCCGTTGGGGTCGAGCACCGTGTAGCCAGCCGTCACGCTGGTATTGGGTGACCAATAGCGGCAGTCGCTACCTGCGTATGCAGATGCTTGGTTAGTGGGAGCAGCAGTAGGAAAGGCTACTCCCCAGTTCTGCACGGCACTTCCCATGCACATCCAATTCACGGTGCCGTCGCTGACGGTGGTGCCATAGGTAGTCGGCCAGGTTGGTTGTGTTGCTCCGGTCGTGCCGGAGTCGCCCATACAAGTCCAGACCAAGGTGCCCGTGCCATCGTCGGTGGTTGCTCCAACTGTGACTGCCCATGCGGGCTGCGAAGTGCCGGAAGTACCTGCCGTGGTCACCTGCTGGATATTGCCGTTGTTATCGAGAACGAATTGACCGTTGGTGTAGGCAGTGCTGATTTGCCAGATTCCTTGCGGGGCAATTACTTCTTGGACATTTCCGTTGTTATCGACAATGAATTGTCCTGTGGTGTAGACGGTGAGCGCAGACCACGGGGCTGATGTGAGCCATTTCTTCTGGTCAACGCCATCGCCCCAGAACAAGGTATTGCCGATGGATTTGAAAGTGGAGGCTCCGGCTCCGTTGCTTTTTGCGAATACCGTTGCATTGGTCGTGGTGGCGTCATACACGGTCGTAGGCGTGTCCGCCATCACCTTGATCTGTTCACTGCTGCCGTTGTAATAGCGGAAGGAATAGAACGAATCGACCGTGCCGATATCGGCTGAGTTAAAGACGCTCAGACCCGGACGGCGGGCGAGAGTGAGGCGGTTGGTAAGCTCTGTGTTGAGTCCGTCAATGAGGGCATCGCCTCTCGCTCCGAGAAACTTCTCTTCGTAGCGGGTGCTGGCGGCGTCCCGAAGTGGAGAGCGTTGGGTCCACAACCCAGAACACATCCGGTTCGTCCAGAGGCTTGCATATCTTGTCTGTTTGCTGGCGGCTCCCGCACGCTGAAGTTCGTTAGCCACGTCTTAGCCCCAAGGAAAGAGCATGGAAGCCGGGTATGGACTGCCGGGAGCAACTTCGCCTCCGCTGCTGCCTTGAATGCTTCTGCCGGGATACATGCCAAAGGATTCCGCTTCACGGTCGCTACTGCCCAAAGCCTTCTGGATGAGCGCCTGGAATAGCATGTATTCCCGCTCGTAGCGGGGGTCGTCAGCGCATTTCAATGCTTTGGCTAAAAAGCCCTGGCGATACACGTAGGCAAGTTCATCGGGAATCGGAGCCCAAGTCGAGGCAAGGGAAGTGATGAGCTGCGGCTTCTTCTGATAAATGGCGAATACCTGCCAAAGTGTTCCGGTAGTCGGAGGCAATGGCGAGAGACGAAAAGCGATTGCTTGCTGGTCAACCATCGTCCAAATTACTGTATTGTCTACCGTGGTTCGGTTCGGCCATTTCGTCCATCCGGCGCTTTCGCTGGGGGTCAGCCAAGAGGGGCAAGGTGTGGTGCTGCCACCGAAATTCTCACCGAATCCCATCCCAAATCCCACCGCAGCGCCGGGTTCGGTGCTGCCCGTAGTGCCGTAGGTGGTGATGACCTGTATGTTTCCGTTGCTGTCCAAGATCGCTGTGAACGGTTGGGCTGGCATGGCATTGAGCCCAATGCCGCTGGCATAGGTCTGATTAGCCGTCCATGTCCCTAGCTGCGCTTCGGAGTTTGGCACCCAAGAAATTTGCTGTGGAGTCATCTGATAGCTGGTAGGTAGGAGTTCCCGCACAACTTCAATGTTCAATATCGGTTTTGGATTACAGGTGTTGTTGATATCGATGCGGTAGGCGTCTTCAATCCAAGCTAGGTTGGAAATGTTGGTTGGGTAATCCTGTTGTAGCGAATTCGTCAAGAATGCCGGGGCAATAACCCGGTTCCATTTCCAGTTGAAAGGCTCGGCAAGAATCTCCGACATAACCTCGTTGGCGATGGTGACGGCGGTACTACTCTGCCCCGTTCCATAACCTGCCACTGGGTTGCCCAATACGCTACTGAGAACTGGGTATGAGCGACAAAAATCCAATGTGGATTGAATCGTAAGAATTGAGTTCGGCATATCTATCAAAGAGATAGATAGTTAGAAAATTAGCGCCTCATCCTCTGCTTTGGCGTCCTAGTTGTGCTGCCAGATTTGAATCCACACTCTGACGGCTGGAAATTAGCCGGGACTCCAGCATGATATTGGTCTGCGTCGAATCCAGGACGGCGTTAGCGGCTACCAAGTAACGGGAGAATTGCTGCATCTGGATAGGGAATCTTGCGTCATCCGTAAGTTCGTATGTGGAGGCGAGGAAACCGGAATTGTAAACGTAGGCGAGACGGTCGGGAATTGGGTTCCAAGAATCGGACGGGGAGCCAAACATTGTTGCTGCCTTCTGATAAATGAGCTTGACCGAGTACGTGCCATCGGGAACCGGATATAGCCGGAAGGTAATGTTTCCAGCCCCATCGTCGCCCTGGGGCGCAATATGGGCAGGACGCCCTTGATCCCTAGCGTCATGCAGCACAAGGTTGACATCGATGCCGAATGTATCGTTGTAGTGCAGGATTGCGGTGACGGAGGCTTTTTCTGGAAAACCAAAATCAGGCACGGACACGGAGATGTCCTGCTGTCCCGCCGTGACAGTGAACGTCACGGAGTTCCGGTTCCACGGCCAGGCAAACGAGAGGACCGCCTGTTTGACGTTGTTTGCCGTGGTGATGGCGGGCTCGTTGTCTACCCCGCCAACTCCTGTGAGCGGCTGGAGGCGGACAAAAGCCTGAGCCCAATTTATCGTCTGTGTGAGAGTCGTAGCCATTATCTAAGCTGCCGTGCATTCCCCAAGAAATCACGCTTCACATAGCGCAAGAAATGGTTGTATTGCGGGTCTTCCGGGGAAAACACTCCAAAGCAGGTGCCGCAGATAAATCTAATAACCCCATCGGAGCCTCGCTGCCCGCCGAAATTGAATTTTCCATCGTCCCTTTGATGAGTGCAATTCGCTTTGGCTGCTTTCTTGTTGGCGATTTTGGCGAGTTCCTGAGAACGGATTGCTTCCTGAGATTCTTTTGGAACTTCGATGATCTGCGGTCGCTTCGCTTCCTTGATGACCTCGGTCAATAATGTTTTGAGGTCGTCGTGAGTGATGTTCAATCCAGCCGGAGCCGGGGCAGGTTTCTTTTCAAGTTGTTTTGTTACTTCTGGTTCTGTCATATTCTGTCCTTAACTATGGGCTGGTAGCCCAAATTCCTTTTTTGCTTGTTCCGTCGTGATTATCCCGGCATCTTCAAAGCGTTTTACAACTGTTCTCCAGCCTCGTTGCTCATACAGGGGCAAGTCCTGAGCATCCACATGGGCGATGGAATACTCAGGGCTGTAACCCTTGTGGCAATAGGTGACGTAAGAAATATCATTGCCCGTTGCTACACAAAGGGAGATGTCTCCAATAATGTTGCCGGGTATCGCATGGAGCCCTGATACTAGGCGACGAAGTTTAAGTATCAACTCCGAGTGGTGCATGGGGGTGCCAAAGCGGGCGGCGGAGTTTGAAAGCTCTGCCTGATTGGGTATCCTGTATTTCTGGAGCCGCTTAGTTGTGTCCTCGGCTAGATAGGCAGGTATCTCATCGGGCGCTTTGCGGCTTTTGAACAACCCGTCAAGACAATCCATGCACATGGCATTTGGATCGTTCATATCCGCTTGCTGGCGAGCACGGCTGCTGAAATCCGAGACTGGCTTATGGTCTCGGCAAAGGTTGCATTTCAATCGGTCAGTTGTAAATATCATAAACAATAAAGGGGGAATATCCGCAGTGCGGGACACTCCCCGTGTTAAATGGTTAGGCGGTAATTCCAGAGTTGCTACGGATACGTCTAAAACCCATAATGCTTCCGGGTCTTGGCGCAACCACATCCAAAAAGCGGTAGCTCACGGCTCCACCGATCTGCAACGCTGGGTCTACGACGCTGGGCTCGAACTCCAGAATACGGGACTTGAAGTTACCTTCTGGAACATCGTCGGCTTCGCCTAACTTGATGGCGAAAATGGCGTCTGCTCCGGCGATGTAGGTGCTATATGCTAGGGTTGTAGCCAAGGTGCCAGTAGAGGGAGTTACAATCGGAACGTTTGGCGAAGCCACGAATTTGCATCCAGCGAATTCGACTACGTTATACGAATTCCCCTTGCCCCAGCCATCTCGCAATAGCTGTTGTCCAGACTCGCTGCGCTTCAAAATGTCACTGATTCCATTGATTGTGGGATCGTTGAATATGTCGGCTGCAACATAGGGATGAACCAAGCCACGATACATGCCGTCTTCAAAGGGCAGGATGTTAGCACCCTGCAATCCGGCGACCTGACTTCTAATCACGGAAGCAGTCATGTAACTTGCAGCCGCTAAATCGGTGGTTGAAGAACTGTCTAACGCCGTGGCGGTGTCCAGTTCCATTTGAACAAGGGTGTCCGAAACCAAAGCACCACGATATCCCAATACTTTTGAAAGGTTCTCAAGCATCGGGTCGATGGCGATTTCCTTGCTGAAGCTGGACACGGTGATGTAGTCGGCGTATTCGCCAAGTACCGCTTGCACATCGGGTGCCGTAGGCACTAGACCAGTTCCTACCACGCCTTCAGTCTGGGTCGCAGGCTGGTTCCCAGCCGTAACGCCGGAAGTAGCCCAGTCGGTGGCATAGCTGAAGAGTTGAATCGTTTTGCCCTTGTTGGGCGGGAGACTACGAGGCGTGGTTAGAGTTGCGAATGCAAGATGCATGAACAAGCTCTCGATTGCCTGACTCTCGTAGTACACGGCCTGAGTGTTGCTCAGGTTGGAATTGCTTACTGCGGTGGCTGTAAGTGCCATAAAATTATTTATCCTTTATCGCTGATTACTTACTCTGCGACCGCATGACAATCCGCCTGCGCTCTTCGGGTGACATTTTCAGCATGTCGTTTACGGTTAAAGTTTTCGGCTTGGGTTCCTCGTCATCTCCGGCATTGCCGATAGCCTGACGGGTGGACAAGCCAACGTGTCTTTTTCTGGGTTCGTCCCTCACAGGGGCAATACGCTCCCTCGAAGGTGTCGCCTGCTCTTTCTCTTTCTCGGATACCAATCCGGCATCCATCAAATCCTCAAAGGCAATTTCCAAATTTGCCCTGGTGAACGAAAGGTTGTTTTCGTTCAAATACTTCGTCATCGCCTGTTCATTGGCGGGCGAATTCACATACTCAGGATGAGCGCCCACAAAGGCGGCTCCCTCCTGCTGTGCCCGCAATGCGGCGGTGGCTTTCTTTCCCTCCGACAAGGCTTCCCGAATCTCATCGGGAGTAGCGCCCACGGTTGCCTTTATCAGCTTTGCGACGGCTCCAGTCGGGTTCGTCTGCAACTCCTGACCGAGTAAAAACTTTTCTTCCTCGGTCAAGGTGGACGGCTCAAACTTTGTCTCCGGTTGGGAAAGCTCTTTCTTGCTCTCCTTCACCTGACGGCTCAATTCCTTAATCTTGCGTGTGGCGTGCTCCTGAGCCTTCGTAAGCTTAGCAATCAACCCGTTTTTGTTGGCGTCGGTGAATACTTGGGTTCCGCTGCCATCTTCTAGGTCAATGGTCACAGACCACTTGCCATCGCTGGTTTTATAAACTTCGCCTTCTTCGGGTTCCTCTGGCTGCTCAATTCGAGATTCCGGCTGCCCCTGCTTTGCGAATTCCGCTTCTACAGCGGCTTTCAGTTCATCTTTCGTCATAGTGCCTTTACCCCAATCCGGGGCTTACTTCACTTTCTTTAGCTTTGGGTTCTTTGCCTTAGCTGCTGGACTTGCTTTACGGGTGGCTGCTGCGAGGATGGAGCCCGCAGACTTGCTGCTTACGCCTTCCTCCTTCCCGGCTACTGCCGATATCTTTTTCGCTACCGCCTTAAAACCCTTTGGTGTCTTTGCTTTCATCAATCAATTCCTCAATCGTATTTATCAAACTACTTAGCATCTCTTTCATTGCCTGCGCCCTGGCTAAAAGAGCTATCGCTCTAGCCGGGTCAGCGGGGTCGGCAGATAGAGCCTTGTTTGTTGCTCTATCAACCTGCTCCTGCAAGAGTTTCAAAACGAAATCCCATCCCTCGGTCGCTATCAGCGAAGCAAGGCATGAAGCCGTCTCGTCCCTATTTAAGAGTGTCGTAGTCATTAAATTGCTCCCGGCAGACCTTGATTACCCGGAGTGCCTTCCACTGTTTCCGATTCTCCAGACTTTTCGATGGACTGGCGAAGAAGTTCCCGGAAAGCTCTGGCTGCGTTTTCGGAATCAACCACGGACAGTTTGCTGTTCAAGTCCTGCTGCCCTTTTTGCTGCTGGGCCAACATCTGTTGAACCGCAGGATTTCCCATCGCTGCCCGCTGCTGATCTTCTGGCGTCATGTCCAAAATCACATCCTTTTTGTTTTGCCATCCGCTCACATCGAAGACCATGTTTATCAATTCGTTGACATCGACCTTTTTGCCTTGCTGAGTGAGCATGGTATGGACTGGATCGGTGACAAGGGTCTGAAGTAACATTGGAAGTGCAGCCGCCATCTGACGGCGGGATTGCATCCGGGCTGCGGCTTTGACATCGAAAATGATGCGGACATCGAAGATTTCAAGATGGTCGCCCTCGTAGGCTTCCTCCATCTCTTCGGAAAGTATCTGTCGGAGTTGATCCATCGGAAGCAGTTCCCGATTCAACTCATAGAAGGCATCCAATGCCGGGATGAAAACTTGATCCGCAATCCTCTCAACAAAGGCTTCCAGCCTTGCGCCGGACCCGCCAGCAAGCAGGTTCGCTCCGGTGGCGGTGCGGGTGATGGAACTTCGCCCCTGACTGGGCATCTGCCCCTGCACGATTAGTTCATTTGCGCCGGAAGTCGCCTCTGCCCTGGCCTGGCTGGCTTGCACTTCGGCAAAAGCCTCCGGCACAGCCTCCATACGGGGCATAGGCTTGATGGCGGAGACATCCTCCACCTTCACGAATTTTCCCAACGCCATCCGAATGTTCTGGACGGGAACGTTTTTGCCCTGCTGGATAAAAATCGGCAAGTTCAAATTGAAATAAGTTTCGTCCAGGTGGGCATCTATAAGTCCTTTTTGAATGATTTGCTCACTGCCGCAGAGGTCTGCTATGCCCAGCCCGTAAAAACTATTTGGGACATCGAACCAAGTGACGCTGGCGAAAGGGAGCCGCTCAAACGGGTTACGTTCGTTGCGGATTACCAGCTTGCGATTCAGGGTGACAATGACTTTGGCACTATCCCAGTATTCAAGCAGCTCGAACTTTTCATCTATGGTTGGGTCAACTGTGTGGTCTTCATCCCGTGGAACGGCTTGGCGGTCATAGAAATTGGCAGTCTGGGTGAGTTCAAGTTCGGCGATGGGAGATACTTCTGCCGGAGAAAAAAGCAGGGCTTTCAGCTCGTCTTTGGCTGGGATGTCATACCCTTCAAATTTGCGAAGGTTCTCCAACTCCTCAGCACTGATTTTGAGGCGGTGAATGACAAACTTCGCCTTGCGGATATCGGGAACACGCAAGCCGGGGTCTACGTAGACATGCCGGAGGTCAAGGTGTTCAAAGGTGGGTCTGTCTACGTCTTCATCAATTTCTTCAACGGTGATGGTTTCGGAGTCTTTGGTAGGCAATACCGTTGGTTCAATACCGGGAACGCTGGAATCTATTTCCTCGGGCTCCGCCTTGCGCTTATAGACTTTCCGTTTGCGGGTGTAGCTCTCCCAGCCCCATTTCCATATGCTTGTGCCAAAGGTCAGACAATCACGGACGCCAAGCCGCATCTCCTCACGGAAGCCGCACTCCTCCAATTCAAAATGGAGCAAAGCCTGGATAGCCCGTGCTTCCTCCTGTTTGGAACGGGGGCGGGGCTCCAGCTCAAATGGCGGGTCATCGCTGAAGAGCCCGGAGATAATCTGAGGCTCCACGGATTTGATAAGCGATGCAATCGTGTAGATATTTACATTGGACTGAGGAACATCCGAGCCCTCCCAAGTTTTTTGGGACATGATGGGGTCGTACAGACTTTGTGCTGTTCTCCAATGGAGACGCCATTGCTTTGTTTGGAGCCAAGCCTCGGTACGTTCAAACTGCTGGCAGACCAACTTGAGGGCAGCGGTATCCTTGGGGGATTGCCCTATCTCGATTTCGTCCTGTGTGATGGGTGAACTAGCGTTGACCGGGTTTTCTAACTGCATATGGGTTCTGCAAAAGAACCCAATAGTTGAGAAATTTAGGAAGGACGCTGCATTAGGCTGGCACCAAGGAGATTGTCTGGGGTCTCATTGGAGATAAGCTCCTCCCGCTGCGGTGTCTCCCCAAACAACATCTGGTCAAAGAGCCTATCCCGAAGCTCCTGAACTCGCCGGAGGCGGGAGTCGTGGTCTAGGGCTATCGCCGGACCCTCACTAAGCTGGGGAAGATAAGAGACGAGAATGGAGATGGCATCGGCTATGTCATCGTGGCGACCAAAGGGGAAATTCACGAATTCTTCCCGCATCGCCTGGAGTTCGCTGTTCCTAATGTGGGCGGCGAACCAGAGACGTTCAGCCCGAAGCACGGAGGCGACATGCCCAATACGAAGCTGCTTGGAGTTCTTCTTGCGAGAGTATGTGTACCAATGGATGGGAACGGCGACACGCTGCTCCTGAGCTATCTGTACTATGGTCGGCTCAATTCCTTTGCTGCCCTGGCTATCTTCAATAATGGTGATTTCCGGTTGCCATGTTTTGGCGGCGTCCACAATGGCCGCTGCCATCTGGACTTGGTTGTAGCGACCCCGGATGATGTCAAGGATGTAGAGGCGTCCATTGTCCGAGAGCCTGCCGACCACTCCAGCGCAATAGTCCGTGTTGTTCGCCTTGCTATAGCCGGAAGGGTCCCAGCAAACAAAGGTGCGCCCGGAGAATGGAAGTTGCTCGTAGGGAATCGTATGATTGTGAATCAGGGCGTCATCGAAGGAAACCAAGGCGCTTTCCAGCGATGCATCAGGTTTATTCTGCATCTGGCAGCTAAATTTGTAGGGATTTTTCCGGTATTGCTTCGCAAGCTCCTTGAAGCTCCAACGGTCGGAATATAAGAGGTCAACATCATCTATAGTGATGACCGGGATATTGTCTTCGCTGGTCTCAATGGCACGGTCTTTTCGGATTGTCCATGCGGATAGGGCGCATACCTTCGTGGGTAGCTGCTCTCCAGCCTGTTCCGCCTGTTCATTGGCAGTCAGCAGGTGGCCGTAGTAATCGTCGGCGTCGTAGCGGGTGCCGATGAAATCAAAATAGCTGCCCTGGGGCTCCTGAAGATAGTAGGTATCTTCGACGGCGGATTTCACCTTGTTCCGCTGCTCCGGCGTGGCGCAATTCAGCTCGTTGGTTACATCGTCAATTTTGAAGACATCGTAGTGGGAAGATGCTTTAACGCTGGCGATAGTGGACATGCAAAGGGTGGGCTCCCGCCAGTCCATAGTCCTACTAACGGTGAACTCGTCAAAATTCCCCCAGCGGGCATCGGCATCGACCGGGCACAGGGGGAACAAAGCCCGGATTATCAGGTTGGCTTGCAGGTAGCGCTTCACCACGCTTACCATGCGGGTGGCTAAATCCTGAGTGCCGGAAAGAATCAGGATGCGGATGTCGGGGAAACAGATGATCCATTGCAGGATGTCCACTTCATCCCATGTGGTTTTCATGGTGTTGCGGGGGGCGAGAAGAAGCCGCTGCCGGAAATGGTCTTGCCCGTAAATGCCGAGGTTGGGGTCTTTCTGAACGAAGAGGTCTATGAACTTGCCGTGAACGGGCTCGTAGTAGGGAATCCCCAGAACGTCATGCCCCAAAAACTTGAGGTCTGTCTGACACCTGCGGCGAAGCTGATTGGCAGCGGTTGGATCGGCCGGATTGATCTTGGCGGAATTACAAATTCTCTGGAGTTCTCCCCGCAGTGCGGATATCGGCAGCTTGGCTGCCGGGGCTGTATCGTGTGGCATCTACTACGGCAAACCGATGATGGTGTAATTGAAAGTTGCGGTTGAGACGGGTGCCGTGGTGACATTGATAGTGAACCCCGTCCATGCTCCTGCGCTGCCTTGATACGTGATCCAAACGCCCCCTAATTGAGTTGGGTCATTGCCTACGGCACTTACTGTGACAACCGGGGGATTGGTTCCCATGAAAGACTGTGCAAAAGGCACCGCCTCAGATGTGTTGGGGTTTGCGATAGTAACGGTGCCAGCATTATCAGCGGTGGTGCTGATAAGATGACCACCAAGACGGGTATCCCCCTGAAGTACATTGATAGCGTAGGTCGGGCATCCCTGAGGGTAGGCATTGATTTCAAGGGCGCTTGCATGATCGGTGATCGTTCCGCCGCCAACATCCAATTCAACGTGGACGCCCGTCATGGAATAGATTGAGTCTCCGCCCCGGACAGAGGAGGAGACGAACGCTCCGTAGATATTCCCATTCGTGATTCCACTGCCATCCGTAGTTGCGCTGAACTGGTTGGAGGCTAAAGACCCAGACCCAGACCCAGCACTCGCATAAACTTGAAGGGTGTTGTTCGCTTGCTGTCCGTTGGCTATCGCATTAAGGGCGACGATACCACCCGAACGGTTTGCCGCTTCCACCGATAGAGTGGTGCCGGAATTAGCATAGAACACATTATTTGCAGGGCTCTGTACAAATTGCCCGGAATCGCTAGGGCCGAAGTAGGAGGTTCCTCCGACTGCCACTGATCCAGTTACAATCAAACCGTTATTCCCATCGCTGGTGACACCGGGATACCCGGATGAAGAAGCCGCCCAATTAGTTCCGTTGAATGTGTAGTAGGAGCTGGTTGCAGTGACATAGAACATCCAGCCAGCATTGGGGGTATGAAATTCCCAACCCGGAGCGGCTGTGTTAGTGCCGCTGGAATCAATCTGTGTGGAGTAAACCGCCACATTGTTTACTTGTGAAGTCCATGCCCCGGTAGCCCCGGCAGGTACGATATAAGCATCCCCGTCGTTTGGGGAACTGGGAGGCGTGGTCATACTAACGTCGATTACGGAACCCTGTACTAAGGCGTCATAAGAGCGTAGGAAGGCACGGAAGGCGTCGGGGTAGTAATCCCCGATGTTAGCGTCAATCAGTTGTCCGAGCTTAGGACCGAGTGCAATGTTTGCCATATTACCTAGTGCTACTATTCCTTTTTGGGCGTCCTGCCGGAATCAAGTCCCGAATAAGTGCTGTAATGGCGTCAGACGCTTCCGCATCGTTGTTCAAAGCGTTGTCCACAGCCTGTGAGCTTTTGTCCATAGGGAGCCAGCCGTCAAGCTGCGCCAGCAAGCGGCAGGCGGAAAGTGCCACTTTCATATTGGTTGTGTTGTTAGCCAGCCGCCGCAGAGAGGCAAGCAACCTGCATCTACGATGACCGGGGCCGGATGGAACCTTGATGGGCATAGGTCTATTGAGCCTTCCTCTTACGGACGGAAACCTTAAACTTTCGCTTTCGCTTGGAGGGAACGTGCTCGGGCAAACTGGCGTAGTCAGTTCCGGCTTCCCATTCTTTGAGCTTGTCGGCTCCGCCGATCTTCTCGGGATTAGCCTCTAGGAATCTCTGCTGTGCAGTTGAGCGAAACGGCATGAACTTCTCTCCTACCTATGGAGGCGGTAGTTGAGAAAGTAGGAAGTAAGTCATCGTTATCTTGAAATCATGAGTTGACACCCTGACCGCCGACGCCCAGGCGAGGCTCCTCCACGCCGTATGTCCTAGATAAAACTAATGTTACTACTGTGAGTGGAAAGACATCTCCCACAAGTAACTCAATCTACACAGCCTGCCAAGAAACCATCATCGAACGTCTAAGCCATGTCTAAAAACTGAAAAACTGCGCAGGGAATTTCAGCCGGAGGTCGTTGCGTTCGTTGCCGTGGTGCGATTGTCGGCGGATTGTCCGGCGAGTTACAAGCCATCCGCAAACGATTTACGGCGGAGGTTGGCAAACTTGAATCTGAGTTACCCAGGCGATGGGTTGGAGTAACTCCGGCGAGTAACTGGCAAGTGTGTGTTTTGCGGTTTTTACTGGAAAAAATTCAATTTTCTGCCGATTCGCAAATGATTTGCGAGTGATTGAAAATAAAATCCTAGCCAGTGTTTGTGCGGCTCTGGGTTGGTTTTCCACTGCAGCGGGTTTGACAGGTTTTTGAAATTCCGTGCTAAGTTCGGGCTGCAACAAAACGCCGTTCGCAAGTGTTAGCGCACTCACGAACGGCTAACCAAACCGATTCTGGAGGAATCAAGCTATGGCTAACGCCTATCCTAGCACGTCTAAGCTGTCCGTCTATGAGCAAATCACTGCTCGCATAATCGAAAAACTTGAGGCGGGTATCATCCCGTGGAATAAACCGTGGGCAACGTATGGCGGTCAGCCTACGCTGTGCCGTAATCTGCTCTCGCAGAAGCCATACAGAGGCATCAACGCCCTGCTTACCAACGTGGCTGGCTACTCCTCGCCATTCTGGATGACTTACAAGCAAGCCGCATCCATCGGCGGTCACGTCAACGCCGGAGAGAAGTCTACTCCCATCGTGTTCTACAAATTCGGCAAAGACGAAGAGCGGGAGCCGGATGGCGAGACCACGACTAAGACATGGGCGATGTGCCGTCTGTACCACGTTTTCAATCTGGAGCAAGTGACCATCCCCGGTCTCAAGATTGACGATACCCCAGCGCCGGGTAAGACGTTCAATCCCATTCCCAAGTGTGAGGAAATCCTCGCCAAGTGTTTCTGCAAACCTGAAATCAGGCATGGCGGAGACAAGGCGTTTTACAGCCCATCGCTGGATTACATCAACATGCCCCAGCGTGAGGCGTTCGACAACGAGGAGAGCTATTACAGCACGCTATTCCACGAACTCACCCACAGCACGGGGCATAAGAATCGCCTGAATCGTGACGGTATCACCACGATGCATTTCTTCGGGGATGCCACTTACAGCAAAGAGGAACTGGTTGCAGAGATGGGAGCGGCATTCCTCAGCGGTCACGCTGGTATCGAAGCGATTACCCTGAAAAATTCCACGGCATACCTGCAATCGTGGATTCGAGTTCTCAAGGGCGATTCCAAGCTGGTAATCACCGCCGCTAGTGCAGCGCAAAAATCCGCCGACCTGATTTTGGGGTCGGCGGTAGCTTTCCCTTCGGAGGTCGCTAATGGCTAACGCCAATAAACTGGAAAAATGCGACCGCTGCAACGGCTCTGGGATTGCAATCTGGGGCGCAATCGTCAACGGCAAGCCTACCCACAGTGGCACCTGTTACCGCTGCCAGGGGAAGGGTTTCCAGACCGAAGCCGACAAACGACGCAATTACGGGTATGACTGCCATGCTGCGGTTAGAGCATTCAGGGGAGGATGTTAGCCATGACGTTGCTCACGGATATTACATATCGGGATGCGGACGAAGCATTCGAGGGCGCTATTGCGGCGGGTCGGCTCTCAGCCGAGCCAGCTTCCCTAAACTATGCGGGAAATTACATGTACATGGGCACCTGGGGCAACGTGGACAGGTTCAAGCATTGCGATACCCGGCAGTATCTCGCAACGGGGGTACGCCATGACGGTTAAATTCTCACTGGGTCAAACGTTCGCAACCCCCAGCGCATTGGAAGCAATTCTATGCGCTGGGGAGTCCCCATCAACTTACCTTGACCGTCACCTGTCTGGAGACTGGGGCGAGCTATCGGCGGAAGACGTTGCGGAGAATGAACTATCCGTGCGGGAAGGTTTCCGTATCTTGTCCGCCTATTCGTTGCCGGATGGCGTCCGTATCTG
>Ga0316217_10002564_pt1 | contig 21690 bp, 16 predicted proteins | sample 1anoAmetaG_FD_203633 | JGI IMG/M metagenome (GOLD analysis project Ga0316217, IMG submission 203633) | Freshwater microbial communities from Trout Bog Lake, Wisconsin, USA - 1anoA | ecosystem: Environmental > Aquatic > Freshwater > Lake > Hypolimnion/Profundal zone | place: USA: Wisconsin...
AATTCAGGTATGCTGGTACAAATCAACTCCTCCTGGGCCTCGCCGGTTAAAATGCGCAAAATGATCATCGGCGGCGAAAAGCGGATGATCATTTACGACGATATAGAAGCCACCAACAAGCTCACCATCTACGATTACAAGCAACCCGAAGCCACCGATATAAAAAAATCAAAACTGATTGATTACCGCCTCGGCGATATCACGATCCCCAAATACGAAATTTCCGAAGCTCTCAAAAATGTAGTTGACGAGTTTTACAACTGCATACTGCATAATAAAACCCCGCTGGCCAACGGTGAAAACGCGATGGCAGTGGTAAAAATTTTGGAAAAAGCTCAGGAATCCTTAAAATTGAACGGAGCTATAATCCCACTCGCTTGAAAATTTCCATTATCATTTTCTGCCATAACGAACGCGATAACATCGACTCCGTTATTCAGTCAACACAAAAAACAGCGGGTCTTATTTCAAACGATTACGAAATAATTGTGGTCAACGATGGCAGTACCGATGGCACCGCCGAAAAGATCAGGCAACACAGTGGCATTAAAGTAATCACCCACCCTGTAAACAGCGGCATAGGCATGGCCATCCGCTCGGGCTACAATGCCGCCACAAAGGAATTTGTTTGCGCCATACCCGGCGATGGGCAATTCGACGTAAACGAATTAAAACAGGTGCAACCTTTTGCCATCAATTCGTTTTACTCCTTCTACCGGCCAAAAACCAACTATAATCCTTACCGGCAATTCCTCACCAATGCCAATCGCTTTTTCAACAGCACATTGCTTGGTATAAGCCTCAAAGACGTAAACTGGATAAAAGTATACCGCAAAGATCAACTGCAGTTTGTTGACTATAAACTAAAAAGTTCCATCGTAGAAAGTGAAATCTGCGCCAAGCTCATCAAAGCCGGCTGCACCCCTATCCAGCTTCCCTCGGTTTATCATCAGCGCCTGTCGGGCCAGTCGCAGGGCGGCAAATGGAAAACCCTCCGCAAAACACTACTCGAAATGCGCGCACTGTATACCGAGGTGAGCAAATTCAAAAAACACCTGTAAATCCCGAGGCAGAAACTAAAAGGGATAGCTGCCCCTATTTCTCATAGTGGTGCGGCCACGCCGAATTTTTCTTCGGCAATTTCAACGACCTCTCCATCCGGTCATCTATATATTTCTTACGCTTATACAACACCATAAAACTTAAATGCCTCCATCCATCCAGCCAGGGCCTTAAATGCGATGGGCGCGATCTCCCGTCTGGCCAAAGCACCGTAGGCACTTCTGTTATTTTAAGGTGGCACAAAGCCGCCTTCACTATCATTTCCGAAGCAAACTCCATTCCAGGTGTTATTAAATGAATGCCCAATATAGCCTCTCTGTTAAACCCCCTTAACCCACAGTGAAAATCGCCCAGTGGTATATCAAAAAACACTCTGCCAACCAACGATAGCACCGGATTACCCAGGTATTTATGCATAAAAGGCATGGCGCCATTTTTTATTTCCCCTTTAAACCGGTTACCCACCACCAAGTCGTAACCGGCGCGCAATTTCTCTAAAAACAGCCCCAGGTGCTCAAAATCATAGCTGTTATCCGAGTCGCCCATAATAACATAGGTTCCCCTGGCTGCGGTAATGGCACCCATTAAAGTTACCCCGTATCCCTTCTCGCTGATATGCACAATCCGTGCCCCCTCATCCACAGCAATCTGAATCGATCCGTCCGTGCTTCCGTTATCGCCCACCACTATCTCGCCATTGATATTATTGGCAGCAATAAATTTTCGGGCCTTTTGTATGCAGGCAGCAAGCGTCTCTGCCTCGTTTAAACAAGGCATAATAATACTTAGCTCAATAACTTCAGGCAATTCGGCTTCGCTCAAAGGAAGGGGTCATTAAATTTAACTCAATAAACAGTTGCTGAAATACAGTGCTAAAAATAAAAATTTAGGCTAAACAGCTGCAAATTTTAAAGCCCCGATCACGCCACCTTGTGCACGTTAGCAGCTACCGGTGGCTGCTCAAATTTTACATCTTCAATTACCCGCGTAGCCGCCGATGCTTTAATTCCCAGCTTTGAGAACACAAATTTTCTGATGTGATAAAGATTGTGCAGTGCATAAGCCTTAAACTCGGGATTCTGCAACATAAACCCGGTTATTACATCACTCAACATCGCCATCGGCCTTATTACAAAGCCCGGCAGCAACACTATATGCTTCGGTAATAGCCTCTGCTTTAACCAATCAGGCAATACCGGCATTATTCTGAAAATAACTTCGTACGCCTTATAAAGCTTCATCAACCCTGCATCCTTAATATTCTCTGTATTGCGGAAAAAGTAAAAATCATCGCCCTCATTTATTTTTGCGGCCTGCTCCTGCGTAAGTGCCCCTTTGGCAATGGCATCATTCATCATTTCTGTTCCCGGCAGGTAGCACGTCCAGAAGGTCTGTATCCGCTTGGCTGAATGGTTGGCATAAAGCAGGCGGGCATTCTCCTGGGCGCTTATAGGCTCATCAGGCAGGCCAAACATGTGGTCTACCTTTACACGCATTTTGTATTTGTTCATTACATCAATGGCGGCGCTTACATCCTCGCTCCGCTCGTAACGCAACAGGCTGTCTTTCTTAAACTGCTCATCCATAGATTGCACCCCCATCTGCACCCAAACACAACCGGCATTGCTAAGCCACTTGGCTATATCATCATCCATGTGCCGCGGGTGCGTTAGTATCTGAAATGGCTTGTTTATCTCCTTGTGGTAAAGCGCTAAAAAATCCTGCAACCACTTTTTGCTGGTTGTAAAAACATCATCCTGAAAATCCACTACCTGTATATCATACCTCCGCTTGGCTATCTTCAACTCGGCTATCATGTGCTCAGGGCTTCTCAGCCTTACATACTTACCCGATTTCTCTTCAGGCAGCCGCGCAAAAAAATTATTGAAACAAAAAGTGCACCGGTAAGGGCAACCTCTCGATGCCATAGTCAGGTACAAGTCACCCAACCTTACATGCTCCTCCCAAAGCGGTTTGTCGGCAAACGGCAATGCATCCAGGTCCTGTATAAACCCCGTCTGTAACCCGCTGATGATATTTCCAGCCGGTGTTTTATATCGTGTATTCGGAATCGACTTGGTGTAATCTGAGGTTTCAATGGCCTTCAGAATTTGCGGAAACGCCACATCCCCTTCGCCTACCACCACAAAGTCCACCTCTTTTTTCTGCATCAGCAAATGCGGAACCGCCGAAGCATGCACACCGCCAAATACAGTTTTAACGTTCGGATTCAGTTCCTTCGCCCTCCGCGCAATATCCAGCGACCATTGATAGGTTGAAGTTAAAGGCGATAGCGCCAGTACATCGGGCTGCTGCTGTTCAATGGCCTTCATCAAAACCGCCGTATCATCAAAATAAGGCGATAGCCATGGCATTTCCAGGTTAAACCTGTCATGAAACAACGAGGCCGAAAAAGCAAGATTGGTTTGGTGCCCGTTTACCTTGGCAATAGCCGAAAGCATACTGATACCCAACTGTTCTGTGCCCAATGCCGCAAATGTCACTTTTAACATCATGTAAATTAACGTATTTCCTTACAGTTTTAATAAACAGCCTGCTTTATCCTCCACATAGCTTCAATATCTAAACCAAATCCGGTTGCTCAAATCCTTTAATTCCGGTAGTATGCCGCTGATAATGCGCAAGATTTATACCTATATTCGCAATAAAATTTAACAACGTGGGTAATATGGTCTCTGTGGGTAAAATCAGCGGTTCCGAAAGCTTAATATTAAGTCGTTCCGTATCCGTAGCTACGGCTTAAAGCTGCCACCCCTTAAAAACCAAAAATCAGGTGGTTTGTTTTGGGTTTCTGAAATACCGGAAACCTGTTTTTATTGTTTACTATTAATGCCAATTGCAGGAATGAAAAAATTTGTCAGTGAAAGGGCCAATGAATTGATCATTTGTTTAGCTACATTCCTGTTATGCCTTTGTTTTTTTGATTTCGCGGTCGACGACTATTCCTTTTTTACCTGTAACCTGGCTGCCCGCCAATTCAGCGACTACGCATATTTCGATTATTACTACCAGGCAGCAATATGGCTACGCGAGTATGTAAAGCTGCTTTACTACCTCATGCCCCGCATCAACTGGCATTTTGTTGTCTCTCTGGTCCATGAGTTTCTTTGCCTCTATCTCTTAATGCGGGCATTAAGAAAAATCATTCTTAAGGATGTCACTTCCATTTATCTGGTTCGTACTATACAAATTTGTTTTGCCTTACTTTTTATAGAAAATATAGTCTTCATATCCCATACCCGGGTATCGTTAATGTTTTGCAGCCTCGCAGCTTTCAATCTTGCTTTTCGCCCCGGTATTAAAACAAAAGATATAGTTACATACAGCCTTATTTTTATTTACGGCTTACTGGTAAGGCCCGAAAGCAGTATGGGCGCGCTCATATTAACTGCTACAGGCCTCTTCCTCTATTCGTTTAATTTAAAAGAGCTTTTCAAACGTTTGTGGCTTCCTGCACTTGCGGTGCTGGTTTTTCTTATCATTTTCACAATTGATGTAAACCATACAAATGTATACGTCAATAAGATCGAGCCCGAAATTGAATATAAAATTGAGGCCGACAGAATGGTAAGCCTCAGCTCCATGAAAACTGCCAAAGATTCCGTAAAATATATCATGGCCAAAAATGGAATGTGGTTCGACATGCACGAATTCAGCCCCGGGTATTTGCGAAGCCTGCTTATACCCGGTTCAGACCTCAGTGCTGCGCACGCCTTGGAGGTATTCCGGCACGTAATTAAATTTTACACTTGGTACACTTTCATGTCCTGTCTCATCATTGTTTTATTGCTGCTCAGCCTTTTTATATTTCCCCTTCGCAACTTTGTAACTTTAAAACTCGCAGCTTTCGTAATTTTCACCTTCGCCGTGCTTTATGCGTTAGACTACAATGGTTTCTTACTTTACAACCGGCATTTTTTCAACCTTCAGCTTACATCTGTACTGATACTATGTTTTTACTTTTCAAACTCGTTTACAAACCAAAATAAGAAGGTAAAAAAGCGATTGCTGATACCGGTGTTAATCATTCTGCCATTTGCCCTGGGCGCTACCGTAGTCAGATGTAAGCAGGAAAACAGCATTATGATGCAGCAAACAGATGCAATGATTAACGCAATGGCCAGGTTTGAGCGTATGTATATCAATAGGGTAGTAGTTATTACCAACGATGGCCGTTTTCTGTTCGATAAGCACTTCACCTTACTCAACCATAACTACACTAAAAATACATACATCATGTTCGATTGGTTTACTTTTGGCCTTACACCAAACTACGTAAACTATCTTAGCCGGATCTGTAATTGCGACGATAATGATCCCGTAGCTTTCTTTCACTGGTTAGCGTCTGAAAATGCAGTGTTCATAGCCGCGCCTTCCCGCTTTCGGTTAATTGAAAATTACATGCACATTGTTTATCACTGTAATGTTAAATTTGAATCGGAAGTCAGGATAAAGAACTTTGCCCAAATTCCGGATAATGTTGAAAAGGCTGAAATAGGTGTTGTAAGTATTGTTCCCGATTCTATTGTACAAAAACAGTAATTGTTTAAAACGAATTATAATCCCAACCGATTGAAAGCAGTAAAAAATAAAATCAACTTTGCCCTTATCGGCTGCGGATATTGGGGGCCCAATTTCATTCGCGTTATACAAAACTCAGAATCTGCTTTTCTGTCTCAAGTTTGCGATACGGATGAAAACAAAATGGCCGGGCTAAAAGCAAAACATCCCGGCCTGGAGTTTACCGGCAATCTGGAGGATATTATTGCAAACCCCGAAATTGAAGCGGTTGTAGTATGCACCCCCGCCAACACTCATTTCGATATAAGTAAAAAGCTGTTGCTGTCAGGCAAGCATGTGTTATGCGAAAAGCCATTGGCCAATAATGCCACCCAGTGCCTTGAACTCGATACCATAAGCCGGCAAACCGGCAAAAAACTGCTGGTTGGCCACGTGTTTGAATATAATGAGGTAATCAGGCACATGAAAAAATTAATTACCTGCGGAGAGATAGGTGATATTTTTTACATGCAGTTTACCCGCATGGGACTAGGCCCTGCGCGCAATGATGTAAATGTAATTTTTGACCTCGCATCGCACGATGTATCCATTGCTGTTTCATTAATGAATGCAATGCCGGTTGCAGTCAGTGCCAACGGCTCCTGCTTTACAAAAGATGGACTGGAAGATGTAGCATTCGTTCAATTAGAATTTGCCAATAAAGTATTCGCTAATATCAATGTATCCTGGATCGATCCCATTAAACAACGGATTGTAAAAGTAGTAGGGTCAAAAAAAATGTTGCTTTTCGATGACATATCAATTGCAGAAAAGCTGAAAATTATAAAAATGGGGAAAGGGTATCAGATAAGTTCCGGCGATTTCGGAAGCTTCCAGTTGTCGGTAAAAGACGGCGAGATCATGATCCCGAATTTACAACACCCCGAACCTTTAATTACCGAATTCAACCATTTTATTGCAGGCATAAACGGAGAGGAAAACATCGTTACCGATGCCACTTACGCAGCCAACGTAGTGCACGTACTAGAACTTGCACAGACTTCCATCCGGAATAATGGTAAAAAAATAATCCTGTAAAATTATGCCGGTTTCTATCTCCGTTATTATTCCTGCTTTTAACGAAGAAGCAATCATTGCAAATGCAGTTTCAGTAGCACAGAGCATCCTGGTTGCTGCCGGCGCTGATTTTGAGATCATTGTTATTAACGATGGCAGTAGCGATAATACCGGGGAGATTTTAGATCGGCAATTTGCTCAAATTCCTCATGTCAGTATACATCACAAGCCCAAAAACGAAGGCTTCGGAAGCGCCATCCGGTCGGGAATAAAACTTGCCACCAGGCAGTTTATATTTTGTGTTCCTGTTGATAGCCCCCTTACACCAGCTTTATACCAGGCATTCAGCAGCAATGTTTACAAGGCCGATGTTTTGGTAAGTTACAGGAGGCAAAAAGTAGGCTACTCTATCCGCAAACACATTAATTCATGGGTTTACCATTGGCTTGTATCCCGGCTTTTTGGCATGAACCTCCGCGACTATAACTGGATACATCTTTACAATAGAAGGATTTTTGACGAAGGCAAAATAGAAATTGAGTATAACGGCATTTTTATGCTTGCTGAAATACTCATAAAGGCCCAGCGGAAAGGCTTTACTTTCTACGAGTTTGAAGTTGAACAAACCGAAAGGCTTACCGGTATTGCTACGGCCTCTAAATTTTCGGCAATTATCCGCACGCTAGGCGAAATGACCGACTTTTGGCGCCGACTGAATCAATCGAAACACTAAAAAGAACCGGACCGGGTGTCACCAACCAAACGCAAAATTGCTATCTTCATGCGTTTCAAGTCAACTCGTTAATTTCAGTAAGGAAAATAACGATAGCTTTGTACTTAATTGATAATCAAGTTTAATTACCACCCCTTGTCAGCAAAATTTTCCGGCAAAAACAACAGTCACCCATTTTTACAGGCATTCCTCCGCAATTTCAGTATCCGTACCGCACTGGGTTTTATTATCAGTGGTATCCTGCTTTGGTATACGTTTTACGCCAGCGGCCTTCAACCACAAAAATTGCTTTTAAACTTCAGGCAATGGCTTCTTTTTATCGCTGCCTGCTGCGCCTTTATTCTGGCAACCTGGGTGCATGCATACCGCTCAAAATTTTTCTGGATTAACTCAACTACTAAACGGAGCGATATCTCAGCCTATAAAAGTATACTGATCGGAAATTTCTACAATTCTGTTTTACCGGGTAACCTGGGCGAAGGCGTGCGCGCATGGCATTTTGCAAAAACCAATAAAGTAGGCTTTCAGATATCCATGGCAGCCATCACTGCCGAAAAATGGATAGATGCGCAACTTTTTATTCCCGGAACTATCATCTTTTTTTTAGGCAGCCCCTTTATACCCAGTTATATTTTGTTGGCCATTGCCTGCTGCAGCGCAGGCGCGTTTGTGCTAACCATAGTTTTTGGCCTGATGCGGAAATACCGGGCGCTCGAAAAAAAAATATGGCTTATAGTATTGAGATTTAAAAAGCCGGGTAAGATCCTGTTCCGCCTCTACTATTATACCACAATTCACCTGCAGAACCTCAAAAAAAGAAAACATCTCAAATTCTATTTCAGCCTGTGCGCCACAATTGTCGCTTTAAGCATTTTGCAGTTTTACCTTTTATTAAATTGTGCATCAGTTAGTGTTCCTGTTGCCGGCATTTATACTGCCTACCTTGTACTTGCCAGCATGATGATAATTGCCTTCATTCCGGCCGCTCCCAGCAATATCGGCGTATTAAATTACGGTATTTATGCTACGGTTTCGCTGGCAGCAGCCCAGTATCACATTAAGCCGGGCTCGCAGGATATGCAAAGCTATGCCCTCTTTTCTATCTGTGTTTACATGTGCTTTGTTCTTTCAGAGGTATCTCTGGGCCTCTGGGCTATCTGGAGCGAACGCGATACCATATTTAATAGCCACCCTGAAAAAAACGCAGCGTTCAACTAGGCTGGACATTGTTAACTTACTTCTTTTTATAGCCAACGGCATCCTTACTCCATGGAAGCAGCATTTCAATTAACCAGGGCCGTGTGGCAAGAAAAAAACATATAAACAGCATTTTCGACGACCGGAAACCATCCTTAAATGTGGCAAACTTATAGGCCACCGCTATAGTATCAGTTACGTTTTCAACCTGGTGCCAAACTAAGCTCGGAAAATACAGCACATCGCCCGGGTGTAATAACACTTCCACCGGTGTAGCAAGTTTCAGCAGCGGAAATTCAGGATTATCAGTTTTGCCCGGTATTGCATTCGTATAAAAATAATTTTGCCGGCGGGGTCTTGCGCCTATAAACAAACGGTCGTTAGTGGGATAGAATAACCATCTCTTTATCCCTTCCACTTCAATATAAATGGTATTGGCATAATCTGCGTGTAAGGGAGTCATGGTATTTTTGCTCCCCATAAAAAAATAGTTCAGATCATTTTTCGCCCCCGGTGCTCGGAATTTCCTCAACCAATTATAATCAAGGTCCTCACGCAAAACCGATTGCTCATCAATGATCCTCGAAAATTTAAGGTATCCTTTAGTACCGCTTTTCAATCCCTTGATATAATCACTGAATTTTACTTCCTCATATTCCGCCTTACTGTCCTTCATACCGTCGTTGGTAACAAGAATAGCGTTCGTGTGCCCGTAATGGTCGAGAAAAAAATCGAAGTTCCATTTTTTCTGAGAAGGCCAGTCTAAAGCCGCGCCTCTGAATACCACCGGACATGTAGCATGCAAAACAGGGTCAGTAAATTCCCCCTTTTTATATTCAATAACCTTAAAGTCTGACTTAACCGGATGCTGGGCAGCATGCTTATCTATTGCAGCGTAAAGAGCCTTTTCGCGTTTCCCCAAAAATTTAAAATACAGCCTTTGACCTAAAATATGCTCCAGGAAAAATAATGCATTGTAAGTCCACCAATGCGAACTTTTAACGTTACCAGGCCTCATTACATTCTTTAAAATTATCCTGCACCAAATGTATTAAATTTCAAAACGCGGGAAAACAAAGCGCGGTAATAAAAAAACATCTACTACGCCATTATACAAAAGCTAAAATGGCATTGCTGTAAAAAGCAAAGAAAAGGAAATAGTTACATAGCGCCTGTGCGTCTAAAATATAACCGGCCATCAAGCATTTGCTAACTGCTATCAGCCGTTGCAACAAGCCGGCGCAGAAAATGATCTTTTACGCATTTAAACCTCGCAGCAATTCAAGCAGCACATCAAACCTGTTCCCAATTCTTGGGATTAAAATCCAGGCTGCCCGTTTTATGTTTCAAAAGTTCTGCCACTCTGCGCTCGATCCGGTTTTCATACTTTTTCGAAATAATATTCCGTAAGGTTCTGAACAATCTTACCGGACGGAAAAGGTAATTACTGCCGAAAAAGGCACAGAAAATAAATATCTCGTAAAAATTATACCACCGATGCGATACATTTTTGCTGAAATATTTACCCTGCCCGAAAGCATTCAGCAATATCAGCTCTAAAAAGTAATTGTCGTTCGACAAATCAATAGTTTTCTCCTTTTCCAACCTGTCAAACAATGCACTGCCGGGGTAAGGCTCAAATGCCGATAAGCCTATATCATTTACACCTACCCAGCTACACCTTATAAGAAACCAGATGGTATGCCACACATCTGCATGCGTCTCGTCAGGCAGGCCCATTATCATATTCAAATAAACATCCATTTTTTGATGATGCGAGTACCCCATGGATTTAAGCATGTTGGGTATTTTTACCTTCTTCTTGATCAGCCCCAGCATTTTGGGCGAACCCGTTTCGGGTGCATAAGTAATATGCCGGCAACCTGAAAGATAAAGGTGCTCAGCCACCTCAGCATCTATTACTTCCGATCTTGTTCCAACCGGCAATTGCCAGGTAATATTCAGCTCCCGCTTTATTATTTCGCGGGTAAAAGCAATGATCCAGTCTTTTTTTATAATAGCAGTAAGGTCATAAAAATCAAAGTTCTCAATACCATAGGTAGCCTTCAGATATTCCATTTCATTTACAACCAATTCAGGCTGGCGCATATAATACCTGGTTCCCCACATTTGCGGGCTCGAACAAAAAGTACATGAATATGGGCACCCGCGGGTAGCCAGTATCGGTAAGCTGCGTTGCCGGGTAACACCCCACGAGATATGATACTTATAGTAATTTTCCAGGGGGAAATATTCCCAGGCAGGTACTGCAATATCATCAATGTTCCTGACCCTGGTTCTGCGTTTGGTAATAACTGCATGGCCGGTTAACGGATCACGATAAGTAATTCCTTCAACTCGGGCAAAACTTTCCTTCTTAGCTATAGTATCCAGTAACTCAACAACAGTTTCTTCTCCCTCGCCCATTACACAAACTGCCAAATACTTCGTTTGCTTGATCGCAAGCCCGGCCATAGCTGTAATACTTTCACCACCGGCTATTATTACCGCATCCGGAAAACGCTCTCCTAAAAAATCAATCAGATATCGGTCAAAAACCCAGTTGGCTGTAAACATGGTTGAGATACCGATTACGTCTACGTTTACCGGTACTCTTTCGGCAATTTCTGTGGCACTTAACCCGTTAGTAAACAACCGGTCTGGCTCCGGCGTAAATGTGCTGTTAAAATTTACCTCATTAAATGGATTATACTCCAGCGGACTTTCGCCAATAGCATCAATTACCGTTACCTGATGCCCGGCCTGTTTCACAGCTCCCGCAATAAACGCAAGGCCCAACGAAGGCGTGTTATATGCAAGCACTGCCCCTTTATCTACACAACGTGGTGGTCTTATTAAACAAATATTCATGTTGGCTGATATTGTTTTTAACGCTTACAAAAATGATTTGCAGTAACATAGGTATTGAAATCAAACAACCTCCGGTTTAAAACTGCAATTATTTCTTTTTGTTCAATTCATAAAAACCTGATCCACAGGCTTAAATTATTTATGAAACCAGCTCGCCCGGAATCTCTACCCCCCGTTTAACCTTTATTTTTGAGCGTTTTATCAGTTCTCCTAATGCCATTTCAGCTCTGGATTCATAATTCTTTGTAAGCAGGTTCTGCATTGTTTTAAAGAACCTGGAAGGATGAAACAGATAATTGGAAATATAAAAAACAGATAAATATAAAATGATATAAAAACGCAATGCGTATTTATTTACTTTGTTGTTATAGAAGAAGTTATTGAAAAAGGTATCTACGTAAATGATCTGGTAAAAATAATCATCATTGGTCATGTCAATTTTACCTGCCTTCAGTAGCTGACTGAAAAGCTCACTTCCGGGGTATGGCGAAAAAACAGATGGTGCCATATCATTTACCCCATGCCAGCTGGCCTTAACCAAAAACCAGGCAGTTTGCCAGATGTTCTTATGCCCTTCGCTCGGAAAACCAATAATTACATTGATCTTAATGTTCATCTTCTCCGAACTGGAATAGGAGATTGATTCAAGCATTTTAGGCAATGAAACCTTCTTTTTGATCAGTTTTAAAGTCTCTATCGACCCTGTTTCCGGCGCATAAGTTATATTTCTGCAGCCCGATTTATACAGGTAATATGCTACCTCACGGTCTATAGCTTCCGACCTTGTGCCCGCCGGTATCTGCCAGGTTATATTCAGGTTACGGTTAATAAGCTCCTTGGCAAACTCTATGATCCAGTCCTTTTTTATAATTGCGGTTAAGTCATAAAAATCAAAGTTCACCGCTCCGAATTTGGCCTTAAAATGCTCTATCTCATTCACAACATCAAGCGGCTTGCGCATGTAGTAACGGGTGCCCCACATTTGCGGGCTGCTGCAAAAAGTACATTGGTAAGGGCATCCGCGGGTAGCCATAATGGGCAACGAGTAAACATCTCTGTCAACCCCGTAAATAATACTATGCTGCTTGTATTTCTCTAACGGAAAAAACTCCCAGGCAGGCCATGCAACACTTTCAACTTCCTTTATGCGTGCCCTGGCAGCATTGCGTACCGCCTTGTTTTCTGAATTACGAAAAACAACCCCTGCAATTACACTTAAATCAGTTTGCTGCTCAATAGCCCTTACTACCTCCACCACCGTCTCTTCTCCCTCGCCGCAGATACAGATATCCAGATGCCTGGTTTGCTCAATACAAAATTCAGGGGCTGCAGTCAGGTGCTCGCCACCTGCAATAATAGTTGCGGCCGGAAACCTCTTGCCCAGGTAATCTATCAGTTTTCTGTTATGCAGCCAGTTGCCGCTAAACATTAAGCTTAAACCTATCACCTGGGTATCAGGTTCTACCAGGTTGCCTATTTCAACTTCTGTAAGGCCGTTTAAAACAATATCATCTTTAAACGAAATATACTGGTCGGGAGCCTCGGCCATAGCATCTATCACCTGCACTGCATGGCCTTCTCGCTTTAGCGCTCCTGCAATAAAACCCAAACCTAGTGAAGGAGAGGGCTTCATCGTAGCACTCATAGGCTTCATCAGTCGTGGTGGATTTATTAAACAGATCTTCATAGTTGGTATAATTGCCAAATTACAATGTTTCCTGTTGAAACCAACAGGTTGTAATTTATTCTTCCCTTTTTAAGTAATAATCGCAAAATCAGCTGCTAGTCAAGCACTAATTAATACAATAAACCCGAATCTGCAAACATAAATCCATCAATAAAACCAGGCACTGTTATTACCCTGTTTTTATTGAGAAAACCTATAAAAATTTTATTCTCCTTTGGATAGGCAGATAGAATCTCCAACCTATTGATAAGGCCAGGCACACCATATCTGCCATTGATTCTGATAGTTTTTGAAATACGGGAAACCTTTTTTCCAGGTAATTAAACGATTGGGCCCCCAATAACTTAGTACAAACCGTCAACTTTGATTGCCCCATAAACGCCGGTACAAAATCCAGCACTATTACGTATCGTTTCCCTTCGGTTTTATTCCAGGCCCCATGCAGGTATGCTTCGGTAAAAAGCACAAGCTCACCTTCTTCCCATCCGCGCTCTTCATCGCCAACCTTAATGCCGCATAATGGCAAAGTACCGGGTATTATCAACCCAAGGTGGCAGCGTACTATACCATTCGTGTCGCCGTAATGGGGTATAATGGTTGTATGAGGCGATAAAACACTGATAACAACAAAGCTGGCACTGGGTATCTGATCAATTACAGAACTTAAAAACGGAAATTTCTTTCTGTTTTTATGATGCTTGATCATAAAATTTTCAAGAAACAGGTTGCTCCAGTTAATACCCTCAACCTGCGGAGCTACATACGGATTTGAGTCAAGGCCCTTAATATCACCATTTTGCCGCTCGTAATTCAATATTTCATCCCTGATACCGATCCAGTTATCCTTTAGCGGCTTTAACTCAGGAAACATCTCCGGGTCGAAAAAATAAGGAAAATTACCTTGATATCTTTCCTCGCGTTTAAGGGCCACCAGCGGTTCCTTTACTGGTTTCTTCGGTGCACTGATTACTGCTGACATAACAAACTCTGTAGCCTTAAAAAATGGTTTACAACTGCGGCTCAAGTGCCTTGGGTTTTATTAACCCCTGCTTTTCGGCCTTTTGTTTTAAGTATCTCACCAAACTTCTTTCAACCCTGTGCTCGTATTTTTGGGTCAGCATATTACGCACAGTTCTGAAAAACCGAGCCGGCCTGAAAAGATAATTGCTGCTGAAAAAGACAAAAAGGCAAAACAACTCGTAAAAATTATACCAGTTTGTTGATACCAGGTCATTAAAATACCTGCTCTTACCGAAAGAATCAAGCAATACAAGGTCAATAAAAAAGTCATCGCTTGATAGGTCCAGCTTCTTCTCTTTTATCATCCTGTCAAATAAAACACTACCGGGGTAAGGATGAAAAATAGCTAAGCTGATATCATTTACGCCGTACCAGCTGCATTGAATAAGGAACCATATCGTATGCCAAATGTCTTTATGCGTTTCGTCCGGCATCGCCAAAATCATATTAATGTAAATAAACAGATTCGCCTTGTTGCTGTATCCCATGCTCTGCAGCATGTTCGGTATCTTCACTTTCTTTTTTATCAGCTTCAGCATTTTCGGCGACCCGGTTTCAGGTGCATAAACAATGTTACGGCAACCCGAGGCATAAAGATTATGAGCAACCTCAGCATCAATAACCTCTGAGCGCGTTCCCACCGGTAACTGCCAGGTTATATTCAGGTTTCTGTTTATAATTTCATTGGTAAACAGGATGATCCAATCCTTTTTGATAATTGCAGTAAGGTCGTAAAAATCAAAGTTGGTTATTCCATAGGTGGCCTTCATGTACTGCATCTCATCTACCACCTGCTCAGGCGTGCGCATATAATATCGCGTTCCCCACATTTGCGGACTAGAACAGAATGTGCATGAATACGGGCATCCACGGGTAGCTAACACCGGAATAGATTTTTGTTGCGTAAGCCCCCATTTAATATCATATTTCTGGTAGTTCTCCATCGGAAAATACTCCCAGGCAGGTAAGGCTATCTGGTCAAGACCCTTCAATCTCGACCGCCGATCGGTAAATATGGTTTTTCCCGTTCCCTTTTCGCGGTAAGCTATACCGCTAACCAGGTTAAGGTCGGTCTTCTTCTCAAAGGCATCCACCAGTTCAACAATGGTCTCTTCGCCCTCCCCCATTACACAAACATCCAGGTGCCTGGTTTGGTTAATGCTCATTTCGGCCATGGCAGTAATACTTTCTCCGCCGGCAATAATTATTGCTCCCGGAAAACGGTCTCCAAGGTAGTCGATCAGATAGCGGTCAAACAACCAGTTATTCGTAAACATGGCCGAAATACCTATGACCTTCACAGAGTCAGGAATTCTTTCGGCAATCTCTTCCGCATTCAAGCCATTAGTAAATAAACGTCCCTCAGGAAGGGGGTTGTTAAGGTTAAGTTTAAACTCAATAGGGTTAAACTCCTGGGGGCTTTCGCCAATAGCATCAACCACTATAACTTTGTGGCCCGCCTGCTTTAACGCGCCCGCTATATATGCCAGCCCCAGTGCCGGGGTATTACTTACGTATGTAGCACCCTTGTCTAAAAATCTCGGGGGACGAATCAAACAAATCTCCATATAACACGTTTTTTGGGAACCAGACGGCAAATGCATGTATGCTCTCGCACCAAATGTAACAAATAAATTACCAAAAGCTACAAGCAATCAGCAGGTTTTGGTAACACGTTTCATGATAAAAAACTACATCCGATTAAAACGGTTTTCCCGGTAATTTGTTCTCCCTGGCAGCAATGTTGTTTCATAACAAAAGCAATTCTCCGCATTTGGGTGGTTTATTTAAAATCTGCCCGGGGTCAGGCAACTTCACGCAACGGAACGTTCAAGCCGATTAAAAACCTCCGCTCTTTTACTACCATTACTGAGCCCATGATCACATCTGGTATTACATATGATAAGTGGAGATAAACACTGAACAAAGCATAGCTCTGCAATTCAGCACTGCCGGCCTGGATGCCGAATTTCTGAGCACATAACACCAAAACCGAATAAATGCCATAGTGCAGCACACCTACGTTGCCAGGGGCAGCCGGAATTATAGCTATCAGCATCATACCAATTGCACAGTAATAAGCTGTAGAAACCGCCACTAATGGCCCACTGATGCCGGCTGCATTAAACAGCAAAAAGAACTGCAACATATTAAGGGCCAGTATTAAAAGGCAAAGCAAAAAGTAATAAAACATTAAACCGCTCCTTGCAAGGCTTAACAATTGCCAGCTAACATGCTTGTAAACCCTGAACAAAAACCTGCCCGGCCTTTTAAACCGCAGCAGAAATAACCACACAGCTTTTTCTAACGGCCTGAACTTGAGCATCAGCACATATACAACCAAAGTTACCAAAATGAAGAGAGAGGTATAGCAGACAGCAAGAAAAATATAAGGGTTGGCAAATAACACCAATGAGTACATCACTATATTAACAAGCACAAATACCTGTGCATCTATCCACTTCTCGGTTAAAACGGCTGCCACTGATGCAGTAAACGGAGTTCGCTGTTTTTTGCTGAAATGCCATGAGCGAACCCCGTCTCCAAGATTACCGGGCAGTATAGAATTATAAAAATTACCTATTAATATGCTTGGGTAAGTATCTTTCTTCCGCCCCCCTTTCAAATCATCGGTCCATAGTAAATTCGCTCTGATGGATTGCACCCAGGTAGCTATTACAAAAGTAATTACAGCGCCTCCAAAATAGTTCCACTGATTACCCGTCAGTCTTATGTTGGCTATATGCAACCCGCTGCTGTAAAAGGTAAGCCATAGCAAAGCACCGCTTATTGCGCAAACCAGAAAACTTCGGAAATCAATTCTTCTGTTTAGCCTGAAATCAATTTTACTTTCTCTCATAGCCGTAATTAAATTTTACGGACTTGACTTTGAACTGGTTCAGAAAACAATTTGTATCTGATTGCATACTAGTCAGTTTTGCCAACAACATGCAAAGTCAAAGCTCCGTTTAAACGGTAATAAACTGCCGCCCGGATCTAAAAGTAGCAATAAAAAGAATATCAATAAAAATTAAATGTTAAAAATTGCAATGTCCTCGTATTTGCCGGGCAGCACCTGCTTAATAACATCTTCAGGCGCTTTGAACCATTGCCTTAAAACAGAAGAATAAACCGATTTGAAATCGTGTTGTAATGGTAAGTTATCTTCAACGGTGATCTTATCAGGTATTACCGGATTTTTACCTATCAGTTGCTTATCAATGTTCGCTCCAAAATACAAAATCGGCTGCGATGAACCATGGTCTGTTCCCAAACCACTGGTGGAAACGATGCGGCGGCCAAATTCCGAAAAGGTCATACCTGCCACATCGCCTTCACGGCCCATGTGTACCACATCATCCCAGAAGCAGGTAATGGCCTGCGATATTTTCCCCAGCAACCTGGCATGCACACCCTGTGTGGTATCCGATGCGCTAACCTGGTCAACATGCGTGTCAAAGCCTTTCATGTCCACTACATAAACCGAGGTCTGCAGGCCTCCGTTAATAAGTTTCGAAACCACTTTTAATTGGTCAGCCAATGGATTTTCTCCTGCTTTCGGGTAAAGCTTCGATGAAGCAAATGGTGCATTCAATGCTTTCTTTACTACACCCGCATAGCGGTCAGTTTGTAAAAGTATTTCACGGATACTCTTTACCTCTTCAGCTCCAAAACTTGTAGACTCACCTCCATCCTCACCTGCGTTTGACTTGCCAAAAGGAATGTTGGGGTTAATTACAATACTCATGTCCATAGCCTTGCCCTGAAAAGCAAACGTACCGGTATCGCCAATCTTAATAGCCGGTGGGTCGGGCTGCAACTGGCTCGGGTATCCATCAGGATAGTTCCTGTATTTGGTCTCCAGGTATCGGGCCATCCAGCCGGTATACAAAACCGACGACGCCTCCGAACCGGTATTCCATATATCCGATGAGCGGAAGTGCGAAAAATTAGGATGCTCATAGCCTACACCCTGCACAAACCCTGCCAGGCCGTTATCAAACATATCCTTAATGCCCCCCAATGCCGGATGCAGGCCGGTCTCGGAAGTGCCCCGAAGTCCAAGTATCTTTTTTTCAGGAATAAAAATATTAGGCCGGGCTTCGGTTATTTTCCGATAGTTGTCAAGCGGAATGAGTGTATGCAATCCGTCATTACCACCTATTAACTGTATAAGTATAAATACCTTTTTCGAAGAACCTTTGGGTCTTACATGGCAAGCCTCTAACGCATTCAGCAGCGGAAGCATGGACGCCATGATGGCAGAATTACGGATAAAGGTTTTTCTCTTCATTTTTTTTATTTAATCTCTACAATCGTCATCGGCGTTTTATCGTTAACCCAGTGGTTACATCATATGATATTCCGGCATGCTGAATACCTTGGCAAAAAACATACGCAACCTGGCATCCAGCACTTCCTTTGTTTCCACATCATCAGGATGCTGCTCCAGTTTATCCCAGGCCTTTTTCCAGTAATACCCCGTTTCCATACCTGAAACCAATGAACCTTTTAATTGGGCCACAGTTTCTTTGGCCAAAGGCACTGCAAACATCATCTCCGTTACTTCTTGCACAAAGGTGTCCAGATCCGCTTTATTCCTGAATTGCTTTGCAAAGTTCAAAAAATCAAAGCTTATCATACCTCCGTTAAATATCAATCCATCATGGGTACTTAATCCATCCGTAAGTTTTTTGCGCATACTTAAACTTGCTGAGTTTACCCACCACTGATGATACTTGGGTGCCTGATAATATGCAGGCCAGCCTGCTACTGATGGCGGATCGCCGATTCGTTGTGTCAGGTCTTCGCAGTTAAGATGGTATTGCAGCCAGGGTTCATGGCATTCGGCTAAACTGCTGTAAGTTTTTGTTGGCGGTAAAAATACGGTAACCCCTACCTCCAGCGTAGAACCCAATAAAAAGTCGACCGGACTTTTCACAATACATCCTCTGAAAACCGGATCAAAGAAATGCTCACTACCCAGCAGCGTCCTTAGCACCGGCACAATCTCAAAGTTGCTTTGAAAGTAAATATCCGCCAAAGGTTGTATAATCTCATGCTCTATCTTTTCATCTACATGAGCATAAACAAACCAGCGGTATAAATTGCGGCACACATAACGGGCGGCCTCCCGCTTGCTGAATATCATGTCCATCAGTTCATCAGCCTCCAATGCTCCGTCAGCACCGCTTCTGCCCTTGATAACCGTATTGCCAAAAAACGGCGAAAAATGTTTGTCGGCAGTTTCATGCTGCGCAGGGTCAAAGATACCAACGCTCTTCACTTTATCATCGCGCCAACCCGTTAACACCCGGGCGGCAGCCTTCACATCATCTTCAGTATACTGAACACCATACCCCTTTCCCAAAGTAAAAAGCTCCATCAGTTCGCGCCCGTAGTTTTCATTAGGCGCCGATTTAAAGTTTGTGTTGCCCCCCAGATATACCAGCATTGCAGGGCAGGTAGTTCCCTCGCGCACCAGCTTTTTGTAGTTTCCCAAAGCATGCTCGCGCAGCATGGCAACATAAAAATACGAGTAACGACTATCCTTAACAACATCCGTTTCTGTAACAAAGTGGTTATGCCAGAAAAGGGTCATTTTTTCTGTTATCGAAAAATCGCGGTTTAATATCAAACCGGTCCACCACATCCTGAACATCAGCTTGCGACGGTAGTTTACATCCTCATTTTCATAAAGTTCATGTACCCACGTTCCCCCAACCTTAACCTCCGGATTGGTATCCTTACCATCAGACAATTCCTCCCTTACAGGCGGCGGCGTTGGCGAAGCTTTAAGCAAGGTATTTAAGCACTGATCCAAACTCTTGCCGCGGTAATGAGTAAGTTCTTTATGGCCTACCCCAAAAAGGCTCCGCCTGAGCAGGTGCAGCAGCTCGGCGTCTTTTAACTCCCCCTTATAAGGTCTTAAACTATACGATGAAATAACGGCCATACAAAACTAGGTTTAACGCCAAAGTTAATGACTTACAGGTTTTTTTAAAAGGCATTTGCGGTTATTGATAAAAATCAGTTTACGTGTGTTTTTGCATTTGCCGCCTTTATCAGATATGGCAACACTATCTCAGCTTTATTTCTTTCGCCGGCAGCATTTAAATGGCAGTCATCCAGCCACCAACCGGGATTTCTGATCGAATCATAAGCAAATTTTACGTTAACCCCGCCTGTCTCCTCACTTAGCTTTTCAGCAATGCTTACACAGGCAATGCATTGCTGCAAATAACCCGGGCTCGCTTTTACAAAAGCATCGTTGGTGTTAAGTATGTTAGGCAACACTATCAACGCCGCACTATCTTTTACTATTTCCTCATAAAGGCTTTTGGTATTGCGGTAGTAAGGCAAATACTGATACTGCTTGTTTTTAAATATACTATCCATGTTCAGGTCAGTCCACTTACAAAACGATTGCCCTCGTTGGCGCGTGTAGCACTCACGGCCGCTAACACCACTGTAATAGAAATTCTCGTAAAACAACCTGATGGTCATAAAACTTATAAAGTACGATTTCATAAACCATCTGGCCGGTTGCGACAATGGTTCCAGGTTAAACTGCAACCTGCGGTAGTGCGTATAATCTAACTGAAAATCTGTTGTGCCGCTGCTCATAAGCTGCGCATCATTTACCCCGCTGTGCACCACTACAACATCAGGCCGGTAATAACGGTACTTGAATAAATATTGTTGCAATTCCTCGGCGGAAGTGCCTGCCTCCAACCCCGCATTAATTACTTCTGCCCCGCTGTATACTTTTGATAATGTACTATCACCTTTGATATAATCATTCAGCAGCAACTCAAGTTGTGCAGGGTAAGTTTCAACGGGCAAATGAACACCCAGCCCGTAGGTAGTTGACCCTCCCAGACACAACACCCGGTACTTACCGGCTTTGGCTAAAGGCACCTTGTGTCCCCGGTAACCGGCATCGTTGTGTTGCACAACGCCATATTTTTCATAGCCCGGATACGGAACATACCCCAGATAAGGTAAGGTAAGGTAACGCGGCAACATTTCAGCATCCGTATCCCCCATCAGCATGGCGCGCACCCTGAAATAATTTTTATTATTCAGCCAGTCGAACGACCGGCTGTTAAGCCACATGGCAACATAGCCCGACAGCTCAAGCGCGCACAACACAACAACTATCATCAGCACGCGAAAAAGCCATAAACGGGTAGGGGTTACTTTCATGCACTAGCTTGCCAGAGTCGCCTCTTGCTTTGTGGTTGACGTTTCTTTTTTCGACAATTTAAGCTTGGTAAATGTTTGAGAAAGCACAAGTTCGGCTCTCGACTCGTGGTTATTGGTAACCAGGTTTCTTACCAGTTTAAAAAATCTTAAAGGCCTGAATAAAAAGTTACTGCCGTAAAATGCCAGGTACATCACTACCGTATATACTTTGACAGCAGTAGGGCTCATTTTATCATTGTAGGTTTTACCCGGCCAAAGATCATGCGAGTTCACAATTTCCATGATATAGTCATCACTGTAAAGGTCAATTTCT
>Ga0316217_10002566_pt1 | contig 21679 bp, 15 predicted proteins | sample 1anoAmetaG_FD_203633 | JGI IMG/M metagenome (GOLD analysis project Ga0316217, IMG submission 203633) | Freshwater microbial communities from Trout Bog Lake, Wisconsin, USA - 1anoA | ecosystem: Environmental > Aquatic > Freshwater > Lake > Hypolimnion/Profundal zone | place: USA: Wisconsin...
TACCGCATCATCGACGAGATCGGCCTCGGCGGGATGGCGAGCGTCCACCTGGCCCGGGTCGACGGCATCGGCGGCTTCCAGCGCTGGTTCGCCATCAAGCGCATCCACGCCCACCTCGTGGAGGACGAGACCTTCGTCAACATGTTCCTCGACGAGGCGAACGTCGCGGCGCGCATCACGCACCCCAACGTGGCGACCGTCTTCGAGCTCGGGCGGCACGACGACACGTACTGGATTGCGATGGAGTACCTCCACGGCGAGCCGCTGCGCGAGGTGATGCGGCGGACCGAGGAGATGGGCGCGACGATGCCCCCGGAGATCGCCTGCCGCGTCATCGCGGAGGCGGCGGACGGGCTCCACGCGGCCCACGAGCTCCAGGGGAAGGACGGCGAGAAGCTCAACCTCATCCACCGCGACGTCACGCCGCACAACCTGTTCGTGACGTACGAGGGGGTGACGAAGGTCGTGGACTTCGGCATCGCCAAGTTCCAGGACCGGATGGCGTCGACGCAGGCCGGGACGCTCAAGGGGAAGCTCGCGTACATGTCGCCGGAGCAGGTGCAGGGCGAGTCGATCGACCGCCGCACCGACATCTTCGCCCTCGGCGTCGTGCTCTGGGAGCTGACCACCGGGCAGCGCCTCTTCCGGATGGACAGCGACCTCGACACGCTCGCGAAGGTGCAGGAGTGCAACATCCCGCCGCCGAGCACGATGGTGCGCGGCTACCCGCTCGATCTCGAGAAGATCGTGATGCAGGCCCTCGCCAAGAACCGCAACGATCGGTTCCCCACGGCGCGCGAGTTCTCGAGGGCGCTGCAGTCGCTGCTCACGCGGCGCGGCCTGTTCATCGCGAGCGACGAGGTCGCCGCCTACATGGGGTCGATCTTCCAGGATCGCATCGCCAAGCGCGAGGAGCACCTCCGCTGGGCCAGCGCCGTGAGCGACGCCGCCGCCGCCGCCGAGGCCGCGAAGGGGGGGGTCGCTCCTCCACCGGCTCGACCGGCGCCGCCGCCGCCCGCGCCGCCGCCTGCCATGCCCCCGCCCGCCGCGGGCCGAGGGGCCCCGCGACCTGCGGCAGGGGCGCCGGCCGCCAGGGCCCCGAGCTACGGCTCGAACGGGCCCGATTCCATGACCGCGAGCGAGCAGAACCTCGCCCGTCCGGCCCCGAAGGCGGCGGCCCCGGTGGCGAAGGCCCAGCCCGCCGCGGGTCGGGCCCCTGCCGCAGCGCAAGGCGGACGCGGCGGCGTCTCGTACCCGCTGCCAGGCGCAGCCAGAGCCGCGCCGCCCCCGCCGCCGCCCGAAGACGACGACGACGACGAGGACCGCACCGTCCAGGCGACCGTCGCCCAGCAGGAGGCCGCCGCCCAGGCCAGCTACGACTTCGACGACGACGACGACGGGGACGCGACGATCGTCTCGCGGGCGCCGAGCGACGTCTCGCCGCCGAGCGAGTTCCCGACGACGGCCTCGCCGGTGATGCCAGCGGCGGGCGCCCCGGCCGCACCGCGGGGAGGGCACGCGACGCAGGCGTCGCCCGTTCGCGCGCCGCTCCCGGGCCCCGCGCAGGGGCCGGCCCCGCGCGGCCCAGGGGGCATGGGCGCGCAGACGATGCCGCTGAACGCCAGCTCGCCGGTCGCCGCGCCCGCCAGGCCCGCGCAGCCCGCGGCCCACCTGCGGACGCAGGTCGGTCTGCAGGGGACCCCGCCACCGCCGCAGGCACCGCCGCCGCCGCAGCAGCAGGGCCCGGGGGGCGGCTTCCCGAACGCCAGCGCGAGCGGCGGCTACCAGGCCCAGGGGGCCCCCGGCGGCTTCAACATCAACCCGCCGGCGCAGCAGCCACCGCCCGCGAGGAACAACAACCCCACCATTCCGCCGGCCCGCCCCCCGCAGGCGTGGGGGCCCCCGGGAGGCGCTCCGCCCCTCTACGGTGCGCAGATGGGGGGTGCGCAGATGGGAGGTGGGCAGATGGGGGGTGGGCAGATGGGGGCGGCGTCCCCGTATGGCCCGCCTCCCCAGCCGATGGGTCAACAGGGGGGTCCCCCCGGCAACTTCGGCCAGAACCCCAACATGGGGTTCGCCCAGCCCCCGTACCCTCCGCAGGGCTTCGCCAGCCCCCCCGCACCGTTCGGGACCCCGCCCCAGCCCGATCCGAAGGGCTCGACGCGCCTCATCCGCCCGAAGCGCGTCCCGGCGTGGGCCGTCGCCGTGGCGTCAGGCCTCATCGCGCTCGTGGTGGCCGGCGGCGTCGTCCTCATCCTCGTCATGATGCGGTCGCCTCGAAAGCCCGACGGACCCCGGACCGCAGCCGCGGGGAGCGGGTCTGCAGGCGCTCCTGGGCCCGGCCCCGCCGGGGCAGTGAGCTCGGGCATCTTCTCGGCGGCGCGCTCAGGCTTCCTCGCCGCCGCGACGCCCCCGCCGCTCACGACCGGGACCGTTCCGGATCCCGCCATCCCGACCGCCGTCGCCGCCGCGGCCGCGCCGCCGCCAGCCCCCACGCCGGACCCGACTCCCGCCGCGCCCGAGCCGGTCGCAGCCGCGGCCCCCCCGCCCCCTGCGCCGGCTCCGGCTCCCGCGCCGGCCCCCGCGCCCGCTCCGGCCCCTGCCCCGGCGCCTCGCGCCTACGACCCCCCCCCGCAGGCGCAGCCGACGCCTCGCTATCAGCCCCCGGCTGCCACCCCTGCGCCCGCCCCCGCGGGCGGAGGAGGCGGCGGCTCCGGCCTGCTCACGGTCATCTGCATCCCGGGCTGCGACCGCGTCGAGGTCGACGGGCAGTCGTACGGGGCCTCTCCGTTCTTCAACAAGGCGACGCCGGTGGGGTCGCACCGCATCAAGCTGATCAGCCCTGGCGGGACGAAGATCGTGAGCAAGATCGTCATGGCCGGCTCGAAGACGACGGTTCGTGAATCGATCCCCTGACGGGGCCCGGCGCGCGCTCGGACGCCGTGCCCGGCGGGCACCAGGCCGCGGGTCGAAGGCGGCGGCCGCGCTCTGCCTCCTCCCTGCCTGCGGCGGGACCGCGAACGCCACGTTCGAGCTCGACGTGCCGAGCGCCGTCGCGAAGCAGGCCGCGTGGTACGAGATCGGCGTCTTCCCGGGGGGGTGCCCCTCCACGGCGCTCCTCGCGGGCGGGCTCCCTTCCGACGGAGCCTCGGGGCGCCTCGCGTTCGCGGCCGGCGCCGCGACGCCCCCCGCCCTCGGTTCGCTGGCGAGGCAGAGCTACGGCATCGCCGCGACGGCCCGCGCCGCCGACTGCAGCGTCATCGCGACGGGCTGCGCCGCGCTCGACGTCACCGGCGGCGGCACCCTGCCCGTCGCGCTGACCGCGGTCCCGGGGACCGCGAAGGGGGCCTGCGAGGCCGGCGGCGTCTGCGAGGACGCGCGCTGCCTCGCGGGGGGCGACGCCGCGGCGACGCTGCTCGGCGCAGGCTGCTCCCTGGAGCTCGTCGGGGCCGGGCCGCTCGGCGACGCCCTCGCGCCGGACTCGACGCTCCTCAGCGCCCCGGCGATCGCCGCCACGCCGAGCGGCTTCCTCCTCGCCTATCGCGAGTTCGACTCGAGCGCGGGGACGGCTCGCCTGACGACCATCAGCGTCGACGCGAACGCCGGGGCCGCGGCCCCCGTCCAGACGCTCCTCCCGGGGAGCTGCAGCGGCAGCCCCCAGACCGACGCCACGGGCCTCGTCTTCTCGGGGGGAGCGGGGACCATCGCCGTGTCGCGGCCTGCCTGCCCGGGCGGCGGCGACGGCGGCGCGACCGCGGGGGGGGTCGACCTGCTCGCGATCGACGGCGCCGGGACGATCACCGGGAGCGCCTTCAGCGGTCAGAGCGGCCTCGACATCAGCCTCGCGCAGGCCCACGCCCTCGCCAGCACCCCGGCGGGGACCCTGCTCGCGTACACGAACGAGTCGACCGCCGCTTCCTTCGCCGCGACCGTCAACGGCGTCGGCCTGGCCGCGTCCCCTCCGCCGATCGCGTTCGCCGGCCTCAGCGGCCTGCCGACCACTGCCGCCGCGATGGTCGTCGGCACGACGTACGGGACGGCCTTCGTCGCGCTCGGCACGGGGACGGACGACGGGGGCGCGACGTCCGGAGTGACGGCGAGCGTCACGACGACCGCGGCCGACGGGGGCGTGGCGGCCGACGCAGGGGGCGACGGCGGCTCCATTTCCGCGCGGGCGTCCAGCTTCGCGGCCGAGTGGGCGTCCGCCGGGGGGGTCGGCTCGCGCGTCCTCGTCGCCTCGAACGGCGCTTCGTCCACGCAGTCCATCCAGTGGACCGCGTTCGACATCGGCGCCAGCGCGCCGGCCGCCACCGGGAGCTTCGCGCCGAAGAGCCAGGGGGGGGTCTCGTTCGTCGACGTCGCGCTGGAGCAGGATCACGCCTTCTTCGCCGCCGAGGTCGACCAGGACATCTCGCTCTTCGCCTTCAACAAGGCCTCCACCTCCCCCGTCTTCCTGCGCGAGGTCGCCTTCTCGTCCCAGCCGACGATCCCCATCGGCGCGCTGCGCGACGGCCTCGTGGCGGTGGCCGCGTCGGAGAGCCGCGTCGCGGTCGTCTGGCTCACGGGCAAGACCATCGGCAGCAGCGACCAGGTCGGCGGCTACGCGCTCTTCGCGTGCGCACCATGAGGCGCCGCGAGCCACGAAAGCCGTCGCGGCCGAGCATCCCCATGGAGCTGGCGATCGACGACCTGGCGCCGGGGGGGGACGGGGTCGGCCATGCCCTGCTCGAGGGGGAGCGCCGCGCGATCTTCGTGCCGCGGGTCGCCCTGGGGGACGTCGTGCAGGTCGAGGTCGACGCCACCGTGCGCCCTGCCCGGGCGAAGGTCGTGCGCGTCGTCACGAGCGGCGCAGGGCGTGTGGTCCCGCCGTGCGCCTTCTTCGACCGGTGCGGCGCGTGCGACTGGATGCACCTGTCGCGCGCGGCCCAGCGCGCCGCCCGCGAGAGCCACCTCCGGCGCGCCCTCCCCGCCCAGCACCGCGACCTCCCGATCGTCCTCCACGACGCGGGCGGCTCGCTCGGCTACCGCACCCGCGCGCGGCTCCACGTCCGCGCGTCGGGCGGTCGCGCCCTCGTCGGGCCGCACGGCCACGGGAGCCATGACATCGTCGAGGTGGATCGCTGCGTCGTCCTCCACCCGGCGCTCGACGCCGCGATCGGGCCGCTGGCGACGCTCCTCGAAGGGGCCCACGGGCTCGGCGACGCCCACCTCGCGCTCGGCCGCGAAGGGAGGCCGGTCCTCGAGCTGCGCTGGGAGGGGCGCGTGCCTCCCGCCACCTTCGGTCGGCTCGAGCAGGGGGTCCTCGCGGGGACGTGGGCCGGCGGGAGCGTCATCGTCGGCGACACGAGCCGCCCTGCGATCGTGGGGGACCCGACGCCGCGGATGACCGGGGCCGACGGCGAGCCGATGGTCCTCGCGGCGGGGGGGTTCGCCCAGGCGTCGGACGCGGGGAACGTGCTGCTCGGTCAGCGCGTCGTCGCGCTGGCGAGGGGGGCCGTCACGCGCCTGTCGGGGGCAGGGGGCGTCGTCGAGCTCTACGCCGGCGCCGGGAACTTCACCGTGCTCCTCGCCCGGGCCTTCGAGCGAGTGGTCGCCGTCGAGTCGGTCGCCGCCGCCTGCGACGCGGCCCGCGCCAACCTCGCCGCCCGCGGGCTCACGGCCAGGGTGACCTGCGCCGACGCCGACCGCTTCCCCGTCCCCCCGAAGACCGACCTCGTCGTCCTCGACCCGCCGCGAAGAGGGGCAAAGGAGGCCTGCGCGGCCCTCGCGGCCTCGTCCGCGAAGGCGATCGTCTACGTGTCGTGCGACACCCCGACGCTCGGCCGTGACCTCGCGACCCTCGCCGCGCGGTTCGAGCCGTTCGCGGTCGAGAGCTTCGCCATGTTCCCCGGAACCTCCCACGCCGAGACCGTCGTCGCGCTGCGCCGCGTCCGGGGCGGCTCGTGAGGACGCTCGTCGACGCGCGGCTCGTCGAGGAGGCGCAGGCGGCCGGCCTCCGCTTCCGCTGCGACGACTGCGCCCACTTCGACGACGGGGGGGCGCGCTGCGCCCACGGCTACCCGGTCGCGCCGCATCGCCCGGGCCCGCTGGCGACCGCCGCGGTCATCGTATTCTGCAAGGAGTTCGAGCTCGGGGGCGGCCGGAGCGAGCTGCCGTGAGGACGCACCCCCCGACCCTGCTCACCCTGGCGCGCCGCACGGTGGTCGACGAGGGGCTCTTCACGAAGGGGGCGCGGGTGGTCGTCGCCGTCAGCGGCGGGCCCGACTCGATGGCGCTGCTGCACGTCCTCGCCCGTCTCCGCCGCGCCCTGGGGCACGAGCTCTTCGCCGTCGGCGTCGACCACGGCCTCCGCGCCGAGGCCTCGCGCGAGCTCGACCAGGCGGAGGCGTTCGCCGGGAGGCTCGAGGTCCCCTTCGAGCGCGCCGTCGTGTCGGTACCGCCCGGCGGCAACCTGCAGGCCCGCGCCCGCTCGAAGCGCCTCGTGGCCCTGCGCGCCGAAGCCGCCCGCCTCTCGGCCGCCTGCATCGCCACGGCCCACCACGCCGACGACCGCGCCGAGACCGTGCTGCTCCGCCTCCTCCGCGGCGCCAGCCCGCGCGGCCTCGCCGTCCTCCCGCCGAAGCACGGCGACCTCATCCGCCCGCTCATCCGGGCCCGTCGTCGCGACATCCTGGCCCACGTCGAGCGCCACGACGTCCCCTACTCCGACGACCCGTCCAACCTCGACCCCCGCTTCCTCCGCGCCCGCGTCCGGCACGAGCTCCTCCCTCTGATGACCTCCCTCTCGCCCGGCATCGTCGGCCACCTCAACGGCCTCGCCGACGACCTCCGCGCCCGCTCCGGCGAAGGGATGGACAGCTACGAGGCGACCTTCCTGGCCCCCCTCCCCCGGGTCACGCGCGTCGCCCTCGCCGCCCTGGCGGCGTCCGGTTCTCGCACCGGACGGGTCCAGCTGCCGCACGGGCTCGTCGTCCACTTCGAGCCCTCCCCGCCGAAATAACTGCGTCCTCCCGGGACAAGTCCCTGCAGGGTGTGCACATTCACCCGGCGGGCGACCCGCGTCTGGGCGCGCGTCTCCCGCTTTTTTTACGCCGTGAGCTTGGGTGGAAGAACCATTCGTTCGATGGTACGCATCATAGGGTGATGGCCAGGCCTCCGGGTTTTGCCATCCTTCTCGTCCGGCCCCCTGGTCACGCCGGCGCATCCTTGTGGGAGTTCTGAGGTCAACGTGAAGCAATCGCACAAGACGCTTCTTCTCTGGGGTCTGCTCATCGTGATGTTCTTCGCGATCTGGCAGATCCTCCAGCCTGGGGACCGCAAGGCGCCCGTCGCCTTCAGCGAGTTCGTCGAGCAGGTCCAGAAGGGGCAGGTCAAGGACGTCCACATCAAGGACCACGAGTACACGTACACGCTCCACGCCTCGGACGGCTCGAAGCAGCCGCTCATCCGGGAGGCCGTCGGGCCGATGCCGGACGAGGCCCTGCTCGCCACGCTGAAGCCGAACGCCGACGTGAAGGACGCCGCCCCGCCGAAGATCTACTTCGAGAAGGAGGACGCCTCCCCGTTCTGGTCGACGACCATCGTGACCCTCCTGCCGATGGTCTTCATCGGCGTGATGTTCTTCCTGTTCATGCGGCAGCTCCAGGCCGGGGGCGGCAAGGCGATGAGCTTCGGCAAGAGCAAGGCTCGCATGCTGAGCGACTCGCAGAACAAGGTGACGTTCGCGGACGTCGCCGGCGTCGACGAGGCCAAGGACGAGGTCGAGGAGATCATCGCCTTCCTCAAGGACCCGAAGAAGTTCCAGCGCCTCGGCGGCCGCATCCCCAAGGGCGTCCTCATGATCGGCCCGCCCGGCACCGGCAAGACGCTCCTGGCGCGCGCCATCGCGGGCGAGGCGGGCGTGCCGTTCTTCAGCATCTCCGGGTCGGACTTCGTCGAGATGTTCGTCGGCGTCGGCGCGAGCCGCGTCCGTGACCTCTTCGAGCAGGGGAAGAAGCACGCCCCCTGCATCATCTTCATCGACGAGATCGACGCCGTCGGTCGGCACCGCGGCGCGGGCCTCGGCGGCGGGCACGACGAGCGCGAGCAGACGCTCAACCAGCTGCTCGTCGAGATGGACGGCTTCGAGTCGAACGAGGGGGTCATCATCATCGCGGCGACCAACCGCCCCGACGTCCTCGACCCGGCCATCCTCCGCCCCGGCCGCTTCGACCGCCGCATCACCGTCAACCGCCCCGACGTCCGCGGCCGCGAGGGGATCCTCCGCGTCCACGTGAAGCGCGTGCCGCTCGCGCCGGACGTGGACATGGAGACCATCGCCCGCGGCACCCCCGGCTTCGCCGGCGCCGACCTCGAGAACCTCGTCAACGAGGCCGCCCTCCTCGCCGCGCGTCAGGACAAGGACGCGGTCGCGATGATCGACTTCGAGATGGCGAAGGACAAGGTCTACATGGGGACCGAGCGTCGCTCGATGGTGATCAGCGACGAGGAGAAGTGGAACACGGCCGTCCACGAGGCGGGCCACACGCTCGTCGCGCTGGCCATCAACCACCACGACCCGGTCCACAAGGTGACCATCATCCCCCGCGGCCCCGCGCTCGGCGTGACGATGTTCCTCCCGAAGGCCGACCACCTCTCCTTCTCGAAGGAGCAGGCCGAGGCGAAGATCGCGTCGGGCCTCGGCGGCCGCATCGCCGAGGAGATCATGTTCGGCCACCTGACGACGGGGGCCGGCAACGACATCGAGCACGCGACAGATCTGGCCCGCCGCATGGTCTGCGAGTGGGGCATGAGCGAGAAGCTCGGGCCGCTGGCGTACGGCAAGAAGGAGGAGCAGGTCTTCCTCGGCCGCGACTACGGCAGCCGCACGCAGGACTACTCCGAGCAGACCGCGGTCGAGATCGACCACGAGGTCCGCCAGATCATCCACCAGCAGTACACCCGCGTGCGCGAGCTCCTGACGACCAAGAAGGACATGCTCGAGGCGATGGCGAAGGCCCTCGTCGAGCGCGAGACGCTCGACGCCGAGGAGATCCAGGCGGTCTACGAGGGGCGCGAGCTGCCCAAGCGCGAGCGCGTCATCATCCAGTCGTACGCCGACAAGGACCGCGCCGCGAAGGAGAAGCGGAAGGTCGCCAACATCTTCGGCGGACCGCCGCCCAAGCCGGCCACGAACTCCTAGTACGCCAAGGGGGGCTCGAGCTTCCGGGCGAGCTCGAGCTGGCCCTCGCGAGCGCACGGCCCCCCGCGCCGGTCTTCCACCGGGCGGCGACCGGCGTATCCTCGGGGGATGGAAACCCCGCTCACTCCGCTCGACTTCATGCGGCGTTCGCGCCGCCTCTACCCGACGCGCGAGGCCCTGGTCGACGGCGACCTGCGCCTCACCTACGCCGAGCTGTTCGATCGCTGCGACCGCTGGTCGACCGTGCTGCAGCGGCAGCTCGGCGTCCGGAAGGGGGATCGGGTCGCCACCATCGCGCCCAACACGCACGCGCAGCTCGAGGCGTTCTACGCGGTGCCCCAGGTCGGCGCCGTGCTCGTGCCGGTGAACTACCGCCTCATCGCTGAGGACTTCGCGTACATCATCTCGCACTCCGGCTCGAAGATCGTCTGCGTCCACCCCGACTACGTGGAGCTGGTCGACGCCATCCGCGACCGCATCCCGAAGGTGGAGCACTTCGTGGTGTACGAGGGGGGGCCCCGCCCGGGCTGGCTCGACTACGAGGCCCTGATCGCCGGGGTCGACGGCGCGCCGTTCGAGCGGCCGGCCATCGCCGAGACCGACCTCCTCACCATCAACTACACGAGCGGTACGACGGCGCGCCCCAAGGGCGTGATGATGACCCACCGCAACGCGTACATGAACAGCATCGGGACGCTGGTGCACGTCCACATGACGCCGGCCGAGCGCTACCTCTGGACCTTGCCGATGTTCCACGCGAACGGCTGGACGTTCGTCTGGACGGTGACGGCCATCGGGGGGACCCACGTCTGCCTGCGTCGCGTGGAGCCGCCGCGCATCTTCGCCGAGCTCCGGAGCGAGAAGATCACGATGCTCTGCGCCGCGCCGACCGTGCTCATCGGCATCGCCAACGCGCCGGCCGAGCTCCGGGAGGGGGCCCCGCGCGGCGTCCGCGTCCTGACGGCGGGCGCCCCCCCGGCGGCGGCGACCATCGCCCGCGTCGAGGGGGACCTCGGGTGGGACATCACGCACGTCTACGGGCTGACGGAGACCGCGCCGTTCATCACGGTCTGCGAGGTCCGCCCGGAGCACGAGGGGCTCGCCCTGAACGACCGCGCCGTCATGAAGGCGCGGCAAGGCGTCGAGCTCGTCACGTCGGGGGAGCTGCTCGTCGTCGACGAGCATGGCCACGAGGTCCCGCACGACGGGGTGACGCCGGGGGAGATCACGGTGCGAGGGAACGTCGTGATGGCAGGCTACTTCGAGGACCCGGAGGCCACGGCGACGGCGCTGCGCGGCGGCTACTTCCACTCGGGCGACGCCGCGGTGGTCCACCCGGACGGCTACGCCGAGGTGCGCGACCGCATCAAGGACGTCATCATCAGCGGCGGCGAGAACATCTCCTCGGTCGAGATCGAAGGGGTGCTGCTGAAGCACCCCGCGGTCCACGAGGTCGCCGTGATCGGGATGGCGGACGAGAAGTGGGGAGAGTCGCCTCACGCCTTCGTGGTGCTGCGCCCCGGCGCGGCGCTGACCTCGGAGGAGGCGCGCGAGTTCGTGCGCGGCCACCTCGCGCACTTCAAGACCCCCCGCGCGTTCCACTTCGTCCCCGAGCTGCCGAAGACGGCGACGGGCAAGGTGCAGAAGTTCGTGCTGCGCGGCGGACGGTCGGGCATCGCGAGGCAGTAGGTCGCGACGAGGCTCGCCTCCGGCGTGGGGGTCCGATCGCCCCTCCCGGGAGGGCGCGACGCGAACCAGATGCGCCCTCCGCGCCGCGCCGAGCGCATGGTCTGCGCGTCACGTCGAAAGTAGGTGAGAACCGACCGGGCCCCCCTTGCCGCTGTCCGACGGCGCGGTTACATAGCCGCGCGAGCCCCGGAGAGGGGCCGAAAAAGGAGCGACGGCATGTCTACGAAGATCGCCATCAACGGGTTTGGCCGCATCGGCCGCTGCATCGTGCGCGCCCTGCATGAGCGGAACGTCAAGGACCTCGAGGTCGTCGCCATCAACGACCTGACGGACGCGAAGACCCTCGCCCACCTCTACAACTACGACAGCGTCCACGGCCGCGCGAACCCGCGCGCCACCGCGCACGAGGGGGCCCTCGAGATCGCCGGCAAGTCCATCAAGACCATCGCGGAGAAGGACGTCGCGAAGCTCCCCTGGAAGGAGCTCGGCGTCGACATCGTGTTCGAGTGCACGGGGCTCTTCACCGACGCGGAGAAGGCCGGGCAGCACCTCACGGCCGGCGCGAAGAAGGTCCTCATCAGCGCGCCGGGCAAGGGCGCGGGCACCAAGACGATCGTCCTCGGCGTCAACACCGAGGAGTACGACCCGAAGGCGCACCACATCCTCTCCTGCGGCTCCTGCACGACCAACTGCCTCGCGCCGGTCGTCAAGGTGCTCCACGGCGAGTTCGGCATCACCAAGGGGCTGATGACGACGGTCCACGCCTACACCAACGACCAGGCCGTCCTCGACGTGCCGCACCGCAAGGGCGATCTGCGGCGCGCGCGCGCGGCGGCGATCAACATCATCCCGTCGTCGACCGGCGCGGCCAAGGCGCTCGCCGAGGTCATCCCGGCCCTCAAGGGGAAGTTCGACGGCTGCGCCCTGCGCGTGCCGACCATGGACGTCAGCATCGTCGACCTCTCCTTCGAGACCGAGAAGGCCGTCACCAAGGAGACCATCAACGCCGCCATCAAGGCCGCCTCCGAGGGCCCGCTGAAGGGGATCCTCGGCTACGAGACGCAGCAGCTCGTCTCGAGCGACTTCCTCGGCGACCCGCGCTCCTCCATCTTCGACGCGACGCAGACCATCGTCATGGGCGACAAGTTCGCGAAGATCTTCTCCTGGTACGACAACGAGTGGGGGTTCTCCCACCGCATGATCGACCTCGGCCTCATCATGGGCCAGAAGCTCTGAGGCCCCGCCATGGCACTCCTTGACGGGATCCGCACGGTCAAAGACCTCCCGGTCGAGAACAACCGGGTCTTCATCCGCGTCGACTTCAACGTCCCGCAGAAGAAGGGGGTCATCTCGGACGACTCGCGCATCCGCGAGGCGCTCCCCACCATCAAGCACGTCCTCGAGCGCGGCGGGCGGGTCATCCTCGCCAGCCACCTCGGGCGCCCGAAGCCTGGCAAGACGGAGGGCCTCGGCATGGAGCCGTGCGGCGCCCGCCTCGCCCAGCTCCTCTCGTGCGACGTCCTCGTGCCGGACGACTGCGTCGGCGACGCGCCGAAGAAGGTCATCCGCGATCTGCGCCCCGGGCAGATCTGCCTGCTCGAGAACCTCCGGTTCCACGAGGAGGAGGAGAAGGACGACGAGGGGTTCGCCAAGCAGCTCGCCGAGCTGTGCGACGTGTACGTCGACGACGCGTTCGGCGCCGTGCACCGCGCCCACGCCAGCGTCCACGCGCTCCCCCGGCTGATGCGCGACAAGGGGTGCGGCTTCCTCCTCGAGAAGGAGATCGCCGCGCTCGGGAAGATCATCGCCGGCGCCGACAAGCCCTACGTGGCCGTCCTCGGCGGGGCGAAGGTCTCGGACAAGATCGCCGTCGTCGAGGCGCTCCTCGCGCAGGTCGACGCGCTCGTCATCGGCGGCGCGATGGCCAACACGTTCCTGGCCGCCAGGGGGCTCAACGTGCAGGCGTCGCGCGTCGAGGCCGAGCGCTTCCCGCTCGCGCGGAGCATCCTCGAGAAGGCCAAGGAGCGGAAGGTCGAGGTCATCCTGCCGGTCGACGCGGTGGTCGGCGCCTCGCTCGAGACGACCAAGGCGGACGCCAGGGTCGTCGACACCGAGGCCATCCCCGAGGGGATGATGGTCCTCGACATCGGCCCCCGGACGGTCGCGGCCATCACCGCCCGCTTCAAGACCGCGAAGACCATCTTCTGGAACGGGCCGCTCGGCCTGTTCGAGAACCCGGCCTTCTCGGAGGGGACGTTCGGCGTCGCCCGCGCCATGGTGGCGACCGACGCGTTCACCGTCATCGGCGGCGGCGACAGCGCGGCGGCCGTCCACGCGGCCGGCGGCGATCTCGCCTCGAAGGTGAAGCACATCTCGACGGGCGGCGGCGCGTCGCTCGAGCTTGTCGAGGGGAAGAAGCTCCCCGGCATCGAGATCCTCCGCCAGGCCCAGTAAGAGTCACGGGAGACGAGTTCCATGCACGCACGAAGGCGCCCCCTCATCGCGGGGAACTGGAAGATGTACAAGGGCGGCCCGGCGGGCATGGAGCTCGCCCGGGCGTGCACGGAGATCGCCCGCGAGCTGCACCACGTCGATCTCGTCATCGCCCCGCCGTTCACCGTCCTCGCGGCGGCGGCGGCGGAGTGCGAGGGGAGCCGCGTGACGCTCGCGGGGCAGAACATGCACGCGAAGTCCGAGGGGGCGTACACCGGCGAGGTGAGCGGGCCGATGCTGGCCGAGTCGGGCTGCGCGTGGGTCATCCTCGGCCACAGCGAGCGCCGGCAGCTCTTCGGCGAGACCGACGCGACGGTGGCCGAGAAGGTGAAGGCGGCGCTGGCCGGGCCGCTGACGCCCATCGTCTGCGTGGGCGAGACGCTCGCCGAGCGAGAGTCCGGCAAGACCCTCGAGGTCGTCCGGCGCCAGGTCGACGCCTTCGTCCGCCTCCTGGCGGGGTCGACGCGGCGCGCGGCCATCGCGTACGAGCCGGTCTGGGCGATCGGCACGGGGAAGACGGCCGGTCCGGCCGAGGCCGAGGAGGTCCACCTCGCCATCCGGACGTGGCTCCACGAGGTCGACGCGCCCCTCGCGCACGAGACCCGGATCCTGTACGGCGGCTCCGTCAAGCCCGACAACGCCGCGGCCCTGCTAGGCTGCGCCAACGTCGACGGGGCGCTCATCGGCGGCGCGAGCTTGGATGCGGCGTCGTTCGGTGCTATCGCCCGCGCGGCGGAAGTGCTCGCCCACGCTTCTCACTAGGAACCCTCCCGGATGCTGACCACGCTTCTCCAGATCCTCCACGTCTTCGTCTGCGCGATCCTGATGTTCGTCGTGCTCCTGCAGCAGGGGAAGGGCGGGGGCATGGGCGCGGCGCTCGGAGGGGGCGGGGCGGCCCAGGTCTTCGGCGGGCGTGGGGCCGGCAACATCCTCACCCGCGCGACGGCCATCGCGGCGGCGACGTTCATGGTGACGAGCGTCTCCCTCGCCTACATCTCGTCCTCCGGCGACCGTGCGCTCCGCGCGCGCGCCGCGTCCGAGGAGCACCGCCACGGCAGCAAGAGCGCCCCGGCGAAGGACACCAAGTCGGCCGCTCCGACCGCTCCGGTCCCGCCGCCCGCCGGCGCCGCGACCCCGGTCGAGGGCCCCGCCACCCCCGTGACGCCCGTGGTCCCCGCGGCCCCCTCCCCGGCGCCTGCCCCGTCCCCCTGAGCAGCGTCGACCGGGCCGCAGCACGCCCCGCGTGAGCACGACGCCGTCGGTCAACCAGGCCTCACCCCCCTTCAGCACCCGCCTCGCCTCGAGGCTGGCGCCCGGGCTCCCCACGCTCGGGCTGGTGGCGGTCAAGGCGGCGGTCTCGGCGTGGGTGGTCCACACGGGCTTCACCCACGTCTCCGACGACGACTACGCCCGCGTCACGCTCGCCCAGGCGTTCGCCCACGCCCCACGCCTCGACCCGAGCGGGACGAGCTGGCTCCCCTTCCCGTTCTGGCTGAACGGCGCCGCGATGGCGCTCGCCGGTCGGTCGCTCGCGGTCGCCCGCGGCGTCGCCTGGGCGTCGAGCCTCGTCGGGGTGCTCCTCGTCCACCGGATGCTCGTCCGGCTGCGCGTCGCGCCCTGGGTGGCCTGGTGCGGCGTCGCGCTGGCGATGAGCGCTCCGTGGAGCGCCTGGCTGGGGGTGGCCACGGTGCCGGAGGCGCTGACCGCCTCGCTCATCGTCTGCGGAGCCCTCGCCCTCGCGCCGGGCGGGGCGCGCGTCCGGGGCGGCGTGGCGCTCCTGGCAGCGTCCCTGTCGCGCTACGAAGCGTGGCCGGTCGCCCTCGTCTTCGCGGTCACCTGCGCCGTCCTGGCGTGGCGCCCGGGGCCTTCGTCGACGCCCCGCGCCCGGTGGACCGACACCCTCGCCGCCGCCCTGGCCCTCGCGGGGCCCGTGCTCTGGGTCGGCTGGAACGCCCACGCCCACGGCGACGCGCTCCACTTCCTCGGCCGCGTCGCCGCCTACCGCGTCAAGATGGCGGGGACCGCGAGCCCGGCGAGCTGGACCCTCTACCCGGCCGCCTTCGTCCGCGCCGCCCCGCTCTGCCTGCTCCTCGCGACGGTCGCCCTGCCGGCGTTCTTCGCCGACCGCGAGCTCCGGCGGCGCTGGATCGGGCCGCTCGGCGCCGCGCTGGCGCTCGTCGCCTTCCTGGTCGAGGGGGACCTGCACAACGGCGCGCCGACCCACCACCCCGAGCGCGCCCTCATCGCGGTCTTCTGGATCGCGACGATCTTCGGCGTCGACGGGGCACGTTCCCTGACGCTCCGCTTCATCCGCGGCCGCTCGGGGCGCGAGGCGTGCCTCGTCGCGGTCGTGACCGCCGTCTCCGTCGCCTGGGGGATCGTCTGGCCCTCGAGGATCGCAGAGCACCCGGCCCGCAGCGAGAGCGAGGACCGGACCCCCCAGCTGGCGCGAGGCGAGGCGCTGCGGCGCGAGGCCCCCGAGCACATCACCGTGCAGCCGTGCGCCTACGAGCACTTCGCGATGATCGCCGCGTTCGAGGCGCCGGAGCGCGTGACCGTGGAGGCGCCTGCGATGACGGCGGTGACGGCGGGGTGTCCGGGGGTGGGGGGGAGGTAGGCGAGGAGGTCAGGCCTCCCGGACTTGCCCGGCTTCGAAGCGGAGGACGCGGTCGGCCCCGTTGACGACACGACCGACGCCCCCTCGCCTTGTGAGCGTGAAGCAACGCAGGTAATTCATGGTCACAGTGACCGTCACGCTCACCTGCCCGCTCTGCCGGACGCCCCTCGCAGCGAGCGATCCCCCCGGCGTGGAGGGAGAACGGTGCGAGCGCTGCGGAGTCTATCCGAGGGTGGGAGGGGTCACGGTGCTCGTCCCGCAGCCGGACGCAGCGCTCGAGGCCCTCCGACAGAGCGTGATGGACGCCTGGGTCGCCGCGACGACCGCGCGCGCCAAGGCCGAGCGAGCCGCCACGCCGCAAGAACCAGATCGCACCGCCATGGCCCGCGCCGTCGCTGGCGCGAGCGCCAACCAGCAGCTCCTCGAGAGAGTGACGGCCCCGGCAGGCGCCTCCACCCGCGCGGCGCGACGGCGCGACAGCCTCGCGTCCGCATTCGCGACGAGCCTCGGCTGGTCGTTCGACAGCCTCATCCCGTATTTCATCGAGGACTGGAGCGGTGTCCGGGCGGCGGTCCGCGACCGCTTCGTCGCCGACGTGGAACACCACTCAGCGGACCGCGCTGCCGCCCTCGTGGTCGGCTGCGGAGCTGGCGCGCTGGTGCGAGACCTCTCCGCGGTGTTCACGCAGGCTTACGGTCTGGATGCCTCCGCCGCAGGACTTCTGCTCGCGAGACGCATCCTGGACGGCGAAGCCGTGGAGTGGCACCTCGCGGCGGACGACTGGCGACCCGTCAGACTTCAGGATGACGCCCCGCGCGCCACGAACGCGCGGCTCGTGGCGGGCGACGCGCGCGTCCTGCCGTTCGCCGACGGCTCGTTCACGACGGTGGTGACGCAGTACCTGCTCGACGTCATCGTCGATCCGGCCGCCACGATCCGGGAGGTGAACCGCGTGCTCGCGCCGGGTGGCGTCTGGATCAACGACGGCATTCCTTGCCACCTCGAGGGGGACCCCGAGCTGCTCCGCTCCAGCGACGGAGACCGCTGGCCACGGCACCTTCGCGCCTTCGGCTTCGAGCCGCTCGAGGTCGGCCTGCGAAGCAACCCCCACCTCGCAGAGAGCAGCCGCAGCCGCTGGTCGACCCGCATCGTCCACGCCGTGGTCCACTCGGTCGCGCGCAAGACCCGCTCGCTCGACCCGTCCCCTGTCGACCGCGCTTTGGTCGCGTACTTTCTCGGAGAACGGGCGGCTCTCCTGGCCATGGCCCCGTCCCTGGCGCCGGGCTGCGAGCTCTCGAGCGTGCACCCCGTGGTCGACAGTGGCGCGGCCGCCGGCGGGAAGGTGTCGTTCGGCGACGTGCGGTATCGAGCGCGGGACGACCAGACCCTGACGCTCATGCTCGAGTTCCTCCGAACCCTCCTCGCGGCGAGCTCGGTGGGGGCGGCGCTCGACAGGCTTCGCGACACCGTCCCCCGGTTTGAAGAACGAGACGTCGTCCTGGCGATCGAGTCACTGCATCGCGCCGGTCACGTCGCGCTGACCTGAGCGTCCTCCTCGACGCGGGCGCGCCCGTCCTCGAACACGACGATGCGGTCCGCGTGCTGAAGGAGCGCCTCGCTGTGGGCGACGACGAGAACCATGCGCTTCTTGGCCTCCTCGCGGAGCAGCCGAGCCACGATGGCGATCCCCTGAGCATCGAGGTTGGCGTCCGGTTCGTCCAGGAGGAGGAGCGGCGCGTCGCGGAGGAGGACGCGGGCGACGGCCACCCGCTGCTTCTGGCCGGCGCTGAGCGTTCCGAGCCTGACGTCGAGCGGGGCGTCCGGGTGGCGGCGCGCGAGGACGGGCCATAGCTCCAGGCTCGTGAGTGTCGCTTCCATCGCCGCCGCGGCCGCGCCGGGGGCCAGCAGATGGATCGCCTCGGCGACGGTCATCCGGTCGGGGAGGAACGGACGCTGCGGGAGGTAGCCGATGCTCCGGCGCAGGGCGCCACCGTCAAGGTCCTCGACGGAGTTTCCACCGATCGTCAGCCTCCCCTGCGAGGGCCGCGCGAAGCCGAGGAGCAGCCGCAAGAACGTGCTCTTCCCGCTCCCGTTCTGACCGAGGACGCCGAGGGTCTCCCCCGGGGCCCAGGTCACGGAGACCCGGGACACGCTCGGTGAACTCTGACCCGGGTAGACGAACGAGACCTGCTCCCAGGTGATCACGGCCGGCAGCGCGACGCCACGATCGCCTCCGGTGGGGGCCGTGCGCGCCTCTTCGAGGCAGGCGACGAACGGACGCGCCCGGACGAGATCACGGCTCATCTCGAGCGTGGTCCGGGCCAGGCCCGCGAACGCCGGCGTCACGCTCGCGAGGATCGCCACCGAGGCGAGCTGCTCTCCGCGCCAGCCCCCCTGCCAGAGGAAGAAGGCCCCGACGACCACCGCCGCCCCGACGACCGGCGCGCGACCGGCGAGGAACGACACCCGGGCACCGCCGCGTGAGCGGCGCTCCCACGCGGAGAGCTTCGCGCGCAGCTCGCGAAGGAACGGTCCGTCCTCGCCGTTGGCCGCGATCTCGAGCCGGGCGTAGATCGCCGTCGAGAGGTCCTCCATCGCCGGACGAAGCGCCTCCCAGACGGCGGTCGCGGTGCCGATGGTCACCCGGCGGGCGGCGAGGGCGGCGAGGGCGCCGAAGGAGACGGCCGCGGCCCCCTCGAGGACGAGCGTCGTCGGCCCGCGCCAGACGACGAAGGCCGTCAGGAGAGCGCACGCCGGGACATCCCCCAGCAGCTCGACCACGCGCAACCCGAGGATCTCCTCGGCGGCGTACATCCCGTCGACGAGGGCAATCTCGGTCTCCTCGGTCATCGCCTCGGTGAGCCCGAGAGTCTGCGCGAGGAGGGCGCTGGTGATCGCCTCGAGCGCGCGCGCGCGGACGTACGTGCGCAGACCCGCGCGAAGCGCCGACCGGACGAGGAAGACCGCCGCGAGGCCGACGGCCACGAGCCCCGCGCGACGCGCGCCGTCGACGGCCACGAGGACCGCGGCGGCCGTCAGCGCCAGCCGTTCTCCGCACTGGGCCATCGCCGCCCATGCGAGCGCCCGTCGGCCCCGCCCGTCGACGACGGAGAGGAGCGCGCGGATCGGGTGCGCTAGGGTCCGGGCCATCGAAGCAGGGACGGTCCACGCATGGGACTAGGGCCTCTCGACCAGGAGGCGCCGCGCGACGAGGTCGTCCACGAGGGCGACCACGTCCGCCTCGATCCGCTCGGCGTCGGCGTCGAACTCCTTCTCCAGCGCCGCCACGACCTCCGGGACGCTCGATCCGGCCACGAGCGAGTCCCAGACCTTCGACCCGACCTCGTCGAGCGAGAAGTACTCCCCGCGGACGAGGTCCAGCACGACCGTCTCGTCATGGAATCGTCGGGACTGCACGTCGCGCGGCGGCTCGAAGCGCTTGTGGAGAGGCGTGGTCATCGTGGTGCTCCTCCCGGAGCCGTGGCATCCGCGAGCTTGGGGACGAAGTCGGCGAGCAGGGCGGCCGTCCGGTCCAGCATGGTCAGTGAGCGGGGGCGGACCAGCGTCATCATGGGGACCGCGGCGACGAGGGCAGCGATGGCGTCGAGATCGCGAACGGCGACGGCCGGATCGTCGAAGACGAAGCGCACGAACGACGTGTTGATGGCCGCGAACGCCGCCAGGCCGCGGAGCGGCGTGAGGGCAGGTGGCAGCCCCTCGGGGCCGAACGTCAGCGAGATGAGCGCGGCGATCGGGAGGGCGTGAGTGGCCACATGCACGGCGTCCACGGGCCCCTTCCAGCCCTCGGGACGCGCGTGGCCGAGCGCCTCGGCGGCGTCACGGAGCAGCCAGTGCGAGGCCTCGCTCGGCCTCACCACGAGCGTCCCCCGGTCCGTCTCGACCTCCACGGTGTCGTCCGCCAGCAGCTCCGCGTCGAGCCGGCCGCAGAGGTCGGCCGCGCACGTCGACTTCCCCGCCCCGCTCTCCCCCAGGAACACGACCGCTCGGCCCGCGAGCGCGACGGCGGATCCGTGCAGCGTGGTGCGCCCCTCGAGATGCCGCACCAGCGCTCGAACCGGCCCCCGCCGCCATTTCTCCTCCAGGACCGGGTCGAGCCCCGGCATCGCCGTGACCTCGGGGTCGGCCCCCGACGCGGATGCGCGGAGTGTCCCTGTCCCCTCCCACTCGGCGACGAACCGCGTGCCGTCGCGACCAACCCGGAGGGAGCTCCTCCCCGGCTCGCGCGACTCTCGCACCCACCGAACGCCCGCGGGGGACGAGGGGGCGGGGTCGAACCCGTGGTCATCGGCCGAGGGTACCACTCACGCCTCGAGCCTCGCCGACGCGGGGTTGAAGTCGGCCGCGGGCGCGGCCCCGAGGCTTCGGACGAACCCCTCGACGGCCAGCATCGGCCAGACGGAGAACCATCCGCACATCAGCCGCTCCCCTCGAGCGGCTCGCTCGAACGCCTCGCGAAAGGGGGCCGGCTCGACGAGGCCGAGATCGGCCGTCGCCTCCATCGTCAGGAGATCTCGCAGGCCCGTAAAGCGGGACGCCGCCGCGACGGTCTCCTGGATCATCGGCTCGAAGCTCGCCTTGTCGGGGCGGAGACGCAACGACTCCGGCAGGAGCCCCTTCATGGCCAGCCGGAAGAGCCCGCGCATCTGCCCGCCGTAGAAGAGCTCCTCCGGCGGGAAGCTCGCGAGGAGCTCGATGAAGGTGGGATCGAGGAACGGGTCGATGTGCGGCAACCCGCAGGCCGTCTCGGCCTGTCCGCGAGCGTCGGCCATCTGCATCATCGGGTACGAGAGCGCGTAGGAGATCTGCCGTTCATCGTGCTCGACCGGCCGCCGTGCGACCTGCTGCAGCACGGGCCGGAGGCGGCGACCCGCCCACGGCGCGATGTCCGCGAAGGGCCGGGAGCGGGCCCGCACGCGCAAGGCCGTGGGGACCCAGCTCCTGACCAGCGGAATCAGCATGAGCTGGGTGAGCCGCGACCTCACCGAGGCCTGCCATGGGACCTCCAGACGCGCGGCGTCGACGATGGCGCGAAGGTCTCCTCCGGCCGCGCGACGGAGAAAGACGCCGGTGTCGCCGTTGAACGCCTGGTCGCCACCCGAGCCGGAGAGCATGACCTCGGCACCCCAGGCCCTGGCGCGCCTCCCCGCGAGCGTCTCCATCGGGCTCGTCCCCCAGTGAAACGGAGCGGCGTCCTGCGAGAAGAAGCTCGCTGGAATAGGCCCTAGCTCGGCGGGGGTGACGCGGATGGTCTCGGCACCGAGCATCGCCAGCAGCGCGGCCATGTGGGGGCGGTCGTCGCCCGGACCCGCGAAGTCCTCGGTGACCCCGGTGAAGCGTGGCGCCCCGTGGGCCGCCGCGTGCCTCGCGACGACCGCGAACAGGCCGCTCGAGTCGAGCCCGCCACCCGTCGAGACCGCGACGGCCGAGAAGCGACGGAGGACGCTGGCGACGGTGCGCTCCAGGTGCTCGCGCAGGAGCCGGGCGTGCCCCTCGACATCGGGGGGGAGCAGGGCCGGAACGCTGGGGAGGCGGAACGACGACCGGACCCCTCGGGAGGTGAAGCTCACCGTCTCGCACGGCAGCACCCGACGAATCCCCGCGTAGACGGTCGCCCGCGGGTCCGGGCCGGCCTCCGCGAGGGCGACGGCGGCAAGGCTGTCCACATCGAGCGGAGGACG
>Ga0316217_10002567_pt1 | contig 21674 bp, 16 predicted proteins | sample 1anoAmetaG_FD_203633 | JGI IMG/M metagenome (GOLD analysis project Ga0316217, IMG submission 203633) | Freshwater microbial communities from Trout Bog Lake, Wisconsin, USA - 1anoA | ecosystem: Environmental > Aquatic > Freshwater > Lake > Hypolimnion/Profundal zone | place: USA: Wisconsin...
GCCAACTCCGCGGCCTGTCCAAGCAGTACCTCGACCACGACCCCGCCGCCCGCACCGATGCCCAGCGCCTTTCCCACATCCTGCGCCAGCGCGACCAGGATCCCGCCCATTTCTTCGGCAAAGCCGCCCCGGAATGGGACCAGATCCGCGCCCAGTGGTTTGGTGACACCTTCCATCTGGAAGCCATGCTCGCCCTCCTGTCCCCCGCCTGGACCGTCGCCGACCTGGGCACCGGCACCGGCGCGATGCTGCCGCTGCTGTCCCCCCACGTGGCCCGCGTCATCGGCGTGGACCCCACCCCCGCCATGCTCAAGGCCGCCCAGGCCCGTGTGCGCCAGCACCGGCTGGAAAATGTGGACCTTCAGCGTGGCGCCATCGAAGACCTGCCCCTGCCCACCGCCACCGTGGATGTCGCGCTGCTTACCCTGGTGCTGCACCACATCGCCGAACCGCTGATCGGCCTGCGCGAAGCCCGGCGCGTCCTGAAACCCGGCGGCATTCTCTTGATCGTAGACCTGCAACCCCACGACGTGGAACTGTTCCGCACCAAGACGCACCACCGCTGGATGGGCTTTAACCGCCCCCAGCTCGAAGCCTGGCTCGCCGACGCCGACTTTGCCCATACCCGCTGGCACGCTCTGCCCTCCCGCACCGCCCGCTCCAAAGACGAAGGCATCCCCGTCCCCGATCTATTTGCCATGCGTGCCCAGACAAGGAATGCCGGATGATGTTAACCACACAGAGCCCAGCGCGGCATGGCCGCACCCAAAATCCTAAACACGAAGTCACGAAGCCACGAAGGACCACGAAGAAGACAATGTTGGAGGTTACAAGCTGGAAGTTGGAAGTTCTCAGCCTGCAAGGCTGGAATACAGTAGCCGGGGGCAGAGCTGTGTCCCGGCGCACCGGGACGCAGCGCCGCCCCCGGTTCGCAAGGCCTCCAATAGCCGCACCCTGTAGGGGTGCCATATTGCCCGAACACAGTATCCTGAGTATCCACGGATATTATCTTCCACCTTGTTATATTCTTCGTAGTCCTTCGTGGCTTCGTGACTTCGTGTTTATGCTTTTGTCTTTCGCCTCTGTGTTCTCTGTGTCCTCTGTGTTTCAAAATGAATTAAATTAGTTAGTTTATTTTTTTGAAAGGACCCCCTCATGGCAGAAAAGTACGATGTCAAAGACCTCTCCCTGGCCGCCGAAGGCAAGAAGCGCATTGAATGGGCCGACAAGGACATGCCCGTCCTCCGTGCCATCCGCGCCCGTTTCGCCAAGGAAAAGCCCCTCAAGGGCTACCGCATGTCGGCCTGTCTGCACATCACCACCGAAACCGCCAACCTGCTGCGCACACTGGTGGCCGGCGGCGCCGAAGTGGTTGCCTGTGCCTCCAACCCGCTGTCCACGCAGGATGACAACGCCGCCGCCCTGGTCAAGGAATACGGCATCTCCGTCTACGCCATCAAGGGCGAGGACCGCGATACCTACTTCCGCCACATGAATGCCGCGCTGGATATCAAGCCCAACGTCACCATGGACGACGGCTGCGACCTGGTCAGCCTGCTGCACTCCAGCCGCAAGGATCTGGCCAAAAACATCGTCGCCAGCATGGAAGAAACCACCACCGGCGTTATCCGCCTCAAGGCGATGGAAGCCCAGGGCGTGCTCAAGTTCCCCACCGTCGCCGTCAACGATGCCATGTGCAAGCACTTCTTTGATAACCGCTACGGCACCGGCCAAAGCACCCTCGATGGCGTCATCCGCGCCACCGACCACCTCATCGCCGGCAAGCGCGTCGTGGTCGCCGGCTACGGCTACTGCGGCAAGGGCGTCGCCTCGCGCGCCCGCGGCATGGGCGCCCAGACCATCGTCACCGAAATCGATCCGATCAAGGCTATCGAAGCCGTCATGGATGGCTTCCAGGTTATGACCATGGAAGAAGCCGCCAAGATCGGCGATATCTTCATCACCGTCACCGGCAACATCCACGTGATCCGCAAGGAACACTTCGCCGTCATGAAGAGCGGCGCGGTAGTCTGCAACTCCGGCCATTTCGATGTGGAACTGGACCTGGTCGCCCTGGCCAAGCTGGCCAAGAAGGTCCGCAAGGGCGTCCGCGAATTCGTCGATGAATTCACCCTGGCCAACGGCCACAGCATCCTGGTCCTGGGCGAAGGTCGCCTGATCAACCTCGCCGCCGCCCACGGCCATCCCGCCTCGGTCATGGACATGTCCTTTGCCGTCCAGGCCCTGGCCACCGAATGGGCCCTCAAGCAGAAGGGCAAGCTCTCAGCCAAGGTCTACAACGTCCCGGCCGAAATCGACGCCTGGGTCGCCAATCTCAAGCTCCAATCCATGGGCGTCGACATCGACACCCTCACCAAGGAACAGGTCAAGTACCTGGCCAGCCACGATATGGGCACCTGATCCATCTGCACCGAATATTTCGCGCTCCCCACGAAGCCCAAGGACACCCGTCCTTGGGCTTTTTTCATGCCTTCACCCCGCAACAACAGACTTGACAGTCCTTTAATGCAGTATAGAATGTATTCCATGTATGCGCGGGCGGTCGCACTGTACTTCTCCGTTGAAAGGGATCCGCGAATGTCCATGATATTACAGATAACAGAACGCCTGTGGCGTCTTGAACGTTTCTGTCCGCGAATGGGCAGAATGGCATCTACTCGGAACAAACGGCCTGGAACATACGCGGTCGAAGACCTCGAGTCACGTCTGCTATTGAGTTCTTGTCCACTTACCTATGACAATTCTTTAGATGCGGGAAATCAAGGGACCTACGCGGCGCAGCTCACGACAGCGAAATTTGCGACAAATGTTAATCTCACCTCGTCACTCAATCCCTCCGTCAATGGGCAAGTGGTGAACTTGGTGGCGGTCGTGTCCGCCACGGATCCTGCGGCCGGCATACCGACCGGGTCCGTGACGTTTCAGGTTGGGGGCGGCGAATCATACACTGGTGCGCTCAATGCGGTGGGTACAATTGACTTCATCACCCCGCGTCTGACGATAGGAAGCCATAACATCGTCGCAAGCTACGCCGGGGACGGGGCCTTCGCCGCAAGCACGTCGTCACCCGTTATGCAGGTTGTTAACTACGCTACAGTTTTCAACGACACCTTTGATTCCCTGGACCCCATCCAGTGGACGCAGTATGCCGACTTGGCACAGTCGACCAACGACAACCTCGCCACCGAAAGTGTTAACGTGAATCGCGCTGTTCCCGGTGCCGTCTATATTGACGGCTCTTGTAACCGCCTTGCTGCACGCATTTCGCACTACATGCCCACCGGAACGGCTGACTTTGCGGCCACATTCCAGATTACCTGGAACGGGGACCAGCCCGGATCGTTTGCTGTGGGTTGGGTGAAAAGTGATGCTTATTCCAGCTCGTGGGAATATAGTAACGACACCGCATTCATGCACTGGTATGCCGATGGGAGCAATCAGCGCGTGGAACTTCAGGCTTCGCAATGGGCCAAGGGGTACGTCATTGGTGGCAACTCGGATGCACCCATTACGAATATGTCTCCAGGGGTCACGTACACTGGCGTTCTTAAGCGTCAGGGGAACATCGTTGTCACCCAAATCTGGTCGGCGGATATGACCACGATGTATGGCGAGGCCGCACGGCAACTCCCTGACATTCGGGACTATGATTATTTCGTGATTTCCTCGGGCGAGATACCCGGCCCCGATTCAAAGGCAACATTCACTTTGGATAATTTGCAATTGGTTGTCAATGATTCGGCGAATCAACGGTATGTAAGGCAGTTATATCACGACCTGTTCAATCGTGATGCCGACCCCGGCGGGCTCCAGGATTGGACGGCACTGCTCGATAGCGGCACCTATACCTACAAGGATGTAGCCCAAGCCATCACCTCCAGCCGGGAGTACGATGGCGACGTGGTCGATTCCTTCTACGTGCAGTACTTGGGACGCCACGCCGACGCTGGCGGTCTCAATGACTGGGTCAACCTGATGCAGGGCGGCTACAATGCCGAGCGCATTCGCGCGGGGATTTTGGGCGCGCCGGAATATTATGCCCGTACCGGCGGAACCAGCAACAGCTTTGTCACCGCACTTTACAGTGCGTTCCTCAATCGTACCCCCGATCCGGGTGGACTTCAGGATTGGACCACCATACTGGATACCGCGTCCGATACGCGACAGAACGTGGCCACACGGATTTCCAATTCCGATGAGAACCGGACGGTGATCATCACGGGGTTCTACCGCACGTACATGCGGCGTGCTCCCGATCCGGGAGGACTTGCCGACTGGAAGGGCTTGCTGGCCAACGGGATTTCGCAGCCGGACATCATCAGCGTATTCTTGACAGTGCCGGAGTATTTCACCGCAAACAATATTGTGACGTTCAACGGTTAACGTCGCGGCCAATTCAAAGCCCTACACCGGAAAGTAAATAACCTGTTGGTTCCCACTCGAACGGCGTGCCAACAATCTTTCCCGCAAATCACGCATATCACTATGCGTGCTCCATTCCTTACGCGTGACGTCGGCATACGTCTGTTGCTGGCGCAGATAATCTTCCACGGCCGCCTTGTTTCGCAGGTAATACCCGATAACGTCGTAAATGTCCGCCAGACAAACCGCAGGATACTGCTGCGCAATTTCCTCGGCGGCAGCACCATTTTGGAACGCGGCCACAATGGTATCCAAGGTCACGCGGGTACCCGAGACGCGCACAATTCCCGCCGGATCGGGCTTCAGCGGTACAGGTTGTGTGGCAATTGCCAAGGTCATCAGATTCACCTCTTGCGCATTATATAAAACGCCCCGGGGTCTTATCCAACTGTGCTGGCGTGCACAACATCCATTTCGCCGTCGCCCTAATTGATGGAATCCGGATCGATCAGCGCCCGCACGCGATCCATCACCTCGATCAGGAAATCCAGATGATCATCATCGATTTTGGTTTGCCAGGCGGCGCCGCGCTCGCGGTAATCAATAGTCTTGATTTGGTGAATGTAGATCCAACCTTGCTGGGCGAGGCCGGCCAAGGGCGGCACCGGAACCATTAATGGTGTTGCCTGGAGCCGTTGGTCCGGGTGGTACTTGGTGGTAAGGGGCAAGACGATGCACAAGCCCGTGCTCTTGCTGAAGGTCAGCGAACTGAGCACCAGTGCATAATGCGGCCCGGTAAACTCGCTGCCCGCGGAGGGGGCGAAGTTGACATGGATGATATCGCCGCGTGCGGGGTGGTAGGTCTGTTTGCTCACCAGACCTCCCGGCCCACAGGTTGCCCCCAGTCGATCGCACCGGCAACCATTTCCGGGGTTACGTCTTTTAGCAACTCCGCTTCCGTCCATTTTTTGCGTTGGCGCGTCGGGCGAATGGTGAGCGCTCCGGCGCACACCTCCACGGTGACCTGCTGACCGGCCTTAAGGTTCAACCGCGCGGCGGCTTCCTGCGGGATTCGTACCCCCAGGCTGTTGCCCCAGCGGGAAAGGGTACTGTTGCGGCGCGGCAGCCCCGTGAACTTGGGCTCTGGCCGTATCCGCCGTTTGGGCTTTACCACCCGCATGCTACACCTCCAATGTATATCCCCATGATATCCACCAGGCGTAACGAGGGCAAGCCTGAAGTGCTTTTAACGTTGCGCCTAATAGACGCGCGGGACCGCCTCACCACGGAAGTGGTTTTTGCATATGGAAAAAGCCGCCGGTCGGGCCGTCCGCCGGCAGCGTGGCCAGCCAGACACTGGTCTTGGCTCCATCGACAATTTCGAGCGGCGCGGCCGCCCCGCCCATGTCGGTCTTGACCCAGCCGGGGTGGGCGGAATTCACCTTGATCGGCGTACCTTTGAGTTCCTTGGCCAAAAGGATCGTGAACATGTTCAGTGCCGCCTTCGAGCTGTTGTAGCCCAGGATGGCGTAATCGCCCAGGTCGTTGGTGGCATTGGTCTGGAGAGATCCCAGTTGGCTCGAGACGTTCACAATGCGGCCGGCGGGGCTCTGGCGGAGCAGTGGCAGGAGTTCCTGGGTCAACGCCACAGTGGAAAAGAAATCGGTTTCGAAGGTCTGGCGCAGCGTGTCCAGCGGAATGCTGCTGGGCTTCGATTTGCCCTCCACCATGATGCCCGCATTGTTAACCAGTGCATCCAGCTTGCCGAATTGATCGCTGACGTACTTCGCCGCAGCCTGGCGATCCGCTTCGCGGGTCACATCAAGCCGCAGGGCCTGCGCCGCTATACCTTCAGCTTGCAGTTGGGCGGCGGCCGCCGCGCCGCGCTCCGGATCCCGGGCTCCCAACAACACCGTAAACCCCAGCTTCCCGAGTTGCCGGGCGGTTTCCAGACCGATGCCCTTGTTGGCACCGGTGATCAATGCGACTTTTCCATTGGCAGCCATAACCCAAATCCTTTATTTGTGACCCGTACCAATCATTTCATTGTAGCATCATCGCGGAATGCCATCGAAGGGCCACTCGGCCGCCTCAAGGGTTGCAATGTGTACCGTAATCCCAGACCCAGCCTTTTGCCAGCCGCGCCACATGCCGACCGCGCCACCTTCCGGTCCGCGCCACCCCGTGCTACCATGCGCCATTCCCAACCCCGGGGTGAACATGCTACAGGCCATGCAAAGGTATCGCGAAAAAATCGGGCAATGGCCGGCCGTGCAGTACATCATGCACGCCTGGCGCCGGCGTCTTTATGGCACGCGCTTTCCCCCGGGGCACTACTACGCCGCGATCCCGTCGATCGCCGAAATTGAACGCGACGCCGCCCGCATATTCGCGGCCTCCGCCCCGGAAATCCCCGCCATCGACCTGTGCCCCCGGCAACAATTGGAACTGCTGGCCGCCTTCACGCCGTTCTATGCCCAGATGCCCCGGCACGCCCATAAAACCCCCGGCTTCCGCTACTACCACGACAATCTCTTCTTCGGCCCCTGTGATGCGCTGACCCTCTTCTGCCTGATCCGCCACCTGCAACCCCGGCAGATCATCGAGGTCGGATCCGGATTTTCCTCCGCCCTCATGCTCGATACCATTGAGCACTTCCTGCCCGGCCGCGTCGCCTGTACGTTTATTGATCCCTACCCGGATCGGCTCTTGTCCCTGCTCACGCCCCAGGATGCAGCCCACACCACGCTGCGGCGCCAAAAAGTGCAGGACGTCCCGCTCGACCTCTTCCGGTCACTGTCCGCCAACGACATCCTGTTCATCGATTCCAGCCATACCGTCAAGACCGGCAGCGATGTCAATTACCTGATCTTCCAGGTCCTGCCCGTCCTGGCTTCCGGCGTGGTCATCCACTTCCATGACGTCTGGTTTCCCTTCGAATACCCGCACCAATGGATCCGCGAGGGCATCTTCTGGAACGAAGCTTATTTGCTCCGGGCCTTTCTCCAGTACAACGCGCAATTCCAAATCCTGCTGTTTAATGACTATCTCGTGCGTTTCCACAACCCGCTGCTCGCCCAGCTTTTCCCCCTGGCCCCGCCATGGACCGGCGGCAGCCTCTGGATCCGCAAACTTTAGCCCCGCGGTAGTGGCCTAAGCCGCCCCAACTTCCACCTCAACGCTGCTCACTCTTGGAAGCACGGTGGCCACCGGCGGCTCAAAATAAAGTTCCAAGGCCTCGCGCAGATGTTCCAGCGACTCGGCTTCGGTCTGGCCATGGCTCGCCACATCCACTTCCGCACATTGTGCGATGTACCATGGCCCCTCCTGCCAAACCCGAGCGGTAAATGCTTGTTTCATAAGAACCCTTTCTACCGGTAGATTACCCCCAACCACCGTTGCAAAGCAATGCCCCACGGTCGTCAATTTTTCGCAACTTGCCCCCCATGCAGGGTGAGCATCTATGCGTTTTGACGCTCTAACGGCGGTAAGGTGAGCACCTATGGGAAAAACCCTTGTTTCCGCGTTCACAGTCGCGCTCAGCATTCTCCGATTGAACCTTTCACCCCCTTGTGCGTCCAACCCTTCAGCGATACCCTGCGCCTACCATGCAAGGAGAGCAATCATGCAATGGATGCCTACCGTTCTTGTGACCGCCCTTAGTCTGACCCTGACCGCTACCGCGCTGGCAGCCCCCTCCACCCACGCCACCCCCTCGAAACCCCAACCCACCGCCCCCACCCTGGTCATCGGCGAGGGGGCCCAGCAGCAGTCCCTGGGGCTTTCCCAGGCGCAGATCGATGTGCAAATCAACGGCCCGCTGTCCCAGACCACCATGGTGCTCACCTTCAAAAACGATCAGCCGCGCGTGCTCGAAGGCGAGATCAACTTCCCGCTGCCCGAAGGCGCCACCGTTTCGGGCTATGGCCTGGACGTCAACGGCGTGCTGGTCGATGGCGTGCCGGTCTCCAAGGAAAAGGCCCGCGTCACGTTTGAAAAGGAAGTCCGCCGCGGGGTGGACCCGGGCATTGCCGAGCAAACCAAAGGCAACAATTTCCGCACCCGTGTCTACCCGATTCCCGCCAACGGCACCCGCACCGTTAGAATCCAGTACGTCAGCGACCTGACGCCCGCCGCTGATGGTTCAAGCCTCCAGGTTCCGCTGAACTGGGGAGAGCCGATTGCCAATTGCACCCTGAATCTGACCATCGCCAACGTCACCGGAGAGCCGGCGATCCGTGGCATTGGCAAGCTGGACCTCAAGCACAGCGGCACCACCTGGACCGCCCAGCAGACCTTCAAGAATGTCACCTTTGATGGCGATCTACTCGTTACGCTGCCCACGCCCGCCGGCGCCCAGGTGATCGTCGAAAAACGCCTCCGCCAGCGTTCCATCGAAGCCCTGCGTCAGGATCCCAAGCCCGAACATTACTTCGCCATCTTCGACCGCCCCGCCCCGGCCATCGACCAGCTATCCCCCATCGTCAGCCACATCGGTATTTTGTGGGATGCCAGCCTCAGCCGTTTAAGTGGCGCCGGTGCCCTCACCGGCGGTCCGTCAAACACCGGCCACGAGCGTGAACTGGCCCTGATCCGCAAACTCGCCGCCACCTTGGGCAACGGCACCATTGATGTCACGGTCTTCCGCGATGTGCCCGAGGCTACCGTCTCCTTTGCCGTAGATGCCGGCAAGGCCGACCAGCTCATCGATTATCTCGCCCATGTCACCTATGACGGCGGCACCAATTTCGGGGCGCTACAGGTTCCGGCCAAAATGAAAAACGGCCCCGCGTATGGCTATTGGCTCCTATTCACCGATGGCCTGGCCGACCTCGGGCCCGATCAACCCGCGCTTGTCGAAGCCCCGATCTTCACCATCGCCACCGGCGCCCAAGCTGATTTTGCCCTGCTCCATCGCATCGCCGAAACCAGCGGCGGCCAGGCCTTCAACCTGGCCCGCGCCACCGACGAGCAGATCCTGGCCGCCATGCGCCAGCAGCCGTTCATCCTGGTCTCCGCCGAGTACAACCCCGACCAGGTGGCGGAAGTTTATCCCAAGCCCGGCGCTCCGGTCCTGGGCCAATTTGCCGCCACCGGCCGCCTCCTGGCACCGTCCGCCAAAATCAAACTCAACTTCGGCTACGGCAAGTCCATTACGCAAAGCCTGGAATACACGCTTAAACAGGATGACGCCGGCGAAACCGGTTTGGTGCCGCGCCTGTGGGCCGGGCGCAAAATTGCCGATCTGTCAGTCGATGTCGAAAAGAACGCCGACGGATTGCTGGCCATCGGCAAGGAATTTAACCTGGTCACCCCCAACACCTCGCTGATCGTGCTCGAACGTGTCGAACAATACGTGCAATACGGCATCGTGCCGCCCCAGAACCAGCCGGCGCTCTATCAGGAATTCCTCCAGCTCATTGAAACCAACATCGCCCAGGAAAAGACCCTGCGCGAAGGCAAGATCGAACACGTGCTGGCCCTGTGGAACCAGCGCGTCCAGTGGTGGGAAGCCAAGCACGAGTACCCCAAGGATTTCCATTACAAAGAAGTGCCGGAACCCGTCGCCGCCGGCGGCGGTGGTGGCGGTGCGTCCTTTGGCCTCACAGGGGCGACCGCGGCGGATCGCCCACGGAATGCTCCGGGCGCCGTCGCGCCGAGCATGGCGCCGGCACCCCCCGCATTGCCCCCGGCCAGCACCCCCACCGCAGACGCTCTGGCCGATTCGCATGGCACCACCGGGCGCCGCGCCCTGAGCCCGGAGGACACCCGCGCCCCGGTTGCGCGCCAGCGCGAACTGCGCGATGCCGCCAATGGCGGAGCGGGGAGCGGAGGGGGTCTGTTCGCCGCCGATAGCCCGGCCGCCGTCAGTGAAGGCCGCAAAGCCGACAGTTCTATTGCCGCAGGCGGCCCCACCATCGCCATCAAAGAATGGAATCCCCAAACCCCCTATCTGGCCGCCATGAAAAAGGTGCCTGCGGAAAAGGCCTATGACGTCTACCTGGCGCAGCGTGCCGCATATCGCGCCAGTCCCGCGTTTTATCTGGATTGTGCCGACTACCTGCTGCGCCACAACCAGCATGCCCTGGGCCTGCGTGTGCTCACCAACATCGCCGAACTCAAACTCGAGGACGCCGGCCTGTTGCGCATCGTCGCCTATCGCCTCACGCAAATCGGCGAAGCGGATCTGGCCATCGACCTGTTTACCAAGGTCAAGCAGATGCGCCCCGAAGAGCCGCAGAGTTATCGCGACCTGGCCCTGGCCCTGGCCGATCGGGCCGCACTCGAACAACTGGCTGTCGATAACGCCTATCCCGCCGCCGCGGCCGCCGATTACGCCCGCGCCTTGGCGCTGCTCAACAAAGTGGTCATGCAGCAATGGGACCGTTTCGACGAGATCGAGGTGATCGCCCTGATGGAAGCCAATGCCATTCTCGCCAAGGTTAAACGCCTGCCCGATGGCGGCGCCGGTGTCCCCAACCCCCTCGATGCCCGGCTGGTCAAACTGCTGGACCTGGACGTGCGCATCGCGCTGACCTGGGATGCCGACGCCACCGATATCGACCTGTGGGTCACCGAACCCTCGGGCGAAAAGTGCCTCTACAGCCACAACCGCACCACGATCGGCGGCCTGCTCTCCCACGATTTCACCCAGGGCTACGGCCCCGAGGAATACTGCCTGCGCCACGCCCTGCCGGGCGCTTACAAGATCGAAGCCAACTTCTACGGCTCCTCGCAACAGAAAATCGCCGGCCCCTGCACCGTCCAAGCCACCGTGATCACCAACTTCGGCCGCCCCGACGAAAAACGCCAAGCCCTTACACTACGCCTCACCACCAACAAGGAAGTCGTGAGCATTGGGACCATTAAGATTGGCGGATAGAGCGGCGGGACGCCTCAACCTAAATGACGAATGACGAATGACTAATGACGAATCAATAACCAATGTGCCAATGAGTGAATGACGAAACGGGTTTGAGCTGGCGCGGTTTGGAACATTGATTATTGATCATTGGATATTGATTCGTCATTCGTCATTCGTCATTAACTACGCCCCTCTTCGCCGCCTATCCCCCGCCGGATCGATGGAATACGGGGCGCTGGAGGACGTTGAACCACAGTGGACTTGCGTACCCCAATCCCAGGAGCGATCGTATGAACCGGTTTTCCTTGTCTGTCGCGTTGCTGCTGCTATTAACCCCGCTGGCCGCTATGGCCGCCAATCCTCCGGCCATGAAGGTCTACACCAACCCGGACCATGTCGATGCCGATTTCAAGTACCAGGGCGAATACACCGGCACCGTCACCAACGCCGACGGCACGGCCGCCAAGCTGGGCGCCCAGATTCGCGCCACGGGCAATGGTACATTCCGTACAGTCTTCTTTCCCGGCGGCCTGCCCGGTGATGGCTGGGACGGCCAGACCATGATCCAGAAAGAGCCCACCACCGACAACACGACCCCCGCCGATGCCAAGCTCGATGGCGACAAGATCGTCATTGACCATATTTATAAAGCCACCTGCGACAGCCAGTCCATCGTCGGCCAGACCGATACCGGCGCCAAGTTCACACTGACACACGTCGTCCGCAAGAGTCCCACGATGGGAGCGCCCGCCCCCGCCGGCGCGATCGTGCTTTTCGACGGCACCAACTTGGACGAATGGCAGAAGGGCGCCAGCATGACGCCGCAGAAGTGGATCACCTCCGTGGGTGGTGCCACCACCGTGCGCAAGTTTCAGGACTTCACGCTGCACGTGGAGTTCATGATCTCCTACATGCCCGAGACCCAGTCCATCTATCAGCGGCCCAACAGCGGCGTCTATTTGCAGCAACGCTATGAGATCCAGGTCCTCGAATCCTTCGGCATTGTCGAGCGCGTCCACGACTGCGGCGTGCTCTACGCGCAGTACACCCCCAAGATCAACATGTGCTTTCCGCCCCTGACCTGGCAAACCTACGACATCGACTTCACCGCCGCCCGCTACGATGCCGCGGGCGTCAAAACCAAGCCGGGCCGCGTGACGGTGAAATTCAACGGGGTGACCATTATTGACGACGTGGAAATCAAAGGGTCCACCCCCGGCGGCATCAAGGAAAGCCCCGCCCCCGCCGGTATCTACCTCCAGGCCCACGGCCATCCGTCGTTCTACCGGAATGTTTGGATCGTGGAGAAGAAGTGACGGAAGAAGAAGGCAGAATCCAGTAGGCAGGAGGCAGAATGACCAGTATTTCTCCGCGTCGCCGTGTCGCTGTGTTTCCGCGTCGGGGTGCCATTGCAACCGCGCTGCTCTGCGCCTTGCTGGCGGCCCGCCCGCTGCCCGCGGCCGATCAGCCGCAATGGGGTCAGGCGCTGACGCGAAATATGGTTTCCGCCGAGACCAATCTGCCCGAGAGTTTTGACCCCGCCACCGGGCGCAACATCAAGTGGGTCGTGGATCTGGGCACCCAGAACCACGCCACCCCCGTAATCGCCGGCGGGCGGGTGCTCATTGGCACCAATAACGGCCAACCGCGGGATCCACGCCACACCGGCGACCGGAGCATACTGCTGTGCTTCAACGAGGCGGATGGCAAGTTCTGCTGGCAACTGGTGGTGCCCAAGCTGACCAACGGCATTTATTGGGACTGGCCCAACGAGGGCATCTGTTCGCCGGTAACCGTGGAAGGCCGGCGCGTCTACGTGGTCTCCAACCGCGGCGAAGTGCTGTGCCTCAATCTGGATGGCCTGGCCAACGGCAACAACGGCCCATTCCAGGATGAAGCCCGCCACGCCGTGCCCGCCGGCACCGCACCCGTGCCCCTGGGGCCGGCCGATGCCGACATTATCTGGTGCTGCGATATGCTCAATCAATGCGGCATCCGCCAGCACGACCAGGCCTACGCCTCCATCCTGGTCGATGGCGAGTTTCTCTACGTCAATACCTCCAATGGCGTCGACGACGCCCACAAAAAAATCATGGCCCCCGACGCGCCAAGCCTGGTGGTGATCGAGAAGGCCACCGGCCGCCTGGTGGCCCAGGACGCCGAGCGTATCGGCCCGAACATTTTCCACTCCACCTGGTCATCCCCGGCCCTGATTGAAGTCAACGGCCAGCGCCGCGTGATCTTCTGCGGCGGCGATGGCGTCCTCTATGGCTTTGAGGCATTGCGCACCGTGCCCCCACCCGGCCAAGTCGTAAAGCTCCAGCGTCTGTGGCGCTGCGATTGCGACCCGCAGGCCCCCAAGGAGAACATCCACGATTACCTGAGCAACCGCCAGGTCGGCCCCAGCAACATAGAAAGCATGCCGGTCTTCCATGATGGCCGACTCTACGTCACCGTGGGCGGCGACCTGTGGTGGGGCAAGAACGCCGCCTGGCTCAAGTGCATCGACCCCGCCGGCACCGGCGATGTCACCGCGACCGCCCAGCGCTGGTCCTACCCGGTGGAGCGGCACTGTATGACCACCCCCGCCGTGCATGATGGACTGGCGTTCGTGGGTGATGCCACCGGGCGCCTCCATTGCATAGACGCCGCCACCGGCCAACCGCATTGGACCCACGACACAAAGCATGAAATCTGGGCCTCGCCGCTGGTGGCCGACGGCAAAGTCTATTTTGCCACGCGCCACGGTGAAGTGCTGGTCTTCGCCGCGACCCCGGAGAAAAAACTGCTTAGCGAAACCCGCTTCGACAGCGCCATCAGCGCCACCCCGGTGGCCGCCAACGGCGTGCTGTACTTTGCCACGCAGAAGAAGCTTTACGCGGTGGCCAAGACGGGGGGGACGCCGTAGCTGCATGCGCTTGGCAACGGGAAGGAGATAAGGAATGACGAATCAATGATGAAAGTTCAATGACCGAATAACCAAACGCCAGCGCCCGCGAACCTTCGTCTTTTGTTCATTGGTTATTGATATTTGATTCGTTATTCGTCATTAGTCATTCGTCATTCTCTTCGCCTCCGCCCTCAATCTGGCATGACAACAAATCGTTCCTCCGCTGGTCGTGCCGCCGGGTCGCGATTAAAATCACCCCCATGAGCCAATTGATGGCCGAACCTTCCCTGCCCCCGGAAATTCAGCGCGTGGCCGATGGCGCCACCGTGCGCTACGTGTTGCCCGTGCGGCAACTCGGACCGGCGCGTCTCCTGGGGTTCCTGCCGCTGGCGTTTGGGCTGGCCTTCGGCGGCTTTGCACTTTTCTGGATGCTCACGGCCGCCGGGATCAACGGCCTGATCGGCGCGTTTCATCCGGCACGCCTGCTCTTCGCCGCCTTCGGCCTCCCGTTCCTGTGGGGCGGCTTTACGATCGTGCGTTACGGGTTGCTGATCCTGCTGCCCAGCCAAGCCCGCATCACCGTAACCCGGCGCCATATCGTGGCCCGCGATTCGGCCGGAATCGTATGGTGGACCCGGCGGGTGCGGCGCGATCGGGTCGAAAGCCTTTATGTATCCGGGGCGTCCGACGTGGCCAGTCTGACCGGCACCCGGCCTTCACCCCTGGCGTCCTTCGCCCGCGGCTATACCGGTATGCTGCTGATTATGCGTACCGGCGGCAAGCGGGTTCCCGCCGTGGTGGCCTATCCCCAGCCGTGGCTGCCACCCCTGGCCACGGCCCTATCCGGCGATCTGGAGATCATCGACCCGGCGGCGACCTTGCAGGTGAACCCGACGCCAACGCGCCGCGCCCCGCCCGTGATCGAAGACCACGACCCACGGGATGCAGAAACGACGGAGGTTCCACCGCAGCCGGCCGATTCGAAAATCCAGATGGTGCAGACGGCCGACACGTTGACAGTGGTGATTCCACCCGCCGGGATCCGCGGTTCACTGCGCGGCGTAATGGCCTTCGCCATTGTCTGGCTGGCGTTCTGCACCTTTATGACCGGTATGGCAATCGTTTCTCTAATCCGCCCCGACCTGGTGAAAGCTGAAGCGGGATCAAACCTCTGGTTTGGCCTGCTGTTCATGATTCCCTTTTGGGCGGTGGGTGTGGGCGTATTGCTCGGGGCCATCCACGCCAGCCGCCGCCGCGCGGTGCTGCTGGTAACCCCCGAGAGCGTCGTGTTTACACAAACCGGGCCGCTGGGCCGCAAGGAAAAGCAATGGCCACGCGCCCAAGTGCTGACCGTGGCCACCGGCCCCAGCAATGTAGAGGTCAACGACCAGTCGGTGCCGCAACTGCAACTGACCTTTCGCACGCTCCAACCCTATGGGCTGCTGAACGGGCGGTCGCAACCGGAACTCGACTGGCTGGCCGCGCTGCTGCGCCATACGTGCAACGTGCTGGCCACGCCGGAAGATGACCACGCCGCCATGGGAACCGAGCAACCCGCCAACAGCCGGGCGGAACTTAGGCGCGATGGTTCACGACTGATGCTCACCCTGCCGCGCCCCGGATTCAAATCCCCGGCGCTGCGCCTGGGGCTGATTATCGGAACGATCTTTATGCTGGTTCCCGGTGGAATCGCGGTCGCGATACTCTCCACGGGACAAGGACACGTACTCGCCCCCGCCTTGTTTTGCAGTTTATTTGCGACGGTAGGCCTGCTGATCCTGGGCACGGCGCTCAACGCCGCCTTCCGCCGCGTAGTCATGGTGGTCGATGGGCAATCATTGAATGTGCAGCAAAAGGCGCTATTCACCGCCCGCGACGAACAATGGGCGCTGACGGATATCCAGACCGTGCAGGTAGGCCCCTCAACCACATCCATCAACAATCGGCCCCTGCCCGAGTTAAAGATCGTATCGGCCAGCGGAAAGGAACGGGGACTCTTGATGGGGCGCGACCCAGGCGAACTCTACTGGGTAGCCGGCGTGCTACGCGAGGCGCTGGCGGCACGGGGGCCGACGGCGGGCATTGCCGGAAGCCGAACGCTGCTTTGACACCATGGAATTTGGCGGGATTGCATCCAGCTTTGCTCCTGGTCGTCAATTCATGTTGCATTCCGCACCCGCCCGCTTAAACTGTGCGAAAAATCCCACGATCACCGTTCTTCGACTGCGACTTTGAGGGCGGATATGGCGCGGGGAGCTCCGAGGAGAACCGGAACATGAGTGCGGAAGAAACATCCAAACTGGCCGTCTTTGAAGGTAAACGCATTCGAAAGGTTCTGCGTCGCGATGAATGGTGGTTTTCCATCATTGATGTCATCGCGGTGCTGGTGGGAGGCGATCGGCCGCGCAAGTACTGGAACGACCTCAAGAAGAAACTTCTGGCCGAGGGATACAGTGAAGTGTCCGATCAAATCGGACAGTTGAAAATGCCGGCCCCGGACGGAAAGCAACGTTTTACCGACTGTGCCAACACCGAGACCCTGTTCCGCATTATCCAATCCATTCCGTCGCCCAAGGTCGAGCCGCTCAAACGCTGGCTGGCCCGGGTCGGCAAAGAGCGGATCGATGAGATTGAAAACCCGGAACTGGCGATGGCCCGAATGCAGGAACTCTACGAGAAGAAAGGGTATCCCAAGCAATGGATCGACAAACGTCTGCGTGGAATCGCGGTCCGTCAGGATCTCACTGACGAATGGAAGAACCGCGGTGCGCGACGCACTCTGGAATATGCCATCCTGACCAACGAAATTATGAAAGGCGCCTTTGGCCTTAAGGTGGAAGAGTACAAACAGGTCAAAAGTCTTGCGCGGGAAAACCTTCGCGACCACATGACGGACATAGAGCTTATCCTGACCATGCTCGCTGAAGTCACCACCACAAAGCTACATCGGGACCGTGATTCCCACGGACTACCACCGCTTATCAAGGATGCCCAGGACGGTGGCGCCGTCGCCGGCAGAACCCGCCGGGATATCGAGACACAGACCGGCAACCCGGTAATCTCCTGCGCGAACTTCAAGCAACTGACGAGTAAACGACGGAAGCAACTGCACGCAGACGGAGGTTCGCATGACCATGACGGTACCGTTTGATCTCCCCAACGACTTGGAAAGGTTTCACCTGCCCAAAGCCGTGGCGGTGGGGATGACGGTTCTGTTGGCGGTGCAGGCGTGGGCGGCGCCGCCGGTGTTTAAGCTGGAGATTGGTCCCCAGACCACGCGGATCGAAGCGCAGCGGCTGGCGGATGGGACCGTCGATTATGTCGCCGCGTTCAATCAATGGGGCGCCACGGGCGCCGGGGAGAATGCCGCCGAATGGTTGGCCAAGGCGGTGGGGCCGCGGGGACTCTCGACGCGTCCAAAGCAGTACCAGCGGATGCTCGCAGCATTAAAGTTGGAGGGCTTGCCCGAGGAGGGTTTGTATATCGAACGTCTGGGGGCGTACCTGAAACGCCAGGGCCTGCCGCCGGAGCAGGCGACAAAGTTGGAGGAGCGGTGGGACAAGATTCGAACCGGCCCGTTCAAGGCCGCCGAACAACCCGAATTAGCCGCGTGGATCAAGACCCTCGAAAAGCCGTTGGAGTTGGTGGTCGAGGGGAGCAAAAGAACGCGTTGCTATCTGCCATTGGCATCCGATCATGAACCGGCACAAATGCTGGACGCTTGTGTCAGCGGCATCTCGGCGGGCTTGCTGCTCAGCGGGCCATTGCAGACCCGCGCCATGTTGCGCCTGGGCGCCGGGGACAAGCCCGGCGCCATCACCGATGCGGTGGCCATGATACGCTTGGGCAGATTACTGGGACAACGCCCCATTTTGATAGCGACGCTCAGCGCCTTCATGCCGGAAGTTCGCGGCGCCGAGGCCTTGCGGACGATTGTGGAAAATGGGGCGTTGGATGGCCCCGCCTGCCGGAAACTCCTGGCGGATCTGGCCCAATTGCCCGCCCGCAACCCGGCAGAAGCGGCCGATGATATTGGCGAACGATATATGGCGTTGGATATGATCATGCAGTGCATACGCGGAGATATCGCCGGTCCGTGGCAAATCTATATGGCAGATTTTTCCGGCGCTACATCCGTGGACTATGGCGACGTGAGCCAGACCGATTGGAATGTGGTACTGCGGCGCCTCAACGCGCAAGCCGACCGCGTGGTGGCCGCCAAGCGGTTGCCGACTTATGCCGCACGTTCTGGAGCTCTGCAAAGCATGCTGGCCGAGGCCGACCACGCCGGCATACCCCTGCTGCCATCGGCAGCGCTGTTCGGTGACCGGGGGAAACATCCCGGGGAGACGGGCGCAGAGACCATGACGCGGTTGCGCCGTGAGGCGGCGGCCTACTTAAAACGGCGGCCTGGGGAGAGTGTGGCAAATTACTCGGAGCGGATCGCGGCGTTATTGTGCCGCGTATCGGGCAGCGACGAGCACTTTCTGAAATTAATCACCGAGCGCCAGATGCAGGTGCCGTTGGCGCGTCTGATGGTGGCACTCGAAGCTCTGCGCGTTGAAAAGGGCGCGTATCCGGAAAACCTCGGGAAACTGGTGCCGGAATACGTGGACGCCCTGCCGCAAGATACGTTCTCCGGGCAGGATTTCGTATATCGGCGTGATGGCGACGGCTACGTGCTTTACAGCGTCGGACCCAATAGCCGCGACGATGGCGGGAAGAAGGATGAGACGGCCGACGATTTTGTGGTGCGCAGAACAGGGCGACGGTGAATGGCGATACGTCGCGTTGCGACGGCGCTAAACGTGATGGCACGACACTACTTATTAACCAGGAAATGCGTGATATCGCCCTCGCGGAAGATGTAGTTCTTGCCTTCGGCGCGCATCTTGCCCGCCGCTTTGATGGCCGCTTCGGATTTGTATTCCAGCAGGTCCGCGATGTTGTAGACCTCGGCCCGGATAAACCCCTTTTCAAAGTCGCTGTGGATCACGCCGGCCGCCTGCGGGGCCGTGGCGCCGATGGGAATGGTCCAGGCCTTGATTTCCATCTGCCCGGCGGTAAAGAAACTCTGCAAACCCAGCAGGCGATAGGCCTCGCGCACCAGGGTGGCGGATGCCGGTTCCTTCAGGCCCATATCGGCCAGCATCGCGGCGCGATCTTCGGGGGTCAGCTCGGCCAATTCCGCTTCGAGTTTGCCGCAGACCGGCACGACAATCCCGCCTTCCTTCTGGGCGTGCTCCCGCATCTTCTGGACCATGGGCCCTTCGCCGTGCAGATCGTTTTCATCCACGTTGGCCACGTAGAGCACTTTCTTGGAAGTCACCAAGCCCAGGGTCTTGACCAGTTTTATATCGTCGGGCTTGTGGAACGTCATGGCGCGCACGGGGATGCCTTTTTGCAGGCCGTCGATAAGCTGCTCGACCACCGCCACCGCCGCCACGGCCTCCTTGGCGCCGCCGCGGGCCAGCTTGCGCTGCTTTTCGATGTTCTTTTCCACTGTTTCCAGGTCGGCAAAGATCAGCTCCATATCGACATTTTCGATATCGCGCACGGCATCGACGCTGCCATCCGGATGCGGAATATCGCCCCCGAAGCAGCGCACCACGTGCAGAATCGCATCGACCTCGCGGATGTGCGAGAGGAATTTGTTGCCCAGCCCTTCGCCCTTGCTGGCGCCCTTGGCGATGCCGGCGATATCCACCACACGCAGCATGGCCGGCACGATGCGGTCAGTCGGAATGAAGGCGTGGATCTTTTCCAGCCGGTCATCGGGCACGGGCACCACGCGCACGTTGGGCTTAAGCGTGGCCGATGAGGACAGCGGCGCCGGCCCCGACGCGTTGGTCAGAATGTTAAAGACGGTCGACTTGCCGATTCCGGGCAGTCCAACAATTCCAACTTCCATGGCAGCCTCCGGGGAGACGAAAACCACAAAGACGGTGGCCCGGATCCAGGCGAACACGGGCCAGATGCCCGTGCCACGTTCGAGCCAGTCGCCATAGGATAGGGCAAGAACAGCGCAGCGCGAAGCGTCACCCGCGTGATTTTGCGCACGGGCAGGCCGCCATCTCTTTAACAGGACAACGCGGGTAAACAATTTCTCGTGGCGCTGCGGTCCACCACGGCGCCTTGCGCCGGCGCTAAACCGGGTTCGAAGCCTAAGCCGCGTTGTCCTGTCAATTGTTGTTGAACAGGAAGTGGGCGATGTCCCCCTCCTGGAAGCTGTACGCCTTGCCTTCGGAACGCATCTTCCCGGCCGCCTTGATGGCCGGTTCGGAGGTGAACTCCACCAGGTCCTTGATGTTGTAGATCTCGGCGCGGATGAAACCCTTTTCAAAATCGGTATGGATCACGCCCGCCGCCTGCGGGGCCAGCGTGCCAATCGGAATCGTCCAGGCGCGGATTTCCTCGGGCCCGGCGGTAAAGTAACTCTGCAAACCCAGCAGGCGATAGGCCTCGTGGGTCAGCGTGGCCAAGGCCGGCTCGGCCATGCCCAGGTCGGCGAGCATGGCATCCCGATCCGCCGGGGCCAGCTCGGCCAGTTCCGCCTCCAGCTTGCCGCACACCGGCACCACAAACGACGCTTCGGCCGCCGCCCGCTGGCGCACCTTTTCGACCAGGGGCCCCTGCCCGTGCGGATCGGCTTCATCGACGTTGGCGACATAGAGCACTTTCTTGCCGGTAACCAGGCCCAGCGTCTTGATGATCTTGAGTTCTTCAGGTTTGTTGAAGCCCATGGCCCGCACCGGGACGCCCCGTTGTAATTGGGCAATGATGGCCTCGACCAGGGGCACCGCGACCAGGGCCTCCTTGTCCCCGCCGCGGGCGAGTTTCCGCTGCTTGTCGATGTTCTTTTCGGCGGTTTCCAAGTCGGCGAAAATCAACTCCGTATCGATGGTGTCGATATCCCGCAGCGGATCGACGCTGCCTTCGACATGGACGATATCGCCGCCTTCAAAACAACGCACGATGTGCAGGATGGCATCGACCTCACGGATATGCGAGAGGAATTTATTGCCCAGGCCTTCCCCCTTGCTCGCCCCGCGGACAATGCCGGCAATATCGACCACGCGCAGCATGGCCGGCACGATCTTCTTGGAGGCAATAAAGCCGCGGATCACCTCCAGGCGGCCATCGGGCACCGGCACCACCCCCACGTTGGGTTCGATGGTGGCAAAGGGGTAATTGGCCGCCAACGCTCCGGCGTTGGTCAGGGCGTTAAACAAGGTCGATTTGCCGACGTTGGGCAAACCGACGATTCCGACTTCCATGCACTACTCCGGGGAAAAAAGAAAAACCGCATAGGATAGGCAAAGACGGGTATAAGGTGAAGGGGGTGGCGACTTATTCGCAAGCTCGTGAGATCGGGAATCTTCCGGCGTATCCCCGGGGGCCATGTTTCCCAGGGGAATTGCATTTGGCGTAACTTCAACCCGTGATGACCTTTAGCAAATAGTCATTATCCCAACCGCAGGAAAGGCGTTTGTTGGCGATACCCATCTTGCGGGTGGTCTCGCGTTTGAGCAGATT
>Ga0316217_10002568_pt1 | contig 21671 bp, 16 predicted proteins | sample 1anoAmetaG_FD_203633 | JGI IMG/M metagenome (GOLD analysis project Ga0316217, IMG submission 203633) | Freshwater microbial communities from Trout Bog Lake, Wisconsin, USA - 1anoA | ecosystem: Environmental > Aquatic > Freshwater > Lake > Hypolimnion/Profundal zone | place: USA: Wisconsin...
GAAAAACTGAGGTTGACTATTACGACTCGGAACTCAGGCGCGAGTACATGGAAGTAGATGAGTTTCCGGAAAAAGAAAAAGCAGAGGTGCGCGAGGTGTTGGAAGAATTTGGGGTTTCGGAAGCCTCATCGCATAACATTGTAGATGAACTGGCCCGGGATAAAGACAAATGGGTAAAATTTATGATGCGTTTTGAGCTGGGTTTGGAACAACCCGATGCAACGCGCGCCCGGAAAAGTGCTTTCAATATTGGTGCTGCATATGTGGTAGGAGGGATGGTGCCTTTGTCACCCTACTTCTTCATTCACGATGCGCGACAGGCGCTTTTAATTTCGGTGGTTGTAACGCTGATAGCGCTGTTCATTTTCGGATTTCTTAAAGCAAAAGCCATTGGACAACCTACCATTACGGGGGCATTTAAAACTACCTTTATAGGTGCACTGGCTGCTACCGTGGCTTATTTGCTGGCGAAACTGATACAAGGACATTAAAGTTTTTTAACCCAATGGTGTTTCTTACTGCTTGTCTCCTGGTTCTAATAATCTTAATTTCGCGCACTTAAAAAAATTCAGTTATGGCAAAAGTGAAAGTGGGTTTAGTGCAAATGAGTTGTGTAAAAGAGGCACAGCCCAATTTGCAAAAGGCAATTGCAGGCATAAGGGATGCTGCTGCAAAAGGGGCGCAAATTGTATGTCTGCAGGAATTGTTTACCTCGCTTTATTTCTGCGATGTAGAAGACTATGAAAACTTTAAACTGGCTGAAACTATTCCTGGTCCATCGACTGAAACGTTGAGCAAAGTAGCAGAGGAGTTAAAGGTGGTAATCATTGCCTCATTGTTTGAAAAACGCGCACAGGGAATTTATCACAATACCACCGCGGTTATTGATGCGGATGGAAAATACCTGGGCAAGTACCGCAAAATGCACATACCCGACGACCCGGCGTTTTATGAGAAATTTTATTTCACACCCGGCGATTTAGGATATAAAGTTTTTGAAACAAAATATGCCAAACTGGGCGTGCTGATATGCTGGGACCAGTGGTACCCGGAGGCGGCGCGGTTAACGGCCATGATGGGTGCCGAAATACTTTTCTATCCCACGGCTATTGGTTGGGCTACAAGCCAGGATGAAGCTACGAATGAGGAGCAATACAATGCGTGGCAAACTATTCAACGTTCGCACTCGGTGGCTAACGGAGTGCATGTGGTGAGTGTAAACCGGGTAGGTTTTGAGCAGGATGGAAAGATGAAGTTTTGGGGCGGAAGTTTTGTTTCGAACCCGTTTGGAAAATTACTGTATCTGGCCCCGCATGATAAAGAAGAAAATGCCGTGGTTGAAATTGACCTGCAAAAAACTGATTTCTACCGCACCCACTGGCCATTTATGCGAGACAGAAGAATTGATTCGTATGCGCCTATTACTAAAAGATTTATAGACGGAGATTAAGGAGGATATTGAAGATGAAAACACCCCGCGAGTTAGGATTTACTTTTCCGGCAGAGTTTGAGAAGCAGCGCGCCATGTGGTTGTCGTGGCCGCATAAGGAGGCTTCATGGCCGGGCAAGATTGAGACCATTTATGCGCCGTATTGCCAGTTTATAAGCCTGGTTTCGGTAGGGCAAAAAGTTTGTATTAATGTGGCTGATGAAAAGATGAAGCAGTTTGCATTGATGCAGCTGCAAACCACCGGATGTAGGCCGAAGATGGAGAATATTGAGTTTTATTTTCACCCCACCAACGACGCGTGGTGCCGCGACCACGGTCCGGCTTTTGTGGTGAACCGCGCCACTAAGGAAAAAGCCATTGTAGACTGGGGTTATAATGCCTGGGGCGATAAATATCCGCCGTACGATTTGGATGATGTAATACCAACGTTGATAGGAGAGAAGTTGAACCTTCAGGTTTTCCATCCTGACATTGTGATGGAGGGAGGCTCGGTGGAATTTAACGGCAAGGGAACACTGCTGACTACTACAGCCTGTTTGCTCAATAAAAACCGCAACCCGCACTTATCGCAAAAGCAAATTGAGCAGTACCTTACCGATTACTATGGTGTTGAGCATATTTTATGGTTGGGCGATGGTATAGTGGGCGATGATACGGACGGCCACATAGATGACATTACCCGCTTTGTAAATGCTAATACGGTTATAACCGTAGTTGAAGAAAATAAGGCCGACGACAATTATGAGTTGCTACAGGATAATTTGAAGATGCTAAAAAAGATGCGCCTGGAAAACGGCCAACCACTCAACATAGTTGAATTGCCCATGCCTCATGCTGTGATTTATGAAGAGCAGCGGTTGCCGGCATCATATGCAAATTTTTACATTGCGAATGAGTACGTTATAGTTCCAACCTTTCGCGATGACAAAAATGATAAACGTTCTTTGGATATTATACAAGGGTGCTTTAAAGACCGGAAAGCCGTGGGTATTGATTCAACTGATTTGATATGGGGCCTGGGTAGTTTTCACTGCCTGTCGCAACAAGAACCTGCTTAAAAAGGATTCTTGTAAGCCGGGTTGTTCAAAAACGTGGGGTCAGTAAAGTCATTCAGTAGCTGAATCATCTCGGCCTTTTGGGTGGCCGTTAAATGGAGGCCACCATGGTTCAGGGTTTGCCCGTTAAGCGTATCCATGTGCAGCTGAATCATCGGGTCAACGGTAGGAGAGGACTGAAGGCTATCGCTGTAAAAATTAATGACCTGGTCCAGGGTTGCAAACCTTCCATCATGCATGTAAGGGCCGCTAACCGCCACGTTGCGCAGCGTAGGGTTTTTGAATAAACCGTAATCGGTGCTAACTCCGGTTATTCCGCCTCTGCCAGGGTCAACAAAATCGCTGACGGTGGCGGCGGCCTGCAATCCGTCGTTACGGTATTCCTGGTTATCGAGGGTGCTTAAATCGGCCATTAAATAATTGGCACCAAAAGCGTGACAATGGAAGCATTCGCCGGTGGCGGTTAAAAAGATATTGTAAAACGCATCTGACTCAGCTGCCGTAAATGATTCACCCGGTTCGCCCCTCATAATACTGTCGAACCTGGAGTTGGCTGAAATGACGGTCATTAAAAACTCTTGAATGCCGAGATAAATTTCATGTTCGGTAATAGTGCCGGGACGGCCAAAGGCTTTTTTGAAAAGACCGGGATAAACTGAGTCGTGTTGCAAATAGGTGATGCCACTGGCAACTACCAAACCCAACTCGTTGTGAAAGGCATCTTGCGCTTGTGCGGCAATTGTTGGTTGGCGGCCATCCCAAAATAGCGTGGGTGCCCAGGCCAGGTTGATTAGGGCAGGAGCATTTCGTTTGTTCAGTCCAAATTCGTTGGTGGCCAAAGGGATTGTATCGGCGAAAGCATGTGATAAAATATGACAAGAGGCACAGGCCATTTGACCGTTTAGAGACAGGTGCTTGTCGTAAAAAAGCCTTCTGCCCAGCATGATGCCCTCTACCGTAAGTGAATCTGCATATGGGTTGGTAATGCTGGGGAAACTGAAAGGCCTTGTGATGGTATATTTTGTGCCCTGGTACAGACTATCGGGGTCGCTATAAACTACCTGTTTTACAAGTGGCGGATCGCGTTTGCAATTTTCCAATGCAAGTAAGACGAAAAACGCAGCAAAGATGAGAGGTAATTTTTTTCGCACTTTGTATTTAGATAGAACGTGACTCACAAAATTTTAGCAACATCGAATATAAGCCAAAAGAGCTCCGTTATTCAATCTTTGGTGGTCATTAACAATTACGATTTTGTATGCTTCTTGTCAATATTTCAAAAATTGTTCCTGTATTTCAACCCTTTGCCAATATTTAACATCAGACTTCGTTTATTTGCGTTCGTTTAATTTTCACCCATGTCCAAATATTATTTAGTGTTCTTAATGCTGTGGCTGCTATTTACAAATACGCAGGCACAGAAGAAAGTGACCATCAGCGGAACGGTTAAGGATGCAAAAACCGGTGAGGTAATGACAGGCGCGGCCATTTACCATCAGGCTGACCCGCAAAATGGGGTAAGCGTTAACGCATATGGCTTCTTTTCGCTTACTCTACCTCCTGGAAGAGATACTGTTGTTGCCCAGTATATCGGTTATGATAAAAAGTTTTTGTTCCTCAACCTTACCCATGATACTACCATCAATTTTGGGATGGGCGCTACTGATAACACCTTGCAGGAAGTGGTGGTAAACGCGAACAAAGACAAGGGCAATCAAAATGTTACCTCCGCACAAATGGGAGCTATTACACTTACCACCAAAGAGATTGATAAAATACCTGTGTTTTTTGGTGAGAAGGATATTATGAAAACCCTGGAGTTAACGCCTGGCGTAAAATCGGCCGGTGACGGCAACTCGGGTTTTTATGTGCGCGGCGGAAGCACTGACCAAAATCTGGTGCTTTTGGATGAGGCGCCCGTATATAACTCGGGTCACTTGTTGGGGTTTTTCAGTACATTCAATTCGGATGCCATTGCGGATGTTACCCTGTATAAAGGCGGTATGCCGGCTGATTATGGTGGCCGGCTGGCATCAGTAGTTGATGTTAAAATGAAAGACGGTAACGACCAGGACTACAGTGTGTCAGGCGGTATCGGTCTCATTTGTTCGCGGCTTAATATTGAAGGCCCCATCAAAAAGCACAAGGGTTCTTTCCTGGTGTCGGGCCGGTTTGCTTACCCCGGCTTATTTGCCAAGCTCTCCAGCAACAAAACCATCAATAGTGTTACCTTATATTTTTATGATTTGAATTTGAAAGCGAATTATGAATTGGGTAATCACGACCGTGTTTTTCTTTCCGCTTACCTGGGGCGCGATGTTTTCAGCTTCAACAATAACTTTGGTTTAAACTGGGGAAACATAACCGGCACCGCGCGATGGAATCACATTTTTAATGAGAAGCTTTTCAGTAACACTTCTTTCATTTTCAATAATTATAATTACAAGGTGTTGGTAGGACAGGATACCGCGCAGGCCACTATTTTATCAGGCATCCAGGATATCAGTTTAAAAGAAGACCTGCAATATTACCCCGACAGCAAAAATAAACTGCACTTTGGTTTTAATAGTATTTACCACACGTTTATACCCGGTGAGGTAACTTCTATTGGTTACAACAAGCTGGTTTCGCTCGACCAGGCCAAAACTCATGCTATTGAAAATGCTATTTACGCCAGTAACGAACAAACCATTACATCGTGGTTTAAAATGATATATGGCGTTCGCTTTTCCGAGTTTACTGCCCTGGGCTCGCAAATGGTGTATAACAGTTATGACCCTGAAACTTATTTGCCTACCGACTCAAGTTACTACAAAGCCGGCAAACCCATCGTAACTTACTGGAACCTGGAGCCTCGCTTATCCATGAATTTTATTATCAACGAGCACAACTCCATCAAACTGGCTTTTGACCGCAATACCCAGTATATTCAACAACTCAGCAATGCCACCGCTACCAATCCTACCGACTTATGGATACCTACCAGCAAACTGGTGAAACCTGAAATTTCAGACCAGGGTGCCATTGGATATTTTGGTAACTTTTTACACGGTAGCCTGCAGCCTTCAGTTGAAACCTATTACAAATACATGCAAAACCAGGTTGACTATGTAAGCGGCGCTAATTTGTTATTGAACCGCTATGTCGAGTCGCAGCTGGTGTATGGAATTGGCTGGGCTTACGGGGTAGAAGCCATGTTGAAGTATGATGTATGGAAGATTCACGGCTGGGCTGCCTATACCTGGAGTCGCAGTCTGCGCCAGTTTCCGTCCATTGATAATAATGTGCCCTATTATGCCAACCAGGACCGCACCCATGAGGCCGATGTGGTGGCCATTTATGATATTAATAAAAAATGGAGTATTTCCGCCGTGTTCGTTTTCTATACCGGTAACGCCGTTACCTGGCCCGAAGGAAGTTATCAGTTGGGCAACGCCATTGTGCCGTATTACGGTGCTCGTAATTCGTATCGCATGCCCGACTATGAACGCCTTGATTTAGGCGCCACCGTAGAATTGAAAAAGCATAAAAGGTGGGAGCACAACCTTAACCTTACGTTATACAATGCGCTTGGAAAGGAGAACGCCTACTATATTAACTTTATACCAAACCCGAATAACCTTAGCCAAACCGAAGCCCAGCAGGTAAGCCTTGGCAGATGGATACCTTCAGTCACTTATAATTTCAAATTCCTTTAAAATGAAGCGTGAAATGAACATGTTCGGAAATTGGATGAAGCTCGCCGCTATGCTGGTCATGGGGGTGCTTGTTACTTCAGCCTGCGAGAAAATTATTAAAGTTGATTTGAGTACTGCCAACTCGCAACTGGTAATAGAAGGTTATGTTACTGACCAGCCTTTAGCTGATACGGTAATCATTACTAAAACCGGTAGCTACTTTACACCAGGCAACTATCCGCGCGTAAATGGCGCCACTGTGGTGGTAAGCGACAATACCGGCGTGGTAGATACCTTTTTGCAGATTGATAGCGGCGTTTATGTTACTCAGCATTTAACCGGTGTGCCCGGTCGCACTTATACTATGAAAACTTTTGTAGGCGGTAAGGAATATGATGCAGTTTCAACTATGCCGCAGCCGGTGGCTTTGGATAGCGTGCAAATATATCTCGTTGGTTCCGGTTCCGACACCGGCTACCACATTAGGGCCTATTTTATCGACCCGCCTGCCACCGGCAATTACTACATGCTACAGGCGTATTATAATGGTGTATTACAGGATAGTGCTAATAATATAACGCTTGATAATGATGAATATACCAATGGACAAATACAAGACGTAAGACTGCGGGTGCCCTACCCGCCCACCGGCGATTCGGTAAAAGTGAGCCTGATATGTTTAGACTACAACACCTATAATTACTTCAACGTTGTAAAAAGTATTACGGCCGCAGCCAACCCGGTTTCAACCGCAGTGCCGCAAAACCCGCCTACCAATTTTTTGGGGGGAGCGCTGGGATATTTTTCAGCGCAATCAGTGCGCTCCAAAACTTCCTATGTTCCATAGGTTGGAGCGCGTTGTCAAAGAACTTCCTCTACGAGTTATAAATAAACTTCCACGGCTGGGCCTGCTCAAGTTCATAGGCCAGTTCCAGCAGTCTTTTATCATTTCCATAAGGCGCTACAAAGTGAACGCCCAGCGGCAATCCTTCCGATGAGGTTCCCAGCGGCAACGAAATTCCCGGCGAGCCCGTAACATTTTGCAGGCCCATAAAGGGAGCAAAGGTTACCGCACGTTTTGCAATTTCTTCATACGGAAGGTCGATAGAAAAATGACCGATTTTCGGAACCGCATGTGCCAGTACCGGCGTCATAATAATATCGAACTTGTCAAACAGGCTTTCTGCCACCTCGCCTGTTTTTTTAAGCGTTTGTATGGTTTTACGCATATTGAAAATATTTCTTTTAAACTGGTCGCTTAATCCCAGTGTAAAAGGCTCTAACTGTTGCTTGTTTATTTTTGAGTGGAAAAGCAACCCTCCGAAATTTTTAAGGGCAAAAGCAAACAGCCCGTAGTAATTCAAAAACGGTCCGGACAACTCATGTATATCGAACGGAAAGGGAAACTGCTGCACCTCGTGCCCCAGCCCGGTTAGCAGCTTAGCCGTTTTTAACTGGGTGTTGTAGGTGTCGTCGTCCTGGCTGCCGTACTTTCCTTTTTCAATATTTTCGAAGAAAGCAATTTTCAATCGTTGTTTAATAGGATTTTGAACCAGTCCCATTTCGGGTAGTTTGGGGTTTCGGTAGAATTTCTCAGCTGAAGCAAAAAAAGCTGCCGTATCGCGTACCGTGCGGGTTACCACGCCCTGGTAAACAATGTTGATGGGAAAAAAATTAGAGCCCTCAACATTTATTAACCGGTCGCGGCTGGGCTTTAAACCTACCAGGCCACAACACGAGGCTGGTATACGGATAGAACCTGCACCATCATTGGCAGTGCCAATAGGCACCACCCCGCTGGCCACCAGTGCCGCCGAACCTGAAGACGAACCACCGGTGGTGTATTCGGTATTCCAGGGATTGCGGGTAATACCCCAGTTGGGGTTTTCAGTACTGCATATCAATCCAAACTCGGGCAAGGTACTTTTGCCCAGCGAATTAACACCGGTCGACAAAAACTGGTCAACAAAAGGAGTATTGCGCTTGGCCGGTTTCGCTTTAAATGCAAAAGTGCCGAACTGTGTGGGCACACCCTTTATGTGGTCATTGTCTTTAATTACACAAGGTACGCCCCCCAAATCGCCGGTGTGTTTTGATTTGGCCGATTCCCTGGCCTGTTCAAACGTTTTAACAACAAAAGCGTTGAGTGCGCCCTCTGCTTTCTCAGCACGTTGTATCGCCGCTTCAGTGGCTTCAGCAGCCGATATCTTACCGGTGGCAATGGCTTCTGCCACCCCTACGGCATCAAGCGTTCCTAGCGCGTCATTGGTAAATGCATTGATCATCTTCTGTTCCTGTTTTTTAGCGGTGCTAAAATTAAATGAAACAAAACAAGCAGGCCGGTAAACTTTCCCTGTTTTTGTTTTTATCTCATACAACGCAATCCGCTCGGCGAAATTTTATCGCGACATGCCGCCCAAAACTTCTTTCAATCCTGTCCAATGGATGCCCTGATAGCGTTCATTGTCGGTAAGGCTAAGTTGGGTGCTAAACATGCTGTGCGTGTATTGGCTGCGCTGCCAGTTAGGGAAAACCTCCAGTTCTCCTTCAGGATGGGCGGCCCGTTCATGTTTGTTGTATGTCGCAAGCCCTTCTACAGTTCCCATGTTTACCAATTCGTATTTGCTGTGCAACATCTCTGTGGCTATGGCGGCCATTTCAATGGCGCTTACCTGTATGCCGGCTATACGCAAAATACGCGGTGCCGATGGGTCCAGTGCAGCTGCGGCGGTAAACGCCGCCGTATTGTCCATCGTGGTAAAGTCAACCCGGTGGTCGGCACTTCCGAAATATCCCACGGTTTTATCCTTGAAATTGAGGAACGGAATATTGTAGCGTAAAATTTCAGCAAAAGCCCCGTTTAATATGGAGGTAGATTGAATAGCCGCTTTATCTAAGTAGGTATGAAACTCGCGGCGCAAATCAAAATTCCGGTTTTCGCCAGGTGCTACTTTGGTCAAATCGCTGGCAAAGTCAGAAGGTATAAAGCGTGGAACACCGGCAGCAATTGCAGCATCCACTAAAACAGTTTGTCCCGTTACAATCACATCACGCAAACCTTGCAGGGCGCTTACCACGCATGCAACTCCGGCACACGCAGCCGTTAGCGACTCAGCATTCCAGCTCTCTGCCTTTATTATTTTTGCACCCAATTGCTCAAGCTTTTCAACTTTTGCTGTATCAGCTTTGGTGCGCACCAGTGCTCGTACCTCCGCCCCGCGTTCAATCAAAGCTTTAACAATTCTTCCGCCAAGGTCGCCTGTGGCTCCTGCTACCAAAATGGTTTGTTTCATATTAATGATTATGCTTTTTTCTGAAATGGTTAATTAATTATTTTAAAATACACCGGGGTGCTGCAAATAACAAAACCTGCCGGGAATAGTTCGGCCCTTTTGCCATCCTTCCTAAAATAAACTGCATTATGGCTTTAACGGCATGGGTAAATGGAATAGTATTGCATTACGTTTCAAATAAAAATATAATACTATGATAAATCTCGATATCTACCGGCGCGCCGTTGTTTTATGCTCGGCCCTGCTTTTTGCTTTAATGATAAATGCGCAACAAAGTACCATTCATACCTCGGGAGGCAATATTTTAGGTGTTTGCGGCGATACCATTGTATTACGTGGTATTAACTATGCCCCTTTCGACTGGGGGTATGATAACACCCAGTTACTGCTCGACCAGGTTGCTCAAACCGGGGCCAATGCAGTGCGCATGAGCTGGTACGACAACTCGGGCGGAGCGCCTTATTACACCGATGATTTGCTCGATACCGCCATTGCCACCTGTATCCGCAACAAAATGATTCCTATTATTGAGTTGCACGACCTTACATGCGATGGAAACACACCCGACGTCGATACCCTGATAAACTGGTATACCACCCCAACCCGCGTAGCTATGTTCAATAAGTATCAAAGCAGCCTCATTATCGATATTGCCAACGAAGTGGGATATGTGCACTGGGCTGGTAACGAATCCACCGGTCAGCAACAATATCAGCAGGCTTATGAAACTGCCGTTACCACGCTGCGCACCGCAGGTATCAACGTACCGCTTATGATTGACGCACCCGATTGCGGCAGCAGTATCGATATACTGGGCAACGTGGCCTCTCCAATAATTACCGCCGACCCCCTGCACAACATTATTTTCAGCAGCCATGCATATTGGTATGCGTATGCCAATAACGACTCGGCCACCATGGCGCAGGACCTTGCAACTGCGCTTACTTTTAATTATCCTTTGGTATTGGGCGAGATTGCCAACTACCAGGATTCATCGCCCGCTTATTGCACCTGGGCGCTCAACTATCCGGCCCTGTTGCACTCGTGTATGCAAATGAATGTTGGCTTTATGGCCTGGAGCTGGAACAACGACCAGTGCAGCTCGCGCCAGCTTTCAAACGACGGAACTTACGCCAACCTGTCTACCTATGGACAGGATATGGTTAACAATACCTCCTACGGCTTGCATCACTCTGCCCGGCTTACTTCGTACCTCAAAAACGGAGTATGCCAAAGCACCACGGGTATTGAAAGTATCAATCCGCAAAAGCCTTATACCACCTACAACGACAATGGCCTTGCTTATATCAGATCGCTTAGCAACACAACGCTGCAGTACCAGTGTTTCGATATGTTGGGCCGGTTGGTTCAGCAAGCCGAACTGGCTCCTTATCAAATTGCCTCGCTGCCTGCTATAGGGGTGGGTTTAATGCAGGTTACCGACCAGGGCCGGCAAAGTGTTGCGCGTTTTGTAAGCACGCAGTAAGCGCCTTTCTTTAAGCAAAAACCCGAAAAGGGGGGGTATACCTTTTTAAAAAAGCCCCCTTGAGTGCCAATAGTTTACATGGCGATTTCGGAAAAAAGGTATACCCCCTATGGTTTGTGATATGTAATTATTTCATTGTCAACATAATAGTATGTTACGAAAAAAAATAATTAGTAGGGGGTAACCCTGGTATTATTAGCGTATGTTCCCGTTTGTGTTTTGCGTATGTTCCCTCAAAGCTTATGCCGTGCTTTTAACAACCAGCGCTAAGGCTCTTTGTATAAGGTTGTATAAAAATGGATAGGAATGTATAGCCTTTTGAATTTCGCATCCTCCCTGGTTCATTCCAGGCTGGGTCTCCTTTTTCGGCTTTCCCAATGGAGACTCAGATTTTGTTTTACCCGCCGCTGCGGGGTGCCCACATGTCAAAGAACGAAGAGCGAATAGCCGCTCGTTACTGCAAATATAACCATTTTTGAACTATAAAAATGTTATTTGAATTTTTAGGAGCATTTTTAACTACCAGGGAGCCTGCTTTACATGCAATTTTTTATAAAGCGATAATCGTTATTTGTGCAGGATATTTTTACATTTAGGGATATAAACCAACGATTTTATGGACTACGGTAAACTGTTGCTCTATTATGCCTTTCCATATTTCACCATCTCTATGCTGGTTGAATTAATATATGCCCGTTGGAAAGGCGAACACATTCCGCTTATGGATTCGGTTTCAAGCTTAAGCTCTGGCATGACCAACATTTTGAAAGATACCCTCAAACTTTCCGTGGCTATTATTACCTATTCTTTTTTGCTCAAACACCTGCAGCTTTTGCATTTTGATAAAACCCCCGTCTGGATTTATGCTTTCTGCTTTTTGTATATCGATTTTACCGGTTACTGGGTTCATCGGATAGAGCATAAAGTCAATTATTTCTGGAATCACCACATCATTCACCACAGCAGCGAGGAGTTTAACCTGGCTTGTGCCCTGCGTCAAAGTATATCAAACATTGTGGGCTTCTTCACCATATTCTTTCTGCCCATGGCTTTGGTGGGTGTACCCACTGAGGTTATTGGTATTGTAGCGCCCATTCATTTGTTTATGCAGTTTTGGTACCATACGCGGTACATTAACCGCCTGGGCCTGCTTGAAAAAGTAATTGTAACCCCCTCGCACCACCGCGTTCACCATGCCATGAACGACATTTACCTCGATAAAAACTTTGGACAGATATTTATTTTTTGGGATAAACTGTTTGGCACTTACCAGGAAGAACTGGTTGAAGTAGTGCCGGTATATGGAGTAAAGCGACCGGTAAAAACCTGGAACCCCTTTATCATCAACTTTAAGCACTTGTTTTTAATGATAAGCGATGCCTGGCGCACCGAAAGTTATAAAGACAAGCTCCGCATTTGGTTTATGCCCACCGGCTGGCGCCCGGCCGATGTGGAGCAAAAATATCCGGTGCCCCATGTTGAAGATATGTCTGCGTTCGAAAAGCATGCACCGGTTTACTCAGGCGCATTTGTGGCCTGGTCATTTTTTCAGATGGCCTGCACACTTATCCTGCTGGGTTTCTTCTTTTCGCGCATGAGCAAGCTGCCCTATAACGAATCAATCATGTACGGCGGCTTTTTATTCATTACCATTTTTGCCTATACCTCGGTAATGGATAAAAAAACCTACGGCGTACTGGCCACCATTTTACAAGCCGCGTATGGCATAGGCATTCTTTTATTAACCGGCGATTGGTTTGGCATGAAAAACCTGTGGAACGGCGGAACTGCTGTAGTGTTGGTTTACCTGGTAATTACAGCCCTGGCCAGCGTGTTTTTTATGGTCACTGAGTTTAACCGCGAAACCGAAAAAGCAGAAGCTGAAATGGCGATGAGTGAAGCGTAACAAGGATTGAATTGCCATAGCACAAAACCTAAAAATACACTGCACATTATACGTGATAATTATCCATCGGGCCTTGGGTTAGGCTAAAGGCTGAGGACTCATTACTTTTCACTCCGCGCTTCAACGTTGAAACGCGGAGCTATTGTAGCCTGAGCTCCTATGTCGTAGCTAGGCCGGCAAAGGTCGCCTAATCACTAAACCGACTGCTTGGTTCTAAATTTTGTTTTATCTGGCCGCTGTAGGGTATTCAACATGTCAAACAACGTTCGCACCTGGGTGCTTAAGTGCTAAGATAATCATTTTTATGGAAAATTAAGTTATTTGATTTATCAGGACTCTTTTAACCCCATTTTTGTCATAAATACTTACTTTCAAATTTTAAAATCAATAATCAATGGCCGGGAAAATTGTTTTTATACACGGACTTTGGGTGCATGCAAGTTCATGGAACCCCTGGATGGATTTTTTCGCACAACATGGTTATGAATCCATTAATCCGGGTTGGCCCGGTGATTCAGCAACCATAGCCGAATGCCGCAATAATCCTGAGGCTATTGCTAATCGTGGTGTAACCGAAATTGCCGATAGCTACGCCAAAGTTATTGCCACACTCAGTGAGCCTCCTATCGTTATTGGCCATTCATTCGGCGGCCTGCTGGCGCAAATAATTTTGGGTCGCGGAATTGCTGCAGCCGGTATAGCCATCGACCCTGCGCCAATGAAGGGCGTTTGGCAACTGCCCCTGTCCGCGTTGAAAGCATCGCTGCCGGTATTGGGCAATCCTTTCAATATTTCAAAAGCAAAATCGCTTACGTTCGAACAGTTTTGTTACGGCTTTGCCAACGCAGTACCCGAAGCCGAAGCCCGTGAATTATACCAGCGCTGGATGATGCCCGCTCCCTGTCGGCCGCTTTTCCAGGCCGCCATGGCCACTTTGGCGGGTAATGAAACCAAAGTAAACACCCAAAACACCACCCGCGGACCGCTGCTTATTACCGGTGGCGAAAAAGATAACATAGCCCCGCCCATCCTCGGACAAGCATCTGCCAAAAAGTATAATAAAGAGGTAATTACCGATTTCAAAGTATTTGAGGGCCGCGGGCATTCGCTTATTGTTGACCATGGCTGGAAGGAAGTAGCCGAATACTCCCTGGCATGGTTGAAAAAGCAGGGGCTGTAGAAACCCGGATGTTACCTACCGGTAACCTCAGCGACAAAATTTTGCACCGCCGCTTTAATTTCATCGCGTACCCGGCGGGTTAGCGCCAGCCGCTCTTCATAGGTACCCGTTGCTTGGGAAGGGTCCGTAAAATTCCAGTTAATCTTTTTGTGCTGGCCGGGAAAAACCGGGCACCGGTCTGAGCTGCCCGCGTCGCAAACGGTAATCACATAAAAAAACGACTTGCCCTGTTTTACCATTTCAAAAACATCTTTGGTGGCATTGTTCGAAATATCTATCCCGTCCTCCTTCATCACTTCTACAGCTAAAGGGTTTAAAGTTCCGGGCTCCAGTCCGGCGCTTTCAGGGGCAAATCTTTCACCGCCAAATTTTTTCATGTATGCCTCTGCCATCTGGCTGCGCGCCGAATTATGAATACAGAGAAACAACACTTTTATCTTGTCCATCATGAATTTTTTTAAAATGATTATTAGCCACAACTTACTACTTCGCAAAGCACTATTTAAACATTTTTCGCGCTGCAAAAAATGCCAATATCCCCCGCTGGCGGGGGGTCAGGGAGTGGTGACCGCCCTGAACTTTGGAATGCCTGCTATTTGTAAGAACGCCCACCCGCAACAAAACAAAGCCACAGCTACCTATTTTTTCTTTTTGGCGGGTTTTGCAATTTTGTTGTAATCCAGGGCCAACTGCACCCAGTAATCAAGTTTTTTCTTTGTGTTCAGCGCTTCAATATCCACAAAAACAAAGCTCTTCATGGGTTTACCGGTAAAATCCATGGGCCGGCACCCGTCCTGCTCCAGGGCCTCATCGCATTTTTCGGGGTCCAGGCGCACCATCAGGCGCTCATGCTCAACACCTACACACATTTTATCGTTTACCATAAAACACAGGCCCCCAAACATTTTCTTCTCTAAAACATTTTTATGGGTTACCGAAATTATTTCACGTACCCGGTTGGCTAAATTTTCGTTGTATGCCATATCCCCTTGTTTTGTTCCCTGAAATTGAAATGCCGCTTAACCCAAATCTTTTTATGCCTCAAACACCCATCAAAATCGCATGCTAACGGTTGTAAGTTCCTTGCACCATCTCTGTTCCCTTCTAAAAACAGTTACAATAAATAGTGTTATCCGCCTTAGCGCCTGTGCTTAAAGGTTATTAGCGAATATAACTGATTTGGCGTTTTGATGTAGTTTTCATTGTAGAAAAACGATGCAGAGATGGAGGATATATAGTTACAGGATATTCCAGTTCCAACAATGGCGATGTACCGGAAAACAGGTCAGCACAGATTACTGGATTGGGTCCGGCTTACGGCTTTATCCAAACCCTTCCACCGGAATTATCAATATTGAAGCGCAGTTGTCTGCTTCCGGCGACCTGGTTGGCGAAATTAAAAACACAATGGGTCAAACCATTTATACCTTTCACGACCAAACAATAAACAGCTTTTATAAAAAGAGTATTGCTTTAAACTTGCCGGATGGTATCTATTTTTTGAGTTTACAACATAATGGGGGACGGACTGTAAAGAAGTTTGAAGTTTTCAGATAACCGGAGCGGGTGTCATGTTTTACTCGGCTACCACAAGTTTTGCCGTTGAAACAATTCCATTTTGCTGCGCAAGCCTGATAAAATAAACACCCGTAGCCAGGTTGCCGCGCGGCAAGGTTATTACCGGTGTTGTAATATCATTTATCCGCCTCATCTCCTGTCCTACCGAATTATAAATAACCAGCGAATAATAACGGACGTTAGTACTCACCGCTATTGTAGCTTCACTTGAAAAAGGGTTGGGGTAAATAGTTAAATAGGCTTCATCACTTACCGGCTCAATACCGGTGGTACAATTGTTACTTACCCCGTTAAACATAACCGTGGAGGGTGACAGGTTTTGCGGATAACCGGCCGGTATAAAAGGATTGCAATAGGGTTGACCCGTGGTAATATTAACCATGGTATTAGGCGTACAGCCCGAAGGATTAGCATAAAAGCACCCCCCGTTTACATGTATACCCGAACCGGCATCCGTACTAAACCAACTACCGGTAACGCTGCAATCGTTCAGGGTAATGGTGCTGCCGTTTTGTGCAGTAATAGCCTGGCTCCATATCTGCGAGTTACCAACCGTTAAACTACTTGACCCGGTACCCAGCGCCGACAAGGTAGCCAATTGTAAAGTTGAACTATCAACCACCACCGTATTGGCCGGGCCTGTTATGCCAATTTCATTTACCAGCGAATGACTGATAAACAGGTTTTCGTTAGATACCGAATATAACTGCCATCCCAGCGGACCTAAGTTTACGTTATTGAGCGTAAGCCGGCCCCCGGCCACAACCAAATTCTGAAGCCCGGCGCCTAAATTTTCAACGGTATCGCTACCGTTGGCAAACAACAGGTTCGCGTGTATTTCACCGGTTACCGGTAAACCGGTGCCGTTAACCACCAGTTTCGAAAAAGGCTGCACCTGCACGCCTAAGCCCGGTTTAGTACTGTCAACATTCAAAAACCAATGCGACTGGCGCACCCCGGCCATACCCCTGCCGGCCTGCCAGCTAAAAGGTCCACCGGTTTGGTCCGGCAGGTTAAGCGTGTCGGTAGCGCCCTGAAAAAGCATCCACACACCCATATTGGTACCGGCCCCGCTTATCGACATCCGGGCCGTGTCCTGCAAATAAACCTCCGTCGGCACCTCGTTGGTTTGGTTGCCCAATAGTGTAGAGTTGTTAAACAAATTGCACAACAACCAGGCCGTTTGCGTGTTCAAAAAGCAACCGGTTACCGACAGCGTGGAACTATCCTGCGCATTATAGTTCATGTAATAACTGCTTGCCTGGCTCAGGTCGCCCTCCTGGGTTCTAAATTCAACATATTGCAGCATAACATGGCTGTTGCCCTGCGTGGTAATGGTACGCTGGTTATTAGTAGTATTCGAAACAATAAACTGCGCATTGGTGGAACCCGAGTCGGCATTAATCCATAAGGCCGCGTTGCCCTGCAATAAAATATTACCCCGCACCACAAAGGTATCGGCCTGCCCACCGGTAAGGTCTACATGCAGTCCACCACCATCCAAAATAATTAAATCGCCGTTGATAATACAACCGCCGGTAATATTGGTAACCGTGCGGATAGTATCGGGCCCCTGCTGTATACATGAAGAAGAAAATAAACTTGCGGGGATTAAACCAAATAAGCAGATGAACGCGCAGAGAAGTCTTGTTTTCATAAGTATTTGGATTAATAAGCACTAAGCTAAATAAAAAGGCTTAAACGCACTTACAGGTAAAATATATTAGCTTTAAACTTTCGCTCTGTTAAATCCATGAAAAAACTGTTTTTCCTTCTCCTGCTATGCTCATCTGCAACACTGGTTGCGCAACACATGCATCAGCCCAATCAGCAGGGCCTTCGGTTAAAACAATTTTATTTAGGCCTGGATGTTGAAAATTTGTGGCTGCCCGGTTACAAGGTAAACTGGGAAACCGGGGTAACGATTAATGTTGACGATGAACCGGAGAAAGGCAAAACGCATTGCAGTGCATTTGCCGCCGCAGCCTGCAAAAAACTGGGCATATATATCCTGAACCCCGATGATAAAAAGCATTTGCTGGCCAATGCCCAATATGATTGGCTAAAAACACCCGAAGCCGCAAAAAAGGGCTGGAAAAATATAGCGGGCGAAAGCCGCTATGCCTTTGCGCAGGATTATGCCAACAAGGGTTATGTAGTGGTGGCTGTTATTCAAAACCCGGACCCTAAAAAGCATGGCCACACCGCGCTGGTTACCCCCGCCACTATAACCGATGAACAACTGGCTGAGTCGGGACCGAAACTAATTATGGCCGGCAGCAAAAACTATAATTATGTATCGCTTAAAACAGGTTTCAAAAATCATTTGAGCTCGTGGCCCGAAAATGAGATTGCGTTTTATTTTTATGAGAAGCCGGTATTTTGAGGCTTGCAAAAATTAATTTCCCTCCGTTATTACGTTTTTTTAGCTTTAGCCGGTAAAACAAAACCCCATGAAAATTATAAAAGCAATTGCGATAGCTATTGTATGCCTTATCGCTCTTTATTTATTAGTAGCTGTGGTGGCTCCGAAAAACTTTAATGTGCAGCGAAAAATCACCATCAAAGCAACGCCCGATGTGGTGTTTGGTGAAATAAGCAGTTTTAAGAAATGGGAAACCTGGAGCCCCTGGCTCGAGCGCGATTCAACCATAAAAAATACTTACACCGGGCCCGAAGGCGGCGTTGGCAATAAAATGCAGTGGACCAGCAAAAAGAGCGGAGACGGCTCGATGGAAATTGCCGAAATAACACCCGGCAAATACATGCGCTCAAAACTTTCGTTCAGCGGATTTAATCCTTTCGAAAGTCATTTTACATTAACCGCCGTTGACAGCGGTACCGAAATTACCTGGGCCGATAGCGGCAGTTTTCCTTTTATATGGGCGCCTATGAGTTATGCCGCCGATAAAATGATGGGCCCCGATTTGCAACAGGGTTTGGCCAATTTAAAAAAACATGTAGAGGCCATGCCGCCGTTGTGGAAACTGGGTGAAATTACAGTGGGAGAAATACCTGCTTTAACCGTTTTAGCTGTTTTAGATTCGTGCCCGGCCGCCGAATTGGGTGCTAAATTCGGACCGATATATGGTGAAATTGGTGTAGTGATGAGAAAAAACAAACTGGTTTTTGCAGGACCGGTGATGGCTTACTACTACAGCTACTCGCCCGAAAAAACAGTGTTTGAACCGGCCGTGCCTGTGGGTACCAAAGTAAAAGGCGAGGGCCGTGTAACCTGTCGCACGGTACCAGCAAGCAAAGCAGTAAGCATTTCGTTTTTTGGCGATTACCAGTACTTAAGCAAAGCCTGGGATAAAGCTAAAGACTACATAAAAGCCAATAACCTGGAGCAAACCGGCACCCCCAGCGAGGTTTACGTTACCGACCCTGGAAATGTTAAGGATAAATTGCAGATTGAAACGCGGATTAATATACCGGTTAAATAGGCGTTATAGTTTCAACTTCTTTTTCATAGCCATTAGGTGTCGTATATCCTGTTTGCGCAGTTTTCCGTTTTTACCCGGCGGGCAGTTTATTACCAGCACATTGTTATTGGCTGTACACTTTTTGTAAACCGCTACCAGCTTTTTAACCGGTTTAAAACCTATGTCCCATGCATGGTTAAACCATACCCAGCTAAGGCACATGGTAGTTTCAAAAGGCAGGTAATACGATTTGCCTTCGTAACTAAAAATTTTAGGGTCGTTAGGTGCAGGCACCCAGGGGTCGCACAACCTGAAATCGGTGGGGAAATACCGAATGGGGTAGCCTTGTTTCTGGTCGAATACTTTTACATATTCGGTAGGGTGATGGCGGTTATCGGGCCAGCCTATATTATTATTAAAACCCACCTGGCAATGGGGTGCAGCCTGCTTAATGGCATCGTAAATTTGTTGCAGGGGCCACCGGTTGGCAGGTTTGGCCCACAAGCCATCAAACCAAAATTCAACCACCGGTGTATATTGCTGGGCTATGCCAATTACTTCTTTAACCTGGTTAATAGCATAAACATTATAAGCCGAATCGAGCGAAGGGTCGTTGGTTTTGGGGTTTTGGTGGCGGTCCCAAATGGAGTAGTAAATACCTAAAGCTATGTCGTATTTTTTGCAGGCTTTGGCTACAGCTTCTACCACATTGGTTTTATTACGCGAACTGCCCACATCGTAGCTAGTATACTTACTATCCCACAAACAAAAACCATCGTGGTGTTTGCTAATCATAATCACGTATTTCATGCCGGCGTTTTTTGCGGCCAGTACCCATTGGTCGGCATCTACTTCGGGCGGGTTATAAGTCATAGGGTCCAGCGTTCCATCCGACCACTCCTTGTTGTTAAAAGTATTGATGCCAAAATGCATAAACATGCCATACCGGCGTTCTATCTGCGATAGCTGACCCGCATTAGGCGTCGGGCCGGGTTTGAGGATATAACTGCTGTCAACCTGGGCGTGCAGGGCACCGGTTAATAGCATTATTACAAAAGCGCTGAAAAATCGGTTTACCATAGGGGGTAGTATTTTTGCTTCGGGAAATATAAGCGAAATAGTTGGTTGGGAATAAAGGAATATTATTACTTTTCAATTCCTAAATTATACCAGCAATGAAAAAACTCACCTCCTTGTTTTTCTTAGTGGCATGCTGCGCCGGTTTGTTTGCACAGTCGCCGCAGGTAATCAATTACCAGGCCATCGTGCGCGATGCAAACGGAGCCCCCATAACAACGGGCACGCTTAGCCTGCGCTTTACTATTCACGATGGCACGGCTAACGGCACTATCGAATTTCAGGAAACACAGGCTGCAACCCCCAACCAGTTTGGTTTGGTAACAGTATCCATAGGTGCGGTTACCAGCCTTACTTCAGTAATATGGGGTAGCGGCGCTAAATTTTTGCAGGTTGAAATGGAGCCCGCCGGCGGAAGCACTTTTACCGATATGGGCACCACACAATTAAACAGTGTGCCTTATGCCTTGTTTGCAGGTAACAGCCAGCCGGGGCCTATAGGGCCTACCGGCGTGCAGGGTTTGCAGGGTGCGGCCGGGGCTAACGGAGCAACCGGTGCCACAGGGCCAACCGGTGCGGCAGGTGCAGCAGGTAGTAACGGAGCCAACGGGGTTACCGGCCCTGCAGGAACAGCAGGTGCTGCCGGTGCAACAGGACCCACAGGCGCTAATGGTAACGATGGCGTTACCGGACCCACAGGTACTGCGGGAAGTAACGGAGCCACCGGCCCCACAGGTGCAGCCGGTGCCAATGGAAATGATGGAAACGACGGAAACACAGGCCCTACCGGACCAACCGGTGCAACAGGTAACGACGGACAGGCAGGGCCAACAGGCCCCGCAGGCACTACCGGCGACCAGGGCGTTACCGGAGCAACCGGAACCGGCGGCGGTGCTACCGGACCAACCGGCGCCACCGGTAATAACGGAAACAACGGCGCTACAGGACCTACGGGACCTACTGGTAATGACGGACAAGCGGGAGCTACCGGTTTAACCGGCGCAGCAGGTAATGATGGAACAAATGGCGCTACAGGAGTAACCGGTGCCACAGGCAACACAGGCGCTACCGGGGTTACAGGTTCTACCGGTGCTACGGGCTCCGGTGCCACAGGCGCTACAGGAACTACCGGCGCTACCGGTGCGGCGGGTTCAGGCATTGTCAGCACATCGAACAAAAACACTTTTACTTACAGCGGCGGAAACCAGACATGGAACGTGCCTAACGGAGTTACGCAGGTGTATGTAAAATTATGGGGCGCCGGTGGCGGCGGCTCGAATAATGCAGGCGTAGGCGGTGCCGGTGGATTTATTTACGGGCTATTGACTATACCTAACGGAACCACCGAAATAACTGTTATTGTTGGCCAGGGTGGCGCTGCGTCAAGCACCACGGCTAGCTATGGCGGTGGCGGCGGTGGCGGAAGCAACGGCGGCGCAGGCGGCGGCAGAAGCGCACTACAATTTACCATCGGTACCGACGTAGTAACTGCGGGCGGTGGCGGCGGCGGAAGCACCGGCAATTATGCATATAGTGGGGGTGCC
>Ga0316217_10002569_pt1 | contig 21662 bp, 22 predicted proteins | sample 1anoAmetaG_FD_203633 | JGI IMG/M metagenome (GOLD analysis project Ga0316217, IMG submission 203633) | Freshwater microbial communities from Trout Bog Lake, Wisconsin, USA - 1anoA | ecosystem: Environmental > Aquatic > Freshwater > Lake > Hypolimnion/Profundal zone | place: USA: Wisconsin...
AATCTCCTGTCCGCAATCCATCTGCCCGCCGGTGACCAGGTCGTCTGGTGGGATGGAATGGATGATCTACGGCGCGACCCGGAGGCTTACCGCCACGGGCTGAACTACCTGCCGCCAGAATTCGTAGTGCCCGGGAAATATCAGGCCCGCGGTTTGTGGCGGAAGGAGATCGATTTGCGTTATGAGTTCTCGATCTATAATGCCGGCAACCCGGCGTGGGAAACGGCGGATAGCGCCGGAGCCTGGCTGGCGAACCACACCCCGCCCTGCGCGGCTTTGTTTGTGCCGGCAGACCGGGCGCCGGCAGGCAAACCACTGATCTACCTGGGCAGTTTTGTCAGCGAGGGCGGGCACGGATTGGCCTGGGTAGATTTGGAGGGCCGCAAACAGGGCGGCGTGGGTTGGGTGGGTGGCAGTTGGACCGGGGCGGCCTTTCTGGCCCGCGACGACGGACCGCAAGCCGATACGAACACCGTCGGTTACGCCGCAGCTCCCTGGAGCGTGGAGACCTATCCGGATCGAGCCCAGGACAAGCGCGGAGAAGCGCGTTTGACCGCCATTTTCCGCGAAGGGATGAAGCCCCTGTATCGCCATGTCTTTACCCCGAGCTTCGCAAAGGCGACAGGCTCGGGCGCAACGGGCAATTGGTTCGAGGAAATGGGCGGCCTGGCGGCGCATGACGGCATTATCGCCTTGAGCCTCGCGAAAATCGGGCAAGTCCTATTGCTCGACTCACGAAACACCAATCACATCAGGACTAATGCCGTAATCAACCCTCGCGGTTTGGCCTTCGACCGCGAGGGGAGGCTCCTGGTGTTGTCCGGCAACAAACTGCTCCGCTTTTCCCGGCCGGTCGAGAACCTGGAACTCGCCTCCGAAGAGACGCTCATTCCGGGAACGACTGGGGAGCAGGGTCTCGAAGCGCCTCGCCAGATCACCCTCGATTCCTTAGGAAACCTGTATATCTCCGACCAAGGCCGCGTTCACCAAGTGAAGATCTACTCGGGGAGCGGGAAATTCATCCGCGCGATCGGAAAAGCCGGGGAGCCCAAAGCCGGCGCTTACGACCCTTTGCGCATGAACCATCCAGATGGGTTGACCATTGACGGACGAAACCGGCTCTGGGTAACGGAGAATGATTTTCAACCCAAGCGGGTCAGCGTCTGGAACGCTGACGGGAGCTTTGTGCGGGCGTATTACGGCCCCTCCGAATATGGCGGTGGCGGCAAACTGGATCCCGAGGACAAGACGAAGTTTTATTTCCACGGGATGGAGTTTCATCTGGATTGGGCGAAGGGCGCTGACCAGCTCGTGAACGTCTTTTACCGGCCGGAGCCGGGCGATGACATGCTTCCGGACGGGTATGGCTCGACCGGCCTGCCCGAGCAGCCGCATTACCTCAACGGACGCCGCTACTGGTCCAACGATCACAACAGCAACCCCACCGGCGGGCCGGGAATCGCGATGCTGTGGGAGGACGTGGGCGGAGTGGCGAGACCCGTGGCTGCCCTGGGGCGGGCCAACGATTGGAAACTCCTCAAGGGCGACACCTTCAAACCCCTCTGGCCCCAAGGCGTGGACCTGCGCGGCGACTATTGGCCTAACGCCTGCCTGTTCACGTGGTCGGATCTAAACGGCAACGGGCGGGTGGAAACCAACGAGGTAGTTTTTCAGAAGATTGCGTCCGGGTCGGTTTCCGCAGCGCCCGATCTTTCGTTGGTGGTCTCGCGAGTCGGGACCAACGCGATGCGCTATGCTCCCGCCCGCTTCACCGCGCAGGGGGCGCCGGTCTATGATTTGGGAAAACCCGAAATGCTGGCCTCGGGCGCACAGTCCCCGGTTTCGTCAGGCGGCGACCAGGCATTGTGGCATCCGGGTGGTTGGACCGTACTAAGCACTCCCCCCGAGCCGTTCTCCCCGTATTCTTTGGGGGCGGTCTTCCAGGGCCAACCGCGATGGTCCTATCCCAACCCTTGGCCCGGCCTGCACGCCTCACACGAATCCGCTCCGCCCGCCAAGTCCGGCGACGTCGTGGGCGCCACGCGTCTGCTGGGAGACTTTATCACCCCCCGGCGCAGTGACGCCGGCCCGATTTGGGGCATCAATGGAAACATGGGGAACATGTACCTTTTCACGGCGGACGGGCTGTTCGTGGCGGATTTGTTCAAGGACGTGCGCCGCGGCCCGACGTGGTCGATGCCCACGGCTCAACGGGGAATGTCCCTGGCCGGACTGACGCTGCACGACGAAAACTTCTGGCCGTCCATCACCCAGACAAAAGACGGCAATGTGTACCTCGTGGACGGCGCCCGCTCTTCGTTGGTGCGGTTGGATGGGTTGGAGAGCATCCGGCGGTTTCCCGCAACGGATTTGACCGTCAGCACGGACGACCTGACCCGGGCGAGGGCTTACTTCCTGGAAATGGAAGGCGCGCGCCAAAAAGTCCAGGGTCTCGGAGCGCTACGTCTGGGACTTCGAACCGCCGCGCCTGAGATAGACGGGAAAATCGAGGACTGGCCAGGTGCTGACTGGGTGGACGTGGACAAAGGTGGCAACGCCGCCTGGTTCGACAGCAACGCGAAGCCTTACGATGTCCGCGCCGCTCTGGCTGTAGCCGGCGATCGGCTCTACGGCGTTTTTCGGACCGGCGACGAACGGTTGCTTGAGAACTCCGGCTCCGCGCCTAATGCGCTCTTCAAAACCGGTGGCGCCCTCGACCTGATGCTGGGAACCGACCCGGAGGCCGATGAAAGCCGTCGCCTTCCCGTCCCTGGCGACATTCGGCTCTTAATCACCCGTGTCCAGGGCAAGACGGCGGCACTGCTTTATCGCGCGGTCGTTCCCGGCGCGAAGGAACCGATCGGGTTCAGTTCTCCCTGGAGGACCGTGCGCATTGACCGCGTAGAGGACGTCAGCAGCCAGGTCCAATTGGCGGCAGATAAAGGCAACTTCGAATTCTCGATCCCCTTGGCCGTGCTCGGGTGGAGGCCGGAGCCGGGCGTCACCCTGCGAGGGGACGTTGGAATCCTGCGTGGGAACGGATTTCAAACGTCGCAGCGGGTCTATTGGAGCAACAAGGCGACCGGCATCACCGCCGACGTGCCCAGCGAAGCGGAATTGACGCCCCAACTCTGGGGAAAGATCAGGGTCGAGAAGGAATAGAACATTAGCCATATGCGGCAGACCATTGACGTGAGTAGATTCAACAGTTCGAGCACAAAGGATGGGGGCGATCCGTACCGTGGTGACGGGTTGATGGGGTCGTGAAGGCTTAGCGTCCGGTACTCCTTGGAGTTGGCACGACTACCGAGGTCCCTCGAAGAAGGAAGCCGCTTAGCCAGGTGGCGACCGCCACACCGTCACCTCTTAATCGGCGGCGATCTTCCACCGCCGGAGGGTCTCCCCCGACTTGGCGCTCATGATCTGGTCCATAACCCGCGCCCAATCGCGGTCCTTGGCCCCGGGATCCGCCGTCGCGAGGTAGGCCATGCCGACCTCACGCTTGAACCAGCTCGCCACCCGGTCCCACATGCCGCCAGTCCTTTGCGCCGAACCGGGCGCCGGTGCTTCATAGGACAGTTTCTGAATCTCCTTCTCCAACGTTGCGGCCGACTGGCCAGCTACCTCGCCCACCAGGGCGCGATAGGCCTCCAGTCGCAGTTTCGCCGTCTGAAGGTCGGCCTTCGCGCCCTCGTACTTCTGCTCGCGAACGATGCGCTCCGAGAGTTGGATGGGCCGCGCGACCAGCGAGCGCTAGCCGCGGTTATCGCGGAACATTTGGGCCAGCCGCTTGCTTCGAAAGGCGAAGATGTTTTCCACATCACGCCGGACGAACAGCCAGTTCGTCAAAGCCCCGCCGCGCGGACGGTAGCGAACGTCATCCAGGCAGAGTGTGCCGCCGTTGCGCTCATCGAAAGTGTGGGTGTGATGCCAAAGAGTATATGGTCCGCGCAACTGCGCGTCCACGAAACGCTGCGGAGCATTCCATTCGGCGATTTCCGTGCGCCAGCGAATAGGAATGCCATGAACCCGGATACGATAATCAATAAGCGCGCCGACCCGCATCGCGATGGGCGCCGGAGTGAGGACTTCGAAGTTTAACCATGACGGGGTTATGGCTTCCAGGTTCCGGGCATCAGCGAAGAAGGAGAATATTTCGTCGCGGCGGCAGGGAAGCCAAAGCTCGGCGTGGAACGTGAATTCCTTCATCGGGCGGCGGTTCACAGTTTGGTCTTGATCCCGCACGCCCGCAGCGCGCACCAACCGCGCAACGACTCGAAAAGGACGAACGCGCCCGACCCGAGCAGGACCGCGCCGAGCCACACCGAGACAGTGAAACCAAAGCCAGCGCCGATCAGCAGCGCCAGCGCGCCGCAGCCGCGAACCAGCCGGCCTTTGTTGCCGATGTTGGGAGAGAAGAGGGTTTTCATCGCTTTGACTTCCGGGAGGGTTTGCGCAAATCGTCAAGAATGGAGCTCAAGTGAGCGAAGTCTTTAATCTGCAGCGCGCCGACCTTGTTCAGCGCGTCCCGGTAGCCGGGCATAGCCCGGCCGCCGGCTAACAAGATGGTTTCCGGCGGAAGCAACTCGCGCAGGCGCGCCAGTTCTCCTTCCAAGCGCGGGTCGTCTTCGGGATAGACCAGGCTCAAGGCCACGGCGCGCGCGCGGTTCTGTAGCGCCGCGCCGGCAATCTCCGCTGCCGGCAGACTGGCGCCCAGATAAGTGACGTGCCAACCCAGATTGGTCGCCGCCGCGCCGACGAGCAGGGCGCCCAACTCATGCAACTGCCCGCTCGGGGTAGCCACCACCAGGACCGGCGCATTTTCCACACCGGCAAACGGCTTGGCGGCTCGCCCCAGGAAAATCCGGATGACCGCGCTGGCAAAATGCTCGTGCGCCGCCGTGATCGCGCCGTCGCGCCACAGATCCCCGATGCCCTGGGCCAGGGGCGCGACCACGCGTTGCAGCAGGCCTTGGGCGCCTAGAGCAACCGCGCCACGATTCAGGACGTCCTCCAGGGAGCGGGAGTCGAGTTTCTTCACCGCGCCGATGCATTCCTCCAGCAGGGGGGCCGCCCCGGCCGCCTTGGTCGGCGCGCGCGCGGCCTGCCCATGGTCGCGCGAAGCCTCCGCGGCGAGCTTGTGCAACGCCTGGGTTTGCAATTTCGCCACCAACCCAATGCTGTGGCCCGCCCGCGTGAGGTCCCGCAGCAGGCTCAGTCGCTCGATTTGTTCTTCGGAATAAAGCCGCCGGTTCGTGCCCGTGCGCGCCGGCGTTACCGCGCCATAACGCTTCTCCCAAATCCGAATCACGTGTTCGCTCAGACCGGTCCGGCGAGAGACGCCTTTGATGGCGTGATGGGCATCGTTCATAAATATAAACAAAACATGTACAAGCACGCGCGCCAAAGCAAGCAGAGAATCGCGTCTCATGGATCAAACGCCTATACAATCGGTTAAAGCAGCCAATTCCTCTCAAAGACCAAGCGATCCCGGGGTATTGAAACTAATTGAGACAAGCATTTGACAACATATCGATATCTAGACATATTCTATACAAGTTATCGGCCCGCGCAGGCAAAGTGAATATGAAATCGAATCGCGAACATCGCCCATTAAAGGCAGACAGCCTCAAGTTGCGGGCTATCAAAACCCGGTTTGCGCGGCCGGTCCGCTTCGAGGTGGCCGTCCAGCGCACTGGCGGGCTGACCCTGCCGTCCGTCAATCTCTAATTTCACATCCATGATCAAACAAGCTCTAATCATTGGCGCTGGTCCCGGCGGACTGGCATCCGCCATTTTGCTGGCCGCGCGAGGAATGAAGGTAACAATCGTCGAACGCCTGCCGATCATCGGCGGACGCACCTCCCGCATCGAGGCGAACGGCTACCAGTTCGATCTGGGACCGACGTTCTTTCTTTACCCCCGTGTGTTGGAAGAAATCTTTCAAGCCGCCGGAACCAGCCTGGGCGCCGAAGTCGAAATGGTGCGGCTGGATCCGCAATACCGGATCCAGTTTGGCGCGGGCGGCCAACTCGACTGCACGCCTGACCTTCCGGCGATGGAGCGCCAGATCGCCGCCCTTTCACCGCCGGACGCACCGGGCTTTCGCCGTTTCCTCGCTGAGAACCGCGCCAAGCTGGCGCGCATGGAGCCGTGCCTGGAAAGCGCCTTCCTCGGCTGGCAGGATCTGGTTCAGGCCCGCCTGCTCAAGATGCTCCCCATGCTGCGCCCGCATCAGTCTGTGGATACCTACTTGAAACGATTCTTCGCCGACGATCGCGTGCGCCTGGCGTTCTGTTTTCAGTCGAAATATCTCGGGATGTCGCCGTTTCGTTGTCCGAGCCTGTTCTCGATTCTATCCTTCCTGGAATACGAATACGGCGTCTTTCATCCCATCGGCGGTTGCTCCGCCCTGACCGCCGCGATGGCCCGCGTGGCCAAACGCCTGGGCGTGGAAATCCGCCTGGACGAGCCCGTTGAACAAATTCTCTTCGCCGGCAACCGCGCCGTTGGTGTTCGGACCACCCAAGGCGCTCATCGGGCGGACGCGGTCATCATCAACGCCGATTTCGCCCGCGCGATGGAACGTCTGGTGCCCGACCACCTTCGGCGTCGCTGGACGAACCGGAAGCTCGCTAAGAAGAAATATTCCTGTTCCACGTTCATGATGTATCTCGGCATCGAAGGAAAATTCGACCTGCCGCACCATACTATCCACATCGCGGAGGACTACGCGAAGAACCTGGAGGACATCGAGGACCGGCACGCGCTCAGCGATGACCCGAGTTTCTATGTTCAGAATGCCTGTGTCACCGACCCCAGCCTTGCGCCGCGCGGTCACTCAACGCTTTACGTTCTGGCGCCTGTCACGCACCAGCATGCCAACGTGGACTGGGCGAAGGAACGCGCCCGTTACCGCGATTTGTTGTTCAATCAAATCAAGAAAGCCGGTTATGACCTCGATCCCGGTCGCGTTCATTATGAACGCGTCATCTCGCCCGCGGACTGGGACACGCACTACGAAATCTATCGCGGCGCGACCTTCAATCTCGCGCACAGCCTCGACCAGATGCTGCACCTGCGCCCGCACAACCGCTTCGAAGACGTTGAAGGCGTTTATCTGGTCGGCGGCGGCACGCATCCGGGCAGCGGCCTGCCGGTCATTTTCGAGAGCGCCCGCATCAGCAGTAACCTGCTGCTCAAAGACCTCGGCGTGAACAGCGAGGGCTCCGAGACTCCGCAGCGCAAAGATGCGCCCGTCACGGGCCGCGCCAGCAAAACGGTGGCCGAGGCCATCGGAGTCGTTTCCCGCCTATTCCATCTCAAACCCGCGCCCATCGTGAACGAGCGCGCCCACGAACCACGCCTCATCCGATGAACTCGGCTGACGAACCAAGGCCCATTTCCGTCGTCGATGACGCTGATGCCGATGCGCCCGCCCTGGTCGCGCGGGCCATGACCGCGGCTCGCGCGGCACAGTTGCGTTGGTCACGCGCGTCGTTGACTCGCCGCCTGGAGCTGATCCGTGAACTTCGCCGGCTCATCGCTGAACACGCTCCGCAATTGGCTGAAGCCTCCGCCTCGGCCCGGCGTCGCCCCGCGCTCGAATCCTTGACCGCGGAGGTTCTGCCTCTCGTCGAGGCTTGTCGGTTTCTCGAACGCGAAGCCGGAAAGCTGCTGGCCACGCGCCGCCTCGGCAGGGGCGGCCGGCCGCTTTGGCTCGCCGGCGTGCGCAGCGAGATTCACCGCGAAGCCCTCGGGGTCATCCTCATTATCGGGCCGGGCAATTACCCCTTGTTGCTCCCGGGGGTGCAACTCGTTCAGGCGCTGGCTGCCGGGAATGCTGTACTGTTCAAGCCGGGTATCGGGGGCGCGCGAGCCGCGCAGGCGCTGGTCGAGTTGGTTGTCCGCGCCGGTTTCGACTCCCAACTTGTCGCGTTGCTGCCCGAATCCGTCGGAGCCGCCCGCGCTGCCATCATGACCCGGCCGGACAAAGTTCTGTTCACCGGATCAGCGGTCACGGGCGAAAACATCCTTGGGCAGCTCGCACCGCACCTGATTCCCGCGACGATGGAGCTGAGCGGCTGCGACGCTGCCATCATCCGCGCGGACGCCGACCTCGACCTCGTAGCGCGTGCGCTGACCTTCGGGCTGCGGCTCAATGCCGGCGCGACGTGCATGTCGCCCAAGCGTGTGCTGGTTCACCGCAGCCTCGCCACCGAATTGGAAGGCCGGTTGGCGCAGACTTTGTGCCGCAGGCGGGGCGACGAATCTCGCCCTTCAATCCACCCCCCTCGGCATTTGGCGTTGGCTGCGACCGAGAGGTTGCGGTCGGTCCTTGACGACGCCTTGGCTCGTGGCGCGCATCTGATTGCGGGCGACATTGGCGATGATGGGAGGGTCGCGATGCCGCTCGTGCTGGGTGGAGTTTCGCCCTCGTCGCGCCTGCTGCGCGAAGACACCTTCGCCCCCGTGCTCGCGCTGGTCACCGTTGCGAGCGACCACGAAGCCGTCGTCCGCGCCAATGATTGCCCCTTCGCCCTGACGGCGAGCATTTTCACCCGCGACGAAGCAACCGGCCGTTTGCTCGCCGCCCGAATCAAAGCCGGCGCCGTGACCATCAACGATCTCATCATCCCGACCGCCGATCCCCGCGCGCCCTTTGGCGGACGCGAGCGCAGTGGCTTCGGCGTGACGCGCGGCGTGGAGGGTTTGTTGGAACTTACCGCCCCGAAGGTGGTTACGGTCAGCCGGGGCAAATTCCGACCGGCGTTCGACTCGCCGCGGCCCGGCGACGAAGCCCTGTTCAACGCGTATATAAGACTTACTCACGGTCGCGGACTCAAATCGCGCTGGACCGCCCTGGTTTCACTCCTTCGCGGCATTTCCCGCAGAGCTAGAGCATCCCGAAAGGACAACGTATGAAGACATCACAGAACGAACGCATCGGCATTATCGGCGGCGGACTGGGCGGACTCGCGGCCGCCTGCACCCTCGCCGCCCGCGGCTACAAGGTCATCCTCTTCGAACGCAACGATTGGCTCGGCGGCAAGGCCGCCGTAATCGAAGGCGCGGGGTTCCGTTTCGACTCCGGGCCGACCATTGTGACCATTCCGTCAGTGCTGAGGCGCATTTTCGCTGAGGCGGGCCGGCAGATGGATGATTATCTCGAACTAGTCCGCCTCGATCCGCAGTGGCGCTGTTTCTTTGACGACGGCTCGGTTCTCAATTTGAACCAAGACCCTGAGGTGATGGCCGCGACGCTCGATGAGTTCGCGCCCGGCGCCCACTCCGGCCGGGGCTACCGCGACTTCATCATGTTAAGCCGCCGCCTGGATGACATATCACAGCGCAATTTTTTCTACAAACCCATCGGCGGGTTGCGCGACATGATCGATTTCAAAGCGTCTTTCGACCCGAAGCTCCTCGGCGATGTGCTCGCGATGCGCATGGGCCGCAGCGTCGCGGGCACAGTGCGCGCGTTCAATCCAGATCCCCGCGTCGCGCAGATGGTGGATCACTTCACGCAATATGTTGGCTCCTCACCCTACGGGTCGCCCGCCGTGCTGTGCGGCATCGCGCACATGCAGCACCATGAGGGCGTTTGGTATCCCGTCGGCGGTACGCGGGCCGTGCCGGTGGCTCTGGAACAATTGGCTCGCGAGCTCGGCGTCGAATTGCGCCTGAATACGAGGATTGAGAAAATCCTCTCCCGCCAGGGTAGGGTGGCCGGTCTGCTCACCGAGCATGGGGAGGAATTGCCCTTGACCGCCGTGGTGTCCAACTGCGATTCGGTTCTCACCCATCGTGAACTCATTAACGGCCGCGCCGGCGCCAGGTTCGAGAAGCGCCGCCGATACGAAGCCGCCTGTTCCGGCGTCGTGTTGTACCTGGGTCTCAACCAGCGCTATGAACATCTCGCGCATCACGATTTCGTGTTCAGCCGCGACCCGCATGAAGAGTTCGATTTCATCTACAACAAAGGCGAACCCGCGCCCGACCCAACCTGTTATCTCGCGGCGACTACCGGCACTGAACCCGGAACCGCGCCCGCGGGCGGCGAGGCGCTGTACGTCCTGGTGCATACGCCCTATCTGCGTCCGCATCACGATTGGCGGACAATGCTGCCGGCCTACCGCAAAGTCATTCTCGAGAAACTCAAGCGCGTCGGCCGCATGCCGGACCTCGAGGAACGCATTGTTTTTGAGCGGACGCTCACGCCGCAGGACATCAAGGACCGCTATCATGTTTTGAACGGCGCGATCTATGGACTTGCCAGTCACGGCCGGTTTCTCGGCGCATTCAAGCCCAGCAATCGTTCACCGGACGTGCGCGGGCTTTATCTGGCCGGAGGGGCTGCCCATCCCGGCCCGGGCATGCCGATGGTGCTGATGAGCGGTTGGATTGCCGCCGACGCTCTGGATCAAGACGGGCTGGTTGAGCGGTTCGAGAAGGAAGCGGGGCTGCCCGAGCCGCGGCCTGCGGGATGGGTCGACGCGTGACCAGCAAAACCCACATTCAAAGCGGCGCGACGGAGGTTGGCGCTTTGGAGGCGCCTGTCACAGCGTCCGCGCTTGAACGCGCTAAGGGACTCCCACGCTCCCCATCGCTGCCGCGGATCTCATCCCCGCTCCTCCGCTGGTTCACCTGGTATTCGCGCCGCTACGTCCGGCGCCACTTTCACTCCGTGCGGGTTTCTCGAGCCGGCCTGCCGCCGGTGTCGAACCTGCCGCTCGTCATCTACTCTAACCACGCCTCCTGGTGGGACGCGCTCGTCTGCCTCGTGCTCAAGGAGGAATTCTTTCCCGACCGCGCCGCGTTTGCGCCGATGGACGCAGAGATGCTGGAACGCTACAAAATGTTCCGGTGGCTGGGTTTCTTCGGCGTCGAGCGGAAGACCCGACGCGGAGCGATTCAGTTTCTGCGCGCCACTGATACCATTCTCCAATCCCCGGGGCATCTGCTCGCGGTCACCCCGCAAGGCCGCTTCGCCGATGCGCGCGAGCGCCCGGTCCGTTTTGAGGCTGGCTTGGGCCATCTGGCGGGACGCGCGCCAAAGGTCCTATTCGTGCCGTTTGCTGTCGAATACGTCTTTTGGGAGGAACGGTTGCCGGAAATCCTGGTGCGCTTCGGCGAATCCGTCGAGGCGCGGCGGGAACACGCGACGGAGTTTGAGCCGGCGTATTGGACGAACCTCTTTGAGCAAAGGCTCACATCGGCCCAGGACGCTCTGGCGGCCGAGTCTCAACGCCGCGACCCCAACGATTTTCAACCGATCTTGCGCGGCGGCGCGGGTCCAGGCGGCATTTACGATTGGTGGCGCTTGCTCACGGCGAAGCTGCGCGGAAAAGCATTCCGGCGGGAGCACGGACGCAAATGAATCTGGACCTTCTTGCCTATATTGCGCTGGTTCTGGCCGGCCTTCCGTCGGTCTTGTTTTTGCTGAACCTCGTCGTCTATCGCCCAATTACGAGTCGTAGATCGTCCACCTCGCATTCAGTCAGCGTCCTCATCCCCGCCCGCAATGAGGAGCAGAACATCCGCGCCTCGCTCCAGGCCGTGCTGGCCAATCATGGCTGCGACTTTGAAATCATCGTCCTGGACGATCATTCCAGCGACCGCACCGCCGCGATGGTCAGAGAACTCGCGCGGGGAGACCATCGGGTACGGCTCGAATCCGGGCCCGCCTTGCCCGCCGGTTGGTGCGGCAAACAACACGCCTGTTTCGTCCTGGCGGAACTTGCGCGACATCCGCTGCTCGTGTTCATCGATGCCGACGTGCGGCTGGCGCCAGATGCTCTCGCACGGATGGCCTCCTTCATGGAGCGCCGTGACGTCGCCCTGGCCAGCGGGGTGCCCTGTCAGGAACTCGGCACCTTGGGCGAGCGCCTGCTCATTCCGCTGATTCATGTCATTCTGCTCGGCTTTCTCCCGATCCCCGCGATGCGGCGGACGAAGCGGCCGGCTTTTTCCGCAGGCTGTGGCCAGCTTTTCATCGCCCGCCGCGAGGCCTACATGGAATGTGGCGGTCATGCGAGGCTCCGCGATTCCTTGCACGACGGCATCAAACTCCCGCGTGTCTTTCGTCAGGCCGGTTTCGCCACGGACTTGTTCGACGCAACCGACATTGCGACCTGCCGCATGTACCACACCAACGCGGAAACCTGGCGCGGTCTGGGCAAGAACGCCACGGAAGGGCTCGCCGCCCCCGGCGCCATCTTACCCATGACCGCCGTGCTGCTCGGGGGCCAGGTGCTGCCGTTTTTCCTGCTCGCCTTTGCGCCGATGTTATCGTCGTCCGGCCAGCGGTTCGCCGTGATCGCCGCGGGTCTGGCTTACCTGCCACGACTCCTCTCCGTCCGCCTTTTCCGTCAACCTGTCCGCAGCGCGCTGCTGCATCCGCTTGGCGTCATGACGCTGCTCGTGATTCAGTGGCACGCCTTAATCCGCCACCTCGCCGGCAGGCCCACTGTGTGGAAAGGCCGAAGTTATTCAGTTGCCGAACCTGCCAAAGCCGCATGAAGCAACTGATCTTGCTTTTTCTCGTGACGCTGGCCACCAGCATCCACGCCGCGCCCAGCGCTGAATCATCCGTCCTGCCTACCAACGCTCCGTCGTCGATTGCACTGCGTGATCAATTCGATGCTCCGCAAACGCTCTCGTTCCCTGCGGACAACCTCACGTTGCTCACCATTGCTGACAAAAAGGGTTCGGAGCAAATCAGCGGCTGGATCGCGCCGCTCAAGCAACGGTTTGGCCAACGCATTGATTTTCGCGGACTCGCGGATATGTCCACGGTGCCGCGACCGCTTCGGGGCATGATTCGAAAGAAGTTCCAAGCGCATCAAACCTACCCGGTGATGTTAGACTGGTCGGGTGAAGCGGTAAAAGCCTTCACCTATGTGCCGGATAAAGCCAACGTCCTCTTGTTGGATACGCATGGCCATATCCTCAGGCGCTTCAGCGGCGATGCCAACCCGAAGGCGTTAGAGGATTTGTGTGCCGCGGTGGACCGCGCGCTGGTCGAGCGCGCTCACACGCGAGCCAGGCAGTGAAAACTTCGGCCGGCCATCTCGGGAGAGTTCGCCTCGGCTTCGCCTGCCAATTCAGTCAAGCGCCCATGAATGCAACCTCGACGATTCTCCGTATCGACCGCCGCCTCGTCCTGGGCCTGGTTGGGTCGCTGGCGGCAGTCACTGGAGTGAATCGCAGGTAATCTGGCACCACGCCGGAAATACGTGCGGCGACCCTTGCGCCGTAGTGGACCCTGGCATCGGCACGTTCTGGCTGCTGGCAACCTGGAACCGCGGTGAAGATCTTGAGCCCGAGATCATCGCTGGGACCAACCGGGATACGCGCCTGGTGTTCGCTCTTTCTTCTAGCGACGACGGGCAGACTTTGACCGCCCCGTGTGAGATCACCGCCCGAGTGAAGAATAAGAACTCGACAGAATAAGAACTCGACCTTGACAATTGCAACAACCACCTTACTTTGGAGAGTGCTAACTCGAATGTCCAGAGCCGCTCTGGTAATTGCCCTCGTCTGCTCCATCGGGCTGCAGTGGGCGATTCTCCAGACCGTCGCCTGGGCCGCGATGCTGGCGGACAACCTCCATTCCAGGTCTCTCGCCCAAGCCGTCGAGCGCACGTTTGACGGCAAACATCCCTGTTCCCTCTGCAAAGCCATTGCCAAAGGAAAGCAGAGCGAGAAGAAAAGCGCGCTCCAGCAGTCGCTCAAGAAGATGGAATTCGTTTGCGAGCGCCGCTCCTTCATTTGCCGTCCCGCCTCCGCGTTCTGGGAGCTGTCTTGTGCCGATGAGACGGCTCGGGCTCTTCCTTTCGGGCCGCTCCCTCCTCCTCCCCGGCGGCTTTCGGTCTAATCTTCGTCTTTAGCCCATTCGCCCGCGCCCCGGGCCGATGTGGTCATCCTCTATCTAAGTCCTTGAGTCGTGCCGTGCCTTGAGCATGGGCTCGCTCCATTGCCTATGAAATGTATTTACCCGGATCGTGCATTCACCTTAATCGAATTGCTGGTTGTCATCGCCATTATCGCGACCCTGGCGGCTTTGCTATTACCGGCGCTGGCGCGCGCCAAGCAGAAGGCCAGAGCCACCCAATGCATGGGCAGCTTAAAGCAACTCGGCTTAGGGTGTGCCCTCTATGCGCTGGACAACAGCGACGCCCTGCCGGAAACCTCGCACCAGGCGGCGTCCTGGATTGGCCTGCTGGCTGCCTACGGGCTGACCAACGTGTACTTGTGCCCACTCGACACCAACCGTGCCCGCATTACTTCCTATGCCATCAACGACTTTCTGACCCCACACCCATTTGGCGCGCCGGAACTCGATTTCTCGAAACTCACACGCATCCCGGCCCCCTCCGAGACGCTGCATTTGACTGAGTGCCGCGGGGACTATATCGGCTCGGATCATTTCCATTTCGCCGATGCCCAATCCGGCGGCTTTTACCCCCGCTCCTTCGAGTCGCAAGTCGCCGTGAACGTGCACCAAGGCGGGGCCAACTACCTCTATAGCGACGGCCGCGCACAGGCGCTGCGTTGGCCTCGTGCCATGACGCTCCTTGCGCCGGCACCGACGCGATTCGTGCGGCCGGATGGCGTCGACACCAATTAGCCGGCTCAGTAACAAAGCTTAGACCGGGTTCAAAACCAAAACTAATGGACAAACATAACATGAAAAAACAACCCAACTGGAAACTGCCAGCTTTGCTGGCAGTTTTGTCAAACGGCCCCCGCCTTCTGGCTCACGACCACTTGGCGGCGGGCGCCACTTCACCCAATCCCGGCGCTCAGCTCGTCTTCGTGAACGACGCCACTTACGGCGGAGACAGCGGATTTGTCTTCAGCCTCGGCGCCGGGACTACCAATGACCCGTATTTGGGCTACTATTATATGAACGATCTTGTGTTCATCGCGCTGGCCGCCACACCGGCTTACGGTGGTCCCGAGCCGGGAGCCGCCGCGCTAGGCGCGCACATCCAAGCGCAATTGCTGAGCGTCGAAGGGCCGCCGGGCGCAAGCCTCGGTTTCTGGGAAACCACCCAGGACGGCGTGGACAGCACAAACCGGACCTGGAGTGTCCCGGTGCCTTACGCTAACGGCACGAACCTGATCTACGTAAGCGAGAACGACGGCTCCCCCGGTTCGGATCCTTACGGCCATCTCCACGGTCGCATCTACAGCGTCACGCAGCCCGGCCTCTACAAAGTCACCTGGCGTTTCGTGGACACGTCCACCAATGGGCCGGACGGCGGGCCCGTGGATACCTCCTCTGCTCCGTTTTACCTCTGGTTCCAGGCCGATTTCACCTTGAACGCCACAGCCGCGCCCGGGGGCGGGTTCAACATTACCTTTGCCGCTCCGTCGAACATCCCCGACTCGGGCGTCGGCCCGGCCACCAATTACACGTTGCAAAGCAGTCCCGCGCTGGGCGCGAGCGCGAGCTGGACGCGGGTGGGGGACGTGGTCGTCGGTGATGATCACTTGCACACGGTAAACGTCCCGGCAACCGGCACAGCGGCCTTCTTTAGGCTGATGTCCAACTGACCCTCGAAATCCCAAGCGGCACGCGCCAGGATAAAACCCCAACCGGAAAACAACGATGAAGAAGACCTATCACCGGATTCTCGCGAACCTTGGCCAATTGGCATTGCTATCCGTGATCGGCACGGGCTTGTCCGCCTGCAGTCATAGGGCGGCGACCAAGCCGCCTGCCGAAAGCGCGCCCGAGCCGACCCGCTCACCCATGCTAACCGACGAAATCCGAGCGCGCCTGTCGGAGGCAGACGCCGCTGACGGCAAGGAAGATCATGTCATCTCGAAATGTGTGACCTGCAATTTGAAGATGGCGGGCAATCCTGCCTTTACTTCGGTCGTCGGAAACTACCGCATGCAACTTTGCTCGGCAGGGTGCAAGGCGCTCTTTGAACGGGATAGAACCAAGGAGCTGCTCGCCCTGCGCGCGTCCGGCCATTGAAACCGAACCCGGAGGTACGACTTTGGTGCAATAGTGGACTTGACACACCCTGCTATAACGCGCGCAGTTGACAACCCATGAACGCCTGGTTACGAGCCGTCGGCTGTAGCCTGAGCCTGATCGCCATGCTGATCTTGAATGGCGGCCACTGGCTGGCGCTCCAGTCGTTCGCGTGGGGCAAGATGCTGGTCGAGTATTCCAGGCACGATTCCCTGCTCACGGCGGTTTCCAAGACTTTCGACGGCAAGCATCCGTGCTCGCTCTGCCTGAAGGTGCGCGCGGGCATTCGACAATCACAACAAGCAGAACGCCGGGCGCTTTCGAGCGAGCCGGAGAGAATCTCGGAACTCGTTTGGGATGTCCGTCCCGTCGCCGCCCCGCCAATGCCAGATCTCAGCGTCTTCTCTTCGGGCGAGCGTTCCCTGTTCTACAATAGCTTTCTCCATTCCCCGCCCAAGCCTCCTCCCCGCCTCTGCTTTCCGGCAGTCTAGCCGGACCTTCGCAGCGTTGCGGAACTCCAAGGGCGTTTCGCGTGTCACCTTATAACCTCGAACCCGGCTGGGAACGTCCCGGCGCGCATGAGCGTGTCTGTTTGGATGCGTTCCGGCCAAAACAGAACTTAACCATGTATTTTGCAATTATGAAGAACCAGCTCTTTTTATTTGAAATCAAAACCGCCCTGCGGATTGCAGCCCTGGCTGCGGTTGTTTCGGGTCACAATGCAATCGCCCAAACTTATTCCACGCCTCCCACCTGGTCACCCATGACCATGCTCAACATCAGTTTCGACACCAATAGCGATAGGTTGAGCATTGTGAGCGAAGCCTCGAGATTGGGCCCGGGGGTTTATCCCGCGCTCGTATTCAACACAAAGGCCAACGGTTCCGCAGATACCACAAACACAACGCCGGCACATTTCGATCCATCCAAGCCGTGGAGCGTATTGAACGGCACTGTATTCAGCCGGCGGCTGGGCTGGTATGATCCGGCTTCCAGCAGTGCCACCAATGTTTTGAGTCAGGTGCAAGCCGTTTATGGCTCGGGTGCCAGCGTCTGGATTTCCTCCCTGTCCAAATCGGACGGATTGCAATCGTATCTCGCGGTCGGAAGATTCGGCGTGAACAGCCTCGGCACGACCAACGCGGATGGCACGCCGGTGATTGACGCTTCGGCCGGTGGTTATTCGGGCATTTTTGGCACGGCCGGCAGTTCCACCAATTGGCAGTGGGATGGTCAAATGGATCACAATGTCTATGCGGTGGCGTTGACCAATCTGGTTTCCAGCAACCAGCTTCTTTCCGCCACCTACAAAATATACATCGGCGACAGCTCCGGGAATGAAGTGGCCGCTGCCACCGGAGCCAGCACCACGACCACCTGGACGTGGCAAGTGCCGGCGGCCGCGCTCGTTACCGCTACCATCACGACGACGTGGCACGAACCTATGACCGCCCCTTGCGACTCGGTCTTCGTCGGGTCCTTTACTTACGATCCCGCCACGCATGCCGTGAGCAACTTGAAAGGGGTCCTGAGCGAATCCATGATGGGGTCGATCGGTTACGACCCAACCACCGGCCCGAATGGCACGGATAACATGAGCTGGTTGTCGCTCAACCATCCGTTGGCCAATGGGGATTCCGCACATACGTACACGTGGCATGATTCAACTCTTGGCGGCACCTTCGCCACGGTTTTTCTGAATGACAACTCTTGCACGTTTGCAACCAATTTTAACGGGCATACTGGCGACGGATGGAGTCCAGCCTCGGGCATCAATGCGGGGCTCAGATACTACGGCTACCCGACCTCTGCCAGCAACCCGCAAAATGCTTATGCGCTGATCTTCGTGCCTGACGATCTCAGCAGGACCAACACAATATCGCTGACATGGAATGAAGTCGCGGACACGGGTAGCCTCGGTCTGGCCTACACGGCCTATGCCGACTACACGACAGGCGGCATGATGGGATCGGTGGGGATGACTGGCACGTCCGCCCATACTTACGGCAGCACCGGCTCGATGGATGGCGCTCCTCTGTCTCAGGTTATCACGGTGGTCACTCCGCCCAGCCTGCTGGTGGGGTTGAGCAATGGCCTCCTGCAATTAACCTGGCCCGCCAACTACACCGGCGCCTGGCGTTTGCAGGCGCAGACCAACACGGTGGCGGCGGGCCTCGGAACCAACTGGGTGAATGTGCCGAACAGTTCCGGCACCAACCAAATCAGCCTGCCAGTGGATCCGGCGAACCAGGCGGTCTTCTTCCTTCTGGTTCATCCGTAAACGGCGCCCGGGGGCGGGGCGCGGTTCCGGATGCCGCGCCCCCTTAAAAAGAAATTGATACGAATAACCAATGAAACCACTTTTCCTGTTTCCTCTTTCGCTTTGGCTGCTTGCCAGCGGCGGCATCAGGGCCGGCGTGTTGGAGACGGTTCCCCGCCAGGGCGGCATGCTGATGCCCGAGGTGTATTACCATGCGGACACCGATACCGTAACGGTGGACCTTTCCGGCGTCACCAACGTCGTGAACCAGCTCACGCCACTGCTGATCAGCGCTCCGCAGGACTGGTTTGATCCGGCCTCCGCCTGGTTCGACTGTCTGGACCCCAGCCGGCAGGGGCGAGCCTTCAGCCGACGCTATGGGTGGGACATGGATGTGATGAGTGATCTTGTTCCAGGCGACCGCGCGCTTTGGATCCGCAATCTCGGCTCTTCGCCTGAACTCACGTTTTATGACTACAACGACTACGTCTCTCCGCTGACGTGGAACCCCATTTGGGGAACCGCAGGCACCCCCAACGCCACCGTTTGGAACCGAATCATGTGGCACTTCGGTGCCACTGCGCCTCCCGGATCCAACGTTTATTGGGCCAGGTTCGAGGTTTACGTCGTGGACACCTCCACGGGGCAGGAGGTGCCTGGCTCCGGGAGCGGTCCGCTGCCACTGACCTGGACCTGCGTGCCGGACGGGCGGCCCGCCCTGGCGATTACCAATTCCCATCCCGGCGCCGTAACCGTCTCCTGGCCGGCCTCGGCAACCAACTGGTCCCTGTTCTGGACCACCAACCTGCTCTCGACCAACTGGGTGGCCGCCACCAACCCAGTCGTCGCGCTCGGCAGTTATTCCACTGTCATTTTCAGCAACACGCTGCCCCAGCAATTCTACCGGCTCCAATACAACTACTGATTTCAGGTGAAGATCCGTCCGGCATCCTGCGGCTTTACGCTCATTGAGCTCCTGGTGGTTATCGCCATCATCGCCCTGCTGGCCGCGCTCTTGCTGCCGGCTCTGAACCGCGGGAAAGCCTCGGCCAAGGCCACCCAATGCCGTAGCCAAATGCGGCAGATCGGACTCGTCACGCGACTTTATGCTGACGATCACGAGGACCTTTTTCCACGGAGCCAGCACTCCGCCAATGCCAACGACATGTACCCCTGGGAACGCGCCGTCGCGCCCTATCTGGGTGGCAAGGACATCAGCGGCACGACTCTGACCAACCTGCTCCGGAGCCTGTATCATTGCCCCGAAGACCTCCGCTCCGGCGCGCCCCTCAGCTATGGGCTTAACGTTTACTTCGAGCTGGAGGGCCCTAACTACCTGTCCTGCCACCAAATCGCGCAGGTCCCCAAACCCGCCGCCACCATTGCCTACACGGAGCTCCTGGCGGCGATAGACCACGTGATGCCCGAGGATTGGACGCAACTGTCTGACGCAATGAGCGATGTGGCCTACACCCGCCACTCCGGCAAGTCCAATTACCTTTTCGTGGACGGCCGCGTGCTGTTGCTGCCCCTGACCCGCACCTACCAGCCCCCCGCTCTGGATTCCTGGAATCCAGCACTGGCCCAATGACCGGGACGGCAAACCACGGGCTTGCGCAGTTCGGATTTCCAACCCCGATTTGACAGCGTCAAAACACCTACTACCTTTAAGCACGTTGCGCACCACGATCAGAATTGCCGCCGTGCTGGTGTTGGTCCTATCCCTGGGCCTGCACTGGCCTTTTCTGCAGTCATTCGCTTGGAGCACGATGCTGGTTGATAACCTCACGACGAGCTCTTTCTCGGTGGCCGTTCAGCGCACCTTCGATGGCAAGCATCCCTGTGCGCTCTGCAAAGCCATCGCTGAGGGCAAGAAGTCCGAGAAGAAATCCGATTCCCTCGTTTCTCTAAAGAAGTTCGAAGGGCTGAATGAGCCAGTGGGCGTGGTGATTTTACCTGCCGCTTCATTCCCCACGGTCGATGCGCAGGATGCGCCTTTCGAAACGCTCTTGCGCACTCCGCCCACGCCCCCGCCACGGGCCGCTTAGTCCTTTTTATCCTCCAGGGCCGTCGGCCTTGAACCTTCCGCCAGCCAGTCTGACGGGAAGCCTTTTCCTCTTGGATTCGGAACGCACGAAGTGTTCCGACATGACCCGATGGATGGCGCCGGGAGCGCGCCCATGAACTTTTGATTAGCAATATGAAAAACAATTTGAATTCAGCAGCGGCGGTAGCGGTTAAAGTCAGTTGCGGTTTGTTGGCAGGAATCCTCATGCCTGGCAATGCCCATGCCTGCGGGTGTGGTTGCGATGTTTTTGACGTCGGAACCAGTTCCATGTTCCCGGCCGGCGAAGGGGGCATGACCTTCCTCCAGTATTCCTATCAGGATCAGGACCGCAACTGGAGCGGCACCTCGCAGGCGCCGGCCGCGAACAACGGTGACAAGGAGATTCGGACCCATTTTCTCATGTTTGGGGCTAATTATATGTTCAATCGAAAGTGGGGCGTCCAGGCCGAGGTGCCCTACGATTTTCGGTACTTCAAAACCCTAAACGACGCGGGGAACCTCGTGTCGCGAAACTGGAGCCAGCTTGGCGATATTCGCCTCAAGGGAATCTACACCGGCTTTTTCGACGACCTCTCCGCGGGCGTAACCTTGGGACTGAAACTGCCCACCGGCAGCTACACGTTCGACTCCGACGTCGTGGATCGCGACACCCAAATTGGCACGGGCAGCACGGACTTGTTGCTCGGCGGTTATTATCGCGGTGCTTTGACGAAGTACAGCAAATTGGACTGGTTTGCGCAATTACAACTGGACGTACCAGTAGCCATTCAGGATGCCTATCGCCCAGGCCTCGAACTTGATACGGCGGCGGGGATTGATTACCGGGGGTTCGCGCTTGGCGGCGTGGGAATCTCCCCGGTGGCACAGCTCATTTTTTCTGAAAAGACCAGCGACAGTGGCGCGAACTCGGCCAGTCCCGTGGCTTCCGGCTACCAGCGCCTGATGCTTTCGCCGGGAGTCGAGGTTCACCTGCACCCGGTCAAGCTTTACGCCGACGCGGAGTTTCCCGTGTGGCAGAACTTCACGGGCAATCAACTCGCCGCCTCGGTCCTGTTCAAGCTCAGCCTGAACGTTATGTTTTGACCTATGTCCGGAACGATCCCCAATGTGAACAACCCCGAAAGATCTGCCGTTATGATGACTCGAAGACACGCCCTCAAGACCGCCAGCCTGGCGGCCACGGCCTGCGCCATCGGCGCCGGCTTGGAGGAAGGAAAAGCCCAGAACACGCCACCGATGGCTAGTGTAGTGTATCACAAATAACTGGAGTTATGTTGCAGATGTGGTAATTTCCCCACATGCCGCGACAAGCACCCCCCGTGAAACTGACCGGAACGGAT
>Ga0316217_10002570_pt1 | contig 21657 bp, 49 predicted proteins | sample 1anoAmetaG_FD_203633 | JGI IMG/M metagenome (GOLD analysis project Ga0316217, IMG submission 203633) | Freshwater microbial communities from Trout Bog Lake, Wisconsin, USA - 1anoA | ecosystem: Environmental > Aquatic > Freshwater > Lake > Hypolimnion/Profundal zone | place: USA: Wisconsin...
ATTCGCGTAGAGCTGCAGGGGAGAGATTGGCGGCATTGTCAAACGTCGACCCTCTAGTGACCACTACTGAACCGTCTGTGCGGTTGATGAACTCCTTGATGAGTTTGGTCGGGCGGGGCGTTGTTGTGATGACAACCTGTGGGTGCTGACCAATACGCAGAGCGGGGACTAATCCCTCGGTCCAGGTCTCGTCATACTTCCACGCGGCGAACTCATCTAGCCAAGCGTAGGACAGGTTAAGTCCACGCGAACGGTCGGGCTCTTCGGCTGAGATGAGGTGAATCTTAGATCCGTTGACCAGCGTTATCTGACCATTGGCTCGGTTGAAGAACTTTAGGGCTCCTGTCGGGAGGCTCTTCAAGATACCTGATGGACCCTCAACGCAGGTACGCCTAACGTCGGTGTAGGTCGGGGCTACTACAGCGCACTCAATGCTTGGTTCGCTTAGTGCCTTTTCGATTAGCCAGCCAGCGCCGGTGAATGTCTTTCCCCATCCACGGCCACTTAGGATTACCCAGGCGAACCAGTCTCCGTCAGGTGGGAGTTGTTCGTCTCGGGCGTTGGCTCGGTAGCGGGAGTTTCTTAGTCCCTCTTGGATTACGGCTTCTTTGGCCTTAGCGTCTTCGAGCTGGAGTCGCTCAAGCGCCTTGAGTTCCGCCAGCCTCTGCTTCAATAGCATCGAGTTCATCTATTTCCCCTAGTTGGGCCTCAAGCCGTCGAATCTCCGCTTGGACTGAATCCAGCGTTATGACCTCATGTTTGGTCGGGGCATTTAGGCCGAGTAATTTGGCTCTGCGGTCTGCCACTTTGAGCAGTCCGTCGATTGCTTTCATGACCGGCGAATCGTCCTCGACTGGTACTCCGTCTAGGGTGACTACCTTGCCTGAGGCTCCAAAGGCTACGTGCTCTTTGGTCATTATCTCGTAGAGTTTGCGCTCCAAAAAGTCGAGTTTCTCGATCTCTAAGCGAACTACCTCTTCGGCTCCCTCTTTGGGGATGTCCGCGATGGCTCGTTGAACCATGGCAAAGGCTGCTTGGCGGGTGACTCCGAAGTGGTCGCCAATCGACTGATAAGTCATGGCCCGAGAGCGCATAGTTGCGGCTTCTTGGTCTTTAGCGATTTGCTCGGGGGTGCGATACCAGGTCATGTTTTAGGTCCAGTCGTTGGAAACAGAAAGGACACAATACCCTAAAGATAGTAGCAGATGGATACAACAGAACTACTTGGCACGATTGAGTTTCGCTTCGCAGTTCTTTTGCGCGAGCTCTTTGGTTGCGCCGTATCCAACTGTGCCAGTCGGTAGGTGCGTGGCTCGCCAATGTGCGTAGCCCTCGTAGTAGCGGATAAAGAAGTCGCTCATAGTGCCTCCGAGGAAAGAGCTGCAACTAGGAATTGACCATTGACCGAACAAATGTAGTGAGGATAGGGAATTGGTCCCTTGACTGCGTTTCTACCCAAACATTCTTTGTTGCAAAAATACATCAGATTTGAGTGTTGTTTAGCCTTGTAAAGCAGTCTGTCACAGTCTGAGCAATTAACCTCGATCATAGGCTCACAATCCTAAACGGTCCGCGTACGGTGGGGACGTGAGCCTCGGCTGCTTCAAGGGCTTGCATGAGTGCGCTCTCGTCATCGTGGCAGACAAAGAGGCTTCCTAGGGCTACTGGCGCACCTGATCCGATTGCACCGTAGGCCACGCCCTCTTGCTCCAGGACACAGACCGCAGCGAGTTCATCATCTACCTCGTAGATTTTGCCGTCCTCAATGAAGAGGAATGAGTAGTCCTTGGCCTCGGTCTGAAAGTTGTCGAGCAGTTGGCGCATGGTCGGCATGTGAGCCTTGCTCGCCAAATCGAACATTTGTTCGCCCGCTTTCCAAGAGCCAGCAAAGCCGATGAGCAAGTCACCGAAGCGCCCGATCTTGGGGGTAGCCGATAGCGAGGCTAGAGACTCGTCAGCCGCCAAAGAGTCCGCTCCTAACCAAACCCCCTCGGAGGTGATTAGAGCGGCGCAGACGGTCATCTAGAGCCCTCTGCGGGCATAGTCCAAGAATAGAGCGATGATGATTAGAGCGAAGATGGTCAGGCCAAGCATTAGCGGTTCCGAATCTCCGCAACAATTCGCAGGGCCTCGGCAAAGCCATTGGCAAAGCCTGTCTCGTAGGCGTCTCCCCTGGTGATGCTCAGGCGGGTGTGGTGTTGGGTCTCCACCCATAGGCGGTTATGCGCCTCGTCGAGCTTCTTTCCCATTACTTGCCTCCTTGCCAGTTGATTTCGATTGGCATTGGATCTACAACGTCGAGGTAGTCCAGCACCTTTATTACGTCGCAGGGCCACTCAACGCTGTCTTCGGGCGTGGAGCAAGCAACGCACTCAACCAAATCCTCCTCATAATAGAGGTGGTGCTTATCCCGCATGGCTTTGCGCTCGGCGTGGGTCATCGGTCTAGCCAAGCGTAGAAGCCAAGCATCAAAACAATTGGCACAAACAATAGCCAAAGTTCCCAAGCATAAGTCATCGTGGCTTCCCGCACTTCATGCAGCAGTTGACGTGAATTAGGTTCCACCATTGGTGTTGGCAGGTGGCCTGTTCGGGCTTCTCGATTAGTTCAGTTGTCATACCGACCACTTCCAAGTCTCAAAGTGGAACTCAAAGAACAGAATCGTCAGGTCAACGCCAAACGCCTTGTTCTGCTTCTTCCAAACTCCGTGGAACACCAGCCCGAGGCCGAAGTCTCGGATGCTTAGGCTGACCCAGCCCTCGATGTGCCAGTTGCCTTTTTTAGATCCAAACTCTTTAACCATTGTTCCTCCTTATAGCCATTATTGCCAGCGCCCAAATTACCAAGATGATGATAATGGGGTTCATTAGTCGCAACTGTTCCAACGCTTGACATCCACTCTCCAGGCGTTTCCCTCGAGCTTGCGGATTGAGCAACTGGTGTTGTAGCCCATTGAGGGGTAATCCCCTAGGACTCGCTCTGCCCAACACTCTGCTTCGTACAGAGTCGGAAATGTGGCCTCTCGTGCGCTCGTTCTAACGTCAACATAGTTTGTCATTTTTACTCCCCTATTTTGTCCCAGCATCGCTGGTCGATACCAGTCATTATTAACTCTCGCTCGCTTGATGTCAAGTCAGGGAAAGCGTCTTGAATGAACGTTCCACTCTTCCAAGCGTCAAAGGCTGCGAGATCTATTTCCAAGGTGTTTTCTTCCCCGCAGATGGGGCAGGTCACGGTGTGGTTCATCGCTGTTCCGGCCTTAACTTGAACGGACGAGTTGGCCCTGGTGCTTCGATTCGCTTGCCACAGTCAGGGCAGAAAATCGAGGTGTAGGGTCGCTCCACCAAGTTTCCGGCAAAGTCCTCGGTGGTGTAGACGTGCTTGCAAGTGTCGGTCATGCCCAGCCCTCTCGGGTCAGCAGCTCGATGAGGTAGTCCGTATTCATCCAGTCCTGCTTGTCTAGATCCATGCGAGCAATCTCGGTCTCGTAGTAGTAGATGAGCAACTGAAAGCCTCGGTACTCCACCCTGGCTGATTCGGCCAAAGTGTTGTTTCCGTACCAAACGGCCAGCGTTGAGTTGTTGTTCTCGGCTGGCTCTAGGTTGCGGAGTTTGCGCTTCTCGCCAACGAGGGTTGTCTGAATAACGGCTTGGTCGTTCATCCGCCCCTCCTGAATGCTCTGCGGAACTTGTCGCGAATGTGGAACTTGAGCAGCGCCCGCTTGGACAGTTTCACCTGGTAGTGGAACTCCGCTAGGTCGTGCTCTAACTTGACGTGAATCTTGCTCATTGGTTTCCTCCAAAGTTTCTAATCATAGAACGGAACCAGCGCGAGTGACGCTGGGGACATAGGTGCGCGTAGTAATACTCTTCCGCGCCCTCGGCGGTGCTGAATCCAAGGTCATCGTATCCCTCGATTATCCAGCGACCGTACTGGTAGTGAATCTGTGGCTTAGAGGTCATGGAACAACCACCAAACTGTTGCTATGAGAATCCCGAGCGGAATCCCCAAGGCGATGAGGATGAACTTCTCTATCATGCGAGCTCCTTGGACAGACGCAGGACTCGGTAGCCTGGCTTAACTTTCTTGAACTTTTGCGCGACCTCGGGCAACTCGGCTTCGAGGGCCTTGGTGTCGATGGTCTCGCCGGACTTGGTGCTCTTAAAGGTGCAGAGTGTAGATCCGCCAAAGGTGATGGCTTCGGCGTCTCCAATGGCTTGCTCAATCTGTGCGCGGAGTGCCTTGGCCTTTGACTCGGCTTTGTCGAGCTCTGCCTTGGCAGTCGCGTACTCGCTGACAATGTCGGCTACGAACTCAGTCACCTCTACGGCTTCTCCCACACTCTCGGGGTAGAGGCTCTTCAAGGTGTCAAAGTCTGCGTTCAGTCCTGAGGCTTCAGGCTCTACGCCCTTTTCGACCATCTGCCAAAACTTGGCTTCGTATCCGTTGAGTGCTTCAATCTCTTCCTCGCTGAAAGTCAGGTCGCGCACCTGGAGCCCACGTCCACCGACCAACGCGGCCAACACAGCCTTGCGAAGTCCGGTGACGGCGCAGTAGTGCATGGTCTGATAGGCGTAGGTCTCGGGGTAGTTGTCGTCATCCCAATCGCTTGAGGCGCGACCCACTAGACCGTTGGTCTTGATTTCCAAGATGGCCTCGGGGGTGTGGAGTCGGGTGAAACCCAAACTGCTTGCGTCGATGTCGGTCACTTTGCCAGCGGGGTACAGACCGTTGTGGTCGTGGCCCATGATGAGAAAGTCGATGTTGGCAACCTGCCAAGACCGCTCGTTCGAGACGAGGGTTGCGGGGTAGGCAACCACACAGGCGTTGTAGAGCTCGGCGTATTCCTCGGCGATGCTTCGCTCCAGGCGTGAACCCCAGCGGGTCGCATCGTTGCCGGTGAACTCCGAAACAACAGATCCGCGCTTCTCGTGGTACAGGCTGAATGGACTGGCGTAGCGACTTGCTCCGACAATCACACCAGCGTCTGAACCGCCGATTCCCTCTTTGCGAGCTGCGACCCATTCATCGTGGGTCTGCTCGGTTGTTATGTACTTGATAGAACAATTGTCCTGAATCATTTTTGACCTCCCAGTCAGAATGTACTTTAGCCCTGCCACATTTCAATTGCAACTATTTAAGGCTAGTATTTTGCCATGAGTTCATTTACCCCAGCATTTGACCGCATCCTCGTCCGACCCGAAGAGGTCGAAGAGGTGACTTCATCAGGAATCGTTTTGCCAACTCAGGCCCAGCGTCGACCCAATCAGGGTGCGGTGCTGGCGGTTGGTCCAGGTCGCTACGGCGAGTCGGGTCAGTTGATTCCGGTTCAGTTCGAGGTCGGGACTTCGGTGATCTATCACCAACACTCCGGCGTTCCGGTCTATGTCGACGGCGAAGAACTGCTCTGCTTGTCAGCGTCCGAGATTATCGGTTCTTACTAAGCGCCATTCAAACGCATTGAGGCCGCCAAGGTCTGCCAGCCGTTGAGTCGGGCTTGGCTTGCTCGCAGTCCCTCTTTGAGGGTGGCGAAGCGGTTCTCGGTGATTAGGTAGTTCAGGTGCTCTTCTGAGCATTGTTCAGTCGCTAGGTCCTCAACTTCCCCTACCGTCATTTTTTCGCGCAGGGCTCGAGCTGTGAGTCGGGCTTTGCTGAACTTCGCCTTGTAGGTCGCTTCGGCTTCGGCGGCTTCGTCACCGGCCTTTTGGATTTGCTCGACTAAGTCGTGAAGCAACTTCTGCTCGTACTTAATTCCCTTTTCGATGTCGGCAATCGTAATCATTAGTCCTCTTCGCGCTCTTTGGATTGACTAATCCAATACTGAAACGCTGGGTGCTGGTCCTTAGCCCAAGTCAGGTTCTTCTCCTGCTCTTCGCGCCAAAGTGCCAGGGCAATGACTGCGTAGGTAGCGAGGTCGATGAGTGCGTCCTCGACTCCCTCTTCGCCTAGATCCGAACCGTGAGCTGCAGCCGAGAGTCGGCCCATCTTGTCGTTCATCCGCATAACGCAACCCTGCCACCATGGGATGCCTAGAAAGTCTGCGCCAGCCTTGATGTTGTGGAACGGCTCGCCCTTGCGTCCGTAGCCCTTGGACTTTTCCAAGTGCATGTTGTCTATCTCTTCAAGGATTCTCTGAAAGGCGTCCATGGTTCCCCTTTGTGGTTTTCTTCAGATTACCACGCCGCGCACCAGCCGTTTTGATCCGGCGTTGGTAGTCCGTGTTGAATCTTGATAGCGATGGCTACCTGCTGTTCAGGAGTGGCAAGCCAAGCGTGAGGCGCGTAGGCCAACCCGCCAAAGTACTTCCAGTTCCAAGCCAAGATACCCAGCCCGCCCTCGTACATCGCGCCCTGGTGCTTCCAGTTGCCTCCGGTCTCGCAATGAGCCACCTTTCCCCACTCGACCATTTTGGAGGCTGGAACGAGCGTTGTGGTGGTTGTAGCGACCACCGTGGTTGTGGTGGTGGTCGGCGCTGAACTCGACATTGAGTGGTTAGTAATCAGCATTGAGAACGTTAAGGCAATAGAGGCGAGGGCTTTAGGCATTAGATCCGATGTTCGTGGGTGTCACCGACCAAACGGCTGCACTTCTGCCGGAGGCGGTCTTGCGGGTTCCGGTCTGAACGACGAGGCCAGACTGGACGAGTTCAATACGTCTAGGTCGGGCCGTCGAGCCGGAGAGGTTGAGCCGAATAGCGATTTCCTCGTCAGTCAAGGAATTGGACTGTAAGAGCTCCAAGACCTTGCTTCGGAGAGATGAGGCTTTGCCGGTCATACTCTTAGCGGCCTCTTTGGAGGTCTCGCTGTGCGCTTGATAGGGGAGCGCATCCCATAATGATTGTTGTTCCATTTCGACCTCCCGAGTCGCTGGTTCTATTTTACAGGGTTTTCTAGTCCAAGGCTTGATTACACAGGTCGCAGACCGCATCGCCTTTAGTTTCATACAAATCGGCGTCAGGTGTTCCCATTCCTCTGACCTTTTTCCGGCACTCGGCGCAAACAAGTAGCCAAACCTGCGTGTGCTTTAAGAACCAGCCGTAGCCAACTGGCAGGGTTTTTTTGAGTTCAGGCATTTCCATTGTCGGACTCCACTAGATCCATAATTTGTCCGCCACGCTCAAGAGCGTTTCCGATTGCAACCTCTAGAGCCTGAAACGCCTCAAGCAGCGTGGGGTAGTCCTTGCTGGTGAAGAGATACTGGACTCGGTAGCAGGTCGAGCTGATGCGGTTCACCACGTAAGGGTGGATTCCGCCAGGGGTTTTGATGTCCTCTCGATAGATGTGCGCCATTAGTTAAACACTCCTGACTGAATCTCCAGCATCCAAACGCTTATCTCTTGCTTGAGTTCGGCGGTTGAGATTTCACTCCAGTCAACGTCGCCGTATTCCTCGGCGTGAGCGAAGAGGCGCTGGGCCTCAACGTCGTTGCACTTGGCAACGTCTTGAATCATCTTCTCAAAGTGGTTGAGCGACATTAGTTCGCCGCCTTTTCTACGAGAGTCCAACCGGCCAGTTTCTCCAAGCCGATGAGGTAAGTGATTGCGTTGTAGGCGACTGGCATAGATGCGGTTCCCCAAACGCGGACATTAACTCGGCTTACAGTCTCGTAGGCAAAGTTGTCCTCATCCACTTTGCGGATTTGGAACGTGAGTTCGTTGTTGTCCTTGATGTAAGTCTCGGACCAAACAATTTCGTTTTGTACTGACATTTCTGACCTCCCAGTCATACCGGCTGTTTGCCGATAAGTCCAAGATAGCAGTTTGTCCAACGCTTGGACAACATTTAGGACAAAGTTTTTTCCTTGATTTTCTAGGCTTCTTGAGATTCTTCGGAAAGTTTTTCCCGAACCTCATGCTCAAATTGGGCTCGGTAGGGCTTGCCCGCTCTTAGCCAGGCTTGGTAGTGCGTGGCGCAGTAGCCGGACTTGAGACGGTCTTTAGGGGTGCAAAGGACTTCGCGCAAACAGGCTTCGCAGATAGCCGTTTCGGATCTCTTGCGTCGCTCGGAAGTGTCAAGGATGAAGCGGACTTGGTCGTCAATGCGCATAGCGAGCGAGGCCATGTCGGTCAAGCTGACGGCGATGGTACGGACTGCTTCGTACACAGGGTCGTAGATTTGACCCTCCATCTTGCGCACGACGTTAGCCAGGGTGGGGTCAGAGTAAGAGCCACGCCCGCGAGGTCCGTCACTAGTAATCTTGTCGGCTTCGCGTTTGCCACCGCGTCGAGCTAGTTCCTCAAGCATGGTCGCGGTTAGTCCCTTGAGGGTCTTCTCGATTCGCTGGTGGTCGTACTTCATGCGCTCTGCGTTGCTCATTTGCCTCTCGCTATCTTCACTATCTCATCCCAATCACTAGGCCGCCAAACATAGACAGGATGGATGCGCTCAAGTTTAGGGTGCAAGAGTTTTTGAGCCGGTGAGAGTCGGCCCTTTTCCCTTTTCAGTTCCGCCCAAAACATCACGTCACCTTTAATGCAGGTCAGGTCGGGCCAGCCAGCGAGAGAGGCTCGGCGCGAGTCGGGGATGGAATAGACCAGCCAGCCGTTATAGCCAAAGACCTCCATGACCCGATGCTGAAAGTCGGCCTCAAGTTCGTTGTTGAACGCTTTAGCGTCAAAGAGCCGGTCAGTCATCTAGCCAGTCCTCGTTATAGGGGTTCACAGCAGAGACGGCAGAGCCACTTGTCCACATTGCTCGGGCTCGAGCTGCGGCTCGCATGTCGGGAGCCAAGGCTTCGGCGTGGACCACGAACCCATTTTCAAGCGCCCAGGCTGGATGTTCGGTTATCCAAACGTGGCAACGTCGGCAAAGTGCCAAAACATTTTCGGGGTCGACAATAGATCCACCACGAGCTCGGGTTTTAATCTCATGCACGTCAGTAGGAATCCAAGTGCAACCCTGTATCCGACATTCACAGGCCATTCGCTCAGAAAGGATTCTCTTGACAAAGGCTCGGCGGAGTCCGTTAAGTTCTTGGCGCTTCTTGCTGACTGGGTTGATGCGGGTGCGCTTCATACTTCTCCTGGATACCAAGTTGCTGTCGGCCAGCCGTGTTTCTCGAATACTTGGATTGCTTTATCTTTACATGGCGGGCAGAGGACTGCGTGGGCTCCGTAGGGGACTTCAGTTCGCTGCAGGACCCAAGCGTCACAGTTGTCGCAGACTCCTGGCAACCAATGGCTCAATTGCTCGTAGTGAAAGAAGATTTTCTGCAAGGTCTCTTTGTCGGGGACTGGGTTCACGTTGAGCATCCCTCGAGCTGTGACTGGATTTACGCTCATGCCTCGGTTCCAGAGAAAGACAAGGAGTTTTAAATACGGATCGATGTCTTCGGCGTATTCCTCTGTCCAAATCTTCATGCCTAAAAATTACAGGGGACTTGTATAACTCTTCGTTTTAAGCAAAAAATCCACATCGGAGAATCGGCGCTTTCCGTGGATAACTCTGCGCTTTATTAGATGGTTTGCTCTGAGCCGCCAAGGGCTTGCCCGACGGCGGAACAAAACTGGCTCTTGCATGGTTTTGTCGCGAACTGTTTGGCGGTTTAACTTACGTTGAATTGGCAGGAACTTTTTTGTCGTTGGTTTTAGCACAGATTGGTGACACATTGCAAGCGGTCCATACAAAGCCTGTGGTTTGAATAGGAAGTTAGGGGTGGCGCGGGCAATTTATTTAGCATGGCTAACTAAATTATTTAGCATTGCTAACTAATTTTGAGTCAAAAAAAAGGGCTAGTAATAGCGACGGCGCGAGCGGTCGTAGATCAAAGTGTCCTGGTGCGCGATGAAGCATGGCTCGCAATGGGGCCGTGGCTTGTCCTTGTTGCGCGCCCACCATTGGCGTATGTTCTGATAGCCGGTCTCGGTTCCGCAACTCGCGTGCTTAGGGATGAACCGCGGCTTAGCTCCAAGAGGTTTAAGCTCTAGGCCAAAGGTGGCTCGGTAGGCTCGGCGCTCTTCCTCGGTGGTAGCGCCCCATACGCCATAGTCTTCGTGCTTGATGGCGTATTCAAAACAGTCCGACTTAACCGGACATAACTGGCAAATAGCGATGGCTTCAAGAGAGCGGTCCTCTTCAAAGAAAGTTTCCGTGCTCAACCCTAAACAGGCCGCCCTCTTGAACCAACTCATGCTTAGTGCTTACCTGCCAATTTAATCCAGGTAGCAATAGCGACTGCACAGCCGAGTCCCCATAGAGTCGAGATTCCTAGATCCGACAATGGGGTGTAGGCGTGGTTCATGCCAAGGGTCCAAAAGGTAAGAGCAAAGATGGCTCCAAACCCTGACCAAATCATGGCCCGCTTTTCCTTAAACGAGTACTTCATTTTGACCTCCCAGTCATGCGGATTGTTCCGCCCCTCTATTATTGCCCGAACGCTGGGGGATTGTCAAGGATACATTTTGGGTAGTTTTTAGGCTACATTTTCGGGAACGTTTAGGCAGGGATAAGCCGCTTGTCCTGCGTATAACAAAAGACCGGCACGTTTCCGCACCGGCCTCTTGAGGTCCCTAGAGTACGACACTTTGCCGTACAAACCCAGGGTCAGTCTATCGTGTCGTCAGCCTCTTCGATGATTACGGCCATGACGTAGTAGAACGCGCCGGAGATAATCAGGAGGGGAATAAAGGCTAGGAGTCCAATCATTGGCAAGCCTCGCAGTACTCAGGGTTTTCTAGGGAACAGGCAAGAACTTCCTCGAGGGTGAGCTCTACGCCGTTGGTGAAGTCGATGGTGGGGAGTTCAGACATAGTTATCCATTGTACCATTAGAAAAACCCCTGACCGAAGCCAAGGGTCAATCTAACTGAGTTGTGAAACTCGATTGGTTATTCGGGAACGATTAGTCCCGACTTGGTCTTGTTCACGCCCAACTTGCGTCGAGCTGCGCGGTTGAGGTTCTTGATTCCCTCGTTCTCCGCTGCGACCATCTTGTCCACTAGATCTACGAGTTCCTCGCGTTGCTGGTGGGCCGACATGAGCGCGTACTGCAGGAGTTGGGTTTGGGTTAGGTCTTTGACCTTGACGGCCTCGGACCCTCCCCAAATCGCCTCTGCTTGTTCGGCAGAGAACTCAACCTCGCCCTGGCTTTCCTTGATAAAGTCGAGAATTACCTTGACTCCGGCTCCAAGTTTGGTGGCCACTAGAAAGCGTCCTCGCCGGTGTAGGGGGTTCCCTTAGGACGAGCCTCGGCAGCCTTGCCTCCACGACCCAGCGTCAGGTTTGCGCTGTTGAAGCGCAAGTCCGGTCCGACAGCGTCAGCAATGAGCTCGATGGCGGTTCCCTTGGTTCCGTCTTCCTTGTCCCATGAACGCTGTTCCAAGCGTCCCGTGACGATTACTCGGTTCCCCTTGTGGAGTGAGTCGGCGCTGTTTTCCGCCAAGGTTCCAAAGGCTGAGACGTTGAAGTACGAGGTGGTCTCGTTCCATTCTCCGTCACGTCCCTTTGTCTTGCGGTTGACCGCGACGCTCAACTTGACAACTGTTGAATCGTTCCCCAAGAACTTGAGTTCAGGGTCTCGGGTCAGGTTGCCGATGATGGTGGTTGTTGATGACATTATTTCCCCTTTATGGGTTCGGTGTTAATTAGTAAATACAGCGCGTTTTGTACTTCTTCGGGGGTGAGTGCGCTGACTCCACTCAACTCCCGACCTACGACAGACTCGAGCCATTGTTTGCGCTCGACTGCATCGGAGAACTTTTCGGCCAACTTGCCCTTGAGGTCGATGATTGCCGGATCTACTGGCGCTGTGCCTCGGTTGACCTTTGCCATTTCCTGCTTGGTCGCTCGCTGGCGCTTGCCGTTCTTTGAGGTCTGAAAGCCAAGGTTGGCAGTTGCTCGACCAATGGCCGAGGTCTCTGCGTTCTCAAGAGCTGACGTTTGATTGGCTCCGGTTCCGCCGAGTGATTCCTCAGCGAGTCCGGTGGCCAGCAGTTCGTTGCCGTCGTAGAGCATTGCAGCCACGATGAACTGGGTCTGCTTGCCTGTCCAATTTTGGATGTTGAGCAACTGAGTGACGATGCGCCCCTCGGGGTAGCGAGCGTGGAACTCCTCCACTCGCTCTGCAACGTCGACGTAATCGTCCAGGTTAAATCGTGCCATTAGTTATCTCCCTTTTTAATTGTGACTTCGTAGCCGTCAGTCGTACGCGCGAGCGCATCCTTTAAGGCTGCTTCAATTTCTTCGAGCTCTTCAGCCGCAACTGCGGGCTCGAAACTTCCCCACCAACTCACCTCAAGAGTGATTGTGGCTGTGTGCTTTGTTGCCATTTTGACCTCCCAGTCGTTATCCCTCGACGTTAGCCAAGGGGTGTGATACTTCAATTAAGCCAACCGTAAATGGATGACTTTGATACTGAAACTCCGGTCTTTTCTTCAAGTAGATCCGCAATTTCCCTATACGTCAGACCCTCGGCTCGGCGAGCGTTTAACCACTTGCCTAACTTCGTGTCCAAGCGTTCTTCAATAAGGGTCTGCAAAGTAGTGACCATTAGATTCCTCCGTGGGTCAAGACTAGTGCAGTTCTAGTCCCCTTTTTCTGCATGTGTTTCCTATCTTTTGCGGGGGTGGATTAGTACGGTTGGGCTGTAATCGTGGATGTGACGATAAGCCGTTCCAGGGCTCTCAAGAGAGACAGCCATGCAGACACCTCGCTCAATGAAAGCGCACTTAAATACATGCGCCACCTTTGAGCCCTTGATGTAGATGATGTCCCCAGCCTTGAGGCCGTTCCATTCAAAGACGCACTCTCCGACTTGAGTGTTAGTCATAGTTATTCTCCTTGGCTTTGGGGAAAGTCTTCCGGTTGTGGCAAGCCCTCGCCCAAGAGCTGCAAGGCACGTATCTCGCGCTCTTGCTCTTCCATCATCTCTGCGAACGCATCGTCCGAGCAGATGAAGTCAACTACGTTCTCGTAGAAACCGTAGGTGTATTTTTTGCAAACTCGGCAGATGCCGTAGCAAGCGGTTGTGTCACTCATTACTACCTCCTATGTAGTTAGTTAAATAGTACTGTCCAAACGCTGGACAATGCAACTTTAGAAACCTTGCAATTAAAGGGTTGTAGAGAGAACTTGTCCAAGAGTTGGACTAAAGACCTAAGAAAAACGCCACCTGGGTAAGGAGCCAAGTGGCGTTTTCCCTTTAAGCGGGAGGTCGTCAATGAATGACAGATTTAGTGTATCAGTTAGCAGTCGTGGCCGGTGAGTGCCACCCATACCTGAGCAGGGGTCGGGGTGTAGATGTCACCAAAGTTTGAGGCCGGAGTGAACCAGCCAGCAGCCCGAAGACCCTCGGCGGTCAAGGCTGAACAGATCCATGAACCGTCTCGGCGTAGCGAGGGAAACCAGTTTCCGGTGACTAAGTCGGTGGCAATACACAGAATCGAGAGGACTCCGTAAGACGAGCCCAACTGAGCCTTTTGGAACTCGACCAGCCGCTTAACGTCGACCCCAGCAGGAGGCGCGATAACAGCGTGGTCGGGGTACTTGTTTAGTGGTGACTCGACTACGCCCTTGAGAGTTGCCTCGATGACGTAGACCTCGCCTTTGCTAACTCGACTGACTACGCAAGCGTGGTTCCACCGTGAAGCGCGTTCTTGCCAGCGCAGACGCTCGCCCAGGCGAATCAGTCGCCCGAGCGTTCCTTTGGTGTGAGCGAAGACAATGTCTCCAGCTCGAGGCTTGCGCTTCAAGTTAGGCCGCTGGGGTTGTTGGAGGAGTCTCAACAGTTGCCGTTGCCGACGCTGTGACAGTCGCTTGTGCAGGTGCTGGGGCAGGGGCATCGGTGGCCTTAACAGGTAGTGCGCCGAGGAGCCAGGACAACTTTGGGTACTTGGTCTCTAAGGTGCGGATGAGTGAGTAGTAAGCGGTGGTGACGATTGGAAACAGGACTGCCGTTTCGCTTGGGGTCAGGTTGGCCTTAGCCTTGGCGATTACAGAAGCAACTGCGCCGACTACTGAGGGGACTGCGGTGCGAACAATGTTCTTGAGTACAGGGTTCATGATTACCTTTCGTTGGGTAATTGCATTTTAGGTTATGCGTGTAAAAAGCAAAAGACCCGAGCCTAAGAAGAAGTAGAAGGGCTCGGGTCTAGTGCTGTCCGCAGGGGGGATAGCGGCACGATGTCAGACTATCAGCAAATCGCTCCATCCGCGAGCACCTGTGTCAGCGCCCACCAAAAGAGTGACCATTCCAGCCTGAGAGGATTGGCCCGAGGTGGCGGTGAACCATTTAGATCCACCGTCCATCGCTGGAACCTGCAGGATTGTCCGGCCAGTTCCCTCGCTCATTACAAAGTGGTGAAAGTGGCCCGAGCATAAGAGCTCAGCGTCAGAGACCTGAGTGCGCCCAAGTGCCTGTGCTTTCCACCAGCCCTCCATCTTGCCCTGGCTGTTTGCGCCCGAGCGGAGTTGGTGTCCGTGAATGAACGAAACCGGCACTCCCTCTAGGTCGAGAGTCAGGCTTAGTTCGTCCTCGTTCAAGTTGGTCGGCATTGAGACGTGACCGTATCGAGCGGGGTTCTGCGCAATGATTTCTGAAACAGTCTCAAAGGCGGTCAGGTCGCGGTTGTCGGACCAGTCCGTGAATGACTTACCGGCTCGGCGGTTCTCTCCGTGGTTGCCTGGCACTCCCGCAGCAATGATGGGGAGTCCAAAGTCAACAAAGGTGTCGATGGCTGCAAGCACCAGTCGGCGCGCAACGCGGTCTTGCTCTCGGTCATTTAGATCCGCAATCCAAGTTTGATTGGCGTACCAGTCACCTGAACATCCCTCAACCAAGTCACCTAGTCCGATTAGGTAGATGGAACTCGGGGTCTTGCCGACCTTGATGAGTTCCCTCAAGCGTTGAGCGGACTGCTCGTAGGCTCGCATGATGCGCTCGACGGTCTCGGTAGTCCCGCCTCTAATCTCGCATCCCTTACCGATTTGCCAGTCGCTCAATAAAACCAAAAACGCCCGCTTCGTACCGTTGACTTCAACGGCCTTGGCGGGCTTGCGCTTCATTATCTCTGAGCAAAGTAAATCAACGTCGGCGCGTTCAACGCCACCAACTCGGGGTGCAATAGTGCATCGGTAATACTTCATGCGCACGACTTCGCCGTTGCCAGCGTTAGAGTCCCATGCGCGGATTTGGAGGCTACCGTCCACGACCATTGTTTGTCGTGGGTCTAGTCCCCAGTCCTCGATGAGCTGCGCCCAAACTGCATCGTCAGGTTCGCTGGCTAATGCGGCGGTAATGGTTCCGGTCTTTCCGTCCCATTGGATACCAGGCTCAAAGCCTTTAGGGTGAGTTTGTTTCGCCCGAGACTTAAACTCGAACTCGCCTAGATCAGTCACAAGCGCACTTCCCTAATCGGTGCAACCTGAGCGTGGGGTTCTTCGACACCTCGCCAGTCTTGCTACTGAGCCAGTCGCAGATGGCTTGAGATGAGATAGTTGGCTCTGCTAAAGCGGCCTCTATCTTTTCCTTGTCCTCTGCCGACAGTTTGGCAATTAGTTGTGAGGTTCGACAAACGGTTTTCTTGACCTTGCGAAACTCTGATAAATCAACAGTCTTTGACATTCATTTCTCCCTTGACTTATAACGTCATTGGGAGTTTATAACAGGTTTGTCAACAAGTAAAGGATTTAGTAATTCGTCATGTCGTTGGCTAGGACGCTGACTACGCCCTCAACTGCGACTGCGGTGTGGGTCGTGTCCAGCCCGCTCGTTCCAGGTGCGCCAGCCCAGCGCCAAGTCCATTGCCCGACCTTGCCGGTGGTGGCAATGTCTGCGTGGTAAGTGCCGGTTGCGGTTCGCACGATTGTGCTAGTTGGGTCGCCCGAGCCGTTGGTGTAGGTAAAGGTCACAGGTGAGGTGTTTGGCAGGACGTACTGAAAGGTGACAACGTCGGGGTCGACCACGGTTCCGCTAATGCTGGTGAAAGGGGTCGAGGTGTAGAACCGGATGGTGGTTCCCTCGTTGACTGCTGGATTAACGGCCATTAGATTGCTCCTTGCAAAATCTCTAGTTCAATAGTAAGCGACCCTGTCTCAAAAGCTCCGGCTAGTTGCGCGAGCTCGATGTCTCCGGCCAAGGTTGCGGTTTCGTATGCGCTCATTAGTTGTCCAGTCTCTATAGATCCGACCACGGTGGCGGTTTCGTAGGACCCCTTGACCGTTCCAGGCTGTGAGGGGTAGACCACGGTGGCTCGACCCGAGGCCGAGTAAGTACCGTTGACCGAAGCCGTGGCTGGGAAGATGAGGTAGGCGTAAGCGTTCGAAGTGAACGAGCCGGTGAGCGCACCAGTTGCCGTGATTGGCGCGATAATGATTCCCGCTGCATCTGCTGAGAACGAAACCGAGGCCGAACCAGTTGCGGGGACTGTGACCGAGCCGTCTGCGTTGCTGTCAAAGGTCGACGTTAGTGAGCCGGTGGCTGGGTAGTTGATTTGACCAAAGGCATTTGCCGAGAAGTCATACGCGCCTCGGGCTGTGCCTGGCTCGTCAACTATTCCTGACGCGCTGGCCGAGAAAGAGCTCGAGAGCGAACCGCTGGCCTGAATCGGTGGCGTGGCAGTTCCGGTAGCCGTTCCCTCAAAGTCGAATGATGTCGAGCCGGTGGCCGACGTTGGTGTCGTAATAGATCCGGTTGCGCTGGCGTTAAAACTAGCGACTAGGTATCCGCTGGCCGAAGCAACGGTTGTTCCGGTGGCGCTCGCAGAGAACGAACCCGAGAGTGAGCCGGTGGCGGGATTAACTACTGAGCCGGTAGCACTCGCCGAGAACGTTGCGCTCGCTGAGGCCGTTGCTGGGACTAGGGGTAGTCCAGTAGCACTCGCACTAAAAGAAGCCGTTAGAGAGCCTTGTGAGGGCTCTGAGACGGTTCCAGTAGCACTAGCGGAGAACGTGGCAGAAGCCGAGCCTGTGGCGGGTTCGATAACTGTGCCGGTTGCGCTGGCCGAGAACGAGGCGTTGAGGCTACCCGAGCCCGAGGTTGTGACCGATGGGATTCCGTAGGCTTGACCTAGGTAGGGAAGACCAAGATAGTTTGCACCGAGCATGGGTCAGTCCTTACATAAACGACATAAAGCCGCTATTAGTTGTTTGAGCGTTAATTACAAAAGCCTGAGCTGCGGTCATTGGCTGACCTGGAGCCGAGCGGGGTGAAACGTAAGCCACGCCCGATTGCGTACTCGGGGCAATCAAATAGTCGATGAGCGGGATTCGAGCCGAGCCAATAGTGACCGCCAAAGAGTCGGCAACGCCATTCCAAGTACCTGTTGTACTCGCCCAATTGAATGACTCGGCGGTTCCAAGTAAGAGTTGACCCGCGCTATAACTAACCGTGGTTGTGGCAGTTGAGTTGCTTGTGGCGTTAGAGATAATTGGCGAATACGAAGCGATGGCGTTTGTCGCTGCAACGCCCGAAAACTGAGCAAAGGCGTACTGTCCATTTGCCGAGGTGGCTGGCAAACCGGATCTAGTAATCGTTGTTGCTCCGGCTGTGCAACCGTATCCAATCCAAACCGCGTAGCCGTTAGCCGTACTGCTGTTTAGGGCAAATGAAGTCCAAGTAGCACCTGCACCCGAAAAGGTGAGTGTGGCGTTATTTGGCAAAGTCGAACTACCGTTAGACCAGTTGGCGTTCTGCGTACCTATTACAACAACAATCATGTCGTTTGCCAAAGTTGTAAATGGCAGGGTATAAGAAAAGGCGGTCAGGTTTGAACTACTGCCGGTTCCCCTAAGAGCGATAGCCATTTAAGCCACCGCCACGCAACGCCACTTTGAGGTTTCTGTGTTCCAAAAGAAGCCAATGTCAAGGCGAGTCGTTGAAACCGTAGTGGTCGGTAAGGTCGCCGTCGAGGACTCGAATGAGGTTCCCCAAGTTAGAGCGACTGCAGTTGTTCCGGTAATTGAAATGCGCAGGGTATCGCCGTCGACTGGGGTTCCGGTAAGACCTGAGGTGAATGACGTGATGGCCGTTGTCTGGCTGGTGATGTGGACCACGTCGTAGTTGTCGGTGTTGATGGCTGGGGTAGCGGAGTTGGCTGAGAGTGCCAGTACGCGCTTGGTGATGCGCTTGTTCGTCAGGGTGTCGGTTGTAGCTCGAGCGACCAGGGTGTCTGTGGAGGTCGGCAGGGTGAGCGTTCCCGAGTTGACGATGCTTGAGAAGTTCGGCGTGGTCAGCGTTGGGGATGTGCTGAGGACGTTGTTGCCCGAACCTGTGGAGGTGGTGACTCCGGTTCCGCCACCTGTGACCGCTAGTGGCAGGCCACCCATTTTGTTGATGTCGGTAGTTGTAAAGCAGAACCAGACACCGCCGGAATAAACAAAGGTGTAGGCGGCGTTCAGGGGAATGGTGTAGGGGGTCGAAGCACCATAGACAGTTCCTGAGATCGAGATGGAGTTAGTCCCACCGAGGATGTTGACGGTGTAGGAGGATAGGTTCTTGATCTGATAAATAGAACCATTGACTGCGACCGCTGGCAGAGTAATTGTCTGGCCTGACGTACCGGTAGTACCGAAGATGGTGAACTCACCAGTACCTGCTGTGGCAGTTGCCGAGCGAACCACCAGCGAGTTAGGTACTACGTTCACCCACGTTCCAGGTGTCCCTGCGGTGGTGCAGAACCAGATAGTTGCCGTCTGGTCGATGACCATGTCGCCAACTGCGAACGTACCTGATACTGGTGGACCGGAGGTGGTCGTACCGACGAGGCGTGAGCTCGAGGCTGTGGCTCCGGTTAGACCAGTTATCTTGAGGTCGGGAACGACTACTTCGCCTGTGAACGTTGCGCCCGAGAGTGGTGCAAGTTGGTTAAGCAAGTTGGCGTCAACGGTCTGTGCAATTTGGTATCCGACGGCGATTGACTGAGCCGTAGTTCCGTACTGTGCGCGGGTAATCGTGAATGTGTCAGTCGCTACTGCGGTGACTCGGACTATTTCAGCGTTGGTGTTCGAGGGCTGAGTTCCGGCGGGCCAGATTGTCGCGTCGAAAGGGGTAGCAGGAAAGTATGAACCTTGACCAGCGGTGACTACTAAAGATGTGCCGGACGTGGCGGGGCTAGGCGCTGTGGCAACTAGCGAATACGCGAAGTTTTTTAATGCGTCCATTACTCATCCTCAAGCTCGTCGGGTGTGATTACGGTTCCCTCGGCGTGGGCCGAGAACTCCTGCTGGGTTCCCATTACGAGAGTGAGGTCGTGACCGCACCAATAGCGAAAGCAACCGTTGAACCGGCTGGGATAGATCCGCTCAAGCCTGTGGTCGTTCCGCCTCCGAGGTAAGTTCCACCTGAAGCGGCGGTGAACAAACCGAAGTAGGGAACGCCTGAAGCCTCAAGTGGCATGAGGGTAAAGTTCTGCGCGTTGGTCGAAGCCTGTGAGCCAGCCGAAGCCGAGCCGAATGTGATGGCCTGACGAGCGTACGAACCGCCGGTCACTTCACCGCTTGCGCCTGATGTGCCAGGGTCGCTAGTGAAGAGTGCAAGGTAGTAGGTCGTCGAGGGAACGAACATGGCGTTAAGGCCAGCGTTCTCTTGTGCAGCGGGTAAGCGTGACATTGGTTTCCTTTAGTTCAGTAGCAATTTTACTTGCTAGTTGTTTGATTTTGATAGTCGATTAGTGCCAAGATTTGATGCATTTCCAAGACCAGCAACTTGATGGCCTCGAGCTCGTCGTTGGAGACTTGGCTCACCTCTAGGTGAAAGGCCGCCAACTCTGCCGAGATGCGGTCTGCTCGCTTGGCGGCAATGAGCAGAATCGCGCCCTGGAGCCCAGCCAAAGTGGAGAGCATGAGGTTGAGCAGGATGTAGGGAAATGGGTCGAACGGCTTATTGGTGGAGGCGTTATAGACCATCCATACAGCCATGAATCCCATGAAGCCAAAAACGAACGGCCACGAGCCCATTCCGTGACGCATGGCATCGGCGGCCTTTTCGCCTATGGTGCGCTCGTCACCGGATCTAACGTTGGGGTGAAACTCCCAATGGCTAGTCCTCTTGGCGCGCTTCCAAACCCTCGTGATACCCGAGGTGGCGAATGACTTCTGATTCCAGGACATCTAGTTTCTTCTCGATTCGGTCGATAGCGTCTCGGAGAGAACCGCCACCGTTGGGGACTGTTTGCTTTTTAATTTCCCCAATTTCTTCTGCGAGTCTGTCGCTAACTGATTTAGCCAAGAGGTTGTGAATCCAACGGATGATGGCCCAAAAGAAACCGCCGAGGAATCCGAGCGAGGCTAGGAACTGGACCCAAAAGTTCGAGCTGTTAAGCGTGATACCAAGCATTATGCAAGAGGGACCGGCTTAGCAGGTGTGACCTGAAGTTGGCTGGGGCGCAGGAAAGTCTGGGGGGTGCGACCGTCGACTGGGATACCCTTGGCATCACCGTGAGGGGCATTGACCCAGCAGTAGATAGCGCCGTTGTTGTCGCCGTAAGAGACGGTCATGATGTCGGGGCCGTTGACCTCGATAACAATGGCTGTGTGCTCGCCAACTCCGCCACCGTAAATGACAAGGTCGCCAGGCTGAACTTGGTCGGCTGGGATGTGGTGGTTAGCGATGTTCGAGAGCAGAGTGCCGGTGTAGCCGGTGTGGTTGTAGTGGCAGTTGTTGGGGTCGGGCAATCCGGCCAGCCAGTACAGGAGAGTGACGAAGCCTGAGCAGTCCGAGTTGATTGGCGTGACGAGTGGCCAGCGACCAATCTCGTCCATGCGCTTTGCGCCCTCGGTGTAGACCTCGGCTGTGGACTTGGAGTGCTTCTGGAACCAATGCGCCCAGTCGACTAAATGCTGTTGCTGTGGTGTGTTCATTTCTTATCTCCTTAGATAGAGCCGTTGGATGCGCCCAAGTACTCAACCTGGGCAAAGGTCGTGCTTGCGCCGATTGGCAATGCCGCACCTTGAACGCTGACACCAGCACTTGTTGCAATAAAGAATTCAATATAGTTTGGATACGTTCCACCACCTGCTTGCATTGGCACAATGAATGAACCAGTTGAACCAGTAATCTGGGCAGTGTTTGTTGGCGTTTTTGGTGTGAAAAAGTAGTGGTTGTTTCCAGATGAACCACCACCACAAAATGCATACATCTGAAAGTAAGCGGCTGTTGCGTTTGTATTGACAGACATTGACATTGTGATTCGATACAAACCAGTCAAAGGAACGGTGATTACTCCACTTGTATAGTTGATTGACCCAGCCAGCGACGCTGGGCTGTTGGTAATCGTTGCAGGTGAACCACCAGTGAAGACGTTGGAACCATTGGTCAAAGTCTGACTTGCTGTGTTGGCAATGATCATGTAGGGGCGTGCATACATCAGCGAGAGGTTGTTCACGATCTGGTTGTACTGCGCCGACGTTGCCGCTTCGCCTGAGTTGAATTCTTGAGCGGTTGACCAAGAAGTGATGGATGTTGGATTGTGTGGCATTTTGTCCCTTAGAGGTAGTCGTTGTTGGAGTCAAAAACTCCGTAGGTTGCGTCATCAAATAGCATAAAGAACGTTTGTGGCGTTGAGTTCTGCCCGCGCTTGGGATACGGATCAAGTGTGAATGACGAGTGCCAATAGCCAGGGTCGGCTTGGAAGTCGTGTCGAATGCTTTCGATGACCATCGTTGAGTTAATCGCTCCAGGGTTTGTTCCGGTTGTCGACGCGCCGTTGGGGGTGCGCTTTAACAAA
>Ga0316217_10002572_pt1 | contig 21652 bp, 17 predicted proteins | sample 1anoAmetaG_FD_203633 | JGI IMG/M metagenome (GOLD analysis project Ga0316217, IMG submission 203633) | Freshwater microbial communities from Trout Bog Lake, Wisconsin, USA - 1anoA | ecosystem: Environmental > Aquatic > Freshwater > Lake > Hypolimnion/Profundal zone | place: USA: Wisconsin...
CAAAGTGGTCGCCGTCGTGCAGAGTACCAGACGATTCTAGGCATTAAGGACCGTTTGGACAGTTGCATAAACAACCTCCCCTCGATGCCAGCTTCCGAAGATCTTCGAGAAACCGCCCGCGAGTTTTTCACGGCGTTGTCCAAGCAGGGCGAGGAATGGTTAAGATGTGGGAACAGGAGCTGTGAGGAAAAAATCAACGAGATCAATTCCAGGAGAATCGCAGCCGAGCAGCAGCACCGGGAGAACGAAGACGCTGTCAGGGAGATAGGTGAGGGACTGGCAGCTAAGGAAGCGCAGATGCGTTTATTCATTGCACGTTTCAACGCCACTCTGGCGGAATTGCAGGACGTTGGACCAAGGGTTGCCCGACCCAATGCCAACGGCCAGGAGTTCATGGCCGCAATAATTTCATACCTGCCCGGTGCAACCGCAGAAATCAGCAGATGGAATGATGATATCTTGGAGTTATCGAAATGCCCTGCAATTATCGCCCCCTCCGAACTGCTCGAGTCCTTACGGCACGAGATGAAGGATCGTATTGATCAATTATGCGCTTCCGCCAGCGCTGTCCAGGAAGAGCTGAATTCAACGCACGCAAAAATATCTATTGTCAAAGAATCTGTGCGAGTAGCTGAGGAACTGCTCAACACTGAGAAACTCGCCTGGACACGAGATCCGTTGCGATCTATGGCCGAATTCCTGCCCTTCAGCAACCTTTCCCAAAATCATCGGTTATCCAGACTGGTCAGCCCGCGTCTCGATTGCCACAATGATGCACAAAAGATGGAATGGGGCTTGTCCGACTTAAAAAGAGAGATTGCCGATGAGGTCTCACGGATGAAAACCCCGTTAAAACTCCTCAAGACGCTTGACGGCGAGGTGATCCTTCGCGCTACTCGTGAACTGTTGGCTAGGACGGAAAAAACTTTAGTTGACGCCCTGGCCTCCCGGGAGGAGCAGTTGGCATACCACCTTGAACCAGAAATTGCTCAAATCGAAGGCGAGATCCAACGCCAAGACCAGGAGCTACAGGCTGAGCGGTCATGGTGGCGTTCGACGTGGGACGCCATTCCCTCCCGGCTCCGCGACCAGTTCGCAACAGAGAATATACATGCCCCCGCTTTCCTCAGGAGAATCGGTGACTGTTTTGCGCCCTGGCGGAGCGAGTTGAAACTGGAGAAGGCCTACCTCAAGCGATTTGAGAGCTTGGTTGGCGACTGGGTTACCCGCCTCCAGAGTCCATCAGAACGCGATGCCGCTGACCTCCGTAATATCTATCTCGCCAACGCGAACGTTATTGGCATAACCTGCAGCCAGGCGGCTGCTCCTCATTTCTCTCGCGAGTTCCCGGAGTTCGATGTAGTCATCATAGATGAGGTGAGTAAATGCACACCTCCTGAGCTCATGATGCCGGCACTCAAAGGAAAAAAATTAGTACTTGTGGGTGACCACCGCCAGCTTCCTCCGATGATTGATGACAAGACCATCGAAGATCTCGCTGCAGACGCAGGCGCATCGATCGACGAACTGTCATTTATGAGGGCCTCCCTCTTCAACTCCCTGTATCAGAGTGCGGATGACCTGGTCAAGCAGGATCTCCGTTGCCAGTACCGGATGCATCCGGCGATCATGGGAGTAATCAACCAGTTCTACGATCATCGTCTACAAAGCGGCATAATAAATCCTGATTCGAGCAGAGCCCATGGAGTTGCAGGCCCGGTCATCAAGGATCGTCACCACATTGCCTGGATCTCCACCCCCATTGCTGCAAGCCATCGTGAGCAAAAGGACGGGACCTCTCCCTTCAACTTGCAGGAAATCGAAATAATTGAAAAGCTTTGCCGTCAGATGGATGAGGCATGGGCGCCCCGAGTAGCCGAAGGGGCAAAGGTAAAGGAAGTTGCGATTATTACCTTTTATCTTGCTCAGTTGCGCAAAATCCAGGAGCGGATTCATGATCGCGACTATCCGAACCTTCGGCTCAGGACCGGGACTGTCGACAGGTTTCAGGGAATGGAACGGCCCGTGGTCATAGTGAGCATGGTTCGAAACAATCCAAATGGCGAAGTCGGTTTCGCAAAGGCCCCGGAGCGGGCCAATGTTGCTTTCTCGAGAGCACAAGAATTACTGGTGATAGTCGGATGCAGAGAGTTGTTTGTGAATCATGCTCCTGGTAATGCACGCAAGATTTATCAGGAAGTTTCAGATGAAGTACGTCGTCATGGAGGTTTGCTGGATGTTTCTGACTTCTGTCAATAGATCAATAGCCCCTACACTTCAAGCGATTGCCGATGGGATAGAGCAGAGCACACCCGGACTGTATGTCGTTGCAGCTAAACAGTATCGATATCCTATTGTGCAGTCAGCCATGGATGTATGGGTTACCGAACCTCGGCGCTTTAACGTGCTCGAGGAGTTTATCCTCCGTTCGGCACTGGAACTTGAACCATCCCCCCCGCTTTCTGAACTTGCAGAAGTGCTTGGGCTCGATTTAATTTTCCTTGAGAAGACTTTCCGTGACCTTTCAGGCCTTGCTGCCCTTGCCCTCGGTGAAGGGAGCCGCATCATGCTCACACCTCTCGGGCGATCATATTATGAAGAAGGGCAGGTTCCCCAACCGCCGAAGAAGGAACCGGTATATTTTCTCTTTGATTCGTTAACAGCCTCAATAACCGCTCAAAAGAACAGGTCCACTACCATAGAAACAGAGGTGGCAGCGCTCACTGACGTATTTGATCTTCCAGTTGAGTTAAACTTCGCCTATAACCTCTCGTTCGAACAGGGAGAGGAGATTCTATTAAGTTCATCTCTTGGCGTCCATGATCCAAAGCAAGGCAAGGTTGCTTCCAGGATAGATGTAGCCTCGGCAGGTGAACAGGTCTGGCAGCCTGTATCCATTTACCTCCTCTATGATGACCTTGAACAGCGGTGGGCAATGCAGGCACGCAAAGGGAACACATGGATAGCCGGAGCCCAGCCATTGCTTGACCAGATCACTGCTGAAGGTCCTGAAGCTTTTTTGAAGCATTTTGACTTGCCTAGCATTCCCGAACTACCCTGTGCGGATGTCGAATTGCTCGATCCTCCTGAGGATCAGGAGCGGTTTGCCCGCATCCAAGAGCTTGCAAAGGAGGCCATGTGGCGCGGACGCAATCCGATTCAAACGCCAGACGACCCTGTTCCAGACGTCAACATTGGCACCCTGACCGTTTTACGCAACGAAAATATTCGGCCTGAATTCCTCAATCTTTTACGCGCAGCCAAACGTGAAGTCATTGTGTTTTCTCCCTGGGTCAATGAGCAGGTTGTTGACAACGAGTTCATTGCTCTGCTTCAGGAACTGGCAGCGGCCAATGTGTGGATTTTGCTGGGGCACGGTATTGCCAGGACTCATGACCGGGAAGATCGGCCTCTTCCTGCTAATGCAATTAACAGGATTCATGCAATCAGAAGCCCCCAGGGTGCACCGGTCGCCAGAGTCGTATGGCTTGGGGGGTCACACTCCAAGGAAGTGGTCGTTGACAACCAAGTATATCTGCATGGATCCTTCAACTGGCTTTCGTACCGCGGGGACAGATGCGTAAGAGGCGAAACTGTCAGCCGAATAACAATTCCTGATACGGTAGCTGAAGCTCGCGCAGTATACTCAGATCTATTTTTGAAGCGTGCCGCAGAGTTGTGGATGGAGTCAGGGCATTACCGGGGAAGTGCTGACGGGCTCACGTCACTTAGCATAATGGGGGCTTTGGGTAAGGAAAGTGAGGCTCTCAAAATGATCGACTCAACGAGCCGCTATGATTTGTTATCAGACTGGACCCGGATTATTATCAACAATCTTGTGCATGGCGATGTCGTACAGGCGGCCGTTTATCTCGAAGAGGCATCCTGCCTCTTTAGCAGAATCCTGCCGGAAAGTTTGATCGGAGATGATTTCAGAGTTGTCTGGAAGGAGGCTATCAAGCAAATTCATAGAAAAGATTCGGGACTCGCATACGACCTGCTTTCTCAACCATCATGGGAATATTATGCCGGACTCGGACTCGCAAGCCCACTCGACACTCCAGAGGAATACCTTTCAGCCCTCGTTCGGCCAAAGGCGCCCGTTTCCGACAAAAAAATCAAAAAGAAAACAAAAAAACGTTAACGGCTAAATTTTCAGGCATGAATCGAGGCATTTCCCTTAAATATTGATTACTCCGGCGATAAGACTGCCGTAAAATTTGCCGGCCAGGTGCGACACCAGTTGGACCCGGCGCAAACTGGCGTCCGTTTCATTTCTGAAGCCACCCAGCAGCGACCGAATGAACAATCGGTACGGGTAGCTATCGAAATTGATTAGATGTCCGTAGCGCTTCTGCAGTTTCGAGCTCGACACGCCATTGCGGAAATTTTTAGACATCATTCCGCGATGTGAGTGCGAGAAGGGATGATCTACAACAGCATCAGCCAAGTAACGCAGTCGGGCACCGGAATCGATCGCTCGCCAGAACAAGTCGATGTCTTCCGCATGGTTGCCAAACCAGTCTGAGAAGCCTCCTAGCTCGTTCAACAGACGGCGCTGGTAGGCGCAATTGGCAGTTAGAAAGGCGCCGCGAAAGACGCGCCCCGCGATGAGGCATGATTCGGAGGGAAATGGCATAATATCGACCAGAAATGTGCGGGCCCAAAACGCCTCCACAGCAGTGCGCGGTGGCAGGCTGACCATTGGTCCGCCGACGCCTTGCAAGGCCGGGTCTTGTTCAAAAGCCTGAACAATGCGAAGGAGCCAGTCGGGCCGCGGACGACAGTCGGCGTCGGTGAACACAATCAGCTCTCCTTTTGCGACCGCTATTCCGGCATTGCGACCGCCCGCGGCGTGTCTAAGCGGGTTGTCGACAACGCGTGCCCCATGCTGTACGGCAATTTCGCGGGTGTGGTCAGCGGAAAGGGCGTCTGCCACGATAACTTCAACCGGCTGAATCAGGCCTTCATGAATGCAAGTTAGGCAGACGCCCAGATTAATTTCTTCGTTTAGGGTGGGTATCACGATCGAAATATTCATTTGAATCTATCCTCAAATGGGGTGCACCAATAGACGCACTTCGGGTTAACTTCCCAGGCCAACAAGCGCTAATGCCAGCCCTCCGGTCAAAGCCAAGCTTATGAATAGAGCCCACTGGCGTATGCTGCCATAGTGCCATTCGCCCTCCAACTGGCCGGGCGTGTATAACATCTGCATGAATAAATAACGCCATTTGCCGCGTCGTATGACCTCCGCCATCAGACCTAATTCGTGGATCCAGACAAAATGCAGCGCCCACAATTCCTGCCAGAAATTCGGACTGGCACCCTTGTCGACTACAAGGCGCAGTTTGATCTGCAGCACGACGTCCAGGGCCATCCAGATTGGCCAGAGGGCTAGGAGGCGCAGGTCTCTGGCCACCAGGCTCAGAACAGCAAACCCGAACAGGTTCGCAACGGCTAGCACGGTGCGCTTTGGCATGGCCGGAACCGTCTTTTCGGGGTGCCTGCGCATCAGATAGGCCTCAGCTATGCCCCACTCGTACAGACGCCGCCGCATAGCTCTAGTTGGAACCCATGTATCTTTGCTATGCAGCACCTCTGCCGCAGGGTTGCATTGGATGCGTAGACCGTTTCGCGTCAGGCGTAATCCCAGATCAACATCCTCGCCACCAGGACGAGCCGGAAACGACTCATCAAAGCCACCGACTGACCAGAAAGCATCGCCCCGGATGGAGAAATTAGCGGTCACCCCCCATGGGGCCTGGTCCATAAACTTCGGGAACTGAAAGGGCATGACGAACGGGGTTCGCTCAATTGCTTGCCATCGCCAGGTGTCGGGGCCGATAAAGGTGAGTAATCCCAGCATCGCAGCCACTCCCGGCAGATGGTACATCCGTTCATGTTCGATGAGCAACGGTTCGGTGGCCTGGCAATCCGAATCAAGAAAAAGCAACACATCATTCAGGGCCAAGCTGGCGCCGCGGTTGCGCTTAGCTCCAACACTGGGGCCGAACGTCTCAAGCCGGGCACTATACTCGGCGCACAATTGTGCAATAGCATTCGCCTCAGGCACAGGACTGTCATCCACCAGAATGACCTCGGAGGCGCCTGCGAACTGACTACGGGCAGCTTGTAGGCTCCGCAGTAACTCAGCCACGTACGCCACACGGCCGCAGTTGATAATGATTATAGAAAAACTAAATAGAGGTTCGGCAGCACCCATAATGTGTACCTCAGTTCCCAAGACGCCCAAACCACACCGCCTCTAGGACTAGCACGATCCACAGGGCCAGCCAACTGGCCCACAGGCGGCGGACTTCCCCAGGCCATTCAGCCTGCATCTGGTAGGTGGAAAAAATACTATGTTTCCAAAACCAATCCAGGCGACCATGGCGCAGGAACTCATACCCGGTGTTTAGTTGATAGATCACCGCCGGGATTTGGGCCAGACAGTAGAAGAGCAAATGCGGACGCTGTCCAGCTGCTCGGTTGAACCCAAGACGCAACCCGAATGCCACCATAGCCCATAACGGCGGCAAAACCAGATGAATCGGCTGGCGCGTACCGATCGCCATCGCGGTTGAATATAATCCCAGCAGCAGGAAAAGCGGCAACTGTCGCGGAAGGTCGCGGCGCAGCAACCAAGAATGCTTGATGGTTATGTAATACTCCATCCGCCCCCAACGTTGTGCGCGGTCCCAAATGGCCTGCACACTGTTCCAGGTATCGCGCGTGTGAGTCGTTTGAGCCTTCGGTGCGGTTTTTATCAGATACCCCGCTGAGGAAATACGTAGACCCAGATCAAGGTCATCCCCGCCCAGTCGGAATGGGAAGGTATCGTCAAAGCCGCCCACCCTCAAGAACACCTCGCGGTAGTATGAAATATTGTTACCAATCGCCCATTGCACATAGGGATATCGTTCCGCAAAGGTGAACACATCGATAAACGAAGTGAGTTCCAGAACCCGCCAGAGAAAGGTGCGCTGCCCGGTAAAGTGGGTTACACCATAGACGCCGCCCAACTTGGGTGGCGGTGCTGCATAAACCTCATGATGGGCCTGGAAGATTTCCAGACCGACTTCGCAGTCTGAATCAATGAACAGAATTACCGGAAAGCGAGCCTGTTCCACGCCGAAGTTTCGCTTCCAGCGCACACTTTGCTGCCCCGGGAAATAGCGTGCGTCCAGCAATGCACAGGCTTCAGCAATCACCTGGAATCCAGGTGAAGGAGTACTATCAACGACGATCACCTCAGTAGGGCCCTTGTAGTGAGCGCGCGCGACCTGGAGCGATGCCAAAAGGGCAGCAACGTACGGTTGGCGACCGAAGGTCGGAATGACCACAGAAAATGCAGTCAGGTCCGTGTTCATGCTCTCCCCTCCTCCATGAACCGGATGGATAGCTCGGCCGTACAGAGAAGCCAGCAACGAGAGCAGTGCAACTGGCGGATCTCTGCGCGCTGCTGGTTAAAGTATTCAGAGTTCCACACGTCCTGGAGCCTATCTCGGTAAAGGTTCCCAACGATGGGAAGCGACCAACTCCAACAAGGTCGCACGTTGAGCAGGGCATCGATGAAGACGCCGACGTAGCCAGCATAGCATTGAAACCAAGGCGGCAACGGGCGCGAACCAGCAAAAAAAGCGCGGAAATGTTCCAGATAGAGGTCAGAATTGGCGATCAGGTGTCCTGCCTGTTTGAGGGCCACCAGTTCGCCGAGTACCCGATCTACTTCCTGCGGATCCTTTGGTGTGCAGACATCTGGAACTGAACCATCAAAGTGATGGTAGGGGCTGAATTGCAGGCTGACGCCATAGCTTGCGAATCGGGCTGTCAGTTCCAGCAATTCAGCCAAGTTCTCACGCGTGACCACACAAGTGACATGCACCGCCACAGGGTGGTAACGATCACGCATCCGCAGAGCGGCCTCGAAGCCGCGCCAAACATGTTCCAGCGGGACGCCCCTTTGCCGCTCAAAAATATCGGGGTTAAGTGAGTCGATCGACATGATGATAAACCGCAACCCGGCTTCCCCGAGCGACTTCCATTCCTTTGGCAGCAACAGCCCATTCGTCAGCAGGATCGGCAGCATTTGCTGGCTGACGGCATGGCTAACAAGTTCTGCGATATCGGCACGCATCAGCGGTTCCCCACCACTGAAGTTTACAGACCGTACCCCAAGTTCGGCCAGGTCCGTCAGGATTTGTTTCAAGAGAACAGTGGGCGCTTCGGTCTGATCGAGCTTGGAATCGGCGTAGATGCTATGATTGCAGTAGGCGCAGCCCGAGTTACACCGATTGGTCACTTTCATGAGTGAATATCGAGGGGGGGCCAGCGGTTGGTCCGCGGCGTAAGACTGATACACCAGTTCACGATAACCCGGGAGTTCGACCGCCAGGTCAGCGGTCTCCCGCGGCCCTAACAGAGCAACGCTAAGTTCATCAATACTGTTGAGGAATCCCACTTCACGTGAGTTTGTCATGGCCGCCTCTCAAATATAGTCCATGGGCGCTTCCAATGGGATTTGACCACCTGCAGCGGGAGCACCAGATACTGTCGTGCGCGCCGGCGGAGCCAAACGATAACCAGTGGTAGACAGACCAACCAGGGCCAGGCGACCATGCACAACATTGCATACAGCCAGAGCGGCAAAAAGAGGTGATACAGATCTTCGAGTGGCACGTGCGCATAAGTTGTCAACGAAAGCGGGCCAACCCATTGACAATATAGCATTGCATACACCACAGCATAGAGACCATAAGCGCCGATGAAATATTGGAAAGCGGGGGAATGCACGCCGACTTGGATGGTCAGTGCTAGAATCGCGACAATTTCCAGCATGAAGCAAGTTATCAACAAGCGCAACACTGCACGAGGGCGGCGCACTGCAAACGTTTCTACCTGGCTCACCACATCGGCTGCCCGATCCAAGTATTGATGAATCAGAATGTACCGGATTCCCACCATGGTACTCAGGATGACCCAGGCCCAGACCTCCGGTCCCAACTGGTTCCACAGAGTTCCAGTGACTACCACCGGCAGTGAGCGTTGTGCAATCGCAGCTCCGAGGAGGCCCAATACCCCGCGTTCTTTTAACCGCAATGGAGGTGCCGAGTAAGCGGTGCCCAGCACGTAACACATTAAAGCCGCACCAAAACGTGAGGGTGAACCTGCAGATTCCGGCAGCAGCACCAGCCCTCCAGCCAACACCAGACCGACCAGAAACCCCAAAATGACCGAATCCGGAAGATGATATATCTCCTTGATCTTACCAGCTCTCCGATCACTAGCCCTATCACAGTAATCGTTCAGAAGATAGCCGTAGGCTAAATACAGGCACGCAAACCCGATAGCCTGCCAAACCCGCAACAGGTTTGTGCACCAAGGCAACTGTGCCTGCAGGGCCAAACTTAGGGCGCAAGCGGCGATCAGCGGGAGTTTCGAGTCGAACCACTCATCCCAGCGTACCAATCTCAAAAAGGTGGCAGCGCGTTTCGCCATTGGGTTCATGCCATGTTCAGCTTCAGTAACCATAGCGACTCCGTCGGATACACTCGGCAAAGGTCAGCATAAAGGAAAGTCAGCACTTCTGGGCGGTAGCTCAGCAATCGCCTGCTCAACATGCTGAATACTTGCCGCAACATTTCGCTCGTTTGTGGCAAATGCGCGGCATACAGATCGGCTGTAATACACGGCTGCCGGACCAGTTCCTTCAGTTCTCCAGTTTGTTCTAAGCAAGTTATCACAATGTTAGCCACGTTGGCCTTTCGGTCAGTTTCGAAGTCCACCATATCGTCAACTGTCTGCCAGACGCACATTGCGTCGCTCATAGCACGTTTGGCTTCTTCGACATCAAAGTGCTCAGGCACCAAATCCTTTATGGCCTCACTGTAGAAATCGGCAGTTATTGTGTTAGGGACCAGTTTGTGAGCCAATTGATCGATGAGCGATAAGTGCGGTTGAAAGCGCGACTGGTGGATCAAGTAATTCTTTTCGAACTGCCGGTAACGCTGTCGGATCCGTTCCCGGCCACCAGGAGATGCTATCTCGCAAATGACCCCCAGGGTGTGAACAATGCCTGCCAGACTGTCAACTGGCAGCACTGGGCAAATGGCCGGAGCGGCATCTACCGCGTCATCCAGCAAATGAGCGAGACTCCAAACAAGGCGGTCAACGTGTGGCAGAATTGGCACGCTGAGGATAGCTGGGCGCGTGATCCCAGCGCATATCTGCCACAGTCCTAGAACGTTTATCCGGGTGATTGTCTGCCCGTGGCGTTGTTCTTGCGCACATTGCCATTCCTGCCAAAGCCTTATGCAGAAAGGCGTTGCATGCCGATAGTCATGCCAAATATCCAGCGCACGCCTGACATCCGGAGGTGGTTCAGCTAGTAACGCCGCTTGGTAAACGGCCTCGACCTCTGTTAAAGTTACCGGATTTGGCAAGGCCTGACCGGTTAGGCGACCAAACCACCACTGACGAAGCTGAGCTTTGTAAGGCTCAACCCTGGTCTCAAGGTAATTGAGGAGCACGCCAATATCAGGGTCAGTGACAGGCACCACAGTGTCTTGTGAAATGATAGGCATGGAGTCCTTCCCAGACGCTTTCCAGTCATACCGCAGCAGCAACTACACCTTATCGCGGCAGCGGTCGCACATTAGTCCCACCAGGCTCCCTGTCTTGAGTGCACAGCGGAGGCGGCGATAACCAGGGCCATTCCACAGTTCGGTGAACGGCTGCATGAATATGTTGCCCAGCTCCATACCGGCTGGCTCAGGGACATACGAGCAGGGAGTCATTTCGCCATTCAGAGTGATGTTCACCGACAGCCAGGGCCAGAGGCATTCCTGATTGTTCGCTGGTTGAGTAGAAGTTGTTGGGTCATCTACTCGAAACTCTACCGAGCAACGCAAATTCAGTTCTATAGCTCGCTGTCTGCTGACGGCAACTTGCAAGATTACACGCTCTGGTGCGGGTACCCAACTCCGCAAGTCGGGGTGGATTGCCTTGAACTGAGTGAAGACCACTTCATCTACCCCCAATTCGGCAGCCAGCTCGACTAACGCCGACATCTCCTCTACATTTAGGTTGGTGACCACCAACGCTAGCCTAATCCAGGGCAACTCGGCCCCACGGACCCGTTTCGTCTGGATCAGCATCCGGATATTGGCAACGACGTGCTCAAACTGCGCCCCGAGGCGGATCCGCTCGAATGTCTCAGCCCGCGCGCCATCCAACGAGATTGAAATTTGAGCTACCCCTTGTTCTACGAACTGCAACGCGAGGGCCGGAGTAAGTAGTACGCCGTTGGTGAAAAACTGTACCCGTGCCCCTCTCTCAGCCGCCAAGGTCACCATAGCGGGAAAGTCTGGATTCAATAACGGTTCACCCATGCCCTGAAGATCCAAGCGGGTGACAAACGGGAATTGCTCCAATATACTGCGGAAAACCTCTAGACTCATGTGCTGTCCGGCGCGAGCACATGACCGGCGTAGCGCGCGATCTTCTACTGGACTCTCCGATAGGACCGCCGTGTTGTCAGTAGCGGCTGCAGCCCAGGTATGCCCGCAGAAACGGCATGCCAGATTGCAGCAGGTGGTTGTTTCGATCTTGACCAGTTCCGGCTGATAGGCCACCTGATCCGGCAGTTGCAGGATGGTTTCGATCCCGCGCGCCGTGTTCTCCGGACTTCGGGAGTAGCGAGCAATATTCTCTTGGAAGGGTAGGATTCGGCTTCGAGCTTTAAGCATCAGAGAGATTCTCCTTGGTCCCTCTCACCCCTTCCATTTCGACGGTTGTAACCCGCCCAGAAGCGCTCAATGCGCTCTTCCGAGTGATGGAGGGTTTCCCAGTCAAAACTGCAGGCCAACAGGCAGCCAGGACAGTCGCCCGCATGCATCTGTCGGCGCACCGCCGCAAATGTCGCGCCCGCCCAGATATCAGTCAGATGCTGCTCACGCACATTCCCGACCGCCGGTAACCGCCAGCATGGGGTGACGTCTCCATTGGCTCGCACGGTCACAGTTACGTCACCATAACAGCAATCGGCAGCATTAACCCGCCCGCCGTCCAACCAATACTGCTCGGTCTTCTCCAGAAACTGCCGGGAATTAATAAGAGGAGCTCCAGCCTCTTTGCGATTGGCCAAGTTCCTCAGGGCCGTCCGGCAGGCTGCCGTCTGATCGGGTCCTGGTATGAGATAGTTCAGTTCTGTTCGGCTGTCTGTATTGCATGGCTGAACCAACAGCCCCAATTCATTGGCGGCAGCGAAATCCAGCAAGTTGCCAACTTCGCCATAGTTTAGGGCAGTTAGCACACAGTTCAACGAAACAGAAACCGCCTGCGAACGATGATATTCCAAGGCCAGGTCCAGAGCACGCTGGGCTGGCTTGAGCGATATTCCGCGATGTTGTTGATAAATATCATCCGATAGCGAGTCGATAGACAGAGTTAGAGAATGTAGGCCGGCTGCAATCAGTGCCTCAAGCCGCCGCCGGTTTAGTAGCAGCCCGTTGGTGACGATCGTAGTGTAAAGCTGGTGCTCAAGCCCGGCGCGGACAATCTCTTCCAGATCCGACCGTAGCAGAGGCTCGCCGCCAGTCAGCGTTAGGCGGCGGACTCCTAGAGCAGCCATATCCGCTATCGTACGCCAGCAGGTCTCCACATCGGGGCCCTCTGGATCGCGGATCCTCCAGCAAGAACAATACACGCACCGCGAATTGCAGCCACGGGTGACTTCTAACATGCCAAAGAAAGGACGAGGCCCCATCAACTCTTTCGCTCGAATATTTCTGGCCCTGATCGGGGGGTAGTCCGAACCATCCCCTCCGTGGGCTGGTAAATTCCAATCATCAGTCCCGGTCCCAACGGCAACACCAAGCTGAACAACCCCGGCACCTGACGAGTCAGCCGCCCGAACTCATCCAGTGCGGTGGTGATCATCTGACACTTTTCCGCAGACAGCCAGGTTCCATCGGGCATGCAGCCGTCGAAAAAGACGTCGTCAGCTACCACCACCGCGCCTTGAGCCAGCAAAGGGACACACGAAACCAAGTATTCCGGATAGTGTTCCTTGTCCACATCGAGGAAAAGCATATCAAATGGTCCACTCACGTCCGGCAGCAGACTGGTAGCATCCCCATGAATTACTTCAATGCGCCCGGAGCAACCAGCCGCGTCAAAATATGTGTGCGCGGCTCGGCAGTTTTCATCTGACAGTTCGATCGTTATTAGCCGGGCAGCTGGACTGGCCAGGGCCAGCACAAGCGCAGTATATCCCTGGCCCGTTCCCAATTCTAGAATACGGGCAGGCGCTCGAAGGCGGGCCAAGGCATAAAGGAGGCCAGCGGCTTCTGCGGTGGCTACCGGCACGCCGGCTGCGGCACCCTGTATCGCCATCTCATCCAAGATTACCCGGATGTGGGGAGTAGCAATCTGTTGGTGAAAATACGCACGGCTAGACATTTGTGGCGTCCCTTAGTCCGTTCAAGGCCTCCTCCATTTCATCCTCGCCACGCGCATAAATAAAATACTCATCAGCACTGTCAGCCAGCGTGCACATTGGGGAGCCCTCCTGGTTAATGAGTTGGTAGCCATCCGTTTGCAGTCGCAGCTGGGAGCTGTTCACGATGTTCAGGTGCCGATCGCGACATAAGGGGACATTGCCACTGACTTTGGTGCACAGGTCACCGCTCACATACTCGGTATAGCAGTGCCGGCCAAACGTCACCACCGGGTTTTTCGTGAGCCCATACGCAACTTGGAAACCATACTGCTGAAGTGGAACCACACGGTGCGGCTTGTTTGTTTCAATTAGAGCAACACCAAGTTCCCGCAGAAAATCGAGGAAGTCACGGCTGAGCATATCCGCGCGGCCCATTCCCCATAGGCTCCAACACAGGGTCAGGCCTTGCTGTTCCTGTGCCAAGCGCCGAAGCAGCCCCACATCGTGCACAAGTAGCAGGTCCAGACTGAGTTGTTCACGCAGCAAACTAATCAAATCTAGCGTTTCGTTGAAATTACGTTCAGTCAGGTACACGGGCGTCTGATACGCCACTTGCCAGCCCAGTTCGCGTGCATGGGCGGCCAGCGGCAGGATGTCCCTGACACCCCCAGGGAATGCGCGTACTGGGCAGAAAGGGTCGCCAAGGACCAGGCCAGTCACGCCAGAGACCGGCCGAGCGGCTAAATCTGACATACGGGCCGGTTCCCACTCGGGCAGCCCCACCCAAATACGTGGACTCATAGCTGCACCTCGCTGCGAGTATGTGCATAGGGCGCGTTGTTTAAGGGAACTGTGGTGAACCGGTATTGGTCGATGGCGCGCCGCAGGGCCTGAGTGCTGCGGGTGATGTAGGCTGTAGACCGGGTGCGACCTTCAATTTTGAACGCAGTCACACCCAATTCGGCATACATACCGATGAGCGGGGTCAAATCAATATCCTGTATGTGCAGGTCGAAGGATGGCTGATTCCCTGGTTCACCATACTGTCCAATCTGAGTATATGAAGCTGCGCAGTCTACGCTATATTCTCCGTTAAGCGTGAGGTGCGGTAGTCGGCAGCGGCGATTGTCGTTAGCACACAGCCCACCATAACTGATTAACTCAAACGTTAGGCCCGACACGGCCCGAGTCAAGGCAGTAATTTCATCAACATGGAGATTGGTGTTCAACACTACGCGCTGGATTCCCATTTCAGCAAGTTGGTGCAGGGTGTCGATGTTGTAAACCCCCAGCAGTGTGCTGGCATGGATTGGAATTGGAACCTGCAACTTTTGCAAACGGCGCATCAGTCCCCAATCGCCAACGATCAGTGCATCCACATCTCCAACAGCGATCTGTTCAACAAATGCGGTGACACTTTCCGCCTGGTGCTCTGAATAGCCCGCATTTAGCGCCATATACAGCCGGCGCTGATTTGCGTGAATCAGCGCAGCTGCCTCCCTGGCCCCTGACAGATCAAAGCTCCAAGAATCTGGTCGGGCGCTAAGGCCCTTGAGGCCGATATAGATGGCATCCGCGCCGGCAGCCAGAGCAGCCTGCACATGTTCAAAGCATCCGGCAGGGGCCACAACCTCCAGTTCTCGCTCATTGTCCACGCATTATATCCTTATCCATCTCTGTTAGATATTGAGTGGGGTGCGCGACGAGAATCCAGCCATTGGGTGGATCGGGTCGGGGTAGTTTCGTCTAAGAGTCTCATCTGTTCGGTTCTGTCAGCCAAGTCTGTACCCTTAGCGGTGAGACCAGAAATATGTATCCAAAGAAATCTACAAAACGTTACGCTAGTTGGGGGAAGTCGGCTTGGGAAACCCGACCAAACGCCTGGGCTTCACACAGTCCCGGGGCAAAGATCCAGGCTGATGGACATCGATACTTATGTTGGCGTGAAAAATTTCGGCCGCGGCATCGCGCAAAAGACCGCAAGGCACGTCATTGCCTGGTGATGGTTCCACCGCTATACGAACCGTGCGACGCCCGGAATCCTCTTCCATATAACAGAAGTACTCATCACTGACGGGAAAAGCCAAAATTTCCTCTTCAAGGTCTTTCGCAAAGATAGTCCGGCCATCGCAGATCGCTTGGTCGACTGTGCGCCCCAGGAAGCTCAAACGAGGAGACTCCTGCCCGCATGCACACTTAGCTTGATTCCAAATGACGTAGTCATTGGTCCAGTAGCGCAACAATGGAAAGCCCTTCCGCCAGAGGGTGGTATAAACGGCTACACCCGGTTCGCCATCCTCTACTGGGCGGCGGGTCCTGGGATCAAGCACCTCGACGAATACGTAATCGGCTGCAAAGTGCAACCCAGCCTGCTGGCTACATTCACCGCAGAGCGGACCAAAAATTTCACTAATCCCGTAAAAGTCATAGCAGCGAGCGCGCCAAGTATGCTCCAGCCGACGGCGCCTAGCCCTGGACAGAAAGTCACCGCCCATTTGCAGCTGTCGAATCGCCACTGACTCCGATAGGGGCCGGCCTAGTTTATGTAACTGATAGCCATGCAACCGGGACGCAACCACGGGCAAAGTCGCCAAGATGGTGACTGGGAGTGAATGAATCAACTCCAAAGCCTGTGCAGGATCGGACGGCCCCAAGGGAATGAAACCGGCCCCGACCGCCTGAAATTGGCGAATCATACAATGCCCCATAGCGGGAAGGCTCAAAGGAGCCAGGATCAAACCCATATCGGACGACGTCACGCCCACATTCGACTGCAACCGACGCGCCACTTCCAAATTAACCTGAACATCCTCTTCTGACCAGGCATAGAGTGTCGGAGGCCCCGAAGTGCCATTACTTGAATAAATGGCAAAGATATCAGATGTTGCCAGCGGGGTGCGTTCTAGTACCGTGCTCTGGCTGATCTCATCCTTGTACAGAAATGGCAGGCGCTGCAAATCAGCCAATGATTCCACTGCACCGGCCGCTATTCCGGCATTCTGAAGCTTACGCTGGTATAGAGGAGTTGCTGCTATATGTGGCCACACAGCTGAAAACCGGGTCTCTTGGACACTGCGCAGTGTGTTAGCGTCAATCGGGTTAGTTGCTATGCTGTCCAACCTGTCCTCCCAAAGTCACGGTTTGAGAAAGGGTGCCAATTGCTGTATAAAATTTCAAATCATTCGAGACCAGTTTCTAGCGCGTTTAGCGGCTTCCCGAGGCTATTGACAAGTTAGAAGCCTGCATTTTAGACGTGGTTGTGGTAATAGCAGCTAAATGAGCCGCCGTCAACACGAATCAGGCTTTCATAAAGCTTTCATTGGTAAAGGTGAACTATATGGGGATTTTTTGAGGACACTTTGACATTCCGACTTTAACAATACTCGGATAAACAGTTCTGGTCCGTTGCCTTCGAGTGCATGGTGTACCGCTATCTGGCCATCTTCTATCTTTCCAGTGACTCGGAGGTGTCTCAAAAACATTCATTTACGATTCCGACATGAGCCAGACATGCGACATTATGACAATAGTCTAATCTCACTGCTAACGGCTATACTTCTGAGCTGATGCTGGTGTGCAAAGTCTTTACGATATCGTCAAACATCTGGTGTCACTCACAACATATTTTCTCTTTTTTATAGCTATTGACGGGATATTTTTCGGCAGGTATACAGGAGTAGCGTTAATCAGGAGCTTTATATATGGACTGTCCGTTGAATATACACGGTGACCAGTTTGTCCTGGCTTCAACAGGCCATGGTGCCGACATCGCGATACAGCGCGCGGACGGTCTTGGTCAGTTAGCAATTGAGCAGGCCGCCAATAGGCACCTCTTGTCTTGCTCTTGATTTCGCCTGCGGGCTTGCCGACCAGGCGGGCCGCTTGGCCGGAGTTGGAGCACAGATCATTGTTGCCGACATCGTTGATCTCGGCTCCTTTGCAGGATAAATCTCACCCGTTCCTGTGTAGCGCTAAGATATCTGACATGATCCCTCCGATAGTTACCAACTGCCGCTACCTGAATCCTACATAAAATCAGTCAGAGACCCGCCTTTAGCTAGCAATCTCATGGCACTCATTCATCAGATTGAGCTGGAATTTAGCTAAACTGGCTGTTTCGTAGAACTGTACCAAGCTTACTGGCTCAATTTTTCCTGGTAGTGACACTTAGGCGACACTATTATAGCAGAAAGCAAAGAGATCCCCTCTTTTCTATTTTGCTATAATAGTGTGTCGTGCATACTTCTTAGCCCGCTTTCTAACTGCGACTCTCTGTTCCGCCCGCACCTACAACAAATCTGCGACCACAGCGTCTCCGTTGCCACCCCTGATTATGGTCCGCCTAAAAGCTTTCACTATCCCCATTGGAGTAATGCCCACCACCCACTACGTTTGTGTTTAGTCTTTTCCCCCTTCCAATTTCCACGACAAAGCTCCGGGCATCGCAAAAACTGGCACGGTATCTGCTGATTCAGAAGGAAGCGGAGAATACCAAACTGCCAGCCACGCACCGCGATTGCTCGCCCATTAAGAAATGTGGCCGAACGACAACTAAAAGGAGACGTTACGATGATCCGATTTTTTCAAGGCTACGAGAAGGCAATCGAGATTCCAAATGGCAGGGTGAAATCCTGCAAAAGGACGTGGAAGGAATCGACGCCAAACAATCTCCATGAGGCGCTCATGGTAACTTGGCGTGAGACGGACACATCTACCTGGATCGAGGTCGATGGCATCGTGTTCGAGGGAGGACTGTTCCCCGAGCCGGTAACAAATGAGGATCGGGAAGCCCATGACAGGCTTGTGCTCCTTTTACTGCGCCTTACTATCAACCCGCAGCAAGGCAGGGAGACATTGTCCCTTATAAGGCAGCTGACAATAGGACTTGGAATGGGGGGATCTCGTGCCAAGCTCCGACCTTCAAAAAGCGCCTGAAGCACCGCGACATAAGGCAACCTGCTGGCTGTTGCAAGCAAGGTCCTCGAGTGACAAGCGCAACGCAGCAGGCAGGAAACTGCGACATGATTACCTTATGGATGATTACTCCTCTGGCAAGAGGACAGGCACTCTGAAAAATCTGCGACAGGACTACTATAATTCCCATGGCCAAGGAAGGAGGGTGCAGTACCGCCACATTCCGGGGAGCGCGGGACCGTGTTAACTGCCTTGATCCAACAATAGCCGGGTACAAGCGAATCCAGTCTCGTCCGCGGCGACTTTGATGTTACCCACCCTCCTATACAAAATCTCACCACACCGATGTCATCTGATCATCCCGTGCAGAAACCTCGATGGCGCGCCCAGTAAACATGCAGGCTGCCAGCGGTGGACTCCGGTAGTTACTGTTGGACAGCCTAGGCACGCTGATCCTTACCGCACAGATGGTTTTTCCGGCGGCAACTCAGGTTACGAGTGCCGAAGCACGCGATTTCCAGAGAATTTGAAGTTTACTGCCCAGACCTGAATGGCGCCATCCGTTCATGGAAGCCCGCAGGGCTGGACAGGATAAACCATCCGGTCTAGCGTCAGATCCAGAGAGACTCCTTCTTCAGCCGCGAAAGGTCGATGCCGTAATCGACCTTTTCGATAATCCTGAAAAACACCAACATTTTCGGCTCTATGTAGTGTTCTGCAGCTACCGATTTAGGCCCGTGCCCAACGATCGGCTGATACTGCGATTCGACGTAACCTTGGGCGTCTAAATTATTCATGAAATTCGTGCGCAGGGACCCGAAGTCGACCATATCATCCAAGGTAACGTTCTTGTCGACAAAACGTGACCACCAGTTGCTCATTGCACCGGTATATCCGTTCACGCCGAGGTTGGTGTTCGGCCAGAGTTGGCGCGGACTCGCCGGGTCCGTATCGCACGCCTTAAGCTTCTGCCAGTATTTTTCAAACCCCAACTCCAGGAGGAACGGATGGATCGGGATCAGGCGGCGACTACTCGTGTTCTTCGTCCTCTGCCCGGTTCCACCGTCCTCAGTGATGTTGGCGCACAGAAGGCCGGTCGGCTTGTCCCGAACAATGTCCCTGACAAAAAGCTGGCAAACCTCGTTTTCCCGCGCACCCTGATAAAGGCCAAAAAGCGGAATAAAAAACCGCTCGGGTCTTGAGCGTGCTATTTCGAGGGTGTCCACGATCGCCTGCAGTTCTTCAGGCGTGTGACTGCGGACGGGTTTTGCATCAATCTGCTCCTTGGTATAACCAAGACCTTCGGCAAAACTCACCAGCAAGAGCGACTTTTTCACGCACCACCTGAAAAACGACGAGATCCGTTCCAACTGTTTGGACTGCGTCCGGAGATCGCATAATTCGTAGCGCGGTTCTTTCTTGGCAATACGATCCTGCTCCACCTCCGCAATGAGGTCGACTATATTGCGCTTCTTCAGCTCCTTCTTTCTAGTGCAGTTGACCGGCAGCATGGTCAGGCGCGACTTAAAGTACATGAAATCCGACAGGGCATAATCTCTGATGTCCTTCTCGCCGACAATCTCCCGGAAGAGTCTGAAGGAGTATTTTACATCCTGGGTATTCTTGGCAGCCCAGGTTATCCCTTTGTCACCAATAAACATCGCGTAGGTTTCGGCGACCGCCCCACCTGTAGCAAATCTGTTCATGGTCTCGTTGGGAGCCCCCGCGCTCGCAACAGGGAGGGCCTGCATTACAACGTCGTTACCAGGAAGAGCCTGTATTACTGTGTCGTCAGCCGCGCGTTCCAGGTAACGGTCGTAATCGTTGGAATAATTGCCTTCGGTGCGTTCGATCTCGATCCGGCGGTACTCGGCATTGGCCTTAAGGAGCTCTCTGCACAGCAACCGATAGGATTCGGAGCTGCGATCGATATCATCGGCAGCATACCCCTTCTCCGCGAGCAGGTTGTCAGCTTGATAGGAGGCGTCCATGGTATCGCAGTGAGCAAGCGAAAGCTTATTCAAGGAAAGATAGAGGTTGTGGATGGTACCCATGGCGCTGGCAAAGGCAGGGCCGCACGGCTCCTGAGTCACCCTACGTGCCTCCTGCTGGTCGAGTTCCTCCCGAAGAAACTGTCGTGCGTAGGATTTTGCGGTTTCCGTGTTCAATGCCATCGCCATGCGGGCTCCTTGAAAGAGAGTATGTACCTGAGTCAGCCAGAAACGCAGTATGCGCCTGGCCTCGTACAGGTTGCCGGTGTTGAGTGACCTCTTGACTTCCTTACGTCCGAAGAACTCCGTAAGGTTTGCGGGCACCCTTAATCTACCGTAGTACATCTCCTTCCGTTTTACTAGCCCCCCCCCGAACTTTTTTGCCATCATTTACCCCACCGCACCGGTTGTGTACCACCTGTGTACCAGCCGGGCGGGGGGTGTAAAAAAGAAAACGGCAACCCCTGTAAAATCAAGGGGTTGCCGTCGCGTTGGTGGAGGTGGCGTCCACCCCATTCTGTCGTATCTATCTGTTATATAATGGTTCATCATTCCGGACCCACACAAACACCCCCAAACCTACCCCTATCCTGTCTCTAGACCTTTGCGTCCAGTCTTGTCCAATAACAGTTTATAACACACTCCTATCGACGTTGTCACCATAAACACCAGGAAGACACCCTGAAGCAGACCTACACATTTACCCCCGGCATAGTTTTCCCCGAATTACGCTTTAGCTCAAGAATTTCGAACTCTAAGTCCGCCGTTCGCTTGTCTGCCACAACTGCCATCAAGCCAGCGCGCTCCTGTGCGAGTTCAAGATCCAACACCTGCTTGCCGGCCTTGGCCGCAATCTTGTCCGCACGAATGCGTTCTTCTTCCGCCCTTGCCTCGGCCTGCTTTATTTGTTTACCAAGGACATCAGAGGTTGCGATTGAAGCAGCCATTCCCTGCTTGACAACATCAAACAGCCCTGTAAGCTCTACAAGTTCCTTCATTGCCACAGCAAGTTTTTCGGTCGCCTGAGTTTGTGCAGCTCGTGCTTCTGACACTTCCGCTGTAAGTCTGGTCGAGATCTGTTTTTCCATTACCAAGGATTGACTTATCTGTTCGGCGCGCTCGCGTTCCTCATTTGCCTTGCCCTCAGTCTTTCTCACGTATTCCTGGCGCTCCGCCGCTATCGCTGAAACAGTTGCAAGTTCGGCCAAGCTCGCCGTCAACTCGCATTTAATCTTTGCGAAATCCTGACAGAGTACCTCACGTTCTACCTGCCCGGAAGATATGATCCCCGCCGCTTTTTCTT
>Ga0316217_10002573_pt1 | contig 21649 bp, 11 predicted proteins | sample 1anoAmetaG_FD_203633 | JGI IMG/M metagenome (GOLD analysis project Ga0316217, IMG submission 203633) | Freshwater microbial communities from Trout Bog Lake, Wisconsin, USA - 1anoA | ecosystem: Environmental > Aquatic > Freshwater > Lake > Hypolimnion/Profundal zone | place: USA: Wisconsin...
CATTGCCGCCTACGACCAATGTGAATTCCACGTAGTCTATCAAAAAGTCAGCCAGTTCGTCGCCGTGGAACTCTCGTCGGTCTATCACGACGTGATCAAAGACCGGCTGTACACCGACGCGGCCAATTCGCCGCGCCGCCGCTCCACGCAGACCGCGCTGCACCGGCTGGTGAGCGGGCTGTGCCAGATGCTCGCGCCGATCCTGGCCTTCACGGCCGACGAGGCCTGGGAATTTGTGCCTGGCGACGGTCAACCCTCCACCGGCTCCGTCCACGCCGCGGTTTGGCGCCCGGCAACGTTCACGCGCCCGGAATCGGAAATTGCTGAGTGGAAGAATCTGTTTTTATTGCGCGAGGTATCGCTCCCCGAATTGGAAAAGGCGCGTCAGGCCAAGCTCATCGGCAAATCGCTGGAGGCCAAATTGACTGTGAATGGCAATGGTCAGGCGCTGGCGGACGCCAAGCTGCATCTGGATTCGCTTCGCGAACTGCTGAATGTCTCGCAGGTCCGCCTGGCCAGCACCGGCGGCGAAACGATTTTCGCCACTGTTTCTAAAGCCGACGGCCAGAAGTGCGAACGTTGCTGGCATTGGGAATCGGATATTGGAAAAAGCGCCGAACATCCGACGCTTTGTGGGCGGTGCGTGGAGGCGGTGAAGGAATGCAAGCGGAGTTAAGCTGCCAAACCTCTCCTGACTCGCGGAGTTGCTGCGTGTCACCAACCCGCGCTCCAGTCGTGGCGCAATTTCGCTGGCGGATCAGCCCCGTTAGGGGCGGAATCTTTGTAGCCCCGGATTCCAAATCCGATTTCAAGCTCCGTCAGGAGCGTCATATTTCGTTCGCCTCCGCGATGTCGCTGCCAACGGAGCTGCTGATTTCTACGGCATGCTAAACTACAAATATGCCGTGCCTACGGCACTTTGTGGTGCCACGTAGGCGGAAGCGCTGGCGCTGTCCAAGACCTTTCGCAGTCGCGCCAGCGTTTTGGATCTTTGTGGACCATCAACCTCGCCGTTGTTGTCTGGCGCGGGTCACCAACCGGGCGCGGGTCATGCGCTCACGCAGGCCGCCATCGTTCAGGAATGGTGCGCTTAAGCTCGGTTTCTTTGGAGGTGCCGCTGGCCTGGCTGCCTTCGAGGATGTTCTGTTTACCCGACCGGGCGGCCTGCACCATCCGGTCAAAGGTGCGGGATTTCCGGTCTATGAATCGGTCGCGGAAATACTGCGTGGTCTGAAACACCCCCAGCGATTTTTGGTAGGCGAGCAGATTCTGGTATCCGCCGTGCGGCGGAATGAAGCCACTTGGGACATTTTCAGGAAGGGACGAAAGGGACGGAAAAGACTCAAGGGACGACGAATGACCAGGACCGCGAGTCTCTTCGGTCTCTTTTGTCCCTCTTGTCCTTTGCTGAATATTTGTTCTATTCATGACTGGCTACCCGAATTTTAGAGCGAGTGGTGGCCCAGGCCAACGCAAAACCTGCGCCCCCCTTCACCGCAGCTTGCGAAACGCCTCCGGTGCGATGGCAAACACCGACTTGAACACCCGCGAAAAATGGAAGGGGTTGGTGAAGCCCAGATCCGCTGCCACGTTCTTCACCAGCGCCCCGGGCTGCTGCAACTGGCCGGCGGCGGCGTTCATTTTAAGCCGGGTCAAAAACTGGTAGGGCGACTGTTGATCAAACCGCCGGAACAGGCGGCATAGGTAGGCGGTGTCCACGTGGCATTCCCGCGCCGTCTGTTCCAGCGTGCGCAAGCGCTGGAAATGATCCTGCATGAATTGGCGGCACTGCTGGAAGGTGGCAAAAGCCAGCGAATCCGCGCCTTGCAGAGGGGCGCGCGCTTCCAGCAATTTCACGCCCAGGCAGTCAAGCAGGCGGCGGCAGACTTCCGGCGCGTGCGGCGTGCCGCGCTGGCCGTTGCGGATGAGTTCGTCGAAGAGGGGCTGGATCTCGTTCGGCGGATACACCTGCGAGACCCGGCCCGGCGCCAAGCCGGCATCTTGAATCCAGGCTGCCGAGCGCGTGCCGGCGAAATCCACGAAGTACTTCACCAGCGGCTTTTGCGGGGTGACCGTGATGTGTTGAGACACCCCCGGCCCATAGGCGAAAATGACGCCGGGCCGCAATTCATGCTTCCGTCGTCCAAGCTGTACCAGGCCTTCCCCGCGCGCCACGTACTCGATGGAATAAAACGGGAAGGTTTCGCGGCGGATTTCATAATCCGGCGCGCAATGTTCCACGCCGCCGCACACCACGGCCAGTTTGGCGCTCCGCGGCGGACGGAGGTTGAGATAAAACCGCCGCGCCTGGGACACCTGGGCGGAGAAAAAATCGGGGCTGGCGGCGGACTGGCGTTTCATAAAAAGTCAAACATGGATATGTCTTTGTCAAAAGTGGACATTCCCAAACCCCAAAAGCAAGCTAGAATTGTGGCGAACATTGAATGAACGACGGTCCCGAGGCCGTCCCAAGATACCAACAATAATTATGGAACAGAACAAACGCATTATAGAAAAAGACGCCCCCCTGAAGAAGGATGACCTGATCGTCATCACCGGCGCGGGCGGATTCATTGGCGGCAACCTCGCCCAATATTTCACCAAGAAAGGTTTCACCAACATCCGCACGGTGGACAAAAAGCCGCTGTACGAATGGTATTTGCACGTGCCTGGCGTCCAGAACCTGTGCCTGGACGTGAGCGTGGAGGACAATTGCCGGCGCGTTTGCGAAGGCGCGGTGGAGGTGTATAACCTGGCCGCCGACATGGGCGGGATGGGTTTCATTGAGCGTTTCCGCGTGGAATGCCTGCGCTCTATTCTGATCAACACGCACATGGTGGAGGCCGCCTACCGGGCCGGCGCCCGCCGGTATTTTTATTCCTCCTCGGCTTGCGCTTACAACACGCTGCTGCAAAAAGATCCGAACGTTCGCGCGTTGAAAGAGTCCGACGCCTATCCGGCGATGGCTGAGCGCGGCTATGGTTGGGAAAAGCTCGTATCGGAAATGTTCTGCCAGGAATACTGGCATGAGCGCGGCATGAAGACGGCCATTGCCCGCTTCCACAATGTGTACGGGCCGCACGGCACTTGGGACGGCGGCCGCGAAAAGGCGCCGGCGGCCCTTTGCCGCAAGGTCATCGAGGCGATTGCCACTGGCAGCAAAGACATCACAATCTGGGGCGATGGCCATCAGACCCGCAGCTTCATGTACATTGACGACTGCGTGAAGGGCATTGACATGATTACGCATTGCGACGCTTTGATCGCCACGCCCATCAACCTGGGCTCCAGCGAACTCGTGTCCATCAATGAGTTATTGTCCAAGATCGAGAAGATCGCGGGAGTCAAGATGAACCGCAAATATGACCTTGACGCGCCCAAAGGCGTCGCCGGCCGTAATTCGGACAACACCTTCATTCAGCAGGTTCTGAAGTGGGAACCCTCCACGACCCTGAACAAAGGTCTGGCCGAGACGTATAAGTGGATCAAAACCCAATACGAAGCGCGCAACGCCGGCAAACGCGTGGGCATTGGCTGACGGGTATAGTTACCGGTTCCGGTTGGAACTGCTTGCGCGTGTTGCGCAGGCGCCAGCAGGCTGTTGATATAATCGCCCGGTGGGGGCACCGGGCCTACAAACATCGCGATTTACGCGAGTTTCTGTAGGCCGCTTGCCCTCACGCGGCGTTTTTTGGATCCTTCAACAGGCTGTTAGGTGTGAGGGGAGATGGCAGGGCCAAAGGCCCGTTTCATGCCAGCATGGGGCGTTGCCCCAGGCTGGTATGAGACGCACCTTTGGTGCTGAGAACGAGTGGAGATCATCCACCGCTCGGGCGTCTTTCCTCCCTCGCCCCGCCCTACGCGGGGAGAGATTTCCCTGAAAAATTTCGCGCCTTGAATTCCCGAACCGGAGCACCGAGCCCCGCTCGGCATGGCGGGATCGGCACTGGGCCTTGGTCGTTGAAGGTTGAAAGTTGGATGTTTCTCCGAGGGATTCATGAGGAGGGGGCGAGGGTGTTCCTTTTTCTCCCCCAAATGTGGTATGGTTGGCCGCTTGGAATAGTCCAAGCTGCTTGAACCAATGCGAATGACTTTTTCGATGCCGCGAGCCCTCTGCCTGGTCCTGGTCCTGTTTGGTTGCACCGGCCGGTTGCGGGCGCTGAACGACAGCATCACCCTGACGGCCACCAACACTTGGACCCAGCAGCCGGTGATCTTCAATCTCCAGCGCTACAACCTGCGCATGACTAACTACGAGGTGCGGGTTTACTCGGACCAAACGAACTACGCGCTTCTCTCCACCAATCAAATCCCCGAGCCGACCACGTATCGCGGGCGCATCATCGGCGACCCGGGCGCGGTGGTGGTGGGAACGTTTGGGGTGGACGGAAAATTCTATTACCAGGTCAATTACGGCTGCCGCTGGCAGGGCAGCACCTTGGAATACGATCCTTACGACACGACCAACCGGCTTTCCTGGGGCGGCATGGGCGCGTATTTCCAAACGACGAATCTTCCCAGCTTGGGCTACGTGACCAACTACGCGGTGGTCGCGACCAACCTCCCGCAGCATATCTCTTGGGGCACGAACTTGTATCCGGCGGTGGCGGCGGTGAGCTATGGCGGCCCGCCGTATTTAAACAATTTGAAGCAAGTGCCGCTGCAGCGGGCGCGGCTGGTGTTGGATTCCGACTATGTGAATGTGTTTTGCAAGCTGGCTGGCAGCAATATCACCACGGCGATTTTGATCCAAGAGGCCCGCATCAACGACGTGGATTATGAGCAAGCCCGCGATTTGGGCGTTTGCTATCAAATCGCGTGCGTCTGCGTGCGCACTAATACCCAGTTGCCCTACACCACCACCGACGGCAACCTTTCGGAAGAGAATTCATTCTGGAATCCGGATCCGGGCTACAGTCACGGGGTGGCCACGAACGGCTGGTTCGACATGGTGCATGGGTCGGTGCAGCTCTACAACGGGGATGCCGGCCTGGCCTACGAACCGGGTGATTTTAGCGTGATGGATCCGAGTTGGTCCGGCTACGCGTCGGGCCATGAAATAGGCCACAACTGGGGACAGAGCCACTACACCTCCACGCACGACTACTCGGGCACCAACTTCTGGCACGTGGCCATGGATGGTTCGGGTTTGGGCTACTCCACCGTGGACGCCAACTCGGCGCAGAGTTTGCGGCGCACCGCTTGGAAGGGCGGCATCGAGTGGGTGAAATACAATTATTTGCTGGCGCCGCACGCCACGCCGGACCTGGCCAGCACCAAGACTAACCAGGCCGTAAATCTCAATGTTCTGCTGAACGATTACATCGCCAACAGCAACACGCTCGCCATCGTTTCGTTTGAGACCAACACGGCCAACGGCAGCGCCGTGACCAATTTGGGCAGCGGCGTACTGCAATTCACGCCCAAGCCGGGCTTTGTGGGCTACGACTTGTTCCATTATTACGTCGGCGAGCCTTCCGGCTTGAAAAGTTTGACCGCGGCGAAGGTGCTGGTAACCAGCGACGCCAACCCGCTGTTGGGCGAGTGGACCATGGGCGACACTGCTGGCACGAGCGCCTCGGAGGCCACCGGCAACGGGCAGGCGGGCATGCTCTTCGGCACGGCCAATTTTGCCAACAGTTCCGTTTCGGGTGTGGGTGGGGGGCGGGCGCTGCATTTCGATGGCGCCACCTATCTCCGGTTTCAAGGCCCCTGGTTCGACTCCTTCAACACCAACACCAGCATTTCGGTGTGGGTCAAGCCGGATGCGACTCCGGCCGGCGAAGAAATGTTGATGATGAAGAGCTCGCTGGACCTTAACTCGCACGATGGCCCATCGGCGGGTTTCTGTCTGGGCATGACGGGGAGTTCGTTTTTCTTCATGGGTTCCACGGTCGGCGGACAGAGCAGTTTCAATGTCAGCGCAGCCATCGCGCCGCAGGCGGGCGTGTGGTATCATCTGGTGGGCGAGATGGATCGCGCTAACGCCTTGATCCGACTCTACGTCAACGGGGTGGAATACACCTCCACCTCGGGTACGCGTTCCATTCCGGCGGGCGAATTCATCGCGGCCGACAACTGGCCGGTCATGGGCATGGCCAATGATGGCAACGGCAACAAATCCTGGTTCACCGGGGCCATTGCGGATCTGCGGCTGTACACCCAGGCGCTCTCGGCGGCGCAAGTAATGGCGCTGTATCAGGGCAGCGGATTGATGCCGGCGGGCGGGCCGCATCCCTACGCCGGTGAAAATAATGTGGCTTTGCAACCGATTCTGACGTGGACGCCGGGGAACACGAATAATTTTCAATACAACCTTTATCTAGGCACCAACGCCGCCAACGTTGCCGCTGCCACGACCAGCTCCAACGCGTATCAAGGCCAGGTCAGTTCGGCCTTGTTTTCTCCCGCCTCCGCGCTCGCGCCCAACACACCTTATTTTTGGCGCGTGGACGAGGTGTACGGCACGAACGTTGTGGCGGGTTCCGTGTGGAGTTTCGACACCGCGGCGGACTCGATTCACGGCGGGTTGAAATTGTACTTATCCTTCGATGCGCGCGACACCCTGGGCACGAACACCTATGACCGCGCGTGTGCGCCATATCACGACGGCGTGCTTTATGGATCGCCGACCCAGGCCGCGGGCCAGGTGTATGAATGCCTTGGTTTCAATGGCTCGAGCACTTGTGTGCAAACGCCGGCGTTGTCCATGGACGCCAGCAATGCCACTTTCCTGGCGTGGTTGTATACGACCAATACCCAGGGTGGCTACACCGGCGTCATTATGTGTAACGGGGGCTCAACTTGGTCTGGCATGATGATCTCTCCTTCCGGCACCCGGCTGGGGTATCAGTGGAACGATGATTCTGCCACTTGGACCTACAACTCCGGCCCTACGCTGCCCATCAATCAGTGGGTGCTGGCAGCCGTTTCCGTCACCAACAGTTACGCCGTATTTTACTTGGGCCAGACCAATGGCGTCATCACGGCCACGACCAATTCCCACACCCATATTTTCCAGGCCTTCGACGGTTCCATGAACGTGGGCCGTGACTCGGCAGCTTGGGGACGTTATTTCAACGGACTGATTGACGAAGTTTGCGTCTGGAACCGGGCCTTGAGCGCGGCGGAAATCGGACAGATCCTGACCAATGGTATGGCCGGTGCGAGCTTTGCCGGGGCGCGTCCGGTGGCGAATGCCAACACCTTCACCTGGACTGGCAACAGCGACGTTTTTTGGACCAACTCGCTGAACTGGGCGACCAACGGCGTGCCCGGCGTGGCCAACACCGTTTATTTCAATGATTGCGCCAACGGCAACACCGGCACGCAGCTTGGCACGAACTTGTCCGTGGCCGGGGTCAATCTCTCCGGCGGTCTGCGGGGCGTGAGCATTCTCGGCACGAACACCCTCACGCTTGGTTCGGCTGGTATTGCGATGAGCAATGCCGCCGCCAGCCTCACGCTCGGCGCGGCGGTGGCGCTCGGCGCGGCGCAAACGTGGACGGTTGCGCCGGGCTCCACATTGACATTGACCAACAAGCTTTCCAGCTCTGGCAGCCCGGTTTTGACCCTGACCGGCGGCGGCGTTTTCAACTTCGACAACAACAATTCCGGCAGCAGTTATGGCGGAACGGTGATTGTGAATGCCGGCACTTTGAGCCTGCCGTTCGGCTGGAATACTCCCTCGTTGACCGGCAACGTTAGCGTGGGTACCAATGCCACGGTGGTCTTTGTTGAATATCCCTACGGGCCAACGGCGGACAACTATACCACCAACGCCGGCAACATTCTTGTTCCTGCGGTCGGGCATCTGGCCAATCTCGAACTGCATGGGGGACAGATTACCGGGCTCGGCTCGTTGCGGGTGGGCGACTATTGGGGTTCCTCCAGTGGAGGACACTGGGCCTCGCGCTCCAACAGCGTCACGGCGACCATCAATCTGGCTGCGTTGACGCTTTATAGCACCGCTTTCACTTTCACGATTGAAAACGGCACCGCCGATCCGGATGTGCTGGTGTCCGCGCCGATGCAGGATGGTTCGCCCGGCAACGTCAGCACCCGTTCCAGTTTCACCAAAGCCGGTTTGGGCTCGCTCACGCTCACCCAGCCCAGCATCTACACCGGCAACACCACCAATAGCCAAGGCACCCTCAATTTGTTGGGCGCGGATAATATTCTGCCCGTCACCACCGGTTTGTATCTGGCCACCAATACCGTTTTGAATTTGAATGGCATCAACCAGACCGTGATCCGGCTCACTGGCGGCGGCATCATCAACTTGGGTTCCGGCTCGCTTACCGACACCGAGACGGGCACCAATACTTTTGGCGGCCTGATCAATGGCAATCCCAATGGCGTGGCCGCCTCGGATTATCAGACTGCCCCGCCCGGCGGCCTGGCCATGGCCGGCACAGGCAAACTGACGCTGACCAATGTGCAAACGTATGTGGGCGACACCTGGATTTCGTCCGGCACGCTCGCCTTGAGCGGCGCCGGGTCCCTGGCTTCCAGTTCCAATCTGATTGTCGCCGCTGGTGCCACGCTGGACGCCTCCGCCCGCACCGACGGCACGTTGCGATTAGCGGTGGGCCAGACCCTCACCGGTTTTGGCGCTGTGTTGGGCAAAGTGGCCGTCACCAACAATGCCGTCATCGCTCCCGGCGGCGCGGCGATTGGCGCGCTAACGCTCAACAGCACTTTGAACCTCACCGGCGGACAAGCGTGGATGACGGTGGACAAAACCGGCGGCGTGCTGGCCAACGACGCCGTGACTGGCGTCACGACCCTGACCTGCGGCGGCACGCTGGTGGTGACCAACTCGGGCACCGATGTGCTCGTGGCGGGCGATCGCTTTAAATTGTTCACTGCGGCCACCTACACAGGCGCTTTCACCAACTTCAATCTGCCGGTACTGGCCACCAATCTCCAGTGGAACACAAGTCAGTTGGGCACCAGCGGCGCCTTGTCAGTGATTGCGCTGGCGCAGCCGGTGTTGTCCGGCGCTGTCCAGACCGGGGCAGGTGGGGTGCAATTCAGCTTTAGCGGCAATAACGGGCAGACCTACCGGGTGCTGGGCGCCACCAATTTGCTGCTGCCGGTCACCAATTGGTTGGTGCTGACCAACGGGACGTTTGGTGCCGGTCCTGCCGGCTTCACCGACGCCCCGGCCGCCATTCCCGCCTGTTTCTACCGCATCGTATCTCCCTGAGCCCTAGCCTATGGATGTTAGATATTGAATGTTGAATGTTGAATGTTTCTTGGCCTTCGTCCGGCGCTTGGTGCTTTTGTTTGGCGTCCGGAGTGTTTATCTTGTCGGAAACGAGTTTTGAAAATCCTGGTCGCCATCACGGGAGCCACCGGCGCGATTTACGCGCAGCGGCTGCTCGATAATTTAGCTCCGCGCGCGCACGAAATCCACGTCGTGCTAAGCCATTACGCCCAGCAAGTCGTCGCCTTGGAATTGCCGGACGGTCTGCGCCTGCCTGAAGGCGCGCAGACCCACAATCTCAAGAGCATGAACGCCCCGTTCGCCAGCGGCTCGAATCCGCCCGACGCCATGGTGGTCATTCCTTGCACCATGGGCACCCTCGGCCGCATCGCGCACGGCTACAGTGAGGATGTCCTGCTTCGCGCCGCCGACGTGGTGCTGAAAGAAAAGCGCAAATTGATCCTGGTGCCGCGTGAAACTCCCTTGAGCTTGGTGCATATTCGCAACATGGAATTGCTGCTGCTCGCCGGCGCGACCATTCTGCCGGCCAATCCCAGCTTCTATTCCGGCGCCACCACTGTCACCCAGATTGCCGACACCGTCGTCGCGCGCGTGCTGGATCATCTTGGCATCCCCAACCAGCTCGCCCCGCGCTGGGCCGAAGAACGGGAATGAGGGTGGAGGATTGAGGATAGAAGATGGAAACAGAAAACATCAACAACGCTAAACCACATGGCCATAATCAGGCATTTTCGTGAGTTGCGGGCTTATCAGCAGGCTCGTGCTGAAGCAAAACGAGTCTTTGATATGACGAGGACATTTCCGAGTGAGGAAAAGCACTCCCTCACCGATCAAATACGCCGATCGTCGAGGGCGGTTAAATCCATGATCGCCGAAGCATGGGGACATCGCCGTTATCAAGCCGCCTTTATCAGCAAACTGACCGACGCTATTGGCGAAGCCAATGAAACCCAATCATGGCTGGATGACGCACTGGATTGTGGCTACATCAAGTCGGCACAACATCAGGAATCTGATCTGGCTTGGCAATCCATCGGTGGCATGGTTCACAACATGATCGTCAAAGCCGAGGACTTTTGCCGCAGCGCGCAGTGACGATCTTTGCCATCCTCCAACCTCTATCTTCTATCCTCACGCCCAAGGTGCCATCCTCTATCTTCCATCCTCTATCCTCCATCCGAAAGTGGGCTTCCTTCGTGCGCTTCTCGCACACGATCTTCGCGCTGCCCTTCGCGCTGGCCGCCATGCTCGTGGCCGCCCGCGACCACCGCGGCTGGCCGGGCTGGAGAACTTTCGGCCTCATCCTCGCGGCCATGGTCTGCGCGCGCACCTGCGCTATGGCATTCAATCGCATCGTGGACCGCAAATTCGATGCCTTGAATCCGCGCACGCAAAACCGGCATCTCCCGGCTGGAACCATTTCGTTGACCAGCGCGGTGTGCCTCTGCACCCTGTCCGGAGCGGGTTTGCTGGCCGCCAGTTGGTGGCTGAACCCGCTGTGCTTTCATCTTTCTCCCGTGGCTCTCGCGCTGGTTTGTTTTTATTCGCTAACCAAGCGGTTCACGGATTTTACGCACTTTTTTCTCGGCCTCGCGCTCGCCCTGGCGCCCATTGGCGCCTGGTTGGCCGTGAAAGGCCAATTCGGTTTTCCACCCGTGCCGCAGGACTTCTTTGCCTCCTCGGGTGCCGCCTTGGGCTGGCTTGATGCCTTGGACGTGGCCTTGCAACCCATCATCCTCGCGTTCGCCGTGGTTCTGTGGCTCGTCGGCTTCGACATCATTTATGCGCTCCAGGATTACGAGTTCGACAAATCCCACGGACTGCGTTCCCTCGTCGTTGCGTGGGGGCCGAAGAATGCCTTGGCCGCGGCCTTCCTCGCGCACATGGTCATGTGCGGGCTGTTGCTGGCGTTTGGCCTGGCTTGCCGGTTCCGCCTCGCGTACCTCATCGGCTGGCTCCTTATTGTGATCTGCCTCGGGCTGGAACATTGGATTGCCCGCCGCCGCAGTTTGAACTGGATCAACCTCGCCTTCTTTCGGCTGAACGCGCTCGTGGGTCTGGTCTTTCTCGTGGTTGTGGCCATCGAGATCATCTTTCAAGGCGGCTTCCGTTTGCGCTGACCGCTATCCCAGATAATCGCCCTTGACACCACGCCGCCGATGGCAGACTGGTACCAGAGGCAATTCCGCGGAAAAGTGGATCTGATTTTCAGCGCCTGACTTGCGTGCAAAGTCAATTTTCCGCGATGCGTAATGGCACTCATGAAAAGGAGCAAAGAAAAACGTCAATGGAACAGATGGCTTGGATGGCCTCACGTGTGGCGGAGGCATGCCGGGATCCTGCGGCGTGTGATCTGGTGCGGTTGGCTTCTGGCAGGCAGCAGTCAGGTATCTGCCGTGGACATCTTATTCAATCAAGTGGACTGGCTGGACAACAACGGAGGATATACCATTGCGATGTCGGATTGGGGCGAAGTGACGGTGCAGTTTTCCAGCGGTGACGCCGGCTTGTTTACGCAAGCGGGAAGTTCGTTTGTTGGTTATGTCAACATCGTCACGACCGTTCCGGGTGGCAGTTCAAATAACTGGGCCGTGGCCAACGACCCGGTGATCTTCAATAATCTTGGCGAATTCGACAATAGTTTGCCTGAGACGCTTTACTTTGATCTGGGGGTGCCCAGCGGGTCCAACCGTGTGACCACGCTGGAGTATGGACTTACTGTGGATAGTGCTCCGCTTGGCTCGGTCCCGTCCGGTCCCATGACTGCCTCCAGCGTCGGCGTTTCCCGGGTGTTGTTTGGCGGTTCCATCGGGGTCCTGGACGGTCAGCGCTTCTCCGGGGACACCGGCCAGAGGGCGCCCGGACCAGCCTATGATTTCCGAGGTGCCCAAGCCGGGGAAACGGCGGTAAACAAGGTGAGCATTGGCATTGGTCGAACCAATCTGCCGCCAATCAGTGTGGATCCGAATGGCTGCGTGCCGGAGGCGGCCGCGCGCTCCATAAAATATCTGCTCCCCAGTCTGACCAACAGCATCCAAGCAATCTACGACACGCTCAAAGGCTCGAACTATATGAACTCTAGTCTGGGCACGAACGGAAGCGGAACGGATGGCTTCAGCTACTTGCATGGGAAGACCAACTATACCAGCCAGATGGGACTGCCGATTTCGACGGTCATTGGCATCACCAACTTTTCACAGGTGATCACCGCCATCAGCAACGGCGCGGACGTGGAAATCAATATCGTGTGGCAAGTCTTTACCAACTCCGCCGGTCAAACTGTCACCAACGGCGCGCCGGGTGTTACTGGCACGAATAATTGCGGGCACCTCGCCATGGTTACCGATCTGATCACCGTCTTTTCCAACGGCGTGGCTTCGGCGTATAAAATCTGCTGGGTCGAGGCGGCACAATCTGCCGGAAGCACGAACCACTTCAGGTGCTTTTATTTCGACACGAACGGCATTATCATTGTGACCACGAACGGTGATAGCGAGCAGCAAGTTCCAAAACGAACCTCCTCCAACTGCCGACTCTCCAGCTTCTATGTCGAGACGACCAACCAGACCACCAACGTGTCATTCAGCCTGCTCGGTGGCGGTAAATATCTGGATGCGTCCGGGCAGGCATCCGTCGTGCGCCTCTCCCTCGACGGAACGGCCGCCGAGGATGCCAGGGGGGCGCTGAGCAGCTTTGGGAATGCGGTGGGGGGCGGCCTGACAACCTTCAACTTTCTCACGCGGACGGAAATCATTTCCCAGTCATTTTCCCTGATCACCGGGATGGACTTGGGCGGAGGCAACTTCACAGTGAGCGGCCAGGGGGTGGCCACGGTCAACGGCACGCTGACCAATATCAAATTCACAGCGGGCGAGTTGGACGGTATCGCTACTCTGAACATTTTCAACGCCGACACGGACGCGGTTTTGGTGGGCGGCACCGGAGAAGCCGGTCGCGCCGATCTGCAGCTGACGATGACCGCAGGCGGCGGCTCTGACGTAAATAGCCCGCCCGGCATTTCCATCCTCAATTTGGGTGGAAATCTGATGATAACCTATTCCGGCACGCTGCTGTCTTCAACCAACGTCGCCGGACCATACGCTCCGGTCACGGGCGCCAGTTCGCCATTCGCGGTGGCGCCGTCCCCGGTGGGGGTCTTCTACCGTTCGAGTAATCCGTGATGATGGCCATCGGCAATGACTGCGCGCAAATGAATATATCTGGCATCAGCCCGAAACCGACGAGAAAGGAAAAAACATCATGTGTCAACGACTTGTCAATGTGTGGCGCTTCGCCCTCGTATTACTGCTGGCGGCGTGCCGCCCGGTATCGGCGACGCCATTGCAATTCACCGTGGATTACCTGGGCGGAGGCCTGTTCCAGTATAACCTCTCGCTCAGCGATTCATTCAATGAGCCGCTGAGCGGATTGAACATCCTGCATGCCAATACTATTTTCGGCTTGAATGCTTCCAGCGCCATCGGCTTGCCGGCGGGCTGGGGGGATTTTGCGCCGTTACCCCCGCTGGTGGACGAACTCAATTTTTTCTCTTTGTCTCCGGTCGCGGATGTTCCCTTGGGCGGCTCGCTGGGAGGCTTTTACTTTCAAAGCACGACTGATCCCGCCACGCTGCCGTCCGGGGGCATCGCCTTCGACGTGATCGGCGGCACGTCCGGAAAACAGCTTAGCGTGCCCGATCGCTCCAATTCGGGTCTGCTCTTTTTCGCCAGTCTGGCCAGCCTCATCGCTTGCGGCTGGCGCTGCCAACGAACGAACAGCGCACGCCCCTTATCACCTACCTCGTTGAAGCGTTAGGACCGTTAAAGTGCTACCACGGCTCCTCCCACCCCGCTCTTGCCCCGCCGGCTTGACTCTTCGAACTGCAACGCCGGTGGAAGCGCAGCGCAGGCGGGTACCTGCCAGCCGCCTCAGTGTCCATTCAGCAACAGTTTGTAGCGAATTTTGACGCCACGCGGGTTCTCAGCAAAGCTGGTGATTTGCAACTCCCCCCAAGTATCGTCGCGAGTGCGGAAAAAGTAGGTGTCCCGGCCATTGGCCGGCGCTTTTGCCAGCACCGTCCTGGCATCCGGCTCATTGACCATCAAGTTCCAGTTGTACCAGATGTCGGCTGGCGAGTTGTTGTCCAGTCCGTTTGCCATGGCCGGCACGACCGCCATGCCATAGGCCAGCAGAACCGGGAATTTTTCCTCGGGCGCCGCCGCCAGGTCCGCCCCGTTTTGGCGCTGCCATTCGTGAAAAGCCCGCGATCCGAGATCAGAAATGGGAGTGGTGAGCACTCGGTTGGCTCGGAGGTTCAAAAAGTTCCCGTTGAGCTGGGGCAGCCCAGTTTCCTGTTCCGGGCCAAAACGAAGATCCACCACCGGTTGGTTCATCTGATTCAGGCCGTTCATCGTCCGCTCCAGGTCTTTTATTTCCCAGTTGACGGGAATATCGAGCGTGCGCGAGCTGATGGCCGCCTGAATGACGGGCGCAAACAAAATCCGGCCCTGAAAAACCATGGCAATACGACGCTGGAGATGGGCTTCCGTCAACGCTGCAAACTGCCGGCTGCCTTCTTCCGTCAGGGCGATCACGAGATTAGTCCGGCCTTGGGCAACACGCCAGCCGGCGCGTTCCACCGCCCTCCCGTCCAGCAGAATCGCCCGTTGCAGACGGAACAATTCGTAATGGGCGCCATCAACAGGATTGGTCACCGTATCGGTCGGCACGGAACTTCCGGAATCCTCCTCCACCGAACGGATCTGAAAGGCGGAAGTGGGGAGCTTTGGCACGCTGGCTGTGGTGTCAGTCAGTTCGTTGTCGGTAATCGGAGCCTGGCTTGGCGCCTTGGCAGAAGCTGGGGCGGACGTTATTGACGCGGCTTGAGCTTCCCCGCCAGAATCTTTCACCGCCACTGTTGTGCGGTGCCCCGGTTGCAGCGAGACGTTGCGGAATTCGACCCATTGATACTTGCGCCGTTGCAGTTGGAATTCTTTGATACGCGCAAAGGCATTGGACGACACCAGCAGCAGTCCGCCCGTCGTCGGGAGCGCGCTCGCGTGTGATGAATTTTCCGGGATCACCGTGGTCTGGCCGTCGGCATCCACGCACACCATCCGCGACTCCCAATCTTCGTTCTTGGAGTAAATGCAATTGATTGCCACGTCGCTACTTTTGCCGGCCACGGCTTCGTACGTCGCGCTCCAATCCCCAATCGCTGAGCCCCCGCCCCCCAAGCCGGAATGCAGCGTGGTGGCGGTTTCCCAAGCGCCGTTGGCGACACCCAAGGAAACGTTCATGGTGGCAGCGCCTTTCGGGCAGACGATGATCTGGCCGAAACAGCCGTTGGGTATTCGCTTGTCCGGGGCCGCCCAGCCTGAACTTCCGGGTTGTGCGCCCGATTCCTTGCTGATGCGGCAACCGGGAGTGGAGATGCCATCCGCACTTTGGTTGCGGATGTAAAACGCGATTTTCTTCACCGCCATGTTTTCCGCCCATTGGCTGAGGTTGAAGCCTTTGTCCGGGAACGGCTGGCGGGAAAGTGCGCCGTTGGGCAGCCAACAAACGGGGTTTGTCCACGGCTGGTCGCCGACGGCCACGAGTTCCACTTCACCCTGGTTCAACCGCGCCACGAACGGCGGGCTGTTCACCACCCGCCCGGTCACCGGTCCGGAGGAGAGGTGGTTGCCTTCCGGCGAAATGATGTATGTGGATGCGAATTTTGAATTCTCCCATTTCCAGCCAGGCTCAAACGCCGCGAGCGTTGCCAGTGCAGTGATAAATGCGAGCCACGAGAACACACTGACGACTCTGCGCCTCGTAATTTCCTTGGAGGCTTGGCGAAGATTTAGCGCCGCCAATCGTCCTACCCCACAAAGCACTGTCAATTGGAGCATTTCCAGCAAATTGTCTCCGCGCGGAAAATAGCCGTTCACTAGCCGGTTCATCAGCGCGATCAGCAATAGCTCGCCGACAATCAGCAACCCCATGGTCGAAAGGAGGAGCAACGCGAGTGGCCAGAAGTTAAAGCGCCTTTGTCCGGCGGACTCGACGAATGAAGGCAACTTCCGGGACAAATCCAATAGCAGCAGGACTTGTTGGACGATTCGCAGCCCAATGCCCGGTTCAACTTCTGACTTTATACTTTCCGCTTTTTCAATTTGAGCCTCCTCATGCTCGCCACGTTGTCGCCTTGGCGCCGCGGGTTGGCTGGCGCTCGGCAGCGTGCCGCTGCTCAATTTCGCGCGCCAGCGCCGCCCGAACGGTTCGGGCACGGCCACGCCAATGCGCCGGCCATTTTTCAGGTCGAGCACAAAGCCGCGTTTCCACCAAAGCATCCGACCGTTGAACCAACGCACTTCGCTGAGCGAGGCTATTTCGTCCAACCGAACCACCAGCCGGTGGATCACGGCAACCCCGAGGAGTTCCAGCCGGTCCGAGTGCAACACCGCGATGCCTGGCGTCTCTTTTGGCCTTTCAAAAATCAGCGCCTCGGCGACCTCCGCGTCCGCCGCGGGCAAGCTGGCCTTGAGTCTGCGCACTCGGCTGCCCACCAAACCATAGATTGCCGCAAAAAACAGCCCCATGCCGCCGGGGATCAATGCCAGCAAACACTTTGCGCCGAAGCAGGGAACCAGAATGCTGGTGGCGAGCGCGGAAACCAGAGCCGGCGGAAAAGCCATCCAGAGAACATTTTGCGTGTCCCAAATCCAACGGTCGCGCCAGCGCAGAACGGGAATGCCTTTCGGGACGCGGGCGGTTTCCGGTGGCGTATCGCCAGAATTTGAAGCGATGGTTTCAATCTGCGTTTTGAAGATGCTCGCCTGCTGGTAACGCAGTTCGGGCTCTTGCTCCAACGCGCGCAAAACGACTTCATCGAGCCGCACATCAATCGCCACTTTCTTCGACGGCGGCTCGATTTTCTTGCCGGGCAGTTCGCCCGTGAGCATCTGGTAAAACACCACGCCCAGCGCATAAATATCCGTGCGGTGATCCACCTCGCCCGGCGCCTGAATCTGCTCCGGCGACATGTATTGCGGCGTGCCCATGACTTTGCCGGATTCGGTTATGTCCCGGAGCGCGCCCGTCCCGGGCGCAGCGATCTCGCCAGTCAACGGGGCTTCGGATTCTTCGAGGGCGCCGGTACTTTCCACGTTGCTGCGGCCGGGACGGCCGCGCTCCGTCCCCACCATCTTAGCCAGCCCAAAATCCGCCACCTTCACGCGGCCGCGGCGGTCGAGCAGGATGTTCTCCGGCTTGATGTCGCGGTGGACGATGCCCTGGTCGTGCGCGAATTGCAGCGCGTCGCAAATCTGCGGCACGATGGCTAGCGCCTCCCGCGGGGAGACGCGCTCCTTGGCGAGCAATTGTCGGAGCGTGACGCCATCCACAAATTCCATCAGCAGATAATAAAATCCGCCCGCCTGGCCGTGGTCGTAAATGGTGACGATGTTGGGATGATTCAACAGCGCCAGCGCGCGAGCCTCTTTCTCAAACCGTGCGGCGAACTGCGGGTCGCTGGCGCGTTCGGGCGCGAGCAGCTTCAACGCCACGAAACGGTTCAAGGTCTTCTGCCGCGCCTGATACACCACGCCCATGCCGCCTCGCCCAAGGCATTCGAGAATTTCGAGCTGTGGAAAATGCGTGGCGATCTGCTCCGGCGGCAGCGGCGGCTGCGCGGCCGGCGTATTATCCGTGAAAACGGTTTCCGTTTGCAGGTTCAACGCCATGATGCATTTGGGGCAAAGCCCTTTGGGCGCATCCGTTGGCAGCGGCGTTCCGCACTGCGGACATTTGGGCGATGATTCGTTGCTCATACCCAATAATGAACGGTTGGCGGACGTTTGTTACGCGGTGCGCTCATTTTATGTCCGGGCGAGCGCGGCGGCGAGATGGTGCAGCTCCGCCTCCAGCTCAGTGCCATCGGCCAGCGTCTGTGAAATCTCCTCGCGATAAATATCGCGAAAACGCTTCCGCAATCGGTGAACCGCCACCCGCGCCGCGCCTTCATTCACGCCCAGTTGCTTCGCCACCGACGCGTAATCAATTGCCCCGCGTTCCGCCATCAGACAACGCTTGAGTGCCTCAAAATGAGCGGGTCTGCCGCCGGCCACAAACTCCGCCTCCAACCGGTTCAACGTTAAATCCAGCAGGGTCAAGGCCCATTGCCGGTCAAAGGTGGCCTCCGCAACCAGCGCCGCCGATGGGTCGGCGACATAACGGCTTTCGGCAATGGCTGTGTCCAACCGCACGGGCGCATGTCCGCCGCCGCGCCGTTGCGCGGACGCCTTGCGCCATTCGTTGCTCATGAAATGCTTCAGGGCCGTAATCAGGAAAATCCGCAATTTGCCTTTCTCGCGGTCAGCGGCCTCGAGCCAGTTCTTTTCGAGCAGTCGGCAGAAGAACTCCTGGGTGAGATCCTGGGCATCATGGGGCGTTTGACCACAGCGCCGCACATAGGCGTAAAGTGGATACCAATAGGCGCGGCAGATGGCTTCCAGCGCCGCCGCCGATTCTGGCGAGGGCCGTTGCGTGGCCGCCAGCACCACCGACCAGCGCGTGTTGGGAAAAACGCGCGGCGCATCACTGGATGAAACCTGGCTGCTCATGCGGACATCGTATGCAGATAGATTACCGGAAACGAGGTCGTTGTTACACACCAACGACGCCCTTGCGCTTCCTGGCGATTGCCGGCGCATCAGGGAACGTGCCGTCATCATTCGCAGCGGAACCAACCACCGGCGCGGAATCCGCACGCCCCTTGGACGTTGAGTGTTGAGTATTGAATGTTGAGCGTTGAATGTTTTTTCATTTGCCCCGTAACATTTTCCCGGTTTTGCTTCTGATGTAGGCATGGATACGATAAAACTGGGTTCACCAATGCCCGCAAAATGCCCACAATGTGGCACGCCGCTGCCTGTTGGCACGCTGGCCGGCCTCTGCCCGGCTTGTCTGCTCCAAGCCGGCGCAGCTGCGGATACCGTCTCCGAACCCAAGCAGCCCGCCTTCCAGCCGCCGACGGTGGCCGAACTCGCGGCCAAATTTCCGCAGCTTGAAATCCTCGAACTTATCGGCAAAGGCGGCATGGGCGCGGTCTATAAGGCGCGGCAAACCCAGCTCGACCGCCTAGTGGCCCTGAAAATTCTTCCGCCCGGCATTGGTGACGATCCCGCGTTTGCCGAGCGCTTCGCCCGCGAGGCCAAGGCGCTGGCGAAACTTAATCATCCCGGCATCGTGACTATTTACGACTTTGGCCAAAGTAGCGCAGGCGTCCCGCCTGCGCCCGGCGCGACCGCGCCGGCAGGGGCAGGCGGGACGCCCGCTCCACTTTACTACTTTATCATGGAGTTCGTGGATGGCGTGAACCTGCGCCAGTTGCTCCATGCGGGCCGCATTTCGCCGCGCGAGGCGCTGGCCATCGTGCCGCAGATTTGCGATGCCCTCCAATTCGCGCACGACCAGGGAATCGTCCACCGCGACATCAAGCCCGAGAACATAATGATGGACCGCCGGGGCCGCGTGAAGGTGGCGGATTTCGGCCTGGCGAAAATCATTGGCCCGGAGCGCGGCCGTCCCGGCCGCAGCAACGTGGGAGGTGCCGGCGATCCGGAAAAATCCGCGGCCCCTCCGGCCGGCGACGCCGCTGCGCCCGGGACGGGCGCGCTCCACGATCTCACCGAATCCGGCAAAGTCATGGGCACGCCGCAATACATGGCGCCCGAGCAAAAGGAACATCCCGACACCGTGGACCATCGTGCGGACATCTATGCGTTGGGCGTGGTGTTTTACCAGATGCTCACCGGCGAACTGCCCGGCAAGAGCATCGAGCCGCCGTCCCACAAAGTGCAGGTGGACGTGCGCCTGGACGAAGTGGTGTTGCGGGCGTTGGAAAAGAAGCCGGAACTCCGTTATCAGCAGGCCAGCATGCTCAAAACGCAGGTGGAAACCATTGCTCAAACTCCGCCGCTGGGCAGCGCAGCGCCTGACTTCGCCGAGTTCACCCGAGCGGCATTGGCTCGGGATTATGCCCTGAATATCAGCCACTGCCTGAATCGCGGCTGGAAGCTGGTGATCAGCGATTTCTGGCCGATCGTCGGCGTTAGCGCGCTGATTTGGTTGCTCTCCAGTCTGGCCACCTCTTCGGTGGTCGGCATCATTGTCAGTTATCCGTTGCAGGGCGGATTGTGGCTCTACTTTCTCAATCGCATCCGCGGTTATCCGGCCACCGTCGAAACCGCTTTTTCCGGATTCAAAGTGGCCTTTTTGCAATTGGTGTTGGCGGGACTGGTCACCAAAGTGCTGTTGGTAATGGGCTTTGTTTGTCTTATTCTTCCCGGCCTTTATTTATGGGTGGGTTGGACGTTTGCGATGGCCCTGGTCGTGGATCAGCGGCTCGATTTCTGGCCCGCCATGGGACTGAGCCGCAAAATGGTTTCCAAACATTGGTGGAAATTCTTCTGGTTCCTGATCGTGCTGGCGCTGATTCATCTGGCCGGATTGCTGGCCTTATACGTCGGCAAGTTTATCGCCACGCCGCTTTGCCTCGCGGCCCTGGCTTACGCCTATGAGGACATTTTTGGGTCGTTGACGCGGGCTGCGGGCAGTGTGCCAGCAGGTGCGCCCAAGAGCGTGCCGGCGGCTCCGGCGCGGCCGGGCAACGGTTGGGGGATCGCCTTCGGCATCGCGGCGGGTACGACGGCCGTGGTGGTGTTCATAGCCGTGCTCGGATTGTTGGCGGCGATTGCCATTCCGAATTTCGTCCGCGCGCGGCAGCACTCTTTCGCCTTGCACGAGCAGCAGGCAGCCGCCAAATCCTTTCACATCGGCCAGGCTTGGTTCCCCAAGGGCGATTCGATTGAAATCACCTCGGTTGACCGAAATGGTCGGCGGATGACCGTCAAAGGCCATTATCACCTCATTAGCGCCGAGGGCGCGCTGCTGGCACTCTATGTTGACACCACCAACCACGCCGCCGTTCCCACCCAAGCTCAACAGCAGGTCCAGGTTCCCAAGGGACGAGGCGACTTTGAACTGACTGAAGCGCAGCCCGTTTCTGGATTGCCACACGTCTCAATGTACGCCAATGGCCAAAGCCTCGCCGCAATTTATTTCGGCACCGAAGCCGAGGCGGCCGAAGAGAGCAAACTGGATCTTAGCCATGGCCAAGTTACCGGCGACGCGCCGCAACTGACCCAGGAAGGTTGGCAACTGTGGCAGGCGCGTAAATTGGATGAAGCGGCGGCCAAATTCCTGCAAGCCGTGCAACTTACGCCCGGCGATGCCAACGCGTGGAACGGTCTCGGCTGGGCGCAATTCAATGCCGGCAACGGCGCGGCGGCGGAAACATCGTTCCAAAAGGCCATTACGATTCAGCCCAAGCAGCCTGGCGCGCTCAACGGGCTGGGGCAGATTTATCTA